>Ga0208689_1001782_pt1 | contig 10879 bp, 11 predicted proteins | sample June2015DPH_8_15_FD_184700 | JGI IMG/M metagenome (GOLD analysis project Ga0208689, IMG submission 184700) | Peatland microbial communities from SPRUCE experiment site at the Marcell Experimental Forest, Minnesota, USA - June2015DPH_8_150... | ecosystem: Environmental > Terrestrial > Soil >... | reverse complement strand
ATAGATGATTGTTCGGGGACGCTCATCGTTGGAGACGCTCAAAGAGCAAAGGAGATCAACATGCTTTGGACAATTTTCGTTGTGCTTCTGATTCTGTGGGTTCTTGGTTTCAGCCTCCACGTGGCCGGCGGTCTGATTCACCTGCTGCTGGTGGTTGCACTGGTGATACTAGTCATTAACCTGGTGAGCGGCCGGCGTGTGGCGTAAAGCCTGGAAGGCTGCGGAAAAACTCGGCGAGCGCAAAGAGCACACGCCGGGCGCTGATAAGCTTGCGGAAAAAATCGGCGCTGCCCTTGCTTTTCGGTGGCGCTGCGGTTTACCGCTGCGGTAACTGCGTTTTTGGGTGGCGCAGCGGTTCACCGCTGCGATATCTGCTTTGTTTTGAATTCGGCTTTAGCCGCTGAGGGCGCGGCTCTCGATCAGGAATTGCTTTTTCCGCAAGTTGTGAAGCGCTGAGACAGGATGCACCCAGAAGAGACCAGCCTTGCAGCAATAAGAAAGCGGGGGGAAAAGGTAAAGGCTGTGACATTGGTTGTGCTCTAGCCGCCAGCTCCTGCGAGGGAGCCCATCAGCGTGGAGGCACGTACCGTCACAGCCCTTGATGCGATCACCGCTTTCGCGGTCCCAAACCCCAACTGCCCCTCGCAGAGCCGTCGGTTTTTTCAGGTCTGGCTGCCCTGTCGGGTTGCCCCGCTGGGCTGATCACTCAGCTTACTTCGGACTGGCAAAATTTTATTTAAGCCAACCCTTTCAGCCGTCGACGGGAGCAACCTTAGAGACTTGCTGCAAAATTGTCAATGCCCCTTTTTGGTGCAATTGACCGCCTGCGATCGGCCAAACCCCAAAGACGCAACCCATTGAATTGTTGTTGTTTAATGAACGGAATATTAATTTCTTCCCATTTTTGCACAAAACATTCACAGGTGATCGAAAACGTGAGCAACCACCAGGAGTGTGCGCAGGAATCAGGTAAACATCTTGACTCCGGAGGATACGTCAGGCATGGTTGGTATTAGCTCACCACACAATGTCAGATCTCGTGGCCTACGTCGATGGCGGCTCACTCGGGAATCCGGGCCCGTCTGGTATTGGAGTGATCATCGACGGCTCCGCCGACGGCACAATCAGAATCGCCAAATGGATCGGACACCAGGACAATAATGTCGCCGAGTACGTTGCTCTGCTTGAGGCACTGCAATGGGCCCTGCGGCTTAACGCCAATGCGCTCCACGTTTTTTCAGATTCCGAAGTAGTGGTCAGGCAGATGAAGGGCGAGTACAACTGCCGCAGCCCGCGGCTCTATTCTTTGAATTGGATCTGCCGGAAATTGGCGCGGTCGCTCGATTTCTCGATAGCCCACGTTCGTCGTGAGGACAACGCTGAGGCCAATGATCTGGCCAGTTCGGCCGCTCGCAACGCGGATGCTCCCGCTAATGTTAACTCCCAGGAGCAAGAACTTGCCGGTATCGGAAACGTCCACGTCCGCCTCTGACATTCACCCGCCCCATCGTGAAGCAGACTCGACCGCGCCTCTGCCTCGCCTCGCTGTTGGCGTCATGGTCACGCTCTGCGCCGCCAAGCTCCTGCTGCACCTCTTCACCAGCGTCCGCCACTACGGCTACTTTCGCGACGAGCTTTATTACCTCGACATGGCCCGCCACCTCGACTGGGGATACGTCGATGCCGCCCCACTGATCGCCGTCTACGCCAAGATCGCGCTGTGGATGGGCGGTTCGCTGGCGGCGCTGCGCATTCTACCGGCGCTGGCGGGCGCGGCACTCATTGCGCTCACCATGCTCATTGCGCGCGAGTTGGGCGGCGGAGGGTACGCGCAGTTTCTCGCGGGTTTTTGCGTGCTGCTATGCCCCGCCGTTCTGATCGCGGACAGCCTCCTTACCATGAACGCCTTCGAGCCGCTCTTTTGGATGGGCTGCATCTGGGTCGTGGCTCGCATCTTGCGCACCGGAGACTCGCGGCTCTGGCTATGGTTCGGAGTCCTCGCCGGCCTCGGCCTTGAGAACAAGCACTCCACGCTGTCTTTCGGATTTGCATTTACCGTCGCCCTGCTCCTAACGCCACATCGCCGCGAGTTCGCCCGGCCGTGGATCTGGATCGCTGGCGCTATCGCGGTTGCGCTTTTCCTCCCCAACATCATCTGGCAAATCCGCCATCACTTTCCGACCATCGAAGACCTGGCCAACGTCCGCCGCGAGGGCAAGAATGTCGTGCTCGGCCCGCTCGCGTTCGTTAAGGAGCAGATCATCGACATGCACCCGATCCTGTTGCCGATCTGGCTGTCGGGTCTGGTCTGGTTTCTCCGCGACCGCCGCTGGCGCGTGCTCGGCCTGACTTTTGCCGTCTTCTTCGTATTGATGGAAGTCGCGCACGCCAAGAATTACTATCTATTTCCGATATATCCCATGCTGTTCGCCGGCGGCGCTGTCGTATTCGAAATGTGGCTGTCCAACCGCGACGCCTGGACACGCGCGGCCGTCGTCGCGATTATTTTGCTCGCGGCGCTTCCCGCCGTCCCGCTGGTAACGTGGATGCTGCCGCCGGAGCGTCTTCTCGCCTATCAAAACGCTATCGGATTCAAGCTCGCCAAGGCCGAAGTGCACCACGAGTCGCTGTTGCCGCAACCGGTTGCCGACCAGTTCGGATGGCCCGAGATGGTGAGTGAGGTCGCCGCCATCTACAACTCGCTGCCTCCTGACGAGCGCGCCCAGACCGGCATTTGGGCCGGCAACTACGGCGAAGCCGGCGCGATTAATTTGTTTGGTCACGCGTACGGACTGCCGCACGCCTACTCTCGCCACCAGAACCATTGGTACTGGGGTCCGCCGCCACAGGTCTACAAAAACCTCATCGTGATCGAGTGGAGCCTCGACGATGTGCGCGACAACTGCACTTCGTTTCAGGCCTTCGACCACTACCAGCGTTTTGGCATGGGCGAGGAAAACACACAGATGTACCTCTGCCGCGGTGTCCTCTTCGACATCCAGAAAATCTGGTGGCACTCCCACCACTGGAATTAGGAAAGTTGGGATGCGAAAAAAAGTAAACTGGCGCGCCCGGAGAGATTCGAACTCCCGACCTACAGCTCCGGAGGCTGCCGCTCTATCCAGCTGAGCTACGGGCGCGCTGCGGTAATGCAAGTGTACATCGTGGGTCGGCCTGCCTCAACGGTCGCGGACAGACGGACATTCAATGCCCGCGCCCTAAGCAGTGTGCGTGAGAACTGGTTGCACCTGCAGTACCCTTGTGATAACTTAAATAATTGTCCCGGACTTCAGGAAGGGATCAGGGAAGTATTGTGCCCAAGGGGACTTGCTTCCACCTGCTGGCGTAGCTCAGTCGGTAGAGCATCTGATTTGTAATCAGAGGGTCGGGGGTTCGAATCCCTTCGCCAGCTCCAGAAAACAAGATTCCGGAAACAGACGAGGTTTGCGCGGCGACGCGCACTGGCGGCGCAGCTTTGAGGCACTCCATCAGAGTATTTTCCGGCGGGTGATAGGTTTCAGGCGGACGTTCTCGCATTGCGTTTCCCGAAGCGGAGCGATGCTGGGGCAGTGTCGGTGCTGTGTTTTGCGCGGCGGACCGTGTTTTCGGATTTGCACAGGTGGGTGAGCGGTTAAAGCCAACAGACTGTAAATCTGTCCCTCTCAGGAGGTACGGAGGTTCGAATCCTCCCCTGTGCACCAGAGTAGTGAAAAGAAGTGGCGAAAGAAAAAAAGAAGAAGTTGCAAGGTTTCAAAGCGAATCTCGCGCGCCTGGGTCCTTAGAGACCCTGAAACTTTGAAGCCTGAAACATGGGGCTGGTTTGACGATCAAGAAGAAGTTCGTGCTGGCTTTGATCGCTTACGCGGTGCTCGGCATTTTAGCCTGGACCACGTTGTCGGATGAGCCGATTCGAGTCTTCAATGCGAACGTGAGACTGCGGAGCGGAACGCTGCTGATCCTGGGATTATTCGCATTTCGAGCGGCACTGCATTTTTGGCGAGTCCGGATCGAAGAAGAGCGGGCGGACGCGAAGCCGACAGATTGACTCGAAGCCGACGGATTGGATTAACCACCGTTTCGGCGGATTTGATTTTTCGAGCGGCAAGTTTTGAGCAGAGCGGTGAGCCGATGTAGCTCAGTTGGTAGAGCACTCCCTTGGTAAGGGAGAGGTCATCAGTTCAATCCTGATCATCGGCTCCATAAGCTTTGAGATTTGCTGACAGCTGAAGGCTGAAGGCTGACAGCTGGTTCGAGGGCGGGAGTAACTCAGTGGTAGAGTCACAGCCTTCCAAGCTGTTGGTCGCGGGTTCGATCCCCGTCTCCCGCTCCAGAGTTTGACGTTGGGAGTTCGGTGTTTCGGTAAAACGGTGGACGGCCATCGGTGATGTTCGAACAACGTGTTATCAAGGTCGAGAGGGAGCGCGAGTTCGGCGACCTGAAGGCCGCAATCGAGAAAGCGTTCACCGCGGACCGGGTTACGAAGTACTTGAAGGCACTCGACAGCCACAAGATTCGAGTTCGCGACCTGGATGCGGCGTTCGCGGCGGGTGCAATCGACCGGGCGGCGGGCGGGAAGGCTGGAACGGCGCAATCTTTGTATCAGGCGATGCCGGTTTCGGATCAGGCCCAGATGCGAGAGTTTTATCTCTCCAAGATCGAAGAGGTCGATCCGGCGCTGCGGGCGAAGTTTCACAAGCTGTATCAGTACTACTGAGTGGATCTCAGGACGACGACTGATTTTTGAGACAGCCGGCGAGACGCCGGCGCTACAAAGGAAAAAAGCAATGGCAAAGGAAAAATTTGAACGGACAAAGCCGCACTGCAACGTGGGGACGATTGGTCACATTGACCATGGCAAGACGACGTTGACGGCGGCCATCACCAAGGTGTTGCAGAAGCACAACCCGAAGATCGTGTTCCGGTCGTTCGATTCGATCGACAACGCTCCGGAAGAGAAGGCGCGCGGCATCACCATTGCCACGGCGCACGTGGAGTACGAGACGGCGAACCGGCACTACGCGCACGTCGATTGCCCCGGGCACGCCGACTACATCAAGAACATGATCACGGGCGCGGCGCAGATGGATGGGGCGATTCTGGTGGTGGCGGCGACGGACGGTCCCATGCCGCAGACGCGCGAGCATGTGCTCCTGGCGCGCCAGGTGGGCGTTCCCTACATTGTTGTTGCGCTGAACAAGTGCGATGCGGTGGACGATCCCGAGTTACTCGACTTGGTGGAGCTCGAAGTGCGCGAGTTACTCAAGAGCTATCAGTTTCCGGGAGACGATGTGCCGGTAGTTCGTCTCTCCGCGCTGCTCGCCTTGAACGGCGACGAGAAGTGGGAGAAGCAGATCGACGCTTTGATGGAAGCGGTGGACAAGAGCGTACCGCAACCGGCGCGCGAGTTGGAAAAGCCGTTCCTGATGCCGATCGAAGATATTTTTTCGATTCAGGGGCGGGGCACGGTGGTGACGGGCCGGATCGAGCGCGGCAAGGTGAAGGTGGGCGAGGAAGTGGAAATCGTCGGCTTCCGCGAGACGCGCAAGACGGTGGTGACGGGCGTCGAAATGTTCAAGAAGCAACTGGACGAAGGCATGGCGGGCGACAACGCCGGCCTGTTGCTGCGCGGCATCGGGAAAGAAGATGTGGAGCGCGGGATGGTGCTGGCGAAGCCGGGCTCGATTACTCCGCACACGAAGTTCAAGGCGGAGGTGTACATCCTGACGAAGGAAGAAGGCGGGCGGCACACGCCATTCTTCAAGGGATACCGTCCGCAGTTTTATTTGCGCACGACGGACGTGACGGGAGTGGCGGAGCTGCCGGCGGGGACGGAGATGGTGATGCCGGGAGACAACGTCAGCCTGGTGATCGAGCTGATCACGCCGGTGGCGATGGAAAAGGGCTTGCGCTTCGCCATCCGCGAAGGCGGCCATACGGTGGGCGCAGGCACGATCGCCGAGATTATTCAGTAAGGCAGGTCGGAAGTAAGAAGTCAGGTTGCAGAAGTAAAACCAACAAAGCGGCTCGTTTCCTGCCGCCAGATCTTTCCTTCCGGGTGAGCCGGGAGGGGTAAAGAGAGAAAAACAGTGACTGGAAAAGAAAGAATTCGCATCCGGTTGAAAGCTTACGACTACCGCATTCTGGATCAGTCGACGGGCGAGATCGTGGAGACAGCCAAACGCACCGGCGCGCAGATCGCGGGGCCGATTCCGCTGCCCACGATGAAGAACAAATACTGCGTGCTGCGGTCGCCGCACGTGGATAAGAAATCGCGGGAGCAGTTTGAAATCCGCACCCACAAGCGGCTGCTGGATATTCTGGAGCCGACGCAGCAGACGGTCGATGCGCTGATGAAGCTCGATCTGCCGGCGGGAGTGGACGTGGAGATCAAGGCGTTCGGCAAGGAACATAAATAGCTGTCAGCCATCAGCCATCAGCCGTCAGTTAAGGCGGCCGGTTCGAAGCTTGAAACAGCCCCAGCCAATAGCCGTCGTCGAATGATCGACGAGCCATGCTGGGAACGGAGAAGGAAATGGCGAGAGTCACGGGAATTCTGGGCAAGAAGGTCGGCATGACGCAGCTCTTCGATTCGAAGGGCGATGTGCGGCCGGCGACGGTGTTGCAGGCGGGGCCGTGCGTGATCACGCAGCACAAGATCCAGACTAAAGACGGTTACGAGTCGGCGCAGATTGGGCTGGTCGAATTTGTGAAAGAAAAGAAGCTGACCAAGCCCATGCGAGGACACTTCGCCAAGCACAACCTTCCGCCGGTGAAGTTTCTGCGCGAGGTTAACGTGGAAGTCGACGCTCCGGGCGAGACGACCGAGGGAGTGATCAAGGTTGGCGACCGGGTGCTGGTGGATATTTTCGAAGGCGAGCGCTTTGTCGACATCGTTGGAGTGAGCAAGGGCCGCGGTTTTCAGGGTGTGGTGAAGCGGCATCATTTTGGCGGCGGTCCGAAGTCGCACGGTTCGATGTTTCAGATTACGGGTTCGATTGGCTCGTCGGCATTTCCATCGCGAGTGTTCAAGGGAATGCGGATGTCGGGCCACATGGGGGATGTCCGGGTCACGACGCGAAACCTTCGGATCCTGGGCGTGGATAAGGAAGAGAACCTGCTGGTGGTTGAGGGCAGCGTTCCGGGTGCGAATGGTGGTTACATCGTGATTAACAAGGCGAAGAAGCCGCCACGAGAGCGCCGTGGATTTGCGGGTGCGGCGACGGTGGACCCGTTAAAGGCGGCGAAACGCGCTTCGAAGAAGGTGTAAGTGCAGTTGCCAGTAACCAGTTGCCAGTTGCCAGTAATTCGGCGCCGGCCTGATTGGAGCAAGACTGGCTTGGCACAAGGGTTCAGCAAGAAGACGAGAGAGATATGGCAACTATTGATATTTACAATCTGAGCGGAGCCAAGGCCGGGACGATGGAACTGGCCGAAGAAGTTTTCGGCGCGGTCAACGAAGACTTGCTCTGGGAGGCGATCACGCACTATCGCGCCGCCGCGCGTGCGGGCACGCATGCGACCAAGAACCGCTGGCGGGTTTCCGGATCGGGCAAGAAGCTGTGGAAGCAGAAGGGCACAGGGCGGGCGCGTATCGGCTCCATCCGTTCGCCGCTTTGGCGCCATGGCGGCACGGTGCACGGACCTCAGCCGCGCTCCTACGACTACGCCTTTCCGAAGAAGAAGCTGCTTGGCGCGCTGCGCTCGGCGCTGGCCTCGAAGTTTGCCGATGGGAAGCTGATGGTGGTGACGTCATTCGAGGTGAAAGAGCCGAAGACGAAGCTGTTTCGCGAGGCGCTCGACAAGCTGAAAGTCGATGGCACGACGCTGCTGGTGGATATTTCGACGGCGGAGAACAAGAACCTGGAGTTGAGTTCGCGCAACATTGACGGACTGGAGCTGGTAAAGGCGAACGAGGTGCATCCTTATCACATCATGCGTTATACCCATGTGGTGTTTGCGCAGCCGGCGCTTGAGAAGTTGCAAGACTCGCTGAAGAAGACATCGAAACGTTCGCATGACGTGGAAGCTGAACCGGATGCGAAAAAGAAACCGGCCCGTCGTTCGCGTAAAGCGAAGGCAGAGGTGGCCTGATGAAATCCGCGTATCAGATTATTCAGAAGCCGGTGATCACCGAAAAAGGCTTGGGGATTAAAGAGACCCAGAATACGCTGGTCTTCCAGGTGGCGCCGAAGGCGACGAAGACCGAGATCAAGGAAGCGGTGCAGGCGATCTTCAAGGTGAAGGTGGCTTCGGTGCGCACCGCGAATTATCCCGGGAAAGAACGGCGGCGGGGCAAGTTCACGGGCTATCGTCCGGACTGGAAGAAGGCGTACGTGCGCTTGAAAAGCGGCGAGAAGATGCCGGAGTACGCGCAGAATCTGTAAAGAAGCTCTCGGCTCTCAGCTCTCAGCTATCAGGAAGTGCGATAGCGGGGTTGCTGAGAGCTGAGAGCTGAAAGCTGAGAGCTCTATGGCGATTAAAACCTACAGACCGACAACGCAGACACTGCGCTATCGCACCACGCTCGTGACCGACGACATCACGTCGAAGAAGCCGCACAAGCCGCTGGTTGAGGGCAAGTTGCGGACGGGCGGGCGGCGCAATTCCGGCGACACGACTATGCGGTTCCGGGGCGGAGGGAACAAGCGCAAGCTGCGCACGATTGACTTTAAGCGCGACAAGCACGGGATTCCGGCGACGGTCGAGACGATTGAATACGATCCCGGCCGTTCGGCGCGAATTGCCCTGCTGAGCTATGCCGATGGCGAAAAGCGTTACATTGTGCAGCCCGATGGACTGAAGGTTGGACAGAAGATCTTGAGCGGACCCGAGGCGGACATTCTGGTGGGAAACGCCTTGCCGCTGCGCAATATTCCGCCGGGCACGACGATTCACAACGTGGAACTGCGTCCGGGCAAGGGCGCGCAGATGGTGCGCTCGGCGGGCGGTGCGGCACAGTTGATCGCCAAGGAAGATGACTATGGGCTGGTGAAGTTGCCTTCGGGGGAGACCCGCAAGGTGCTGCTCGACTGTTTAGCGACGATTGGGCAGGTGGGGAACACGGACCACGAAAACGTGACGTGGGGCAAGGCGGGACGCACCAGGTGGGTGGGAAAGCGTCCGCATAACCGCGGCGTTTCGATGAACCCGGTGGACCATCCGCACGGCGGTGGCGAAGGCAAAACCTCCGGCGGACGCCATCCGGTGACCCCGTGGGGCCAGCCGACGCGTGGATTCAAGACGCGGAACAATAAGCGGACTGATACGTTTATCGTGAACCGCCGCAAGAAGGGTTAAGGTTTTGTAGAGGCGCGGCTTGCCGCGTCTCCGGTACTCGGCAAGCGAGACGCGGCAAGCCGCGTCTCTACAGAGGGATTATGGCTCGATCGACAAAAAAAGGACCGTTCGTGGACGCGCACTTGGCGACGAAAGTGGAAGCCATGAATGCGCGTAACGAGAAGAAGGTGCTGCGGACGTGGTCGCGGCGCTCAACGATTATTCCGGAGATGGTGGGACACACGATCGCCGTGCACAACGGACGGAAATTTATTCCGGTATATGTGACCGAGAACATGGTGGGGCACAAGCTGGGCGAATTCAGCTTTACCCGTCAGTTCAAAGGGCACTCAATGAAAGCGGCGACCGAGGTCGCGGCGAAACCGGCGGGCGTGCCCGGCGGACCTGGAGCCATAGTGCCGTCGGCGCCGTCGGCACCGAAGGCCTAAGAACAGCTTCGAGCCACGAGCTTCGGGCTGCGAGCTAAAGGCAAAGAGATTATGGAATTTCGAGCGGAAGCAAGATACATGCGCGTCTCGCCGCAGAAGGTGCGGCTGGTGCTGAATCTGATCAAGGGACGGCGCGTGGAAGAGGCGCGGAACACGCTGGCCTTCACCAAGAAGCGCGTGGCGGCGACGGTCGGGAAGCTGTTGCAGTCGGCGATCGATAACGCGAACTTCCTGAGCACGGAAAAGGGCCTGGATGTCGATCTCGATAACTTGTACGTGAAGCAGGCGGTAGCGAACGATGGACCGCGCATGAAGCGCATTCGTCCGGCGCCGATGGGGCGCGCCTACCATTACGTGCGGCGCATTGCGCATATTGAAATTGTTTTGGCGGAGAAAAACAGGAACGGTGCGTCGATAGGTACGCCGGCGGCAGGCGAGAAGGCGGCTAAGCCAGCGGCTCGGCCAAAGCCGAAGGCGAAAGTGAAGGCGAAGGCGCCGGCGAAGAAGAAGAAGGCGGTTGGCAAGAAGGCGACCGCGAAGAAATAGGAGAAGTCGTTGGTCGATAGTCGTTAGTCGCTCGGGAAGCGGTTTGCTAACGACCAGCGACTAACGACCAACGACTGAGAGAGATCTAGGAGTTGCACACGATGGGACAAAAAGTTCATCCTTACGGATTCCGGCTCGGTTACACCAAGCCGTGGAAGTCGCGTTGGTTTGTCGAGCGGGACTACGACAAGTTGCTGCTCGAAGACTACAAGCTCAAGACCGAACTGAAGGAGAAGCTCAAGTCGGCGGGTGTGAGCTCGGTCGAGATCGAACGTCCGGGCAATAAGCTGCGGATCATCATCAAGACGGCGCGCCCGGGAATCATTATCGGGCGCAAGGGTGCGGAAATCGACAAACTGAAACAGGATCTGCAGAAGAAAACAACGCGCGAGGTGCATGTCGATATCCAGGAAGTGCACAAGCCGGAACTCGATGCGCAGCTGGTGTCGGAATCGATTGCGCTGCAACTGGAAAAACGCGTGGGTTTCCGACGGGCGATGCGCAAGTCGGTGGATTCGGCGCTGCGCTTCGGTTGCAAGGGCATCAAGGTGCGGGTGAGCGGACGGCTGAACGGCAATGAAATCGCGCGTTCGGAGTGGTATCTGCAG
>Ga0208689_1001774_pt1 | contig 10907 bp, 8 predicted proteins | sample June2015DPH_8_15_FD_184700 | JGI IMG/M metagenome (GOLD analysis project Ga0208689, IMG submission 184700) | Peatland microbial communities from SPRUCE experiment site at the Marcell Experimental Forest, Minnesota, USA - June2015DPH_8_150... | ecosystem: Environmental > Terrestrial > Soil >... | reverse complement strand
CAGTTTGCCCGCCTTTATGCATCACCGCGACCTGCCGGGTGACGATGCCTGGGCGGAATTGCGCGAGGCACAGGCTTTGACCGCCCGAAACGTAAAAAATTCCGGTCTGGCGGTGACCGTTGACACAGGCGACCCGGACAACATTCATCCCATGGACAAAAAGATTGTCGGAGACCGTCTGGCGTCGTGCGCGCTGGCCAAGGAATACGGCGAAAAAATTCCCTATGCCGGCCCCACTTTCAAATCCGCCGAGCATATTCCCGGAGCGCTTAAACTCCGTTTCAATCACACGGATGGCGGCCTGGCTGCGAAGGGTGAGAAACTGGAAGAATTTTCAATTGCCGGGAAAGATCGCAGATGGCATTGGGCTGATGCCAGGATTGAAGGCGATGCTGTCATCGTTTCTTCGCCGCAAGTCCCGGAGCCGGTGGCAGCCCGCTACGCCTGGCAGGCCAATCCACTGGCAACCCTTTACAACGGAGCCGGACTGCCCGCCGTGCCATTCCGCACGGATGATTGGCCGGAAAGCACCCAAAACGCAAAACCGTGGTAAGTTCCGGACTTTTACGCCACCTCAATCAGCTTTGTTACCTTCGCCGGGGCTTCGCCAAACTGCGCCTTCACTTTGGCGATGGTGTTTTCGACCGTGAGCCCGTATTTGCGGCGGAGTTCGTCCTGCGTCGTCGCGTGTTCGATGAATTGATCCGGCCAGCCAATGCGCACCACGGGCGGCGTCAGCCCTTTTTCGCTGAACAGTTCCAGCACCGACGAGCCGTAACCGCCCATCAGCACGTGGTCTTCGAGCGTCACGACCACGTCTGCCGCGCGCCCGAAAAATTCGTGCGTGCCGGCGTCCAGCGGCTTGGTGAAGCGCGGATTGATGACGGCGCAATCAAAACCTTCCGCCGTCAGTTGCGCCGCCGCTTTGCGCGCCAACGTGTTCATGGGACCGAGTCCGAACAACGCGACCTTGTGTTTCCCGTTGCTGGAAAAATTCTGGACGACTTCGGCCTTGCCGATTTCAAGCAGGTTGGGTTGTTCCTTGATGGGCACACCTTCCGCCGTTCCGCGCGGATAACGAATGAACGTCGGATGCCGCTGGTGCGTGGCGGTGAACATCATGTCTACCAGTTCATCCTCGTCCTTCGGCGCCATGGCGATCACATTAGGCAGGCAGCGCAGATACGCGATGTCGAACAGGCCGTGGTGCGTCGGGCCGTCGTTGGCCGACAGGCCGGCGCGGTCCATGCAGAAAATCACCGGCAAATCCTGCAAACAAATGTCGTGATGAATGCAATCGTAGGCGCGTTGCAGGAACGTCGAATAAATCGCGCAGACGGGATGAAAACCCATTGTCGCCATACCGGCGGCGAAAATGACGGCGTGTTCCTCGGCAATGCCCACGTCGTAGTAGCGGTCGGGCATCGCCTTTTCCAGATGTTTCAAGCCGGTACCGCTGGGCATGGCGGCAGTGATGCCAACCAGCGTGTTGTCCTTCTGACAAAGTTTCACCACCGTCTGCCCCATCACGTCCTGGTAATTCGGCGGGGCGCCGGGTTTGGCCGGCAGCGAATCTCCGGTTCTCACATCATAAGGCCCGGTGCCATGGAATTTTTCCGGCGATTTCAGCGCGGCATCGAAGCCTTTACCTTTTTCGGTGAGGAGGTGAATCACGATGGGATGATCGCACGTCCTGGCAAATTCCAGGGTGCTGATGAGCAACGGCAAATCGTGGCCATCAATCGGGCCGAGATAACGCAGCCCCATTTCCTCAAAAATAATCGGGCTGCCGTAGCCGCCGCGGCCATCTGCGTCCACCAGGCTGCCGGTTTGCCGCAGGCCGACATCGGTGATGGCGCCCTTGAAACCGCCCTCAGCTTTGTGCGCGAGTTTCAGCGCCAGTTCACCTTTAGGGAGGCGACGGACGAACTTTGCAAAATCACGTGCGATCTGGTTGTAACGCGGACTGGTGATGAGCCGGTTCAGGTAAGTGGAAATGGCGCCGACGTTTTTGGCAATGCTCCATTCGTTGTCGTTGAGAATGCCGATGAACCGTTTGGTTGTGTGCGCGATGTTATTGAGCGCCTCGAAGGAGATGCCGTTGGTCAGCGCCGCGTCGCCGAAGATGCAGACGATATGTTCGTCCGAGCCGCGCTGGTCACGCGCGGCGCACATGCCGAGCGCGGCGGAAAGCGCCGTGCCGGCATGCCCGGCGCCGTAGCAATCGTGCGGACTTTCCGAGCGCAATGCGAACCCGTTCAGGCCGCCGGTGGTGCGGATGGTGTGAAAACGATCCTTGCGCCCGGTGAGCAGTTTGTGGACGTAAGCCTGATGGCTCACGTCCCAGACGAATTTGTCCTTGGGCGTGTTAAAAACGCGGTGCAGCGCAATGGTCAATTCCACCACGCCGAGGTTGGGGCCAAGATGCCCGCCGTTTTTGGCCAGCACGGTGATCAACTCGTGCCGGATTTCATCGGCGAGTTGCAGGAGTTGTGACGCCGTCAAATTTCTGACGTGCGCCGGTTCGGCCACCATGTCGAGGTAACGGCTCATAAATTTGGGTCTCGTGTCTCGGAACCGGGGTCTGGGGAATCAGCCTTCGGACAAATCCGGCGGCAACGGCTTCAATTTCAGTTCGCCGGCCGCGTCCTTTTCCAGTTGCTGAATCTTCAATTCCGCCTCCGCCAGTTTTTCCTGGCAGATTTTCACCAGCCGCGTGCCTTCCTCGTATTTGGCCAGCAGTGTCTCCAGCGGCAGCTCGTCGGATTCCATCGTTTCGACGACGCCTTCGAGTTTTTTCAAGGCCTCTTCAAACGGCAGGTTTTTGGCAGGCATCTGGCCAGCGCCTTTTGATGGATTTGGCACGGGAAAAAGGTTAAAACAAAAATCCGGCGGCGTCCAGTTTGGAATCGGTGGGTTAAATCCCCTTGTCAGACGGTTTCGAGGCAGTGGACTCCGCCCGGCTCAAAACTTCGCCGGTCTTCAATCGCGTTTTCAATTTCTGACCAGACTTCACTTCGGCGGCCTTGCGCAAAACCTTGCCCGTCGCCGCGTCCATGGTAATTGAATAACCGCGCGACAAAACCTGTTCCGGCCCCAGCAAATGCAACCGTGATTCCGCCGCCGCAAAACGGTTCTTCCCATCCCGCAAACCGACTTGCATCAATTCACGCAAACGCCGCCGGTTCATCACCAGTGACTCGCGCCGACGACGCAACAATTGCGCCGGACGAACGCGCAACAGCCGGTCGGCCAGATTTCGCCAGGCCACTGCGCGGTCGCGTGTGCCTTGCTTCACGCAACGCAACAAACCCGTCTGCGAATCGTCCAGCCGTTGGAGCAGCTCGTTCATGCGCCGACGCGGATGCGCCCGTGCCATGCGTTGCATCAAGTCCGCCACCAGTCGCCGGCTGGCAAAGACACCTTCGGTGATGATTTCCGCCGCGGCACTCGGCGTCGCCGCGCGCACGTCCGCCACGAAATCGCTGATGGTGAAATCGATCTCGTGTCCGACCGCCGACACGACCGGAATGGTTGATTCAAAAATCGCCCGGGCCACGACCTCCTCGTTGAACGCCCATAAATCTTCGAGGCTGCCCCCGCCACGCGTGACGAGGATGAGATCAAAGTAGGACAGGCGTCCCGCCTGTCCTTGATCTTGGACAGTCAGGCGAGACGCCTGACCTACATTAAACTCATTCAACAACCGGATGGCTGCCGCAATTTCCTCCGCCGCGCCTTCGCCTTGCACGCGGCACGGCGCGAGGATGATATTCAGGCCCGGATTCCGCCTTTGCACGACGTGCAGCACATCGCGGATCGCCGCGCCGGTCGGTGAAGTGACCAAACCGATGCGCTGCGGATATTTCGGGAGCGGACGTTTCCGTTCCGGCGCGAACAGCCCCTCCGCCGCGAGCTTCTGCTTGAGTTTCTCGAAAGCGATTTGCAGCGCGCCGACGCCCTGTAACTCTACCGCATGCACGATGAGCTGATATTGCCCGCGCGCCTCATAAACCGTCACATCGCCTTGCAGAAGAACTTTCTGGCCGTCCTGTAATACGCTGCGATTCATCACCGCCTCGCCGCGGAACAGCACACAACTCAACTGCGCAGCGGCATCCTTGAGCGTGAAATAAATGTGGCCGGAAGACTGCGCGCGCAGGTTGGTAACCTCGCCCGTCACCCACACCGAGCCGACCGATTTTTCCAGCAACCGCTTGACCTGCGCCGTCAGTTCCGAGACGGACAAAACCTTTCTTGTTTGTTCCGTCGGGAACAACTCGCCGAAGTCCCATTGGGATTTGGGTCGCTTGCCCATCGCCGTTAAATTAGCCATGAAAGGCGTGGAACAAACAAGGAATTTGACAAGAATTAAGATGGGTTCCCGAGCCTGGCCGCCAAGGCCCCGATTCACCTGACACGACACACAAAATATACGTCAGGTGGAACCGGGCCAAAAACGAAAGGCAGGGGGCCCCAAGCGTCCGAATAGTAGCCCGCCCCGGAGGATACATTCATCGTGGTCACCCATTCCGATGCCTGCATTTTGTGTGTAAACCAAGGAACAACAGAATCTTCGGGGAGCCGAAACAGATAGCCGTGACCCAAAGGGATGACAATCGCCTCGTCGGCAACGAGCCGCAGGTTTTGCTTGTCCAACGCTTTCGCCCCGAACATCTCCATGTAAAACTGAAATCCCCAGTGGCCCTCAAACCCCACGGTATTTGCCCCGGCACCCAGTTTCCGGCTCATAAATGAAGCTGCCGCACGCGCCGAATCCGCCAGCCTGTAATCCGCCTGCGTGACGAACAGGGCGATTGTGAGTGATGCTGCGAGCGGTCCCAACAGGCGGCGAACGCTGTCCCGGCCACGAAACAACTCCCGTGCTTCAAGCCGGCGGATCAGCAACAAGGAAACCGCCGGCAGCATGGGCAGAATATTGCGGCCGCTGACCGTCCAGTTCACAGCGCAAGCAAAGACAAACGTTCCAACGACCCAAAGGAACAACAGCACGGACGCAGGCGTTTTTTGTGCCAGCAAGTCCGCCACTGCAAGAAGAACAAGACTCACTCCCGCGACGGCGAACAACGCGAATTGCGTTACGAAAAGCCACTTTATCCTTCCCGCGGCTTCCATAACCGGAAAAACTCCCACCTTCTTCATGGCCACGACCAGCAACCCGATCAGGAGCATTGCCGCCACGCCTGCGGCGAGTTCCCGCCGGCCCCACAAAAGAGGCGCCGCCAGCAGCAGAATGACCATGCAGCCACCGCTGAAGGCCAAGCCAGTCAGAACTTTCAAGCCCAAGCCGCCCGCGATGCGCAGGTGGGTGGCATACGAGACTGCATTCAGCATCAGTCCCGTCCCGTATAACCTCCTGGTCATCCACTGGTATAAAATGATAACGACCACAGGCAGAGCCAGGCAGGCGATCCAGCGGCTGACCGGGCGCCGTTCCAGCAACGAATAAACCAGCAGCAGAGGGATCAGGCAAAAACCGAAGTATTTCGTCAGGCCGCATGCGGCAATCAGCAATCCAGCCAAGCATAACTTCACCGGCGCGTTTTGTTTGAGCCCTTCAATCCAGAAAAACATCGCCCAGACCCAGAAGGCCACCATCATCGTATCACACATCACACTGGTGCTGGCTACAAGAAAGGCAGGTGTCGCAACCACGGCGAGCGCCGCAGCAAAGGGATGGGAACAGAAGTTTCGCGCCAAGCAATACGTTCCCAGGATAACTGCGAGCGCGGGCAGGAGAAAGCCAGCATGCAACGCCATCTCACTCCAGCCGAACACTAAACCGACCAGCGCCAGATAATAAGCCGTCAACGGCGGATTTTGCATCACTGCCGCCATCGGCTTCTCGCACCCGTCCCAATTCAGGTTGAAACCGTAGAAATTGAACGGCGCGGACTGAATATGACGCGCACACCAAACGAAGAGGGGATCGTCTATGTGAAAAGCCTTGCCGATGAATGGAAGAAGGCAGGCCAACGTAACCGCCGGCAATATCAGAAAAGGTGAAACCGTGTTTGGCACCGTCCGCCTTAATGTCTTCATGCAAAGGATTCACTGACAGCCTGAACTTTTACTGCCTTCGCGTCATTGTTCAATTTCAATTCCCGCCGGGCAATAGCTGCCGCCCGTCACCTTTTGCCGGAGGAAGGCGCCCGCAGCGAGTTGGCCACGCGGCGGAAGTGGTAGCCGAGAATGGCAAGTTCGATGGCCTGTGGGAACTGGCGCGGTCGCCGGAATAGCGTGCCCAGGAACAACCGCCAATAGCCCACGCGTCCACGATGCCACACGCCCAACACCCAGAGGGATTTCAGGAAGGCAATGCAATCCGCCCGCGACAGGTGCAGTCGCGGACCGGTCGGACGATGGCTCTTGAGGAACGTCCGGATGCGCTGGTAGTAGTTCCGCGGCTCGTAAAGCTTCTTCACCAGTTCGCGGTAGCCGGATTGCAGGAAGTCTCGGTTCAATTTGGGTTTGAAGTTCAACGCGGCGTCGGTGTTGTTGCCGGTGCTTTCGGTTTCCAGCCGTCCCTCGCGTTTCAACCGCTGCCACAATCGCGTCTGCGGCAGCGCGTTCAGCAATCCCACCATCGCGGTCGCCACGCCGGAGCGCTGGATGAATTCAAACTGCCGCTTGAAGATGTCACTCTTGTCGCTATCGAAACCCACGATGAAACCGCCCATGACTTCCAGTCCGGCGCGTTGCAGCGTTTGCACCGAGGCCACGAGGTCGCGGTTCCGGTTCTGGAGCTTGTGACATTCCGCCAGCGCCTCGACCGAGGGCGTCTCGATGCCCACGAAAACCTTTTTGAAACCGGCTTCTACCATCAGCGCGCACAATTCCGGGTCATCGGCAAGATTCATGGACGCCTCGGTGAAAAATCCTATGCGGGTCCGCGTGCGCCGCCGCCACTCAATCAGCGCGTGCAGCAGCACTTTGGTCCGTTGCTTGTTGCCGATGAAATTGTCGTCCACGACAAAAACCATGTCCTTCCACCCGCGCCGGCAAAGCGCGTCCAGCTCGGCAATCAATTGGGCGGGCGTTTTCGTGCGGGGCACGCGCCCGTTCATCACGATGATGTCGCAAAATTCGCAATCGAACGGACAACCGCGCGAGAATTGCACGGACATGGTCACGTAATGCCGGAACTTGATGAGGTCCCAGCGTGGAACAGGAGTTTGGGTGATTTCCGGCCGGCCCGCGGCGCGATAAAACCGCTGCAACCGGTCATTCCGCATATCTTCCACAACCTGCGGCATTATTTCCTCGGCCTCGCCGAGAACGAAGTGCTGGATTTCCGGAAATGCCTCATGGCCGGTGGTGAACAGCGGTCCGCCCGCAATGACGGTTTTTCCCAAAGCTGCGCAGCGCGCCACGATTTCGCGGACGGATTCCTTTTGCACGAGCATGGCGCCCAGCAACACGTAATCCGCCCAGCGCAGGTCTTCGTCCTTGAGCCGCTTCACGTTCAGGTCCGCCAATTTGAGTTCCCACTCCGGCGGGAGCATGGCCGCCACTGTCAACAAGCCCAGCGGCACCATGGACGCCTTTCGGGAAACGAAACGCACGGCATGTTTGAAGCTCCAAAACGTGTCGGGCGTTCGCGGGCTGACTAGAAGTATTTTCATCGAGGCAATATAATTTAGCCATGATGAATGTAAGTCCGACCTGAAGCGCTTGCGAGCCAAATTCTCAAAAAAATTGTTCACTCAAGTTCGATGCCGACGGGGCAATGATCGGAACCTTCCACGTCCGGCTGGATGAAAGCGCGTTTAAGCCGCGGGCGCAGGGATTTTGAGATGAGAAAATAATCAATGCGCCAGCCGATGTTCCGGGAACGCGCGCCGCCCATCTGGCTCCACCAAGTGTAATGTCCCCCGCCCTTCTCGAATTCGCGGAAGGTGTCGAGGAAACCGGCCCGCACAAAGGCGCTGAAGCCGGCGCGTTCCTCCGGCGTGAAGCCGTGGTTGTGAACATTCGCCTTCGGATTTGCCAAATCAATTTCCGTGTGGGCCACGTTGAGGTCGCCGCAGAAAATCACGGGCTTTTTCTTCTCCAACTTTTTCAGATAGCGCAAAAAGTCGGCGTCCCAGCGCTGGCGGTAAACCAGCCGCGAAAGGTCGCGTTTGGCGTTGGGCACGTAAACGTTTACGAGAAAGAAATCGCCGAACTCGGCGGTCAGCACGCGGCCCTCCTGGTCATGCTCGGCCAGACCAATGTGAGGCGTGACATTCAATGGCCGTGTTTGGGTGAAGATGGCCGTGCCGGCATAGCCTTTCTTCTTGGCGGTGTTCCAGTAGGTCGTGTAAGCGACGGGCCAGAGTTGCTCGACGTCGTTCGGGCCGCATTTGGTTTCCTGCAGGCAAAGCACGTCGGGCTTCCTGGCGTCGAGGTAATCGAGAAAATTTTTCTTCAACACGGCACGCAGGCCGTTGACGTTCCAAGAAATCAGTTTCATGGGAGGGAATGTATTTGATTTTCAAGCTGAATTGAAAAAAATTCAAAAATTGTGAATAAAATGTGAACAAGTTCGTCGAGCCAAATCATCAAATCGTTTTATTTATGGTTTAGCATCAATCGAACGAACCAAAAAAATGAAACCAATAATTCAGTTCTTCCATTCGTCCCGCCGGGTCGTTGTGGTTGCAAGTGTTGGCTTGTTGGCAGCCCCAAACTGCCGGGCAGGATTGGTGAATGACATTCCGATTTTGAATGCGCCCAGCCTCCATATCATGAACATCTCGCCCGAGCCATCCACTTATGCGATCATGGCTCTTGGGCTGGCGGGTCTAGGCTGGCTTCGGCTGCGGAATTCGCCGCTAAAATCCGCAACCGCGCGCGTTGACGTTCGCCACAAGGACAATTACCTTTTTGCGAATCGAAAATGATTGCCAGCATCGCCAGCAAACAAACAGCCGCACCGAATTTCCGCGTCGGTGACGAACGGTTGGTCAAGCTCACACCGAGCGCGGCGGGCAAGGTCGCGTCGTTGCTGACCAAGCAAGGCCGGCCGAACGGCGTCCTGCGCGTGGCTGTGATTGGCGGCGGCGGCTCCGGGTTGCAATACAAGATGGATTTGCAGGACGCTCCGGCGAACCGCGACATCCTCGTTGAATCCGGGGGCGCGCGCGTGGTCGTGGATCCGAAGAGCGCGCTTTATGTCACCGGCAGTGAACTGGATTACCTCGACGCGTTGGACGAGGGATTCAAAGTGAAGAAGCCCAACGCCGCCACGACGTGCTCGTGCGGCGAGAGCTTCAGCTCTTAGATTTGAAAACATCGGTTTGACTTCTTCTTTCGGGTCTGGTTTCTGAGTTGGCGCCAATGACAGATCATTTTGCCCTGCTCAACGAACCACGCCGCCCCTGGCTTGAACCGGAATTGCTGAAGGCGAAATTTCTGAAGCTTGCAGCAGAGGCGCATCCGGACAAACAACACGGTTCGAGCGAAGCGGAAAAAAGCCCGGCCAATCGCCGTTACGCGGAGCTGAGCGCGGCTTACAATTGTCTGGCCGAGCCGAAATCGCGGCTGCTGCACCCGATTGAATTGGAACTCGGCGCGAAACCGAAGGACGTCCAACAAATCCCCCCCCCGCCCTCGCCGATTTGTTCGCCGAAGTGGCGACGGTTTACCGGAATGCCGACGGTTTTCTCGCTGAAAAAAGCCAGGTGGCGTCGCCGTTGTTGCAAGTCCAGTTGTTTGAACGCGGGCAGGATTGGGTTGAAAAGCTGAATGTCTTGCAGAGAAAACTCAACGAACCACGCGAGCAGCTGACGGGCGAATTAAAATCGCTCGACGAAAGGTGGATGACTGCCGACGCAGTTTCGCACCGGGAACTTTTGCCAAAGCTGGAGGAGCTTTACCGCTTGTTCGGCTATTTCAACCGCTGGAACAGCCAAATTCAGGAGCGCATTGTCCAGCTCACGCTTTAATTTCGGGCTGGAACACAATCACACTCAACGGCGGCAGCCGAAATTCGGCGGAATGCGGCTGGTTATGGCAGGGAATATCTTCCGCGGTGACCCCCCCGAGGTTGCCCTGATTGCTGCCGCCGTAAATGGCGGCGTCGCTGTTCAGGACCTCGCGCCATTTGCCCGCGCGCGGCAGGCCGATGCGATAATTCGGACGCGGGACCGGCGTGAGATTCAAAATGACGACCAGTTGATTCGCACCGTCAGCGGTTTGGCGGACGAAGGAGAGCACGCTGTCGTCGCGGTCGGCGCAGTCAATCCAGTTAAAACCGCCGTGGTCGTAATCGGACTGCCACAGTCCCGGCGAGGCGGTATAAAGTTTGTTCAAATCCTCGACGAACTTTTGCAGGCCGCGATGGAATGGCCCGGCGTCCAGCAGCCACCAATCCAATTGTCCGTTCGCGTTCCACTCGGCGCTCTGGCCGAATTCGCCGCCCATGAACAGCAGTTTTTTGCCGGGGAACAGCCATTGATACGCGATGAGCGCACGGAGGTTGGCGAATTTCTGCCAGTCGTCACCGGGCATCCGGCCGATGAGCGAACCCTTGCCGTGAACGACCTCGTCGTGTGACAGGGGCAGGATGAAATTTTCATGGTGATGATAGAGCGTTGCGAACGTGAGATCGTTCTGATGGTATTTCCGGTGGATCGGTTCGCGGCTGAAATAGCCAAGCGTATCGTGCATCCAGCCCATGTTCCACTTGAACGAAAAGCCGAGGCCGCCAACATAGGGCGGGCGCGTGACGAGCGGCCACGCGGTGGATTCCTCGGCGATGGTCAAAACGCCGGGAAATACCGTATGGGTCAGGTGATTGAATGTCTTCAGGAATTCAATCGCCTCAAGATGCTCACGTCCGCCGAACTGGTTGGGAATCCATTCGCCTGCCTTGCGCGAGTAGTCGAGGTAAAGCATCGAGG
>Ga0208689_1001770_pt1 | contig 10923 bp, 11 predicted proteins | sample June2015DPH_8_15_FD_184700 | JGI IMG/M metagenome (GOLD analysis project Ga0208689, IMG submission 184700) | Peatland microbial communities from SPRUCE experiment site at the Marcell Experimental Forest, Minnesota, USA - June2015DPH_8_150... | ecosystem: Environmental > Terrestrial > Soil >... | reverse complement strand
GCGAAGCCGATTCCACCTTCAGCTAGGATTCTCACGCAAAAGCCGCTGTCAACAGCCGAAAAGTAAGCGTCTAGAACGCCGTTTTTCATTACTAACCCTTCACTTTTGTCGTTTTGCGCCCTAACCTCTGCGTATTCGACTTCCTTATCAGCTGCGTAGTTCAAAGCAAAATCAACTAACTCTTTGTCCAATTAACCGCACCAGTTTTCTTTTTGATAAACGCTGATAAAAACCATTCGTTGGTACTATGTTGGATTGAGGTTAAGCAAATTATGACGCGAGAGTTAAAAAGAAAAAGATGAAAAGATAGCTTGCTAATTATTTAGCAGCTGCTTTTGCTAGTTTCTTTAGTATGGCGTCTTTAGCGATAGTGTACGCGATTGAGTAGTCGAAGAGTCCTTGCGGCTCGGTGGTTGCGCGTTTAATCATTTCTGTTTCAGTCTTAATTTTCAATTTGCCGATTGCTAATGCGCCTATGCCGTAAACGCCTGGTTTAAGTTCTTTACCATCGTCGTTTGAGCCTAAACCTTCAACACCGACTGGTTTGATGGCGTTGATGTCAGCGACGATTTTGCAAGTGGCAGACTTGTTCAGGTCCGCTTGTGAGAGCAGTTGGATTCCGCCTGCGCCTGCTGAGAGGACTATTTCCGCGTCTTTGATGGCTGTGCCTGTTTGTTCGGGCTTTGTTACTTCGACGACTTTGACTCTTTGTGCGCCGACTTCTTGGTTGATTTTGTCAGCGACTGCTTGACCTTTCGTCATTGTGCGTGATGTGATGGTTACGTCTGCTTTCTCTGCGGCGTAAATTCTTGCGGCTGTTTGTCCAACTGGTCCTGTGCCAGCGAGTACGGTGACTTTTTTGCCTTCTAAAGTGCCAAAGCCTTTCTCAAGTGCTGCACCAAGGGTTTTTGCTACTGCGGCAGCGGCGGTTGAGTATCCGCCTCGTGGGTCAACGATTATGGAGTTTCCCCATGGAGCTGATTTCATGGCTTTCTCTGTTGCTTCGACTACTTTTTCGACCATTTCGAAGTTGCTTCCGTTGATGAATATCTTGGTGTGTTTTGCGCCTTCTGGTCCGCGTGGAAACAGCAGGTCATAGACTATTTTTGGGGCATCTGCGTCTGTGACGTTTTCGTATTTGAATATCATTGAGTCTGGGAATGCGTCTATTGCTACTAGCATGTCGAATGGGCTGCAATATTTGTCTGTGTCAAGGAAAACGAAAACTGTTTTGAAACTTGGTTGTGTCAATTTTTTGCACCTAACCTGTTTGTGAATGCAGTTTAACAATTTAAGAATTATCCACTTCGTGAACCGCAATCGTTTAATAACTTAGTTTTCAGATTGTAACCAAACAAATCTCAAGAAGGCAATGTGTTTGTCATTAAATGAGAATTTAGAGAAGCTCTCAAACGCCTGCGGAGTAACAGGCAGAGAAAACGAAGTTAGAGAATTAATGATTCAACTAATGAAACCTTATGCAGACGAGATAGTTGTAGATAAACTTGAAAACGTTATCGCCATTAAAAAAGGAAAATCAACTGCTCCTAAAATTATGCTTGCTGCTCACATGGACGAAGTTGGCTTAATGGTGAAAACAATAACAAAAGAAGGGTTCCTGCAATTCACTAAAATGGGCGGAATCGATGACCGCATTCTGCCAGCTCAGAAGGTTACGGTTTTCTCAAGAAAACGCGCCTTCCCAGGCATAATCGGTTCAAAGCCACCCCATATTCAAAAAGAAGATGAACGCAAAAAAGTAATGGCTTTTGACGAGCTTTTCATAGATATCGGCGCTGAAAGCAAAGAAGATGCTTTAGCACTAGGCGTTGCAGTCGGCGACCCAGTCGGCTTTGACATAAAATACGTTCAGTTAGGTAGAGACGTTGTTATGGGCAAAGCGTTTGATAACCGCGCAGGCTGTGTTGCAATGATTGAAACCCTCAAAATGCTGGAAAAAACCGATTATACGGTTTGCGCCGTAGGAACCGTGCAGGAAGAAGTCGGCTTACGAGGTGCAGCAACAGCCGCTTTCGGCGTTGACCCTGACTTAGCAATAGCGCTTGACGTAACAGTGGCCGGTGACACTCCTGGAATACGCGAGTTTGACACAAGCACCAAGATAGGAAAAGGTCCAGCACTCTCCATATCAGATTCTGGCTTGATAACACACCCGAAGGTTTTGCAATGGCTTTTAGACAGCGCAGAAGAGGAAAAAATTCCCTATCAGATTGAAGCAGGATTAATGGGTTCAACCGACGCTGCAAGAATTTATCTAACAAGGCAGGGCATTCCAAGCGGCAACATATCCATAGCAACACGCTACATACACAGCCCCGTAAGCGTGCTATGCTTAAAGGACATAGAGAACGCAGCCAAACTGACAGTTGCAGCGATACAAAGAATTTCAAAGTACTTCTGAAGCGGGCAATGAGGAAAAAACTGTGTCATCTAGTCAGGCGCTTGCTGAAAAAGCCATCATCCACTTTCAGGGTGGCTACAACTGCACCCAAAGTGTTCTTTTAGCGTTATACGAGCACTTGGAACCAGACAGCAAAAATGAGCTTGTTCCAAAAATCGCCGCTGGCTTCGGCGGAGGCATAGGAAGATGCGGCTCGGTTTGCGGAGCATTAACTGGCAGTATCATGGCTGTAGGAATCAAATATGCACCTAACGAAACAGGGGCTGAAAAGCGCGCCAAAGCTTACGCCTACGCAAAAACACTCTTCAAAGAGTTTGAGAAGCAACACGGCACTGTTATGTGTCGAGACCTCATCGAGCTAGATTTGTCTAATCCTGAAGAGGCAGCTAAAGCTCGGCAGGAAAAAGTCTTTGAGAAAATATGTGCTAACCTAATCAAAACTGTTATTGAAAATTTTCTTGAACTGGAAAACAAATGATGTTTTTTCGAATAAGCGAAAGCGTTTTTAAACATTCACTAAGTCATTACTAGCGTGGCTCAACATTATGGATACATCAGAAAAGTTCGCAGGAAAATTTGAGTTTCTAGAACATACCGCTGACGTTTACATTCGAGCACACGGCAAAACAATGGAGGAAGCCTACGAAAATGCTGCGCTTGCAATGTTCGAAACCATGACCGACACCGACAAAATCGCCCAAACACAGGAGGAAACCGTGGAGGTTGAAGCTGAAGACCAATATGCGCTCCTTTATAATTGGCTTGAAGCGTTACTTGTAAAGTTTGAAACCGAAAATACGCTTTACTCAAAATTTCAAATAACAAGCTGGGAAGAAACAGCTGAAAACTTCAAAATCAAAGCAAAAATTTGGGGCGAAAAATTTTACGCTCAAAAGCACCCGCAGAAGGTCGCTGTTAAAGCTGTCACTTACCATAGAATGGTAATCATAATGGAAAGGGACCGAGTTATCTTAGAGTTCATTTTAGACATTTAGGCTAATTTCAGTTTTTTCAGTTCCGCTATTATCTTGTCAACTATTAGTTCTGGTGGTGTATCAAGTGGTGGGGTGCTTGAAGCGACGAATGGCACTTTTTTCTCCTTAAAGTACTCTAAGAGCGGGCTTGTCTGTTCTTGGTACACTTGCAGTCGTTTCTTAATAACTTCAGGGTTATCATCTGAACGCTGGTATAAGGGTCCACCGCATTTGTCACAGATGCCTTCCACTTTAGGCTTTAAGAAGCGAATGTTGTAAACGGTTCCGCAGTTACGGCATATTCTACGTGAAGATAAGCGTTCAATAATAATCCAGTCTGGAACATCCAGCAGCAGTATGGCGTCAATTTTAGTGATGGCGTCTAGGGTTTTAGCTTGCTCAAGCGTCCGTGGGTACCCGTCCAGAATGAAGCCTTTTCCTTTTGGAATTTTGTTTAAGCGTTGCTTTAGTACTTCTACGACAATTTCATCGGGGACAAGAAGCCCCTTTTCCACGTAAACCTTAACTTTCCTGCCTAATTCTGAATCTTCTTTCAATAACTCGCGGAAAATGTCTCCCATTGCGATTACGTCAATGCCGAGTTTTGTTTGAAGCCTTGAAGCGTAGGTGCCTTTTCCAGAGCCTGGTGCTCCGAAGATAATTGCTTTCAACTATTTTTGCCCTCTGTTAGCCTCTTCCATAGAATCGTAATGGATAATTAAATTTTACGCGTTGTCCCCGTAATTTCACGGAAACATTTATGGCATAACAGCACTTATCAAACCTTACCAAGGTGAACAATTGCATACAAAAGAAATCGGAAAAAACCTGTTTCAAGTCGAGCTAGAAACTGGAGGATTCAAAAACCTCATTTGCAGTTACATAATAAAAGGCGCTAAAACCATCCTTGTGGAGTCGGGTCCAACTTCTTCGGTGCCCAAACTTGTTTCTGGCTTAAAAGAACTCAACATAAACTTTGAGGATGTTGAATATGTTGCCGTTACGCATGTTCACTTAGACCACGGTGGCGGCGCTGGAACATTGCTAAAGTTTCTGCCTAACGCAAAAGTCCTCGTCCACCCAAGAGGAATGTCTCATTTGATTAATCCTGAGAGGCTTTGGTCATCGTCTCAGGCGGTTCTCGGGTTTGTGAGCGAAATTTTCGGTAAGCCTGAACCTGTTCCAAAAGAACGGATAATTCCTGTTACTGAGGGCTCCTTTGATTTAGTTGATGGCGCCAAATTGAGGGTTATTGAAACGCTCGGTCACGCTTCACACAACCTTAGCTTCTGCGAATCGTTAAACGGTGGAGTTTTCCCAGGGGATGCTGCTGGCACGTATTTTCCAGAGTTCGATGTGGTGATGCCTACTACGCCGCCTCCTTTCCATCTTGACTTGGCATTAGCTTCCTTAGATAAATTAATCAGCCTTAAGCCGACAGTTTTGTATTATAGTCATTTCGGGAAAGCCTCAAACGGAGTTCAGCGTCTGAAAGATTACAAGTTGCAGCTTCAGTTATGGGCAAAAATCGCAGAAGAAGACGTCAGGAAAAACCAAAGTTTGGAGGAGATGCGTGATAGAATAATTGTTGAAGACAAGGTTATGCATCAACTGGCGGATTACTTGAAGTCCCATCGTATTTACTCAAGGACAGCCCTTGGAAACAGCGTTCAAGGCTTTATTGATTACGCCAAACAAACACAGGCTAAACAAAGTTCATAAACGTTTTATAGTGTCTTTCCACTTTGTTTTTTCAGGTGAGATATTTTGGGTGAAAGTGAAAGTAGAAGAGCGCCAGAAGAAATCCCTCTAGAAAAAGTAAACGATTACGCTTGGCGTATCCCAAAATACAAGTCAGGCATGCGAGTTCCAGGTATGGTTTTCGCCAATGCAGCTCTTTTAGAAAAGATGAAGACTGACCGTACTCTTTGGCAATGTACAAACGTAACATGGTTGCCTGGAATTTACAAGCATGCAATAACATTGCCGGATGGGCATGAAGGTTACGGTTTTCCGATAGGCGGCGTTGCCGCAACCGATTACGATGAAGGCGTTATCAGCCCTGGCGGTGTAGGTTATGATATTAACTGTGGCGTTCGCCTCTTAGCAACTACGCTTACAGAAAAAGAGTTACGACCCAAACTTGCACCGTTAGCAGACACAATTTTCCGCAATGTCCCTTCTGGGCTTGGAAGCAGACGAAAAGACCTCACAATATCCTCTGCCGACTTAGACCGTTTGGCAGTTGAGGGTGTGCCATGGCTTATTAAACGCGGGTTTGGTTGGCCTGAAGATGCAGAGCACTGTGAAGAACGCGGTAGCATGGCTAATGCAGACCCAGATAAGGTTTCGTCTACCGCTAAGAGCAGGGGAATAACGCAGATTGGCACCCTGGGTTCAGGAAACCACTTCTTAGAAATACAAAAGGTAGACAAAATCTATAATCCTAAAACAGCTAAGGCTTTTGGAATCACGCAAGAAGGCCAAGTTACAGTAATGATTCATTGCGGCTCAAGAGGCTATGGTCACCAGGTCTGTTCCGATTACCTGAGAGTTATGGAGCACGCAGTACTAAAGTACAAGATAACGTTGCCTGACCGCGAATTAGCATGTGCACCTGGAAGCAGCAATGAAGCCCGTGATTACTTCCAAGCTATGGCTTGCGCTGTCAACTATGCTTTTTCTAATCGCCATGCAATTATGCATTGGGTTAGACAAAGTTTCCAGCAAGTTTTCCATGAGACGCCTGAAAAATTCGGGTTAAAACTCGTTTACGATGTTGCCCACAACATTGCCAAAGTAGAGACTCACAAGATTGATGGCGCAGAAAAGAAAGTTTGGGTTCACCGTAAAGGAGCAACACGTGCTTTCCCAGCTGGGCACCCTGATATTCCAGCCGATTACCGCAGTGAAGGGCAACCAGTGCTTATTCCAGGCAGCATGGGCACAAGCTCGTGGGTTCTGGTTGGTTCAGAGAAAGCTATGGATTTAACTTTTGGTTCAACAGCACATGGAGCAGGCAGAATGATGAGCCGTTCAGCAGCAAAAAGGCAGTATTGGGGCGGAGACATAAAAGCTGCTTTGGAAAAGCGGGGAATTGTTGTTCGAGCTGCAAGTACTTCGGTTTTGGCTGAGGAGGCTGACCAGGCGTACAAAAACGTTGATGTGGTTGCTGACGTTAGTGACAAGATTGGAATTGCCACTAAGGTTGCACGGCTTGTTCCGTTAGCAGTTGTAAAAGGGTAAGAATTAATCAACCCCCTCTTTCTTTCAAATTTTATTGATGCTTTTGTGATTGATTTGGGAAATTATATATCAAGAAGTTAAACAATGCACTATAACTTAAATCGCCAATAAAGCAGGAAAGTATCACTTGAGCAAGAATGAAATAAGGCTTCAGTATAGTGGATTCATCATTTTTGCATCTCAAGTACTGAGCATAATTACTGGACTTGTGTTTACGCTTTTGCTTACCAGAAATATGAACACAAACCAGTATGGTATTTGGACAAACATTTTCGATTACACTGGGTACTTTATGCTTTTCGGCGGCGTGTTGCCTTTCTGGGCCACTCGGTTTATGGCGAGAGGCAAAGAGGGAACTGTCAAAACTGGCACTTTAGGGCAATTGTCTATAGCTCTTATTTCAGTTATAATTTATCTCCCCGCCATAGTTCTGATTTCAAGAGCAATTGGAACCGAAGCTTACTTACTAGTCTACCTAGTATCAGGATTGTATATTTTTAATTTTTATATGGTCACCGTTTTTGAAAGCGTTTTGCGTTCAATGAAACCTCAGGTAATTGGGTATGGTTTGTTGATTGAGGAAGTAGTGAAAGTTGCTGTTGCTTTACTGGTTATAGTGGGTTTAGGACAGTTATTCCTTGGGGCAATGCTAGCCTTAGTTATTTCCGCCTTAGTTCAAGTATTATATTATGTGCGGCTTTTGTCTGGCGAATTTAAGCAAAAAGCAAACTGGGGCTACCTTAAAGAATGGCTTAAGGGGTCAGCTGCAATTGCCTATAACGCTATTGGCGGGCAATTGGTCTCGTTCGTGCTTATCTTGCTTTTCTTATATGGTGGATCAGGCACTAGAGCTTATTACCAAGCTGCTTTCACTTTTACGAATATAATTGGGTATTCTGCTTCTTTGGCGTTTGCGTTGTATCCTAAACTGTTGGCTAAAACTTGTCCAGACGAAGATGTAGGAGTATCGTTTAGAACAGTGTTAATGTTTGCGATTCCATTATCCACTATAACAATGGTTATGTCCGCATCGTTCTTAACTATCCTGAATGTATCTTACAGTGTGGCTTGGCCAGTTCTCATCGCATTAACGATTGACACATTAGTGGTATTGATTTCTCAGTTTTACTCTTCAATCCTGATGGGTGCAGAAGCCTTCGACGCGGAAGGAAAAATTTCGCTTCGCAAACTTGTCAGAAGCAAAATCTTCAAAGTATTCAGCATTACATACATTCAGGCAGCAATTGCTTTACCCTTAGCTTATTTCGTTCTGACGCTGATGCCAGTGGCTGGGTCAGTGCAAGCTGTAGTATACGTTATAGCAATACTCATTGGCGTCCATCTTTCAACCCTCATTGGACTATACTTGTTTATGCATCGTTCAATTAGGTTACTTGTTGCTTGGAAAAGCATAGCCAAATACGTTCTAGCTTCCATCTTTATGGGGATTATACTTTTCTTGCTTCCCAATACATCAACACTGATTTTCACGATAGCTAAAGCCATTGCAGGCTTTGCAATTTACGCAGCCTTGTTGCTGGCTATTGATACGCAAGCGAGGGAGCTTCTTAGATTAATTTGGGAAGAAATCAAGGGTACCCTACAACAGTTAACATCTAGAGGCAATAATTTTCAGGCAAAATCGGTTTCTTAAAAAGTGAAAATTAATATGTCTAAAAAGAGGAGTGTAGTTTAAGCGATTTTTCAGTTCGCTTGGTAAAAGGTCGGCTCGTCGTTGAAGGATGAATGTGGAATCTGCGGTAGGGTTCTTCGAGTAGCTTACATGCGTAAGTGTCAACGTTGCAAGAAGCTGTTCTGCCGTGACTGCATGGTGCCTGATGTTGCCACTGGCGACCCCAATGCGATGTTATGCCTGCATTGTGCTAGGCGAGTGGTTTCGCCACGGTCGGTATCTAAGTATGATGGGCTTGAAAATCACTTGAAGTTTAGAGCTGCTTTCACTGGGTTAGTAAAGCTTTCCTTCGCAAGAATAGACGGTTTAATTGGCAGTAACCTTCCGATGAACGCTTTCAGAGATGAAGCTTGGTGGAGCAATTCATCATCTAGCGTTCATACGAAGGCTTGGTTGAATGCAGGCTGGGAAGTGCAGGAAGTAAACCTCAAAGACGGCTATGTTGTATTCAAGAAAGTGCGTAACGTTCCATTCAATAAATCTGGACGGCGCAAACTTGAAATTAACAAGCCATTCACGCCTGTGCCCGTTCATGCGCCAAGGTCTAAGGTGCCCTCTAAGACCAAGGTATCGAAGCTTTATGCTAGGATAAAGAATCTTGAAAGACAACGAGCCATGACGCGTCGGCAGATTAGGGGTTTTAAGCCTAGGTCGCAGTATGAGAAGAAGCTTTTTAGGTCTAATGAAAAACCACAATAGCAACTTAACGCTTAATGAATTAAGTGGTGTCATGGTTGCTTGAGCGAACCGTCAGCGTAGAAATTGACAAAGCATATGCAGATTTGGAAGCTGCTCTAATCGAGAAAGGCTGCAAGATAATTTCCGAAGAGCCGCCGAAGCAAATTTTAGTTAAGCAGGGGTCGCTATGGGGAATATCGCCGAGAACAGCCAAGAAAACACTGAGCGTCAATTTGGTGCCGGTTGATTCTGGAACACAAGTAACCTGCTCTTCCCGCTTGGGTTCAGACTGGAAAAACCTAACAGTGGTCGGCTGTGCCTTAGCTGTTGCGTTAGTTGGTTTGTGCTTATGGATGACCTTTGATTTAGGCGCATTTATGGTTACGCAGAAGCCTAGTTTCTGGAGTTGGCTAGTAACCGTTAATGGCAACGTGGATTTCCAAGTAGGGCAAGCTTTTGTAAGTCTAACAAAGTCTCTTGCCGTTTTTCTTTCAGTTATTATCCTTTTGGAAATTGCGATTGCCTTTTACGTGCATGCTAGAATAGACGGGTTTGCAGAGGAAACCCTCAATTCGCTGCAAAGCCATGAACCAACTGAGAAAGCGCGTAAGCAGTGAGGCTTCTGCTCAAGCTATTCTTTTACCGCATTTCTCACAGTATAAAGCAACCGATTTGTTGCTTGAGCCACAATAAATGCAGAATTTGTTGTCTTCTAAATTGGTACTTGTCACTTGGGGAGTGCTTGGTTCTGGAGAAACTGTTTGGTTAAGAGGTTGTGGTTCTTTGGGTTTTTTTGCTGATTTAACAGCAACAATTATTGAAGTTACTATTGCGAGGACAATGAGTATAAACAAGATGGGATTATCAGAAATTAAGTTAAATGATAGGGGTTCAACTGGTTGGATGGTCGGTCCGGCAATTGTTGGCGAAGGCGAAGCGGCTGGGTTAGGTTCAAGCGTTGGTGTTGGTGCTGGCGTGTTAGGAGAAATAGTTGGAGCAGGTCCATTAGATGGCGTCGCCTGTGATTCTAGAACGTATTGATGGCTTTCATCTATGGGGTATACATAAGCGCTTTGACCTTTGAATTCATCGGGAAGCTCGCCAACTTTAAACCCGGTTCCTGTAGTTTCAGCGTAATAGTAAGTTCTGTTTTCGTAGGTCCAATATGTACCTGAAAGGCCATTTCCTAATACACCAACCGCTAAATGGTCTGTAGGGCTAATGAAAACTGCACCGTAACCCATCATTAGCGTTAATGTTGCAAAAAGTACGGATTTGCAGTCGCAGTCTCCGGCCTGATCCACTAGAGTTTCTATCGGGAACCTTGGGTATTCTTCATATCCTGTGGTGTTTAAATCAGACTTGTAAGGTATACTTTGGACGAAAGCTAAAACAAAGTTTACTTGATCAAGTGAACCGTATCCAAGTTGCGTTACGGTTTCATTTAGTTTCTCGAATAGACCCTGTAAGTAAGAATCTTTAGTCGTGACGCAAAAGTCATAGCCTGCAGGTCCATTTTGTATTCGGGTTGAATCTGGAACTGCTTTATAGGCGTCATACAGGGCTACTGGAATGCTGAGGTTCCAAGTCCAATGATTCCCATCGTAATCCCATGCGAAATCCCTGTTGTAGTACTGGTTTTGATCTGGGCTTTGAGCGGTGACTACTCCAAGAGGACGAATTATCGGTAAAGAAACAAAAAACACTAACGTGAAGATGATTAATAGTCTAACTGGTTTACGACTCAGCAGTGGTCTGCTCATTTAACCATCTTCAATGCCCATAACAAGTAACAGTCAACCGTTTAAAACTTACTTACCCCAAATCATAATTTACGACTTAACTGAGCGCTTGAACCAAGTAGTTAAGCTGTAAACAGCCACCGCCAAAAGGCAAACTAGCACTGCCAC
>Ga0208689_1001769_pt1 | contig 10937 bp, 10 predicted proteins | sample June2015DPH_8_15_FD_184700 | JGI IMG/M metagenome (GOLD analysis project Ga0208689, IMG submission 184700) | Peatland microbial communities from SPRUCE experiment site at the Marcell Experimental Forest, Minnesota, USA - June2015DPH_8_150... | ecosystem: Environmental > Terrestrial > Soil >... | reverse complement strand
GCCGGCGTGCTCCAAAGCCTCGAGCTGCTTTGTCTTGTCAGCCGCTCGCCGGCTTACAATCTCGTGAATCATGCTTTCGAAATCTTTGCAGTTCATGCCAGACACCTGCTTGGATCAATGGCCTTATTGCCGGCTTCGACCTTCTCCCCACCCCTGAGCTTCTGAATGAGCAAGGCGCGGCCGCGGTGCAAACGCGAGCGCACCGTACCCACTGAACATCCCAAGACCGACGCAGCATCCTCGTAGCTCGTTTCATTCAAGTCGCACAGAACCACAGCTTCTCGGTAGTGCTCGGGCAGGCTCAAGATCGCTTGTTGCACCAAATGGATCGATTCCCGGCGGCTCATCTCGGAGTGCGGGTTCTCGGGAGAAAGGGGAGTGAAATCTCCACTATCCCTCGACCCGTCCCGCGTCGGCAGGATCGAGACATACGTCCGGTCGCGCTTGAGAAAGCGTAGCGCGTGATGGCGCGCCATGCCCAGGAGATATGCGCCGAGCGAACCGCGCGAGGGGTCGTAGCCTCGGCTGTCTCGAATCAGCGCCATAAACACTTCCTGGGTGACGTCCTCGGCGAGAGGGGCGGAGCCGCTCATCTCCAGCACAAAGCGGTAAATGCCTCCTTGACGGCGCCGATACAACGTTGTAAAGGCGTCTTCGTCCCCACCCTGCATCATCCTCAGCAACTGCTCGTCTCGAATCTCAGTGAGTCCGGCCATCGTCCGCTGCTTTCATCAGGTATTCCGTTTCGAGCTGCCAAAAGTTCCACAAAATGTTTCGATTTCGGAAGCCTCAGCCTCATGGACGTATCCAGCCTCCTTTAAGTTGCGAAGCAAGCCTGGCGACTCGACTTACCGGGGCGGCTATTGAAAAGCAGTAGGCAGTTGGCAGAAGGCAGCAACGTGACACAGACCTGTTTTCTTATTCTTTGGGTGCAGCAGATGAGGCGAGCGCACCACGCCCCCAATTAGTGCGATATGCGAACCGCGCCCACAATACCTGGAATCCAACGAATGGCGTTGTCGCGATAGAGCTTGCGCAGGACTGACTCCGGCAGCCGGAGCCCCCGGGCGTTGTGTCCTTTGTACTCGACGGTCTGGTCCGTGGCAAAGAACTTCCAATCTCGCTCGTAGGTACTTGTCCATTCCTGCAGAGCTTTCTCTGTGTTGTCTTGCGGCATGACGACCAAGTCGGTTGCGTAAAGAATGCGGTCCTGATACTTGATCAAGAAAGCCCGAACCTGCTCGCGCGGTTGAAGAATGAAGTAGGGGACGCGGGCGGCGGTGTCCACCGCGAAATTGGGATAGCGGTCAAAGCGCTGGGCCATCTCATTCAGGTCCGCTTCCATACTGCCCAGATGAGCACCCACTACACGCAGCTTGGGGTACTTAGCCAGCACATGGTCTCGCGCCGCGAGAATGGCGGCCTTGGAAGGCCACTCGGGATGGGCGTAGGCATATTCCTGGGGATGCTGCTCGTAGTATTCATAATCCGGGCTGGCGGGATTGGGCGGCTCCCAGCACGAATCGGGTTCCGCAAGGTGAGCGACAACCGTTCGGTGGTGCGCCGCTATATCCTTATACACGGGCTTGAAAGCAGGGTCATCGGGCATCAGATACTTGCCCGCTTTCGTTCTTATTTCCATGCCAATGGTCTTGTAGATCTTTACGGCTACTGCCCCATCGGCGAAGTCTTGGTTGAGTTGGCGGATTGCCCTTGCGCTGAATCCCGGCTCTTCGAAGTCATAAGGGCTGAAAGTCGTGCAAAAAACGGCGCGGCCCGAAGTGCTGTGAACGACCCTTCGTACGTCGCCGCGTTGTGGCTCCATCGCCTGGAAGTAAGGATCACGATCGTCAATCAGGCAGATGTCAAGGATACGCAACTTCAGCCGCTGCAGCAGAGCGCCAAACGCCGGGTCGTCCTTGTAAAGGTGTACGTGAGCATCGATGGGATTGATTTCGGCAAAGGCCTCAAGCAGCGCACTGTGGTCACTTGCGGCCACCCCAGAGCCCTGCCCTGCGAAAAGAACGGAAGATAACTTCGGGGCGCCAGCGAACATCCCTGCCGCAACCAGAACGGTCACGAAGAACAAATTAAGTGTTTTCACCTTTTCCCTCCGTTATAACCGCGCGCCGTCAACCCAAGAGCCCCAGACCTTCTGAGAACCTAAACTGTGCACTCACATGGCCGAGTTGTCCGCCGCCGCTTGTGGCCACTGTGCCGAGAGAAAGGTCTAGATGAAAAGATCCACGGAGATGTGGAAGAACTCCGCGAGCTTTCTTGCCTGGGCCTTGCTGATCTCACGCTTCCCATTAAGGATCTCAGAGACGCGGCTTTTGGATCCCAATACCGGCCAGAGGTCGTGAGGTTCAAGGCCGCGCTGTTCCATGAGGAACGCCAACATCTGGTCGGGCTGGATGGGCGAAAGCGGATAGTGTTCGCGGTCGTATTCCTCGATCAGAATCGAGAGCATTTCGAGGAGTGATGTTTCTTCCGGTCTCAGGTTTTCTTCCCCCCGATCCATCAGTCGGCCAACCTCGGCGACCAGGCGGTCGTACTCGGCTTCGTCTTTGATCGCGTGAGGCTGCACCTTGGCCAAAAGCTTTCCATAAGCGACCGGATTCAGGGTTTGAGTGCTCATAATTTTTTCCACTTCCCTTCCGCGTATTCCTGGTGGGTGAGAATGTGCCTTACGAACAGTGTCTGGCTCCGAAAATTGATCTCGGCAATCAGCCGATATTTGTTCCCCGCGATGTTAAACACTATGTACGGACTCACCCAATCGGCACTCCGAAAAACTTGCCTCACCTCAACGAAGCTCTGCCACTTGCAGGCGCTTGCCACTCGATACCAGTTATCGAGCGCCGATCCGGCATCGGGCCGTGCCTCTTTGTATTCCCTGATCGCTCTATAACTGATGACGTGCACGGTCCTCCTCCGCTTATGTTCCCATAACGGGAACTTCTTTGCAAGGCCATTCCACCTGCGCCGATTCAACAACCGCCGACCGTAGCGGCCGGGAAGGCCAGGATAGCATTCCTGATTCCTTCCTAAAACCCTCCCCAATGCGTTCAGGATGGCGCCGAATTAAGCCTGCCTCTACGAAGGGCCATGAGGTTCAGGCGTCGCACCATCTCTCAGTGTGATCGTTTTGCCGGAAATCGCCGGCACGCGCTCGCCTGGTACAATGATTCCGACCAAATTCAATGGGTCGGCGGCGGAGAGGGTGATGGTTTCGCCGGTCGGCTCGAGGTGACGCGCGGCGCGCAGCGATTCGAGCGCCACCGGCAAGGCGAATTGCTCGCCCAGGAAACCGTCCACAAAGCGGCCACCTCGCACCTCGCCACGATCCTCAAGGCGCCTGAACGTAATCAGCAGTTCGCGCCATTTGAACGGGAACTCCTCGCGCCAGGTCAATTCTCGAAACACCACGCCGTAACGCTCCAGCAGCACGCCGCAAACCGCCTGGACGGCCTTGGCGCGATCCGCCGCCTCGCCTGAAAAGAGCAGTGACCATCGTCCCGTGCTGTGTCGCGGGCGAGCGCGGCGCCCTCTGCCTTGCCCGGCCCGCCGTTTGGGATCGATGAGGGCGCGCAAATTGTCGAACCCGTCGGCGGTGAAGAGTCCCGCCGCCACCAATTCCCAGAGCGCAGTTTCGACTTCGGATTTGAGTTTGCCGGTTCCGCGTACAATGTCGGCGAAGAACGAAGCGCCGCGCTGCCGGATGAATTCTAGCGCCTCCCGCGCGACGTGGCTCAGCGCTTGGGACGCCACCGTGAGCGGGGGGTGGCGCGGAATCATCCAATCTGATTCTTCCCGCACGAAGAATGTGATGGGAGCCACGCTCGAGGGAACGACGCGACGCGCGGCAATCGCGGGAGTGTCATTCCGAGCGAAGATTCCATTCCCCTCCTTGGTAAGGAGGGGGCCAGGGGGTGGTTGACACGCGTGCATGGTTCCGTCCCCACCACCCCCCGGCCCCCTCCTCCGCCGAGGAGGGGAGTCACCGGCCGCGCTACCCGATGCGACCGGTTCCAGGGTCGCCGGATGCGGTGACAAGCGTCCCCAGCCCACGGTGCCCGTCAGGCAAAGCTGATCGAGTAGTTGCGGATCATAGCCGGCCACTCGAGGCGCCAGGAGGTGCGGCTCCCAGGCATTGGCGGGTGCTTCGAATCCCTGCAATTGCCGGATGACTTCGAGCACGCCCCGTTCGCCAACCACTTGCGTACCTGGGGCGACGTGTTGCCAGCGCAGCAGCCAGCGCATGAACTGAGCTCGAGTGACAGGCTGAATCTCCTTGCGCAGCGTGCCGAGCGTGAGCCGATGAATGCGCGCCAGCAGCCGGCGATCGCACCATTCGACAGTCCCCTCCTCAGAGAGGAGGGGATTAAGGGGTGGTGGGGCCGCGCCGGTGAATTGTCCTCGCAGCACTCGACCTTCGGCCTCGAGGCGAAGCATGGCAGCCTCGATATCCCCCGCCGGCAATCCCACGATGCACGCCAGCCAGGGAATCTCGACTGGTCCGGAGTACCCCATCCAACCTCGAACGAGTTGAAGCAGGGCATCGTCTCTTGCAAAAACCGGCTCACCGATTTCGGCGGGTTGCGTCTCGAACCTTGCCCCAGGGAAGAGAATTGAGAACGTTTTGATTCTCTCCGCAGCAACCCACACGATATCGTCACCCAGCAGCGCGCGAGTGGCGCGCCTCTGGGCGACAAGTTGACGAAAGAGATCGCCCCACTGTGCGGCCACAGGCGAGCCTCCGGGCGGCACGAAGTTTTCGGGCAAGGCAACAAATACCTGGAGCGCTTCGCTCAATTCGTCTGCGTCGCGAACATCCGGCCAGGCTTCTTCGCGGACTTGCGCGATAGCGGCGGGATCAAGCCGGCCGATTTCCGAGAGCACCGTCTCCGGCAGAACGCGGCGCAGAGAGACGGCGCGCGCCCGGCGCTCTTCAAGCGGGGCATCGTCGAGATAGGCGTACGGATTGGCGTTCAGAATCTCGTGAGAGAATCGTGATGGAGCAGGCGTGTCCACGGCGATGCAGCGAATACTGCCATCCCTGATTCCGCGCAGCACCCGCTTCAATCCTTCCAGGTCCAGCGCTTGCGTGAGCACGTCTTTCATCACCTCGCGGATCAGGGGGTGGTCCGGAATGTGAATGTCGCCCCCGAGGTTGTCCTGGCACGCCGCCGCGTCCGGGAAGACCGCCGCCAGCAGGTCGTCCGCGCGCATGCGCTGGATTTGAAGTGGAATCTTTTTTCCGTTGCGAAAACGCGGCAGCGCCAGAGCGCGTGTGGCGTCCCAACGCCAGCGAGTGGCGAAGATCGGCGAAACCAGCGCGGCCTGCTCGAGGACGGCCGCAGCGGATTCCGGCGCCAGAAAATGGAAGACATCAGCGAGCGGAAAGCTGTGCTGCTCACCCAGCGAGATGTTCAGGCCATCCTCGGTGGCAGCGGCTTGCAATTCAAAATTGAATGAACGGTAGAACCTCTTGCGAAGCGCCAGTCCCCACGCTTTGTTGATTCTTCCACCAAACGGCGCGTGGATGATAAGTTGCATGCCACCGGCCTCATCAAAAAAGCGCTCGGCAACGATTCTGTTTTGAGTTGGGACCGCGCCGAGCGTGGCGCGCCCGGCGAGGATGTATTCAACCGCCTGCTCGGCGCCGGCATCATCCAGCCCGCATTGCTCTTTCAACCAGGATATAGCGGCGTCATTCCGTGGGTGTAGCGCTGTCCCGCCCGCTTGCGGAAACCCCTCTAGCCTGTCATTCCGAGGAGCCGCAGGCGACGAGGAATCTCGCATTGTCTTGAAAATCTCAGGGCGAGATTCTTCGCTTCGCTCAGAATGACAGCTTGGAAGAGTTTTTCCGCAGGCTGTTGGGCCCGCCGCAACGTGCGGCGCTACGGCTAGATCACTGATCTTCTCGCGTATCTCTGAAACTCGGGCGGAGAGTTCCGGCGTGCGGGCCGGCGCCTCGCCAAGCCAGAAGGGAATGTCGGGGGCCGCGCCGTGAGCATCCTCCACCAACACGCGTCCTGAACGACCTTCGATCCGGGTGATGCGCCAGGAGGTGTTCCCTAACAGGAAAACGTCGCCGCGCATGCTCTCGGCTGCGAAGTCTTCAGCCACCGTACCAGCCACGGCGCCTTCCGGCTGTGCCACGACAGTGTAAAGCGCGGACTCAGGAATAGCGCCGCCGTTTGTAATGGCCACCAGGCGGCTGCCGCGCCGGCCTCGGAGGCGATGTCGGACGCGGTCGCGATGCAGATAGGCCCCGTAGCGGCCGCGGCGCGCCGTGATTCCCTCGGAAAGGATTTCGAGCACGGCGTCAAAGTCCTGGCGGGCCAAATCGCGGTACGGGTACGCCCGGCGCACGACCTGGAACAGATCGTCCTCGTGCCACTCTTCGCACGCGCACATCGCCACGATTTGCTGAGCCAGGATGTCCAAAGGCGAGTCCGGAATCTCGAGCCGGTCGAGTTCACCCTGTCGGAGGGCTCGGATGAGCGCGGCGCATTCGATGAGCTCATCGCGCGTCATGGCGAAAAGCCGGCCCTTAGGCACTGCCCCGCGCCAGTGGCCGGCCCGGCCGATCCGTTGCAGGGCTACCGCGATGGAATGGGGCGATCCGATCTGGCAAACCAGATCCACCGTGCCGATGTCGATGCCAAGCTCGAGGGAAGCAGTGGCTACCAGGACTCGCACGTCCCCCGACTTCAACTTACTTTCCACATCTAGCCGCACCTTACGCGAGAGGCTGCCGTGATGCGCTGCGACGGCGTCCGCTCCCAGCCGTTGGGCGAGGTGGTGTGATATCCGTTCGGACAGCCGGCGCGTGTTCACAAACACCAGCGTGGAGCGATGTTGAAGCACGAGTTCCGCCAGCCGGTCGTAAACCTCTTCCCACATCTCGTTGGTAGCGATGGGTCCAAGCTCGCTGCGCGGCACTTCCACCGCCAGGTCGAGCGCGCGCCGGTGCCCAATGTTGACGATGGCGGGTTCGGCCCGGCCATTGCCGACAAGGAACTTGGCCACCAGCTCGATGGGATTTTGGGTGGCTGAAAGTCCAATTCGCATCGGTGGGCGGTTCGGGCGTGACTGCGCTATCAGAGCTTCTAACCTTTCGAGTGAAAGCGCGAGATGCGCGCCGCGCTTGTCGTCCGCCACGGCGTGTATTTCATCTACGATCACTGTTTCAACGTCACCCAAGATGGCGCGGCTCTTTTCCGCCGTCAGCAGGATGTAAAGAGACTCCGGCGTCGTCACGAGTATGTGCGGTGGCCGCTTGAGCATCGCCCGGCGCTCTGGCGCCAACGTGTCGCCGGTGCGAACTGCGGCGCGGATGGGTGGCATCAACAACCCTCGCTGGCCCGCCAGCGCGGTGATTTCACTCAGCGGGATTTCCAAATTCCTGCGAATGTCGTTGCTCAACGCCTTGAGGGGCGAAACATAAAGGACTTCCGTGCGATCCTGGAGCCCGCCGCCCAGCGCCTTCCGAATCAGGTGATCGATGCAGGCAAGAAACGCGGCCAGCGTTTTGCCGCTGCCGGTGGGCGCGCAGATCAGCGTGGATTTTCCTGCGAGAATAGGCGGCCAGCCCTGCTCCTGCGGTTCAGTTGCCGAGCCAAACCTGCCTGCGAACCATTCCTGAACGAGCGGATGGGCCCAAGATAGAGAAGCCACGGAGTTCTGCGGCATGTTGTCGAAGCCCGAAGTTGGCATGTCATTTAAGTTTAGCCGGGCGCCACAAAAATGCAATCTTCAGGCGCGCAAGCACGGCAAAGCAACGGCTGACCCCAAAGGGTTGGACGTCAGAATGTGGGTTGGGATTTTCTGATCAATGAAAAGCCGGCGCATCAGTCGCGCAGACCGCTAAGTCCCGTCGCCTCGACGGATTCTTTTGCGAACTCGATGGCAGCCTTGATGTCATCGTCGGTGAGGCCGGGGAAATCCTTACGAACTGCGTCGAAGGACTCACCCGCGGCAAGCTGGCTGAGAATTGATGTGACAAGGATGCGGGTGCCACGAATGACGGGCTTCCCGCTGCAAACGGTGGGATCGATTTCGATTCGGCCGTGGTACAACATGCTCCGCTCCAGGCAGCCATCCTATACCATATCGCGTAGAGAAACCAATCCCTTCTGGCGGCTTATTTCGGGGGACCGGTGGCGTGAGACTTGGCCACCTGGCGGGGAAACACGGCGTTGGCCGCGATGGGCATGAGGGGAGCACAACTGCTATTCCATCCGGTGGAAGCAATTTGCTTCTCGGTTATACCAAGGTTATGCTATCAGCGTGAAAACCGCGATCTCGATTCCCGATCCTCTTTTCCGTGCCGCTGAGCGAGCGGCGAAGCGCGAGAAAGTTTCGCGCAGCCGCTTCTACGCTCGCGCAGTCGAGGCCTACCTGAAAACGCAGCAGGCGAAGGGAGTGAAAGAGGCGCTTGACGCCGTGTACGCGAGCGAGAGTTCCGAACTCGATCCGGTGATTGCCCGAATTCAGAGCTTGTCAATTGGCCGTGAGGAGTGGTGACGCGCCGAGGCGAGGTCTGTAGGTCTTCAGGAGTGTCAAGTACATTGGCAAATCTTCAAACCACCATTGAGGAATTGTACGCCCGCCAAACCGACCAATACGGCGACGAATACTTCCACGCCTTCGACGAATTCAAGCAGGCGCTGAATGAAGGCCGGGTGCGCGCGGCGGAGCCTGATCCCGCTTCGCCGACCGGTTGGAAAGTCAATACCTGGGTGAAGAAGGGAATTTTGCTGGGGTTCCGCATCGGGCGCGTGGTGGAGATGCATCTTGAGGTAGGGGAGCGCTCCGCGCTCCCGCTGTCCGGCATCACAGACGAAAGGCGGCGGGAGCCCGAAGGGCTCCCCTACCAATTCCGTGACAAGCACACTTTCCCCTTAAAGCAACTTCCGCGCGACCAGAACATCCGCATTGTTCCTGGCGGCTCGTCCATTCGCGATGGCTGCTACATCGGCAAGAACGTGACGTGTATGCCGCCCATGTATGTGAACGTAGGAGCCTATGTGGACGATGGCGCCCTGATTGATTCCCACGCGCTGGTGGGTTCGTGCGCTCAGGTGGGCAAACGCGTTCACCTCAGCGCAGCGGCGCAGATTGGCGGCGTGCTGGAGCCGATTGGAGCCATGCCCGTGATCGTGGAAGACGAGGTCCTGGTGGGCGGCAACTGCGGAGTTTACGAGGGGACGATCGTCGGTAAGGGCACCGTTTTGGCCGCCGGGACGATTTTGACCGGCTCGACCCCCGTGTACGATTTGGTGCGGGACACCGTCTATCGCCGGGAAGGCGAAAAGCCGCTCATGATTCCTCCGGGTGCGGTGGTCGTCCCCGGCGCCCGCGCCATCACTAAGGGACATGGAAAAGAACTGGGACTTTCCCTCTACACTCCGGTCATCATCAAGTACCGCGACGAGAAGACAGACCAGGCGGTGCGACTGGAAGAGTTGTTACGATGAGCGTGGTCCGCGCTCGGTCCCCAAACCACTTCGCGGCTCGTGCCCTTGCGCTGACGTCATTTGCGCCGCATGACCCACAGCGCATGTAACCTGCCACTTGGCCCCTGACGCCTGCCCTTTTCACTCCTGCACTTTGGTCTTGACAGGAGAAGCGAGATATGCTAGCCTATCTTAGTTGTCGCAAGAGAGCGCGGGTAAGCGTGCAGGAGAAAGGACTTCGAAATTGGACCGACGAAGGGGGAAATCGGCAGGAAATGGAAAAAAGATACTATTTTGACGGAACGAACCTAGCGATCTATTGAAAATAAAGGACTTAACTTTTTAAAACGCTAAAAACGAACTGGTTTTTGAGCGCAAAAAAGGCCAAACGAAGCCAAGAAAGCGGCCAAAAAACAAGCTGTTGTGCGGCTTTGAAGCCGACATGGTGGGAGAATGCATAAGGCGCGATTCTGCCTGTCCACCCTCGCCGAACTGGAATGGCCACAGAAAAGTTGAATAGATAAATCTTATGGCAATAATAAGTAAATCAAATTGCACACGATCAAGCGCCTCGGTTATTCTCAGTCGAAGGAAGCGGCCGTTGCGCTTCTCGTGGTGGCCCCCAAGAGACCGCGGGTTCTCGGTCGGAGGGGGGACCAAGACAATGAATGGTTCGCTCTTAAACAGGAACGTCATCCGTCTCATCCTTACGGCGCCGCCGGCCAAAGTGCTGAGCGGCGGACCCACAGAGAAACTCAGCGTCATTACTATGCCGCCAGCCTAATTGCTGAGCGGCGGACCCACAGAAAGACCAAACCTCACCACGGCTTAAAGATTAGCCGAAATAAAGGTTGACGGCGGCAAGTGGGGATGGTAATCTACCTACCGACTGGTCGGTAGTGGACGCCCCGCCGCTGTCGGAGCGGGAGACAAGATGCCAAGACTTTACTCGGGTTCGGAACTCTTACTGGAAAGCCTCAGCCGTCAGAAGGTGGAGGTGTTTTTCGGCCTCCCCGGCGGCGCGGTGTTACCTCTTTACGACGCCCTTTACAGCGCGGGCATTCGTCACCTCTTGGTCCGCCACGAGCAGGCTGCGGCCTTTGCTGCGGACGGCTACGCGCGTGTGACCGGCAAGCCCGGCGTCTGTCTTGGCACGTCCGGGCCTGGCGCCACGAATCTGATCACGGGCCTGACATCCGCGATGATGGATTCCATTCCGGTGGTGGCGTTGACTGGCCAGGTGCCGTTGTCGCTGGTCGGCAAGGACGCCTTCCAGGAGGCCGATACGATCGGCATCAGCCTTGCCAGCACTAAGCAATCGTTCCTGGTTCGGTCCGCGGCCGAGGTCCCTTCCGTGATTCAGAAAGCCTTCAAAGCCGCTGTATCGGGACGTCCGGGACCGGTGTTGGTTGATCTCCCCAAGAGCGTGCTCATGGAAAATGCCGAGCCCAGCTACCCCCCCACCGCCGG
>Ga0208689_1001767_pt1 | contig 10946 bp, 12 predicted proteins | sample June2015DPH_8_15_FD_184700 | JGI IMG/M metagenome (GOLD analysis project Ga0208689, IMG submission 184700) | Peatland microbial communities from SPRUCE experiment site at the Marcell Experimental Forest, Minnesota, USA - June2015DPH_8_150... | ecosystem: Environmental > Terrestrial > Soil >... | reverse complement strand
ATAGATCCGCTCGGCCGCGACGCCGGCGGAGCGGAGCAACCTCGCGAGCAGCTCGTCGATGCTCGCGAGCGCCGCCTCGCGCAGCTCGGCCAGCCCGGCCGGCATCTCCATCGCGTGCGTGATCCGCGAGATCACGTCCGAGCCGAAGCGCTCTTGCCCGTTGAGCTCCGAGCCGAGCGCGACGATCGCGCCGCTGGTGAGGTCGATGAGCGCGGCGACGATCGTCGTCGTGCCCAGGTCGAGTGCGACTCCGAAGCACTCAGCGCTGGTGTCGCCCGGCTCGACCGCGACGAGACGGTTTCCGACCACGACGGCCGTCACCTCGAACGCGGCGGCGCGAAGGGCAGCAGGCAGCGCGCGCAGGACGGTTAGCGGTACCTCCAGCGCAAAGTCGGGAAGCGCTCGGCGGAGGCGGACGAGATCAGGTGCCTGATCGTCGAGCGTCGGCGGGGTAAGCTCGAGCCGGTACTTCTGCGTCGCAGGGGAGAGCAGGACGTGGCGGCCGCGGCCGAGCAGCGCCGCCTTCGGCTTGGTTAGGAGCGCGGGCACATCGATCTCGAGCGCGAGCGGCGTCTCGCCCAGCCTCGAGCGGCAGGCGAGCCGCCAGCCCTCGTCGAGCTCGCCTTCCGAGAACGTGCGCCGGTCGCCCTCCGTGGGCGGCAGATCACCGGCGAGCAGGCGCACGCGGCACTTGCCGCAGGTGCCGCGGCCACCGCAGGTCGAGTCGACCGTGATCCCGGCCCAGCTGGCGGCCTCGAACACGCTGACGCCGGCGGGGACGCGCACCGTCGCGCCCTGCGGCTGGAAGGTCAGGGTGTGCAGCCGCTCCATCGTGTGCCTAGCGCGCGGCGACTTCCTGCGCTCGGAAGGCGGTGATCCAAGCCATCGCGTAGGCGTCGTTGCCCAGCAGCAGATCGGCCGCTCGCACCGCCGTCATCGCCTCCGGCGAGAGCGGGTTCATGATCGCCGAGGTGAGGCCGGCCGCGATCGCCATCGAGAGAAACGAGGCGCTCAGCGCCGCGCGCGCGGGTAGCCCAAAGGAGACGTTCGAGGCGCCCAGGCAGGTGTTCAGGCCCAGCTCTCGACTGACCAGGCGGATCGTCTCCAACGTCACCTGTGGCGCCTGCGGGTCGGTGGCGACCGCCATCGCGAGCGGGTCGATCACCACATCCTCGGCGGGAATGCCGAAGTCGTGGGCTGCGCTCAGGATCGCCCTTGCCCGCTCCAGCCGCTCCTGCGGCGAACCGGGCACGCCACCCTCGCCGCTGACCAGGCCGATCACCGCCGCACCCGCCCTCGCGACCAGCGGCAGCACCTGCTCCAGCCGCTGCGCTTCGGCGGTGACCGAGTTGACCAGCGGCTTGCCCTCACACACCTCCAGCGCCGCCTCGAGCGCGGCGACAACCGAGGAGTCGAGGCAGAGCGGCACCTCGACCGCCTCCTGCACGACGCCGACGACCTGGCGCAGCAACGCCGCCTCGTCGGCGAGCGGCACCCCGGCGTTCACGTCGAGTACCTGCGCGCCCGCCTCCACCTGTGCACGAGCGTCGGCGAGCGCAAGCGAGAAGTCGCCGGCGCGCAGCGCCTCGGCCAAGCGCCGTCGCCCCGTCGGGTTGATCCGCTCGCCGATCACGCAGAAAGGCCGGCCGCGACCGATGACCGTGCGGTTAGACCGTGACTCGAGAACTGTCTCCATCACGCTCCTTCACGTCGACCAGACGCGCCGCGCCTGCGGCTCGTCACCGCTCGTCACATCGTCGCCGCTGACGCAGTGGCCAGGAGAGAAGCGGGGAAAGCTAGAAGAGGACACGCTCTTCGATACGCCGGCCAATCCACTCCACCCGCTCGATCAGGTTGTGCCCGAGCCTCACCTCGGCCGGCGCCACGGTCGCCTGCTCCTCGGCGGTCAGCGACATGCCGGAACTCTCCACCTCCACGCCGACGTCTGCCATAGGGCTGACCCGCATTCGTGCGGTGACATCTACGGATCGACCACCCGCACGATTGCGAACGTGCACGCTACGGGCGACCACCGATGCCGCCTACTGGGCGGTTCGCGCGGCCTGAGCCGGACAGGCTGACGATACCGGCCTCACCCGTGTGAGTGCTTGAGCGCGGACTCCTGCTCCTGCGCGTCGTGGAGCGAGAGCGAGCTGGAGCAGACCTCGGCGTTGAGCTGGTTCTCGATCTGGTCGACCGCGGCAGCGCGCGGGTAGGGCTCCGGCCAGAGGTTGCGCGGATCGGTCGGGTCGCCGCCGAGCTCGAGGCTGATCAGATGGTCCTCCTGGTACGCAGACGGCGGGCCCGTCTCGCCGTAGGCCCGCATCTGTTCCCGCTTCAGCGCGTTCGTGTACTCGACCGGCGGCCGGACCGTCGCCGTCCAGCCGCGCGTGCAGATCGTCGAGCGGATGGTCGCCTGCGTCACCCGGGGGTTGAGCACGCCCGGCGTGCGCACCGGGTCCGCGAGCACGGCGGCGGGTCCGCCTCCCCGGTTGAAGCGCAGCGCGAGCGCCGCGAGCGCGACGACGACCGCCGCCGCGACGAGCAACCGGGTGACCCAGTCGTGCGTTGTCATGTAAGACAACGGTAGAGCGCGGCGGCGGCGCTCGCAAGACGCCCGTCGAGCGGTGTCCCGGGCGACCTGGGCCGCCCGGGACGGGTGTCGCGCTCAGCTTCCCGGCCCGACGACGCCGAACGCCGCGCCCACCGGATCGACGAGCACCGCGTAGCGCCCCACGCCCTCGGCCTGCATCGGCTCCATCACGACCGTCGCCCCGAGCTCGAGCCCGCGGCGGATGGTCGCGTCGGTGTCCTCGACCTTGAGATACGTGAGCCATGCCGGCGCGGGCACACCGGCCGGCTTCGGCATCAGCCCGGCGACGTCGAGATCGCCCGCACGGAAGACCCAGTAGCCGGGCATCGTCTCGGCGACGCTCCAGCCGAACAGCTCGGCGTAGAACCGCTTCGCCGCGACGACGTCGGCGGTCGACAGCTCGTCCCAGCAGAAGACGTCCTTCGGCGGCGCCATCGCCGGCTCACTCGGCCTGATCACGGCCAGGACCGCGCCCTGCACATCCGCGATCACCGCGTAGCGGCCGACGTCCTCGATCTCCTCCGGCTCGACGAACACGGTCCCGCCGAGCCCGGGCACCTTGGCGACGACCGCGTCGACGTCCTCGACCTCGACGTAGACGAGCCAGTGCGGCGCCGACCGCTCACGCGCGAAGAAGCCGCCGTGGTCGCGGCCGCCGACGTGGATCATCGGGTAGTCCGCCTCGCCCGGCTTCCAGACGCTCATCGTCCAGCCGAGCAGACCGGTGTAGAAGGCCTTCGCCGGCTCGACGTCCGGCGCGATCAGCTCGTGCCAGCCGACGACGGCGGACTTCGTGGATACGGTTGCCATGCCTCCCTCCTTCCGGGGCGAGCGTCGCCCGGCCCGGAGGGCTATCCATCGGGGGATGCACGGAGCATCAGCGCGCCGGCGAGCGCCCAGACGCAGTACGCGACCCACGGGTCGCCGATCACGTCCGTCTGCACCGCGAGGGTGAGGATCGCTGCGAACGCGGCCGCGACGCCGGCCGCCCAGCGGTCGCCGCGCCCGGCGCGCACCAGGCCGGCGAGCAGGGCGAGCCCCCACGCCGTCCAGAGCACCGCTCCGAGCACGCCGAGCTCGACGCCGAGCTCCGTGTAGTTCGACTCGCCGGCCTTCAAAGGCGTGTTGGTGCGCGAGGCCGTCTGGCCGACGTTGCCGAGCCCGTAGCCCTGCGGGTGGCGGATCATCGTGCGCACGCCGTCCTTCAGGCTCTCCCAGTGCTCGTGCAGCGACGGCTCGCCCGCGCTCGTTGCGGTGAAGGCGCGCCGGCTCTGCTGCGCCTGCGCCAGCCGGTGCTGGTAGACGAGGTCCACTCGCGTCCAGTTTCCCGTCGGCCCGATCTTCGGGAACAGGTGCGCCCAGCCGATCGCCACCGCGACGGTGAGCACGGCGGCGACGAGCACGACGCGGCGCCGCCGCAGTGCGGCGAGCACGACAAGGCCGACGGCGAGCGCGAGCAGCGACGAGCGCGAGAACGTCCACAGCAGTCCGGCCGCTGTGATGAGCGCGAGACCCGCGACGACCTTCCGCGCGCGCAACACCGCCGCCGCCACGAGCAGCGCGACGACGAACAGGTAGCCGCTCGCGAGCGGGCTGAGAAATGTCGAGACGAGCCGGCGCAGGAACGGCTTGTCGCCGCCGACGTTGTAGATGAAGTTCTCCGGCAGGCCGTAGGTCGCACCGCTCGGCTCGAGCTTCGTGCCCGTGCCGTGGTAGTCGTAGCCGAGGTGCTTGTGGAAGTAGTCGATGACGCCGTTCGTCCGCCACCAGCCGATCGGCACCGCGTACGCGTCCACCAGGCCGACCGCCGCGACAAAGCCCGCGGTGCCGAGCAGCGTCCACGCCAGCCGGCGCAGGTCGTCCCGCCCCAGACGCAGCGAGCGGCCGAGGAAGTACGCGCCGACCGGGACGACGTCGTGCCGAAGCGCGAGCGCGACCGCCCGGTGGCCGGCCTGGCCGCCGAGCGCCGACTGCGGCACGAGCGCGTACACGGCGGCGAGCGCGGCGAAGCCGAGCGCCAGCCAGTCGGCCGCCGCCGGCCGGAACGGCAGCCGCCGCTCCCGCGCGCAGTCGTATAGGACGCGCGCGAGGGCGACCGTGAGCAGGATCTCCTTCCACGCCGTGATCGCGGTCAGCGTCGAGCCGCGCACGCCGGCGGCGTAGAGCGCCGCCATGACCGCGTTGTGCAGCGCCAGCCCGACGACGAAGAGATAGAGCGCCGCGACCGGCCGCCGCCAGACGGGCACCGCCGCGGCGGCGAGGAGCAGCGCGTAGAGGGCGAGCTCGACGACCGTCACGGCGCGAGGGTACAGCGGGCGGGAGCCGAAGCCCCCGCCCGCGTCCGGCCTAGTAGGGCCCCCAGGGCTCGTTGCCAAGGACCATCGCGACGGTCACCAGGACCAGCACGAGTAGAAACAGCTTGATATAGAGCGCGTTGCGTGCCATCGCTCCTCCTTTGGAGCTCGTGAGCCCCTCGAACGAGGGACTCGGTGTGGACGGCGCGAACGAAGCAAGGAAGCTGTCCGTTGTCAAGGCCAAGGGGTGTCATTGACGATCTCGTGACAACCGATAAGAATCCCAACCGAATGCAGCTCGACCTTTCGCTCGCGGCAGGCGAGACCATCGGGAGGCGGCTCAAGCGCCTGCGGCTGGAGCGAGGTTTGTCCCAGCGAGAGCTCGCCGCCCCCGGCGTTTCCTACGCCTACATCTCCCGGATCGAGGCCGGCGCGCGCCAGCCTTCCGTCAAGGCGCTACGCCGCCTCGCGGTCAAGCTCGGCGTGTCCGTGGACTACCTGGAGACGGGGTCGCATCTCGGTCCCGACGAGCAGCGAGAGCTCCGGCTCGCCGATCTCGAGCTCGCGGTCCGGCTCGGCGACTCGAAAGACGCGGAGGCGTCGCTCCAGGCAGTCCTCGAAGAGGCGCTCGCCGCAGGAGACCCGGCAGCAACGCTGCGGGCGCGCGTCGCGCTCGCAACGCTCGCGCTGGAGAGCGCCCAGTGGGTGCGGTCGGCCGAGCTGCTCGAAGCTGCCCTCGAGGGCGAGCCGTTCTCGCCGATCGAGAAGTTCGATATCTACGCCCGCCTCGGCCGCTCCTACGCCGAGGCCGGACGATCAAAGGATGCAGTGGAGCTGTACGAGCGGTGCGTCGAGGCCGTCGCAGAGGCCGACGACGCGGCGCTCGAGGCCCGGTATGCCGCACTGCTCAGCTACGCGCTGAGCGACATGGGCGACCTCGCGCGCGCCGAGGATGTCCTGCGTCACGCGCTCGACCGGCTCGGAGAGCAGGACGACCCGTACATGCGCGTTCGCCTCTACTGGTCGATCGCACGCCTCGCACATCGCGAAGGTCGCGCTTCTGTTGCGCTCACGAACGTAAGGAAGGCGATCGCACTGCTCCAGGCGACCGACGACACGCTCCAACTCGCGCGCGCGCACATCCTCGCCGCCGGCATCACGCTCTCGCGCGACGACGCCGACGACGCGGAGCGCCACCTCGACATCGCCGAGCGGCTCCTGGGAATGCCCGTGGCGGTCGAGGACCTCGTCGAAATCAACGTGCAGCGCTCTCGGATCGCGGCGATCCGCGGCGACTGCGAGCCCGCGATCGCGCTCGCCCGGCGGGCACTCGACCTTAACGGCGGCCAGAACCCGGTCGACGACGGACGCGCCTTCTCCGCCCTCGCCGACGGACTCATACTGGCCGGCGAAACTCCCGGCGCCGACGAGGCGTACCGCCGCGCGGTGGATCTGCTCGAGGTGCACGGCCGCTGGCGCGACGCCGCCAACACGTGCCGCGCCTGGGCCCGCATGCTGCGGCAGGCAGGCAACGAGCAGCAGGCGATGGACGTGTTGGAGCGCGCCGCCGAGCTCGGCACGCGCGCGACGCCGGCCGAAGCTCACGCCGAGCGTTGAGCGTCGAGCTCGCAGTCGTCCCGCGGGGCCCGTACTCGCTCGCCCTCTCCGCCCGCTTCGCGAGCGACGCGACGCGCACCTTTCGCAACGGGCTGCTGACCCAGGCGCTCGCCGTCGACGGGCGCCTCGAGGTCGCACGCGCCTGGCAGTCGCCGCAGGGGACGGTTGCGATCCGCGCCGAGTCGGAGGCGGGCGCCGAGCGGCCACACTGGCTGCTCGGGCTCGACGACGACCATTCGGCGTTCCTCGCGCGCGTGCGCGACGAGCCGCTGCTCGAGCGCGCGTCGCGCGATTTGCGCGGGCTGCGGCCGGTGCGTGTGGGGAGGTCGCGCAGGCGCCGCTAACGTCGAGACGAGCCGGCACAGGAACGGCTTGTCGCCGCCGACGTTGTAGATGAAGTTCTCCGGCAGGCCGTGAGCCCGACGACGAAGAGATAGAGCGCCGCGACCGGCCGCCGCCAGACGGGCACCGCCGCGGCGGCGAGGAGCAGCGCGTAGAGGGCGAGCTCGACGACCGTCACGGCGCGAGGGTACAGCGGGCGGGACTCAGCAAACCCCGCCCGCCGTCAGGCTGGGACTAGCCGGGCCCCCAGGGCTCGAGCCCGAGCGCCATCGACAGCACCGTCAAGACCAGGACGATCCCGACGAGCTTCGCGTAGAGCGCGTAGCGCGACACCGGTCCTCCCTTTCTTGCCGCTCGCGTCCCTCGGGCGAGGGACTTGACAGAAATTGATGATACGAAGCGCCTCGGATGACCCCTGTCAAAGAAACCGCGATGGGTGATTGACGTTCTCCAGACAACGAGTCAGAATGGCCACCGATGCATCCCGATTCGACGCCCGCCGCAGGCGAGACGATCGGGGAACGGCTCAAGCGCCTGCGGCTGGAGCGAGGCTTCTCGCAGCGCGAATTGGCCGCCCCGGGCGTCTCCTATGCGTACATCTCCCGTATCGAGGCGGGAACCCGCCAGCCTTCGGTGAAGGCGCTGCGGCGCCTCGCCGCGAAGCTCGGGGTCACCGCCGGCTATCTCGAGACCGGCTCGGACCTCGCGCCGGAGGAGGCGCGCGAGCTGCGCCTGACGGATCTCGAGCTCGCGATCCGACTCGGTGAGCCGGCCGGAGTCGAGGCGCCCCTGCGCGAGCTCGTCGGCGAGGCCCTCGCCGCCGGAGACCGCGCCTCGGCGCTGCGGGCCCGCGTCGCCCTCGCCGCCCTCGTGCAGGACCGCGGCGAGCACGGCGAGGCGGTGGTGTTGCTCGAGGCCGCGCTACAGGGCGAGCCGTTCTCGCCGGTCGACCTGGCCGACGTCTATTCGCAGCTCGCGCAGGCATATACCTTCGCCGGGAGGACGCAGGCTGCGGTCGAGCTGTTCGAGCGCTGCCTCGAGGAGGTCGCGGGCTCGGAGGACGCGTCGCTCGAGGCGCGTTACGCGACGCTCCTGAGCTACGCGCTCAGCGACATGGGCGAGCTCGGCCGCGGCGAGGAGGTGGTGCGCCGCGCGCTCAAGCGCGCGCACAGTGCGGATCCGTACACGCGCGTACGCCTGTACTGGTCGATGGCACGGCTGGCGCACGCCGAGGGGCGGGCCTCCGTCGCGCTGGTGAATGTGCGCAAGGCGATCGCGTTGCTCCAGGCGACCGACGACACGCTTCACCTCGCGCGTGCACACGTTCTTGCCGCGAGCATCACGCTCTCTCGCGACGACCCCGATGAGGCAGCGCGGCATCTCGACCAGGCCGAGCAGCTGTTCGGCGCGTCCGCGTCGTCGGCGGACCTGATCGAGCTCGCGATCCGCCGCTCGCGCATCGCGACCTTGCGCGGCCAGGGTGAGACCGCCGTCCAGCTGGCACGGGAGGCGCTCGCGCTCGTCGGCGACCGGAGCCCGGTCGACGACGGCCTCGCCTCCGCGGCACTCGCCGACGCGCTCGCGCTCACGGGCGAGCGGCAAGAAGCAGACGAGGCGTACCGGCGCGCGGTCGACCTGCTCGAGAAGCAGGGGCTCTGGCGCGACGCCGCCCAGGCGTGCCGCGGCTGGGGACGGATGCTCCGCCAGGAAGGCCGCGAGGACCAGGCACTGGACGTGCTCGAGCGCGCCGCCGAGCTCGGGATGCGCGCGTCGCCGGCCGACGCGCGCGTCGAGCGTTGAGCGTCGAGCTCGCGCACACCCCTCGCGGCCCGTACTCGCTCGCCCTCTCCGCCCGCTTCGCGAGTGACGCGACGCGGACCTTCCGCGACGGAGTGCTGACGCAGGTCCTCGCCGTCGACGGACGCGTCGAGGTGGCGCGCGCCCGCCAGTCGCCGCAGGGGGCAGTGACGATTCGCGCCGAGTCGGAGGCAGGCGCCGAGCGGCTGCGCTGGCTGCTCGGGCTCGACGACGATCACGCTCCGTTTCTCGCGCGCGTGCGCGAGGACCCGCTGCTGGGCCGGACCTCGCGCGAGTTGCGCGGGCTGCGGCCCGTGCGCGTGCCGACGGTCGCTCACGCGCTCCTGCGCGCGTTCTGCGGGCAGCTCATCGAGTCGAAGCTCGCCCGCCGGCTCGAGCGGACGATCGTGCGCGCGACCTGCGCCGCCGGCCCGGAGCGCCTGCACGTCTCGCCGACGACGCGCGACCTCGGCTCGCTCGCGCCCGCCAGGCTGCGCGAGCTCGGGCTGCACGCGCCGCGCGCGGCGTCGCTCGTCCGCCTCTGCCGCTCGCTCGAGCTCGAGCGGCTGCACGAACTGCCGTCGCACCTCGTCGCGGCGCGGCTGCAGCGCGAGCGCGGCCTCGGCCCCTGGTCGGTCGGCGTCGTCTGCCTCGAGGGGCTGGGCCGGATGGACTACGGGCTCGTCGGCGACCTCGGCCTGATCAAGCTGCTGCGCACGCTGCGCCGGCGTCAGGTCGAGGGCTGGGAGACGGCGGAGCTGCTCGAGCCGTACGGCGAGTGGGCCGGGCTTGCGAGCGTCTACCTGCTCGCCGGCTACGCGCGCGGACTGATTCCGGCGAGCGCCGCGCGCGCGGCGTAGGCAGACTCCGCCCATGGCGGAGTCCCGGAAAGTCGCGATTCTTGGTGGCGGCCGGATTGGTGAGGCGTTGTTGTCGGGGTTGTTGAGTTCGGGTTGGCGGGGGCGGGGGGAGCTGGTGGTCACCGCTCGCGGCGAGGGCCGGGTGGCGGAGTTGCGCGAGCGGTATGGGGTGGAGGCGACGAGCTCGAACGTGGCGGCGGTGCTTGGGGCGCAGCTCGTGGTGGTGGCGGTGAAGCCGCAGGACATCGACGCGTTGCTGGCCGAGATCGGTTCGGTGTTGACGCCGGCGCAGACGGTGCTCTCGGTGGCGGCGGCGATCCCGACCGGCTATCTCGAGGCGCGTCTCGCCGAGGGGGTGCCGGTCGTGCGGGCGATGCCGAACGCGCCCTCGACCGTGCACGAGGGCATGGCCGGCCTCTGTCCGGGCGCCCACGCCGGCGACACCGAGCTCGCGCTGGCAGAGGAAGCGCTCGCCCACCTCGGCCGCGTCGTCCGGGTGCCCGAGAGCGCGATGGACGCCGTCACCGCCCTCTCCGGCTCCGGCCCTGCCTACTTCGCCCTGCTCGCCGAGGCCATGATCGAGGCCGGGATCCTGCTCGGCGTTTCCCGCGAGATCTCCACCACCCTCGTCGTCCAGACGATGCTCGGCACCGGCAAACAGCTGCGCGACGAACACATGCACCCCGTCGAGCTGCGCGAAGCCGTCACCAGCCCCGGCGGCACCACCATCGCCGCCATCCGCGAACTCGAACAAGCCGGCGTCCGCGCCGCCTTCCTCAACGCCATCCAAGCCGCCATGACGCGGTCGCGCGAGCTCGCGGCAGGTGGTTAGTGGACGCGGCCACTAGCGGGGTCGAGATCGTCGTCGCCGGCGACCCGGCGCAGGTCGTCGCCGAGCGGCTCGCGGACGCGGCGCAGGCCGGCGGTCACGTCGTGCTCACCGGCGGCTCGACGCCGCGACGCGCGTACGAGCTCGTGGCAAGGCTGCAGCCGGACTGGAGCCGCGTCGAGCTGTGGTGGGGCGACGAGCGCTGCGTGTCGCCGGGCGACGAGCGCTCGAACTACGGCCTAGCGAAGGCGGCGCTGCTCGACCGGCTCGCGGCCGCGCCGGCCGCCGTGCACCGGATGCGCGGCGAGCTCGGACGAGACGAAGGCGCCGCGGACTACGAGCGGGAGCTCGGCCCGCTCGCGCGCTTCGACCTGCTCCTGCTCGGGCTCGGCCCCGACGGCCACGTCGCCTCGCTCTATCCGGAGCAGCCGACCCTCGACGAGACCGAGCGGCGTGTGATCGGCGCCGAGGCGCACCTGCAGCCGTTCGTCGACCGGATCACGCTGACGCTGGCGATGCTGCGCGCAGCGCGAGCGGTGCTGTTCCTCGTGGTCGGGGCGGACAAGGCCGAGGCTGCGCGGCGCACCTTCGCCGGCCCGCCCTCGCGCGCGACG
>Ga0208689_1001766_pt1 | contig 10950 bp, 11 predicted proteins | sample June2015DPH_8_15_FD_184700 | JGI IMG/M metagenome (GOLD analysis project Ga0208689, IMG submission 184700) | Peatland microbial communities from SPRUCE experiment site at the Marcell Experimental Forest, Minnesota, USA - June2015DPH_8_150... | ecosystem: Environmental > Terrestrial > Soil >... | reverse complement strand
TTTGTTGCAAGCCCGGGTGGTAATCGCATCCTACAATGATCATGTTGGCTCCTTTCTCCGGGCCTTGGTTGGTGTGCACCACCAAAGTTTATCCGGGGCTGGGAGCCGACATTGTCATGGAATCAATTACACTCATCGACCCGGTTCCGAACGGCTGCTGTAGAATCCCCAAGTGCCTGCCCGGAAAAAGATCAATCTGGAAAAAGTGAAAGCGTCACTAGCTACGCACTGCCCACACTGCGGATACCAGATTCCACCGGCAGAACTGCGCCGAACCAGCTCGACTCAAGTGGGTTGCCCGAAATGCGGAGTCACTTTCACCACCAACGCGTCGGCCTGAATCGACAGCGCGGCAGTGATAAAATCGCGCGCATGAAACTCATCCTCTTGTGCTCCGCGAGTTATATAGCAAAAACAGCCTTGATATCTGCGACTTCGATTACGTCACCCGCTTCGAGTTGTTTTTGGCCGCCCTCAACCGCGATATCATTCACCTTGATCTTTACCTTGTTTTCGGAAGCAGCGATGACGTAGCCATCCTCGGCTCGGTAAATCAAGGCTGCGACGCGGGGAGCGAACCACCGCTTTAGCCGAATGCCGGCCATCCTCGATTTTCCGATCAGGGTCAGTTTACTGGTCAGAACGTAGCGCTGCTGGTCAGTTCGGCCTTTGACGATTGTCAGCGTGCCAATAGTTTGATGTACCGCAGGTGTGGTATTGACTGGCGACTGGCTTTGAGCAATGCCGATTCTCTGGACCGCAACCGGGCCGGCGGAGGTAGCTGCTGCGGCTGCTTTAGCGAGCATTTCTTTCGCTTTTGCCGTGTCCAAGACCATGGTGCGATCGAGCTGTGGCGGGGCCTTCAGGAGTTGCCCGTCAGCGGGGATGTCGAGAGTTCCATGCTGCGCAGCGGCGCCTCGACGTGCGTCATCACGAAATTCGATCGTGTGCTTGCCGATTGTGGCGTTGTCTCCGTCCTTCAGTACTACCTTACGGATGCGTTGACCATTGACGTACGTGCTATTAAAGCTCTCGGCGTCTTCGATCACATAGTGATCGCCTTCCGCGTAGACCTTGGCGTGATGTCCGGACACTGCAGGATTATCGATGCGCAGGACGTTGTCCGGCTGACGGCCAATTGTGACTGTGCCGCCGGATAGCGAGAGCTCTTGTAAGACTCGGTCTTCAAATTTGAGAAACAGCTTTGCCATGGCACGGCTCCAAAATGCGCGATCTGGGAGAGCAATTCTGGTACGACAGAGGAAGCTTCCCTTGGAGCTACCGCTGGATGATCACTCACTATCTATTCTGCGCCCGAAAACACGGAAGGGAAGAGTACCAAGGTACCCGCCTCCCCTTTGCCTCCCCGCGAAGACACATCCGGCACCGGGCGAGACTGACGGATTCCAGGCAGCGACCGTGTAATGTGCAGAGATCACTGGGGGAACAGTTTTTCTAAACGCTCGGCAAGCTTGCGCACGGCCTCGTTGAGTGCAGGAAGGCCGGGGGTGTCGAAGTCTACGTCGAGGCTTTCGAGGTCAACTGTAACGTCCTTGATCAGCTGAGTGGCCATTTCAACGCGCTGTCTTACTACCTGCTCCATCAGCTTGTAAGGATCGCCTCCTTTTCCTTGTGCATCGAGCCATTGCTGTACGGCTGCGCTTGCCTGGCGAGCTCGTTCGGTAGCGGTCCGGAAATCCATCAGAACCTTCACATTGATCATTCCGGTCTTTACTGAGTTTTGCAGGTTCTTAAGCTCTTCGTTGGTCTTCCTCAGACGAGACGAAAGCTCCGGATCCTTTTTTGGACTGTCCGCCATGGTTCTATACTCCGTTCCACCAGCAAAGCCAGCGATCCACATGGCCTTTTCGCTGGAAAGTTTCGATAGGCGCCGAATGTATCGAGCAGCCCCTTTATTGGCAAAATGCCATCGTTTAAGTGGTCACAGCTTAGTATCCGCCGACACAGCTAAATTGAACTGATCGCGCAGAAACTTGACTGCCTCGTCTCGCCCTGGAGATGCACCCTGAGAAGTTGCATTCAAGTACAACACATACAATTCCGCGGCTCCGTCAGTGTCGCCTTGTTGCGCCAGTCTTCTCGCTGCCTGCAGGACTGCCGCCGGCAGCTCCGCCGCTCTTTCTCGCACCGCTTTGACCAAGGCATTCCGGGAATCAATTTCCAGACTTGTCAGAACCTGCGCCCCGTCCAGTTCCACGCCTTGGTTGGTGATTCCTTCGGTATCTTCCGCTTTGACGTCTTGCAAAACGACTGTCGCGGTGTGTTTGTCCTTACGCACATCGGCAGGCTGCCCGACAAAATTACCCGCCCGGTCGCGAAACTGGAATTCGATCTCCGCCGACGCCGTCAGATCAATGGTCTTCTTTGTGTAGTGATACGACTCAACGACGGTCTCCACGCGGCTCTGCTCCGTCGTCTCCAACTTATGTCGCAACTCGTCGACGCTCTTCTGTGCCTGCTGCACCGCGTCATTGGCATCTACGATCACTTGCTTCTTCTTGTGTTGGGCTTGGGCGTCAGCCAGCGCATGTTGCGCCGAGCTGAGCTGCTGTTGAGCGGATTCATAATCGCTTTCGATTTGCAGCCAAGCCGGATTTTTCGTCTCGTGCGCGCCCGCCCGGTATTTCGATTCCGGAGCCTCCAGGTTCGCGTTCTTGACCATGCGATGTTCCAGAACCTGTCCGACGAGCGTGAAATTGGGCTGTTGGGCCTCCTCAACCTCCGAGGAATTACGCACGACCGCAATCGGCATCCCGGAGGAATCGAGTCCGCTGGTTACCGCGTCTGCAAGCTGGTCGGCGAAACCACGGCTGTCGCGACGTGAAGTTTGATCGCGAAACACGATGCCGACCGAGAGTTGGGATCGCCGTTGATAAAGTAGTTCGGAACGGGCCATCTCATCTTTCAGACTGTCGAGATTGGTATTCCCGTAACGCACTGCTTGTTTCAGGTAAAGCCACCCAACACCGGCTCCGGATCCCGAAGCCTTCTGCAGATATCGATTGGCTTGGTCGAGGTAGTAAGCACTGATCTTGGCGGAAAGGAAATCGCGTTTGACGGTGATCGCCGGGTCATCCCCTAGAGAGCTGGCGCGATCCCACAAAACATAGGCCTCCAGCACTGCATTCTCGTCAGTCGGGTTTTTGATCGGAACGTGCGACTCCTGGATTTTCTGTGCGCGCCGCACGGCGGCGCCGATATAGTCGTGCGACAACGCCGCGAGCTGCGATGTTACCAGGGTGCGCTGTTTCTCAGGTAAGTCGGCGAGTACGTTATAGGCCTCGACAAACTGGTTCTTCCGTGCGTACTCGTCGCTCTCGAGAACAGCGGTGTGTGCCGCCTGCTGATTGCGTTGGGCCTCGATTTGAGCGGCAGCGTCGTCGGCGGCTGCCTGGACATCCTTGCGGTCGGGCCGGATGGCCGCCGCTTTGCCAAACTCCAGGATTGCTTTTTCCCAGTCCTGATGAGCCGCCAGTCTTTGTCCGTTATCGTAGTGGTATTTGAATGCTGCATTGATCACGGCATTCAAGCGGGGCATTTCGGAAGCGAATGCGACATAGGGACCCAGCGAGCTAACGGCCTGGTCGTAACGCGACTCTACCATCAACACCTGCGCGTTCACGACGGTCGTTTCCAGTTTCCGCTGCTCGGCGGCAATCTCGCGCTGGAGACTAAGCAGAGGAGCATAGTCTGGCCGGACTTCCAACAGGCGTTCTACGTGCAGCTTGGCGGCAGACAGTTGCGAATACCCAGGCGTATGGTCTTGCAGGGCTTTTCGGTACGCCTGCAGGCGTGTCTGATCAAGTCGCGCCAGGTTGTCCAATTCTCGCCCTATGTCGTCGATTAAACGCGCAGCGGGGTTGTAGCCGGGAGACGACTGACTGGCGGTTTGTGCCTCCAAGCTCGCTTGCCGCAGCATGGCGATGTCTTGTGTTTTGGCTCCGCTCGAACTTTGATACTGCGCAAAAGCAGCTTCGGCTGCCTGCTGATGAAATCCCGCGATGGCATTTTGAGCGGATGCTCCGCGTGCGGAAGACGGATAACGGGTTAAGAAATCCTCCCAGTCTCTGACCGTGTTCGCTCGTTGCGCCCGCAGGAAGTCAGCAAGTTCAACGTCCGGAGCAGCGATAAACACCAGCTGCACACCGGGCTTGAATTCTGGGATTATTGCATCGCGAGGCGATGAAGAGACAGGAGTGCCGCGAATCATGGCTTGTTCAGCCGCCGCCGCTGGCGTGAGTTCAACGCTCCGTTCGAATTTCAGATTGCTGGGGACAACACAGACGGACTTGCCGTTTGCCGTTAGCATGAGCACGCCGTCTGCGCCGCGCCGAAGCGAGCTGGCGCCCGTCAGGGACGCGCGCGAAAGCCCGTTATAGGTATTCTTGTCGAGCCTCGAAACCCCGTCACAGCTGCGAACTTCGATCTTTCCATTCAGTGTTGCTTCCGTGATCTGTACATACGCCGCGCCCTGGGGGCCGTCGAACAAAACCACCGCGGTCAGGGAGGCATCTTTGGCGTAAGTCGTGATCGATGCTCCCAGGACGAGAGCAACCGCGACGCAGCAGCGTTCGAGACGAGAGATCTCGGTCGGCCGCTTCGAAGGGGAGGGGAAAGAAATGGGTTTCCACGACTTCATAAAGATCCGCAAGCTACATTTTCTCGCGGGAAGGAACGGCTGACACAAGATCGATAGCCCAATCAAAACTAAAGTAAGTGGGAAGCAAAACGTGGCGGGGCTATGATTGAAGATACAGCACACAGACTCGATAACTTGTGCGTTTGCGCATATTTGCGATGACAGTCCATTAGAGATTTCTCATGGAATTGGCAAAAGCACCCAACAACCGGGTTGAGCAGCGGGGATCTGCTGACGAGCCCACCTCTGGGCACATGCGTCCGGCGAGTCGGGCGAACCTCGGAACATTGGGCCGCTACCAGATTCAGGAAGAGTTAGGACGCGGTGCCATGGGAGCCGTCTATAAAGCATTCGATCCCGTAATTGCCCGTACCGTCGCGCTCAAGACTATTTTGATCGACAATAATGCTCCCGATCGCGCCCAGATGATCGAAAGGCTCAAGCAAGAAGCCAAAGCGGCCGGCGGACTGGATCATCCCAATATCATCACCATCTACGACGTTGGCGAGGAAAACGGCGCCATTTATTTGAGCATGCAGTTCGTCAAAGGAACCACCCTGGCCCAGCTATTGGCTGATGTTGGCGTGCCTTCCCTGCCAACGATCCTCTCTTGGGCTGACCAGATTTCAGCAGCGGTCGGTTTTGCACACGCCCGCGGTGTCATTCACCGCGACCTGAAACCGGCCAACCTCATGGTGACCGACCAGGGGGCCATCAAAGTCCTCGACTTCGGGATTGCCAAAATCGAGAACACGTCCCTCACGCAAACCGGACTGGTCGTAGGTACGCCTGGCTACATGGCTCCCGAGCAGATCGCCGGCAAGAAAGTGGATCATCGCGCCGACATCTTCTCCCTGGGTGCTGTCTTCTATGAGTTGCTGACCCGCGAAAAGCCCTTTGCTGGCGATATCGCGACTGTCCTCTATAAGATCGTGAATGAGGATCCCGTCGCGCCGTCGCTCATTAACCCGGCGATTCCCGGCGGGATCGATGCCGTCATTCGGAAAGCCCTCGCCAAAGATCCCAGGGATCGATTCCAGACCTGCGAGGAAATGCGGCAGGCCTTCCTAGAGCAATCTGTACGCGCACCGCTCAACCCGCCCGCGACCGTTCCCGCAGAAAAGGTGGTCGCCAACCGGCCGCCAACCCCTGCAAGCGCTCGGCGTGCTCCTCAACTCGAGGCAACTCCACCGCGAATCTGGCCGCGTCTGATTCTGGGCTCTGCCCTCCTTCTCATCGTAGCGGCGAGTTGGGCTCTCTACATTCGTTCACGAACGGGCGCGTTTCCTCCGTTCGTTGCGAAACTCGAGAGCAAGATCAGAGCCCTGACTTCAGGCACTGGAATGCTCAGTGAGTACTCCACGCAGGTTCCTCGCCGTGCCGCTGATGAGCACAGCGTTGCGCCCGCCCGTCCTCAGAATTCAGAGACGGAGGATGCTCCGGCGGCCGTGTCACAAACATCCGCAATTCCAACGGCTTCAAGTCCCGCAGCCGTGCCAACCTTGCAGCCGGTCGTGGCGCAGTCGACAAGCGATCATCCGATAAGTGAAACCGCACCCGTCTCAGGAGCACCGGCATCGTCTCCACCGGTGGAGACGTCCCAGAAGCCTCTCGATCCATCCCAGACCCCTTCACTTCAAGCGGTTGGGTCGAGTGACCACAATCAACCTGCAGCCGACAACGCAACCGCTCACGACTCACTCACCTCGCCTTTTGCCGCCCGCGACAATGACCAGCAAACTGCACTGCCAGCAACACCAAAGCGTCCTGCCCGAAAACGCGCTCCAGAATCGGCTTTGACGGTAGACGGTTTCAGCCGACAGGACATCCCGGATCTGCTGCGCCAGGCCGATTCCTCAACAGCGCGCGGCGATTATCGTCTGGCGCGTTACGAATACGTGCTTGTTCTAAAGCTCGATCGCAACAATGTCCATGCGCGAGAAGGTCTACGCCGCTTGCCGGCCGCATGGCAGTCGCGCTGACTCCCGTCAGCTCGGAACGTCCCGATGTCTAGGCGGAGGCACGCTAGTTCGTCACAACTCGCGCAGACGCTCGATCCGACCGTGAAGCCAAGTCGCATTCGTCAATTGATCGAATTTTGATCGTATTCTGTTCGCCTCGCTGTATTAAAGAGGCGCCTGTTCTCCTCAAGAACGACGACTAGGACTTGAGCCGGGGGTTCGATCTGTCCCTTGATGTAGACCATGGGCAGATGGGCCTCCACAATCTCGGGAATCTTGCCCAGCGCTGTGCCGATTGCGTCAGATATTTGTTTCGGAATCAGCTTGGCGGGAGGTTCGATGTAATAGGTCGTACCAGCGGGGATTTTCATAATTGTCCTGTAAACGTCGTCGGATGCGAGTGGAGCCGCCCTACTTTGTAATCGATGGTAGGGGAGATGACCGTTGATGATTGACGTAATATCGCCATATCGCTCATTGAGGGGTTCTGAGCGCTAACGCCTATTTACAACAGTGAGCAAGGCAAATGTAGAATTGCTGCGTGTTCTACTTGGTCCGCCACCTCGTGCTTCAGCATCTGCTTTTCGCTTTTCTCACGATTGCAGCTCCAGCTTGGGATTTCTATGAAACGCGGCGGCTCAAGAAAAATCCCGGATCAGTGCAGAAGATCAGTTATTACAAAACCCTTTGCGCCTGGCTCTGGATCGCGAGCTTTGTAGCAATTGCCACCGCAGGACTCCGCGAGGTGTTTACCATCGCTCCGATGCCGGACGATGCTGCTTGGCTGTTTCGACATGCCTGGGTCAGATCCCTGGTGGAAACGGCCATTGTGCTTTTTGTCGGCCTGATGTTTCTCCCGTATGCAACCGTGGCTTGGAAGAGGCTGAACAATCGACCACGTACCTATCGGTCAGCAGAAGCCTTGAAGCCGTTCGAGTATTTCTTCCCGGCGACCCGGACGGAGCGGCGCTGGTGGGTCTTCGTTTGCGTCACCGCAGGTTGTTGTGAAGAAACTCTCTTTCGCGGATTTATGCTGCATTACTTGCATGTTTTACCCTGGACGCTGAACCTCACGCTGGCGCTGCTGATTTCCTCGCTTATTTTTGGATTGAATCACCTTTATGGCGGTGTCGGCGGAGTGGTCGGGAGTGCTATAGCGGGATTTCTGCTCGGCCTGCTGTTTCTGCTAAGCGCAAATCTTCTGCTTCCAGTCATCCTGCACACGGTCATGGACCTGTGGATACTGGTGATCCTGCAAGCTCCCTCTGCGCAGACAGCGCCGCCAGGCAATGAAACCAATAGCTAATGGATCAAGTCAATGAAGATGTCGGAGTTTCTGCGCACCAATGGCCAACTGGCGATAAATCCCCATATCGCTCACAACCCGGTTCTGAGCGCTAACGCCTGTTTGCATCAACTACTCTCGCAGGATCGCGGCATAGATGACGAGTGTAGTGGGGAGCCGATCTCTTTCCAGCAGCAATCGCGTGAGGCTACGGCTTTTGCCCAGCCTCACGCAGCAGGCTCAAGATGTGCAGTGCACGAGTGATAACTTCCTGCTCTTTTCGGTTTTTGCCTGGCGACTTTGATAAACTTCGCGATCGCTCGAGAATCGCGGCCTCTGCCTGCTCGATCCGCTGCTGCAATTTACTCCGGTCAGACTCGAGGACTGCGGCGCGGTAAAGCTTTCCCCAATCTTGTCATTTTGAATTATTCAGTGTTCTTGCTCCTGGTGCCGCCGACCGCCGCCAATGCCTCCTTGCCCTCACCCGCAAGGGTTCTGCAACGTTTCGCCCGCTTGACGCCTCCAAGATCGCCTCATTGCGCGCTCAGGGACGATCGCATCCACCCTACGGCGCGCCAGAACAAGAAGGTACAAGGTACAAATCGCCCTCCTGACTAATTTACCGTCAGGGTGAACGTCGTTGTTTGGGGGGGAAGCGTCCCTTCCGTTACGGTCACCGTGATCGGATACGCTCCGGCCGCGGTTGGTGTCTGGATGGTGATGGCAGCGTTTCCAGTCGCGTTCGCACTTGCCTGGGACGTTGCTGTGACCGTCACCGGCCCGGGAGGACCCGCCGTGGGAGCTGTGTATATCGCCGTGTTCGTCCCAGTCGAGGTAACCGAGTCGTTCGTTCCGTTGGCCATGATCGCCCAGGTTACCGCCTGATTGGTGGTATTTCTCACCGTCGCCGTTAGGTTCACGGTCTGGGCCGGCTCTCCCGGCAAGATCGAGTTCGGATAAAGGGTGTTTACGGAGCTCGGGCTGACAGTGACCGTGATCGGCGGCGGCGATGAACTGCTGCTTCCGCAGGCCACCATGAATCCGGTGAGGGCCAAGGCTAGGCAGAGGCCGACGATCTTGTAGCGGCGTGGCAAGCTTTGCCCCGCCAGCCCTACCAGTAGCATGCCGGCCAACGGCAGGCTTAGTGGTAGCCATGGTCGCTGGTTCTGGCTCCGCAACCTGGGCCGATTATTGTCTTGCCGAGCTTCACCCGCGGTTCCCGTGAACGGACCGAGCGTCTGGACCGCGACTGTCACGTTGGTCGCCGGGCTCCCGGCAGTGATCGGGCTCGCTGGGGTGAATAAACAAGACGAGATGCCCGTCGGCAGCCCGGCGGTGCATGTGTACCTCACGTTGCCACTGAAGGTGGTTCCGCCCACCGGGGAAATCAACATGGTGGTCGAGGTGGACTGCCCGGGGTTGGCCGCCGTCGGGGCCGTAAGGGTCGCTGGAACGGTGAAGGCCTGATTGACCGTGAGGGCGAGGGTAGTAGTTGCGGTCAGGCTGCCGGAGGTGCCGGTGATGGTCACCGTAGCCGCTGCGGTTGTGGCCGAACCGCTCGCCGTCAGCGTGAGCGTGCTGGTTCCGGTGGTGGGGTTCGAACTGAACGCTGCCGTCACGCCGTTGGGTAAGCCCGACGCCGAAAGAGTGACGCTTCCGCTGAAGCCGTTTAACGGCGTGATGGTGATCGTGCTCGTCCCTTGACTACCTTGCGTGATGGTGACTGCGTTCGGTGAGGCCGAGAGACTGAAGCTCTGCACCGTGAGGCTGAGCGTCGTGGTCTCCGTCAGGGTACCCGACGTGCCGGTAATCGTCACCGTAGCCGTGCCCGTGGCCGCCGTCGCACTGGCCGTCAGGGTCAGCGTGCTGCTGCTGGTGGCTGGATTGGGACTGAACGCTGCCGTCACGCCGTTGGGTAAGCCCGACGCGGAAAGAGTGACGCTTCCGCTGAACCCGTTTAACGGCGTGATGGTGATCGTGCTCGTCCCTTGACTGCCTTGCGTGATGGTGACTGCGTTCGGTGAGGCCGAGAGACTGAAGCTCTGCACCGTGAGGCTGAGCGTCGTGGTCTCCGTCAGGGTACCCGACGTGCCGGTAATCGTCACCGTAGCCGTGCCCGTGGCCGCCGTCGCACTGGCCGTCAGGGTCAGCGTGCTGCTGCTGGTGGCTGGATTGGGACTGAACGCTGCCGTCACGCCGTTGGGTAAGCCCGACGCGGAAAGAGTGACGCTTCCGCTGAACCCGTTTAACGGCGTGATGGTGATCGTGCTCGTCCCTTGACTGCCTTGCGTGATGGTGACTGCGTTCGGTGAGGCCGAGAGACTGAAGCTCTGCACCGTGAGGCTGAGCGTCGTGGTCTTCGTCAGGGTACCCGACGTGCCGGTAATCGTCACCGTAACCGTGCCCGTGGCAGCCGTAGCGCTGGCCGTCAGGGTCAGCGTACTGCTGCTGGTGGCTGGATTGGGATTGAACGCTGCCGTCACGCCGTTGGGCAAGCCCGACGCGGAAAGAGTGACGCTTCCGCTGAAGCCGTTCAACGGGGTGATGGTGATCGTGCTCGTCCCTTGACCACCCTGCGTGATGGTGATTGCGTTCGGTGAGGCCGAGAGACTGAAGCTCGGCGCCAGATTCACGGTGAGGCTGAGCGGCATGGTATTCGTCAGCGTACCCGACGTGCCGGTGATCATCACCGTAACCGTGCCCGTGGCCGCCGTCGCACTGGCCGTCAGGGTCAGCGTGCTGCTGCTGGTGGCTGGATTGGGATTGAACGCTGCCGTCACGCCGTTGGGTAAGCCCGACGCGGAAAGAGTGACGCTTCCGCTGAAGCCGTTCGACGGGGTGATGGTGATCGTGCTCGTCCCTTGACCACCCTGCGTGATGGTCACGCTGCTCGAACTGGCGGTAAGCGTGAAACCTGCCGGCCAGTTATTCACCAGATTGTAGGCGTTCACTGTCCCGATTCCGGTCGCGAAGTCCCATCCGGTCGTGGTGGCGTAAGCCGGCTGATAGGCACTGCTGGAAGTGGAGAGGACACCGATTGCGCC
>Ga0208689_1001735_pt1 | contig 11084 bp, 9 predicted proteins | sample June2015DPH_8_15_FD_184700 | JGI IMG/M metagenome (GOLD analysis project Ga0208689, IMG submission 184700) | Peatland microbial communities from SPRUCE experiment site at the Marcell Experimental Forest, Minnesota, USA - June2015DPH_8_150... | ecosystem: Environmental > Terrestrial > Soil >... | reverse complement strand
GTGGCCGGTGTTTTGTTTGACGATCCCGAAGCAAGTCGCCAGACCCAGGCCCGTGCCTTTGCCCGAAGGTTTGGTGGTAAAAAAGGGTTCAAACAGGTGCGCTTTGACTTCTTCACTCATCCCGGTGCCGGTGTCCGCAATTGCCAGCATGACGTAGTCACCCGCACCCATATCGGGGAAATTTTTCAGGTGGTTTTTGTCCAGTGTGGTGTTGGCAGTCGTGACGGTCAGTTTGCCGCCGTTGGGCATGGCGTCGCGGGCGTTCACCGCGAGGTTCATGATAACCTGTTCGATTTGGCCAGGGTCGGCCTTGATGTGCCCTGCTGCCGGATCGAGTAACGTGCAAAACTCGATGTCTTCCCCGATGAGCCGGCGGAACATTTTTTTTATGTCAAGGATGACGGCATTGAGATTCAGCACGCGGGGTTCAATCACTTGTTTGCGACTGAAAATCAGCAGTTGCCTCGTCAGTCCCGCGGCCAGGTGTGCGACCTTCTCGATTTGTTCGGCGTTTTTACGCCGCGGATCATCGGCGTCCAGTTGTCTTAACAAGAGTTCGCTATGACCCATAATGGCGGTCAGAATATTGTTGAAGTCATGGGCCACACCGGCGGCGAGCCGCCCCACGGCCTCGATTTTTTGGACCTGACGCAGTTGCTCCTCGCTTTGGCGTAAAGCCGCTTCTGCATCTTTGCGTGCCACACGCGTCTGGGCCTCGCGCAACTCACGTTCAATCGCGGGCGCGAGCCGCGCCAGGTTGCGCTTCATGATGTAGTCATGCGCGCCAGCCTTCATCGCTGCCACGGCCGTTTCTTCGCTGATCACGGCTGATACCAGGATGAATGGCAGGTCGTGTCCGCTTTCCTTCAACAGTTGCAACGCCTCGAACCCGCCAAAGTTGGGCATCTCGTAATCCGAAATGACAATGTCCCATGCTTGCCGTTGGAGCGCCGCCTTCATGGCCAGTGCGGTGCAGACACGCTCGTAAACCGGCTCATAACCGGCCTTCCGTAATACGCGCAACAGAAGCAGAACATCGTTTTCCGAGTCATCCGCAATCAAAGCCCGCAAGGCCTTGTTCGTGACGCCCGTTTCAGATGAATTACTTTGGTCTGGCGGAATGATAATTTTGTCCATTTGATTCTCCGGCTTCGCCCGTCAGGGTGAAGCAAAATGTTGCGCCGTGATTGACGACGCCCTCGGCCCAGATTTTACCCCGATGGCGGTGAATGACCCGCTTCACGGTCGCCAACCCGATGCCCGTGCCACGAAACTCGCTCTGATCGTGCAGACGCTTGAATGGCGTGAACAAATTACTCGCGCGCGCCATGTCAAAACCCGCGCCGTCGTCGCGCACGAAATAGGTTCGGGCGCCGTTGGATTGGGGCAGTGCCCCAAATTCAATGCGCGCGCGCGGACGATTCGCCGTGAACTTCCACGCGTTGCCGAACAAATTCTCCAGCACAACTCTCAACAACTGGGCGTCGCCCTCGGCGGTCAGCCCCTCGGCAATGACCCAGTCCACCAGCCGGTCCGGGTTTTTTTGTTTCAAATCAGCGGCCACGGCATTCGCCAGGGCGGTAAGATCGAGATGGTCTACCAGCAACTCTTTACGCATCATATTGGATAACGTCAGCAGAGCATCAATGATGTCCTCCATGTGTTGGCAACTCCCCCGCAGTCGCTGAACGCAATCCAGTCCCTCGGGATCGAGCTGGTTGGCGTAATCTTCCATCAGGACGCGGCTGAAGCTGTCGATGTTCTGAAGCGGCGAACGTAAATCATGCGAAACCGAATAACTGAATGCTTCCAATTCTTTATTGGCGTTTTCCAGCTCCATCGCGCGGTGTTCCAGTTCCTTGTTCAGTTTGGAGATTTGTTGTTCCACCTGTTTGCGCTCGGTGATGTCGCGAATCACGCTGGTGACCACCAGTCCTTTTTCGGCGGCCAACGGCTTGGTACTCACCTCGATCGGAAACTCCCGACCGTCCTTGTGCAGACCGCAAAGCTCCATCGTCGTTTCCGCAACCCGACCGCCGCGCGGGGAGAAGTGCGCGGCGTAATATTGCCGTTGGGGTTTTCGAAAGCGTTCCGGGACCAGCAGGGCCATGCTTTCCCCTTGTAGTTCCCGGTCGCTATAACCAAATAGCTTTCCCGTGTGCGCGTTGCTGCCGACAATCTTGCCTTCCGCGTTGACGATGACCAGGGCGTCCGGCATCGAACCCAGCAATCGGTCCAGTTTTTCCTCTGCCTTTCCGCGGCCGTGCATGGCGCGCAGCGCGCACGCGCCGCACGCCAGAACCAGCACCCCGGCCAGTACACTTCCGGCCCAACTGATCATGGTGACGCGTTCCGCCTTCGCCGCCACGGCCGTTTGTTCCTGGTCCAGCCGCGCACGCTGCTCCTTGTCCATCGTGCTGAAAGCGGCCCGGATCTGCTCCATCAGATTATTCCCTTCGTCGGTTAGATTACGTTGGCCGTGCCCTCGAAACAGGTTCTTATCACCCAACTCCACCATGTCCTTCATAACCTTGAGGTGCCTGGCAATCACAGGTTCAATCGCGGTAACGGCTCGAAGCCCACTGGGGTCGTCTCGGAGGAGGAGCTTGAGTTCATCCACTTGTGGCGGCACGGCTTCGGCGGCGGTGTAAAATGGACTCAGATGCGACTGTTTGCCGGAGATGGCGAAGCTGCGTGCGGCGCTTTCCACTTCACTTAATCGGGCCGCGATGTCCCCCAGTTTTTCTAAAACTTCGTGGGTGTGCGTCACCGCCCGCGTGGCCTCTTGGAGCTGCTTTCCAGACCGACTCGAAATGGCGACGACCGCTACCAAACTCAAGATTGCCAAAACGACGCCGACTCCCCACAAGATTCTACCTGTGGAGTATCGCTGTATCCATTTTTGGGACAATTCTACAACTAGCGTCTTCCAAACGGCAATCCCGCCATTGTTATGCGGCATTTTTTTTTGAGCCAAGTCCACCAGTGTAAAAAAGCCATTTTTATGCCATTTTAATGGCGGGATTGCCTTTACTACGGTGTCCGATGGCGCTGGAAGCCGGGAGCGCCAGCTATTGTCCTTGGATGCAAAAGACAGTGTGATCAGTCCCGGCTGAACCGGGCCTCGAACTGCGGTAGGGTTTTACCCCATTGGCAAATGATCGGCCCGGCCCGTAATTTGGGCCGAAATGCTAAACGCCAGAACATGTTGGCGGCGACCAAACACAAACAACAAAACGGAAAAATTTGTGAAAAGTAAAAATGTGCGGACGCTACTGTTTCTGACGATTATGAGTTTGATCGTTGTTTTGAATATTCCGGGACAGACTTTGAAACCAGGAGGCCCTGCCATTGTACGACCAATACAACCTGCCCCAGCACAACCCACGCCGACGAAACCTATGCCAGTAATACCCGGGCCAGTTGCGCCGGGGCAAACTGTTCCACCGGGGAAAACTGTTCCACCCGGGAAAACTATTCTGCCAGGGCAAATTGTTCCGCCGGGAGGACCCGGGTCATCCGGCACCAATCATCCGCCCATGTTCACGAATCATCCGCCTGTGTTCACGAACCGTCCACCCGTGTTTACTAATCACATGACTTAATACTCTATCGTCCTTTTCCCGTACCGGAAAAACCAAACATGAAAGACCCAGTCTATAAACTCATCGAACTCACCGGCACCTCGACCACTTCCATCGAGGATGCCGTTGGCAAGGCCATCAAACGGGCGCACAAAACCGTCAAGAACCTGTGCTGGTTCCAAGTGGTCGAAACGCGCGGCAACATCAACAAGGGAAGGGTGCATCACTGGCAGGTGACCATCAAAGTCGGCTTTACCGTGGAAGGCTGAGCGCGGGCGGGCCATTGGCTCGCAGGGATACAACCAGACGCAGCCGGGTGTGAAAGCCGGCTGCCAACTTAAAATATATTATGGCTAAAGAAGATATGAAATCAGGATTGAATATCACTCGCGAACAGATGATTCAGTTGTTGAACGAAGATCTGGCGGGGGAATACCAGGCGATCATTGCCTACACCGTGTACAGCCAGGTGCTGAAGGGCGCCGCGTACACCGACATTGCGCGGGAGCTGGAAGCGCATGCCGGGGAAGAACTGGCGCATGCCATAAAAATTGCCAAACAGATTGATTATCTGGGCGGCATGCCGGGCGTGACGCCCAAACCGGTCAAAACTTCAAATGACCCGGTCGCCATGCTGCGCGCCGATCTGGAGAACGAACGGGAAACGGTGGGGCGTTATCGCGAGCGCATCCGCCAGGCCGAGGCGATGGGGGAGTTTGCGTTGAGCGAGACCCTGCGCGCGATCATCGTGCAGGAGCAGGAGCATGAAATTGACTTGAGCGCTGCGCTGGATATCAACGTGCCTCCCGCAAAAGAGCCTGCCGACAAAAATGGTCAAAACCAGGCGAAGAACAACCATGCCTCAAGGCGATAAATCCAGCTATACTGACAAACAGAAGCGTCAGGCGGAACACATCGAGGCCGGCTACGAAAAAAAGGGTTCCAGCACGAAAAACGCGGAAGCACGGGCTTGGGCCACCGTAAACAAACTCACCGGCGGCGGCAAAAAAAGCGGGTCCGGCCGGAAGAAAAACTAATTAAAATTATGCCAGTCTTATGAATATCAAGAAAGCAGCGACAGATTATCCAATCCAAAAAGCTCTTGCCGAACGGTGGAGTCCCTACGGCTTCGCAGACCGTCCGGTGTCGGAGGCCGACCTCCGTTCATTGTTTGAGGCGGCGCGCTGGGCGGCGTCCTCCTACAACGAACAGCCCTGGAACTATCTGGTTGCGACCCGGGAAAACTCCAAGGAGTTCGGACGACTCCTCTCCTGTCTCGTGGAAGCAAACCAGGCGTGGGCCAAGGCCGCATCGGTGCTGGTCTTGGGCGTCGTCAGTTTGCGATTTGCAAAGAACAACCAGGACAATCGGGCCGCCGTTCATGACCTGGGTCTGGCCGCCGGGAACCTGGTGGTGGAGGCAACGGCGCGAGGTCTCTCGGTCCATCAGATGATCGGCATACTCCCCGACAAGGCGCGGGAGATTTACCAGATACCGGAGCATTTCGAGGCGTGGACGGCCATGGCCATCGGATACAAAGCCGACCCGGCCAAACTGCCAGATGCCCTGAAGGAGCGCGACCTGGCGCCCCGGCAGCGAAAGCCCTTGAGTAAGTTCGTGTTCACCGGCCAGTGGGGACAACCGTCACCGCTCGGGTTGAAACGTGACACCTGACACCGTGTGCCAGGGCCAACTTGATTTCAAATTTTTGTGAATACGAAGATCATCCTCCCGCTGCTGACGGCGATATTATCGGTCGCTTGCGTTCTGACCGGCTGTCAATCGCCAAAGGCCAGGGCTCCGTCCGTGAGCAGTGCTGCGCAAGCGACGCGAGACAATTGCTACAGTTTGCTCCATCAACTCCTGGACGAGCAAAAGGACGTCAGCATCCTGCGCTACATCAAGCGGGAACATACCGATGTTAAGAACCTGGTTAAGAAAATTGCCACTACTTCCGGAACCGGAGCTAAGCTGTTGGAGGAATTTGCCAAGGACGATCCTTCAATCAAGCTGGACGACATCCAACTGCCGCCGGGCGAGCTAGCCACGCGCGATGCGATTGGGTCCACCAAAGAGAAGGAATTATTAAGTCAGACCGGCGACGAATTTGAGCTGACCTTGCTTTTGACCCAGACCGAGGCGTTGAGTTATGCCTGGCACTTGGCGAAAGTTGCCGGCGAAAACGAGTCTCAACCCGATCGCGCCCGCGCGCTGGCAGGCGTGAGCAAGGATATGGAGAACCTCTACCACGAAGTGTTCGTGATGTTGCTTTCGAAAACAAAATCATCGGCGACGAACTCGATCGGGACTCAACCAGAGTGAAGTGAACTGTTAAGCATGAAAGGAAACTTATGCTGGTCAAATTATCCATGGACAAAACCGTGAGTGAAGCTGGGGCTGCCTTGCAGGCCGCCGTCCAGGCCAATCACTTTGGCGTCATGCAGGTTCACAACCTCAAAGAAACCATGACGAAGAAAGGCGTGGAGTTCACCCGTGAATGTCTGATCTTCGAGGTTTGTCAGCCGCAACAAGCCAAGAAGGTTCTCGACCAAAACATGAGCGTCTCCACCGCATTGCCCTGCCGGATCTCCATTTACGAGGAGGGTGGTAAAACCGTTCTGGCTCCCTTGAAGCCAACCTCTCTGCTGGCGATGTTCAACACGCCCCAACTGGAAGGGGTGGCGCAGGAAGTGGAGGACACGATGGTTAAAATCATGAAGGAAGCGGCGTCAAGCTGATTGGCTGGCCTTGGAACTCTTGCGGTACAAGAAATCCGTGTCCATCGGTGTTTATCCGTGGTTGAAATTCTTTGTGCCTCCGCGTCTTTGCGTTGAAAAGATATGGGGGTAAGACCCCATGTCACTTGCCCGTGCTGCAGCGTATCGTTGCGTTCATGAGCTACCAAAGTGTCAACCCCTACAACGGCAAAGTCCTGAAGACTTTCAAGGAACTCACCGACCAGCAGCTTGAGAAGGCGCTTAAAACCGCCACAACCTGCTTCGAGACCTGGCGGCGCATGACGTTCGCCAAGCGGGCGGCCGTGGCCGCAAAAGCCGCCGCGATCATGCGCGCGCGAGTGGACGAGTTTGCTCGGCCGGTGACGCTCGAGATGGGCAAGCTCATCGCCGAAGCCCGCGGCGAAGTGCTGCTCAGCGCGGACATCATTGATTACTACGCCAGGAACGCCGAGCGCTTCCTCGCACCCCAACACCTCAAACCGAGGTCGGGCAAAGCAGCGGTCGAAAGCAGCCCGTTCGGCGTGCTCTTCGGCGTCCAGCCCTGGAACTTTCCCTACTACAAGCTCGCGCGCTTTGCCGCGCCCAACCTGATGGCGGGCAACGTCGTGATGGTGAAGCACGCGGGGTGCGTACCGCAATGCGCCATCGCCTTTGAGAAGCTGTGGCGGGAGGCGGGTGCGCCCGTGGGCGCCTACACCAACCTGCTGATCTCGCACGACCAGGTGAACCGCGTGATCGACGATCCCCGCATCAAGGGAGTGGCGTTGACCGGTAGCGTGGAAGCCGGAAAAAGTGTTGCCGGGAGAGCGGGACAAAACCTCAAGAAGTCCACGATGGAGCTTGGCGGCAGCGATGCCTTCATCGTGCTCAAGGACGCCGACCTCGACAAGACGGTCAAATGGGCGGTCTGGGCCAAGATGAACAACACGGGCCAGTGCTGCGTCGCGGCGAAGCGTTTGATTGTCGTCGAAAAACTGGCCGACCGCTTTCTCAAAAAGTTTCAGTCCGCGCTGACGGCGCTCAAACCGGGAGACCCGATGAACAAGGCGACGACACTCGGACCCCTGTCCACGGAAGCGGCGCTGGTAAAGCTGCTGGGCCAGGTCAAACGAGCCGTCGCCAAGGGCGCCACCGTGGTGATGGGCGGCAAACGCATTGATCGCCCCGGCTCATTCATGCAGCCGACGATTCTCACGAATATCAAACCCGCCAATCCCGCCTTCAGGGAGGAATTCTTCGGGCCGGTCGCGCTTTTCTTCCGCGTCAAGAACGAGGATGAGGCCGTGGCGCTCGCCAATGACTCGGATTTCGGATTGGGAGGCTCGGTTTTCACCAAGGATGTTGCGCGCGGCAAACGCGTGGCGAGCCGCGTTGACACGGGCATGGTGTTCGTCAATCACCCGACCTGGACGACAGCGGACCTGCCGTTCGGCGGCATCAAGAACTCCGGCTACGGACGCGAGCTTTCCAGCATGGGCATCCAGGAGTTTGTGAACAAAAAGCTGGTGCGCGTCGCTTCGATCGACGCGCCGGCATAGCCGTCGCTATGTATGTCAACGTCGCCGTTCTGAAGGAAACACAGCCGCACGAACGGTAATTATTAACCCATGAAAACAAATCCACTGAAGGAAGGGGCCATGACCGAGAATTCCGCCGGCATCGGCACGGTGACCCGGGAGATGGGGTAAACACCCCATAGCGCCCGCAAGGCTTCCCCGGCTATTGTCTTGTTATGAGGAAAAGGCGGCTCTTTTCAAATGCGAAGCTGGTCAGCGCCGACTGCGGGCTTCAACCAACGCAACCCACGCTGCAAACTAAACAGGAAAGGTAAACACCATGAATGGAACAAACACCATGAATCAAATCATTGAGCAGCTCAAAGAAGCAGTCACTCAATTCAGCCCCAATCTGTTGGGCGCCTTGCTGGTGCTGGTGGTCGGCTGGATCATTGCCCTCCTCGCCGCCGCACTTACGAGGCGGCTGTTGCGCCGCACTCAGTTCGACAACAAGCTGGCGCAATGGGTGGCCGGCAAGGAAGCCCCGCCCAATCTTCCGGTCGAGCCGTGGGCCGGCAGGGTCGTATTCTACGTCATCATGTTGCTGGTGCTCGTGGCGTTCTTTCACGCCCTGAAACTGCCAGTCCTTTCGGATCCGCTGAACCTCGTCGTCACCAGCATCATCGGCTACCTGCCGCGCGTTCTGGCGGCGGGCCTGTTGGTGCTCGCGGCCTGGGTGGTCGCCACCGTGTTCAAGCGCGTGATTGCGGGGGCAGCGCACGGATTCAAGCTGGACGAAAAGCTGGGCACTGCCGTCGGCGGTGAAGAAAAGGTGAAGACCTCGTTGAGCCAGACGCTTTCCGAGGCGGTCTATTGGCTAATCTTCCTGTTCTTCCTGCCGGCAATCCTGGGAGCACTCGATATCAAGTCGCTGCTCGACCCAATCATGGTGATGTTTAACAAGTTCTTCGCATATCTGCCGCAGATCATCGGTGCGGGCATGATCCTCCTGGTCGGCTGGCTGGTGGCGCGCATCGTGCAGCGCCTCGTGGCCAGCCTGCTCGCCTCGGCGGGAACGGACACGGCGAGCGAGAAATGGGGGCTGGCGAAGAGCCTGGGCAAACTCAAGCTCTCGGGCTTGATCGCTCTGGTGGTTTATTACCTGATGCTTTTGCCGGTTGTAATTTCCGCCCTGGACGCGCTCCAGTTGAACGCCATCACCGCGCCCGCCAGCGCAATGCTCGCGAAGATCACCAATATGCTGCCGTCCCTCTTTGGCGCCGTGCTGGTGGTGGGCATTGCCTGGGTCGTGGGCCGCCTGCTGGCCGGGATCGTGAGCAACGTGCTGGCCGGGGTCGGATTCAACAACGTGCTGGTCAAGCTGGGTCTGTCCAAACAAGGCCGGGAAGGCGAATATTCTCCGTCGGCGCTGGCCGGCAAACTCGTTCTCATTGTCGTGCTCTTGTTCGCCAGCATTGAAGCCGCAAATCTGTTGGGCTTCTCCATGTTGGCTGGATTAACCAAAGACTTTGTCACCTGGGGCGGGCACGTCCTGCTCGGGCTGGTCATCTTTGGCTTCGGATTGCTGTTGGCCAACTGGGTGGCCGGCGTGGTGCGAGCCAGCGATTCTCCGCAGGCGCCGCTGCTGTCCCTGGCCGCGCGGGTCGCGATCCTCCTGCTGGCCGGCGCGATGGCGCTGCGGCAGATGGAGCTGGCCAACGACATTGTCAACCTCGCGTTCGGACTGGCCATCGGGGCCGTGGCGGTCGCGGTGGCTCTGGCCTTCGGCCTGGGTGGCCGCGATACCGCGGCGCGCTTGCTCAACGACTGGCACAAGAAGATGGCCAAGCACGACAATGAAAGCGCGCGTAGCGACGCGAAGTAGGCGACCGACGATGGGCAAACTTCGGCAAGCTTGCGAAGCCAAGCCACGTCCTCCCGAGTCAAGAGAACCTGGGGCCAACGGCGATTTACGCCTTGGCTCCTTTTTCAGCACTTTGGGAATCGTCGGAGGCCGTGTGGGATTAAACATCGTCTGGCGGCTCTCCGCCGTTTCTCCTTCACTCCGAGAAACTTCCGGTGGGGAAACACCCCATAGCACCGCACGGTTTCCGGGGCTTGTTTTCATGCGATGAATGTATTGCTGCTATACCCAGTGTTTCCGGACACGTTCTGGAGTTTCAAACACGCGTTGAAATTCATCCGGAAGAGGGCTGCGTTGCCGCCGCTCGGTCTGTTGACCGTGGCCGCGATGCTCCCGCCGGAGTGGGGGAAGCGCCTGGTGGATGTGAACGTGCGGAAGCTGCGGGAAAAGGATCTCGCGTGGGCGGAGGTCGTGTTCGTCAGCGGGATGATCGCCCAACGGGACTCGGCGCACGAGTTGATCGCGCGCTGCCGCGCGGCGGGCAAAACGATCGTGGCGGGCGGGCCGCTGTTCACCCTCGAGCACGAGCAGTTTCCCGAAGTTGACCATTTCGTGCTGAATGAGGCAGAGGTGACGCTGCCGGAGTTTTTGCGTGACTTCGAGCGCGACACGGCACAGCGCGTTTATGCGTCGTCGGAGTTCCCTGACATCCGCGAGACGCCAGCGCCATTGTGGGAGTTGGCGGACGTGCAGCGCTATGCTTCGATGAGTGTGCAGTATTCTCGCGGCTGCCCGTTTGACTGCGAGTTCTGCAACATCACCGCGATGTTCGGACACCGGCCCCGCACCAAGACGACGGCGCAGGTGATCGCCGAGCTGGACGGCCTCCGCCAGCACGGCTGGCGCGGGCCGGTCTTCTTTGTGGACGACAACTTCATCGGCAACAAACGCGCGCTCAAGGAAGAGTTGCTGCCGGCGTTGATCCGCTGGCGGAAGGGCCGGCGCGGCATGGTGTTTTACACCGAGGCTTCTATCAATCTGGCCGACGATGAGGAGTTGATGCGGATGATGGCTGAGGCGGGGTTCAACCAGGTGTTCGTCGGCATCGAGACACCGGAGGAAGCAGGCTTGGCCGAGTGTAACAAGCGCCAGAACCAGAAGCGCAACCTGGTCGCCGACGTGAAGCGCATCCAGCGCGCGGGGTTGGAGGTGCAGGGCGGGTTCATCGTCGGGTTCGACAGCGACACGCCCACGATTTTTGCGCGGCAGATCGAGTTCATCCAGCAAAGCGGCATTGTCACGGCGATGGTCGGCCTGCTGCAAGCCATACCCGGCACGAAGCTTCACCAGCGGCTGAACGTCCAGGGTCGCCTGATCGGGCAAACCACCGGCAACAACTTGG
>Ga0208689_1001710_pt1 | contig 11191 bp, 10 predicted proteins | sample June2015DPH_8_15_FD_184700 | JGI IMG/M metagenome (GOLD analysis project Ga0208689, IMG submission 184700) | Peatland microbial communities from SPRUCE experiment site at the Marcell Experimental Forest, Minnesota, USA - June2015DPH_8_150... | ecosystem: Environmental > Terrestrial > Soil >... | reverse complement strand
GGAGTTAAGTATGTAATTCCCTTTAAAAACCGCGCTCACTTCCCCACAAAGTGCAGGCCGATGTTGATGGCTGCAGCTGCCAGCAGGCTCACCAGCAGCCAGATAGCTTTATTTGAATTTTTCGTGAATCGCGCCACAGCGTCCTCGACCAGCAAAAGCCGCGAGCTCATTGAAGGATTCTCCTTGTCTGCCCCAACGTAAAGATCGGTGAACATTTTGTTGACCTTATCTTCCAATGGGCAATCCTCCGACGAATTGCAGACGACTGCCCCGCGGTCCAAGCCCCGATATGCCACGTTTGCTCCTTGACCTTCAAAAAGAAGACTCCTACGGCAATTATGGTTTCGCCGGGTTGTAGGTCCCTGAGACCGTCGGCAAGCTAGGCGCCTTGGGAGCCGGAGCCTGAACCGGCGCCGAACTCCCTGTCACACCCGCCCGCGTCGTTGCAGGAGCACTCGCCAACGGGCTTGATGCCTCGTACGAGCCCGAGATCGTGGGCGCTGCAGGCGACGGGATCGATGCCTCAAAGAAAGCCGATGGACGAGACGCCGCGCCTCCGGAGGCAAGAGTTACGGTCGCGTAGTAGCAGTAGGTCGTGCCAGCAAGGATCGTCGAATCTGCGTAGGTCCAGGCGGTATTGACCATGCCGGTGGCGACCACCTGCGTGCTCGTCAGGGCCGTGTACGCCGAGCTCCCAGGAGCTGGGCAAGAGGTCGTGCCCGTCGCGAGCGCGGCGCGATAAAGCTCGAGCGCGCAGGGCTGGGCCGTCGTACAACTGCTATCGATGATCGTGAGGGTTTCATTTGCCGCCTGGGCCTGAGCCCGCGGCGCGAAGCCGGCCAGGATGAGCAAAGCCGACAGGGTGAGCAAAACGTTCCGCATTTTCATAGTGTCCTCATTCGTTGGTTCATTACTTTCAGCGCCTCGATGCGCGCGATGCAGTCGTCAAGCCGTTTCAGGATCCAGCCCTCGCACAGCGCGTGCGGCGGCTCTTTCGCCAGCGCAGCCTGCAACGCGTCAAGCCGCAGCACGATCCGCTTCACTTCCGCCCGGTCGTCCACGCCTCGCGTCCCGTTCGTCATCGCCGCGCCTATGGAGTGTACGTGATTACCACGATCCCGTGGCCGCCATTGCCGCTGCTGCCTGCGCTATAGGCACCGCCGCCCCCGCCGCCGCCGTACAGGCCGCCCGTGCCGCCATTGCCGCCGGAGTTGCCTGCGTTGCTGCCCGCGCCCCCCGCGCCGCCTCCAGAGCCGTAAGCGCCCCACTCCAGACCCGCGCCGCCCGTAACGCTGCCGGTGTAGTTAGCCCCTCCAGCGCCAAATTCAATACCGGCGCTTCCTCCGCCAGACCCGCCGCCGCCGGCACCGACCGCATTCGACAGCCCGTATGCCGCGCCACCGTTTGCGCCCGCGCCGTTCGGGCCGCCAGCGCCCCCAGCGCCACCGGGGATATGATTCCCGTTCCCAAAGCCGTTGCCGCCGTTTACGCAGGTGCCCGTGCCGCCTGTTCCGCCGCTAATCGTGCCCGCGGGGCCGCCTGCCCCTCCCCCTTTTGCAATCACTGAGGAGCCGAAGGAGCTCTGGCCGCCAGCCGTGGACGTGACGCCATTCGCACCCCCAACACCGCCTGCGCCCACGGTCACGGTGATGTTCGCCCCTGACGCGTAGCTGACAGAGATGGACTTGCAGTATTCTCCGCCGCCGCCGCTCGACTGGCAGCAGCCTGATGCCCCACCCGCGCCGCCGCCGCCGATGGCTTCGACCGTGATGTTCGCGCCGTTGGTCGTTGCATGCCAGGCAGACTGGGTGCTGGTGCAAAATTCCCGCTGCTGAGACCCTACGACGACACACGCGCAGACCGGCGAATTGATGCAGACCGCAGGGCCCGCTGCGACCGCAACCCTGTGCCGCCCCGGCCCCACGTTCTGCGCGAGAGCCGCGACAGATAAGAGCAGGAAACCTGCAAGCCACTTCTTATTTCGTTCCATAGATTTCCACCGTAATAGTGTTTGCCGTGCCGTCGGGCGAAGGCGTCCATTTGATGTAGCCGCCAGAGCTGATCGTCGTGGTACTTCCGGGGGCGATCGCCGTCGCAAAACCGCTGGCACAGGTCAAAGTCGAGGCCAATAGGTTGTTCCCGCTTCCGTCCGTGATGGTGATGGTCGTACCGGTCCCCGCGTCCACTGAGCACGTTGCGCCCGTGATTGTCCAGGTCACCCCGTCTTTGTTCTGGCAAATCTGATTTGTGGCGTAGGTGCCCGTCGCAAGCGCCGCCGTTCCTCCGCCGACGCCGTCGCCGCAGTACCATTTCTTGTACTGCGCAGGCACCGAAGGAGCCTGATAACTCGGCGTCGCACTAAGGCCGTTGCCGGTGAGAGGATCGCCGACGGGCCCTGCGGGCAGGCGTACAACGTTGCCGCCCGGTCCGACGATGAAAATGTCGCCCACTGTGAACGCGGTGGAATTCGTCGTCGGCTTGAGCGCCAGGATCCCAGCCTGCATGTTGTAGAGGCCGCCCGTCACAAAGGTTATCGTGTCGGAGAGGCTTCCGGCGCCAGCCTTGGTCCCGTAGAAACTCGTGTAGCTAAGCGCCGCATCCACATATCCGGAGGTCTGCAGCGCAATATAGCCGTTTGCCTCCGTCATGGTCGCCACGCCCGCGCCGCGATTGCTGCCGGAGACGAAAATCAGGTCATTGGCTACCGTCGTCGTGATCGATCCGGTCGACAGGGTTTGCGAAGAGGCAAAAGTGTGGGTCGCTGAGGCTATGGTGTGGGCATCGATGCAGGAAGAGTTAGCGACGTTGGCAAATTCATAAGCCGACACGATGTTGTAGCCGTTAGTTACGCCGTTGATCGTGGCCGTCGTAGAGCCGCCCACCGCGCCGCAGGCCACAAACTGCTGTATATCGAATTCGCCGGAGAGCAGATTGCTGTTGGCGAGGGTGAAGGTGTCCCCCTGGGCGTCGCTGATTGTGGGCGTGCCGGTGCCGTCGTTGTGCATGAGCTCGACGACGAGCGCATCGCCTGGATTCACGTTCGCGGTCAGAGTGATCGAGGTGCACGGGGGACCGCCGCTCGTGCAGTCAGCCACCAGCTTGCTTTGCACGAGCGTGGGGACCACATTGCTCCCGGTGATAATCCCGCCTTCGTTCACGTGGTAGTTGGTGCCGTCTGACCAAATCGAGACGCCCATCCCTGGATTCAGCGAGCCGGTGCCGAGCGCTACGCCCAGCGCGCTCAACAGGCTCGATCCGCTCGTGGGGAGCACGGAAAGCGCCGCAACGCCCTCATTCGAGACAAAAATCGTCCACGGCGCGGCAGGCACAGAGGTGGGCAGCGTGAGTACGCAAGCCGCCGCGCAGTTGAACAGGATGGCCTTGTTATTGTCCCCTGAGACGGCCGTGTAACTGCCGGTCTGAACGTTTACGCCGTTCAGGCCGCCCCCGCCGCCGCAACCGCTAAAGACGCCGGCGGCCGAGATGGTGCATCCGGTCGCCGTTTTAGGCGCGTACTTTCCAGTCGACTGGCCGACCATGATCTGACCGGCCGACGGGGGCGTGCTACTGCCGGTTCCGCCGTTCGCAGGCTGCTGGACCTGACCCCAGAGGAGCGCCGGCCAAAGAACGACTAAACCGCCAAGGATTCGCTTAAAACTCGCCATAGTGAACCATCCCAGTAGAACTGAGCTGCCTGCCACTGATTCAGAATAAATGAAGCATTGTTGTCAATGTTCCCGCTTGACGCCTGTACCGTGCATGCCCCGCTCCCGACGTTTTTAACCCAGAGAGCGAAACCCGTCGAAAAGGTGACTGGCAGCGTGACGGTCACCGCCGACGATGAGTTCTCTTGAATGATGGCGCCGAGGTCCGTCGAGAGCGCGGCATAGCTCGCCGTTTGCGGGTTGATCGTCAAAAGCCCAGCGCCGGCAGGGACGGCAAAGGTGCCGTCCGCCTTGAGAAATTTCCCCGCCGCGGCCGACCCAGCCGGCGGCGCCGGGACGTTGCCCGCTTTGCCTCCGGAGCCCGAGTCGCCCACCATCACCGGGTCGGTGGCTGAGATGTTGACAGTTGGCGAGCCGCTGTCGTCGGCAAAAACCACGTTCTGCAGGCCGGTGGCAGGGGCCGGCGTGGTGGCGTTGAGGTTGACTGTCGTCGCAAGGCTCATCGTTGGCTCCTTAAGCCGCGCCAGGCACGCCGGTGGGCACGTAAATGTATGGTGTCACATCGGCCAGAGACTGGAGCGCAGCGCCGAAGGTGTTGAACGTACAGATTTTGAAATAGAGCACCTGGCCGATGTAGGCAGGCGGCATGGTCATCTTCAGGATTCCCGCCTGGCTCGGGCCCACCACGGCGAAGCGCATGCCGGCCGGATGGTCGATCCCCGGGCCGCCCGAATTCGGCGCCAGGAAGATCGAACGGCGCAGGGAGTTCCCAACGCCCGTCGCCTCGAGAGTGTAGGCATTGGGGCCTGTGAGCGTGGCCACCGCGTAGCTCATGAGTTCGTAGCCGAACCCGGCGCCGCTCGGCGAAGCCACTGCCGAGCCGGCGACCTCGATGGTGCCCGCAAGACCCACAGGAGAGCCGGCGACGTTCACCTGGAGCGGATCGCCTGCAGCCACGATCGTGCCGTTCACGTCGACAATGAGCGCGCCGCCCTCGACGTAGCACGGTACTTCGAAGTTGTTTTCAACCGTTGTGGAATAGGACTCAAGCGCCCCGTCCGATTCGGCCAGGTTGACCTCGAGGTTGTTCGTCGAGTCTGGATCGGCAGCGGCTGGCCAGTCGGCAGTGACCTCGCCTGTGACGGCCGAGCCGATCACGATGTTCGAGTTCGCGTCTGCGCCTCCAGGAGCCGGGTTGTAGCTCACGCCGCCATCGGTCGAAACGAAGATCTGCGCGCCGCCATAGTTCGCGTCGTTGCTCGAAACCACCACCCAGATCTCATCGCCGGCCGAGCCGGGATAGAGGCCCGGCGTCGGCTCGAAAATGATCGGCGCGTTGGCATTGCCGGCGCTTTGCTGGGGATTGACCGGGGTCGGCGCGGGCGTGGTCGCGGGGAGCAGCGCGGGTGCGCACATCCCGTAAACGAAGGGCTCGGCCGTCACGGCGAAGCTGCCGTCGTCCTGTTCGTTGTAGCTGGTGATTCGGACCGGGACCCCGATGATGCCCTGGAGCTCATCGGTGAGCGTCACGAGATCCATGGGCGAGAGCAGCGACCAGCGCGCGGTCGTTCTGAAGCTCCACACATCGCCGCCGTACTGATTGCGCCGCACTTGGATCCCGAGAATGGTGCGCGCGATCGAGGGATCCTGGACCGCATTGTTGGTGACCGGATCATCCTTGCGGACCCCATAAAGCCCGAGCGTGGCCGGATCCGGCGTCTGCACGGTGACCTGGGCATAGTTCGCGTTGCGGTCGACGCACTGCATCTGAAGCACGTTCGGCAGATCGATGCGCACTGCGGTATCGAGCGAAGGGCAGTCCGAGAGTACGAAGTCGCCAGCATCGGCGTCGAGCTCGGCGACGGGCCCGGCGGCCGAGGGCGCCTGGTAAAACGCTCCGTTGCCCGCGGCCGAGACCTCGGAGTAGGGATAGAGGTAGAACTTGGCGCCTAGAAACACCGGGGCGGCATTGGCAGCGCTGCAGAGCGTCTTGATCCAGTCCGACGCCGCCGACTGCGAATTCATCGTGAGCGAGCCCCAGAGGCCGTTGGCGCGGCATTGCGCGCGCACCAGGTCAAAGGACGGGATGTCGACGAAGTCCCCGAGCGGTCGTGGATAGGGCACCGGCTCGGTGGCCTTGATGGCGAGCAGACAGATCGAAGCCGGCGAGCCAGCTGCTCCCGCAGCCGCGAACGCACCAGGTGAGTGAATGATGCGCTCCTGCATTTGGAATGTGCTCGGGGACCGCCCGGGGAAGTTCGCCGGGGTCACCGCGCGCCACAGGGGCTCGTCCGCGACCGGTGAGGCCCCGCCACCGGGATAAAGCGAGATGGCCAGCAGGTAACCAGGCAGGCCCTCGGCGACGCTGCTAGAGGCCTGCGCGGGGCCGCTTGAGGAGGTCGCCACGGCGTCGACCGTCTCGCCGCCTAGATAGCCCGGGGGAATGCTGTACGAGACAAGCAACCCCACCTGGGTGACCACCATATTCCCGGAGTAGTTCGAAAGCTGAACGGTGGCGTTGAACTGAAAATTAAAGCTGGCGGCCTCGAGCGCAGGCGCCGTCGTGCCGAAGCTGGGGCCGGTCCACACCCCAGAAAATGGCGGCGGCGGGAAAGAGCCCGATGGGACGCTGGCAGAGAACTCCAGTGAGCTGTTGTCAGTCGTGAGCGTCGAAACAAAGGTCACGACCGGCTGGATGGCGGTGACCACGACACCGGCTGGCAAAGCAGGCCACTCAAATCCACCCCATTCAAGGACCGTGTGCACATTCTCGTAGAGGTTGAACGGCGGGTAAACGCCGCTAACTGCCATCATCCCGCCGTCCACCGTTGCGCTGGCGGTGGCAGTGTTTGTGGGACCGGCCGAGGCGCTGGCGCCGCTCGTGGTTGGCGGAACGAAGATAGTGCTTCCGGTGGAAGCGCCTACCCCGCCGATCTCAAGGATTCCCATGCCCCAGGGAGCCGACGCGCCGGAGACGGTGACCGTGTTCGGACCCCCGACCGCATAGGCGTACCAGACCTGGTAGCCGAGCCCGTCGCCATAGACCTTGGTCCAGGTTTCGCCGTTCGTCGAGCTGATCCCGAGCGTGCCAGAGCCGGTGGCCGTCGCGATGAGAATATTGCCGGCGGCGTTCGGCATGTCGTACATCATCGGGGGCAGACCCACGGTGGCGCTGGCGTCGACCTTCTTCTGGATCGTGCCAGGCAGGTCGTAGCTCGAGAGCCCGCGCTCCATCTGGGTCGCCGCCGGCTGGGGCTGCACGGAGGTCTCGGCCGCGATCGCCGCCTGCGCCATGCCCGACTTGTAGATGTCCTCGATCATGTCCACAAAATCGGCATCCCCGCTCGAGTACACCCCCCACTTAAATGCAACCTCCGGATTCAGCTGCGGGATCGCGCCCGAGGCCCCGAGGTCGAGTTCCGAGCTCTGCAGGCCCGCGAAATGTGGATAAACGATCTGCTGAGAGCTAAGGCCGGCGTTCGCGTACTCGTCGCCCGAGCCGAGCTGGGGCTCGAAGGCCATGGCGAGCCTTGCGATCGGGGGCTGGTTCGAGGTCGCTGCGGTGAGCTGGGCGTAATACACGTTGACCGTGCCGGCCGGGAACGACTCGGCGTCCAAATAGACGGTGGCGCCCATGCCCTGCTGCCAGCGATAGCAGAACGGCCAGGTCCGGTAGCTCATCGGATTGGTCGGATCCGGCCCGACCTCAAGCTCGTTCCAGAGCGGGATTTCCCAAGAGCCCGAGAGCGTCTGCGGCCCCTGGCCACCGTAATCGTCGACCGAAAAACTGTAGCTCGCGGTGAGCGTGACGGCGATCACGAAGTAAAAGTTCGGGTCCGTGACCGTCAAAGACTGCCGGCCGCCGGCGCCGGCAAACGACTGCTCCTGAAAGGCCAGGGGCGCGTTCGACCCATTGTTCATCACCTGGAGCACGCCGCGGATCGGATTGTGTCCAAGGAGAAAGTCTATGTTTTCACAGTAGTTAGTGATGCCCTTCTTCAGTTGCTTGAACTTTTTGGTACCGGCGCCGCCTTGCCGAAGGTTCGCCGCCCAGATGGCGAGCAAGTTGGACTGCGTTTGACCGTACCCAACCGGGATCGTCGCGCCATACGCCGAGGCCTGCAGAAGCGAACCCATAGCGGTGGGGCGCTGCGCTGCCTGATCTTTGAAAGTGACCGTCATGCGGGCTCCATCTTAGCGAAGGGGTCAAAGATCTCCATGGGCCGAAACGCCGTGAGCCTATGCGTCGTGAGGGTGATTTCATGCACGCCGTCGACGCCGGCATGCACGCCGCGGGGCCAGGAGGTCACAATCGCGCCATGGTTGAAGACTTTGCTCTGTATCACCCGGAAGAGCACCAGGTCGCCCGGCTCAGCTTTCGAGTCCGCCCGGCAAAGGCAAAGGGAGCGAGCGCCGTCGACGCCAAAGCGCACCAGGCCGCGGAGGTAGCGCTCGTGCGAGCCGTGCAAAAACCAGTCGTGCCGATAGGGATCCTCGAGTCCATCCCAAAGATCCGGCTGTGCGGTGCCGATCTCAATCAGGTAGCAGCCGAGCAAAGTGGCGCAATCGACGCCGGCGCCCTTCATCCGGCCCCCAAGGACATAAGGCGTCCCGATGAACGAACGCGCGATTTCGACTGCCTCGGCCCGCGTTTTCATGGCTCAGACCGCCTGCGTTGGATTTGGAACGAACGGGAACCCGGAGTATCCCTCGTCGCCCAGGTTGATCGGCGCCGTCGTCGAAACATAGAACGTATCGACACCGGGCGTGGGCGGCCAGGGCAAAGGCGAGTAGATCACGAACTCGGAATGGTGGTTGCCGTCGCCGTCGGTCCACTCGCCGTTCTGGCCGATAGCGGACCAGGCGCCGGCAAGCGTTGCTCCCGGACCGGAAAGGAAAACCATGTAGCCGCCAGAGAAAAGGTCGCCCGAGTAGATCCTTCCAGCCGATGGCGACGTACAGTCCGCCACGATGTAGGTCTCGGTCGACGGCCGGATGCAGCTGAAAACCGGAATAGACGGGTCGCCCGGTGGCAAGGTCACCGCAGCCGTCGACGCGAGCGTGTTGGTCACCTCTACCACGGTCGAGGGCACCTTTTGCTTGAGCACGTCCAAATAGCTCTTGGTATTGAAGATCAACTTGTTGCGCGCGATTTTGCAATTCTGGACCCGGCCGCCGTACCACTCTGCGCAGCCCAGAGTGTCGGCGTCGCCGGGCGTGGGCATGAAGCACCGAAGGATCAGCGCCGGCCAGTTGTCATAAAAATGCTGGGCGGCCAGCTGGTAGGGAGATGCCGTCGCGGTGCTCGCCGTTTTGGAAGCCTGCGCGCTGGCGCCAGGCGACCAGGTGATGGCCAGGGCCTGGGCGTCAAGCCCCACCTTCGCCTCAACGCCGGCGCGCGATACCACAGCCGGATTGAAGAGCCCATAGGGCTTGTAGAGCACCGGAGCCTCGTGGTTGGTGAGATAGAGCGCGTTGGGGCTCTCGGGCGGCCCGATGAGGATAAGATCGCGGATGATCGGATCGTCGGTCGAATTCAGGTAGGCCTGGGTGGCGACCGTCGTGTCCGAACCATCGCCGCCGATCGTCCGCCTCATGAGGGCACCGGCCTTGCAGTCCGGAGCACCAGCGTCCCGGATCCGTTCTGCGATTCTGAGCCGCCGACGGTCCAATAGCCGCCGCCCTGCCCGGCTGGTGGCTGGCCGGCCGAGGAGCCGATGCCAGCAAACTTCTCGAAGTCCTGTGAGTCGGCGTCGAAGCGCACCCGAAAATAGAAGTGAAACTGCGCGGTAACCGGCGCCGCGGGGCCGGCGTAGTAGCCCTGGTCTTCCCAGATCAGCGTTCCCGCGCCGTCGGGCGTGGCGCCGCCGGCGTCATTGAATGCAGGGGCTGAGGCCCCCGAGGTTCCGGCGCTGCCCCCAGCGCTGCCCTGGTCAGTCCAGACCGCCATTGTGCCGCCCGTGCCGTCGTTCGTGGTCCCCCCGGAATCGTTGAAGGTGGGAATGGTAGCGCCCAGCGTGCCAGCGGTCGTGATCTTCTGGATATGCCCGGCCGGATCGACGATCTCGTAGCCGAGGGCAACCACGGCAAGGGCAGACCAGGCCCGCGCCGTTGCCTTCTGGATGTGACCGGCGGGGTCGAGGATCTCAGTATTCAGCGCATAGACATGCATGGCTGCCCAGGCGGGGGCACCAGGCCCCCACTTGAGCACCATGCCCAGCCAGGAGTAACCAGGGATGGCAAGGCCAGGACCATCGAGGGTGTACTCATTGGCGCCGCTGCCGGCAGTGGCCAGCGTCCCATCAAGATACACCGATATGGCGCCGTTGAGGTCCGTGATGTCCTCATAGCTCGCGCCGTCGAGCGTGCGCTGCACCGGCGAGTAGTAGGCGCCAGCCCCATCCGAAACCAGGGCAAGCTCTGCGAGAGGCGCGTTCGGCGAGCCAGAGACCAAAGCCGGCCCGACATAATTGTCGTCCGGATCCGTGTAAAGGAACGGCGCGGCCGAGCCGTACTGATCGTTGAAAAAGCCCATGAGCGTCCGGAGCTCGCTCACCGTCGTGAAGCTGCCCCAAAAGAAGTCGTGCAGGAAATCGAAAATGAGCGTCCAGGTCCAGATTGGATTCACATACTGCGGCAGGCGGACTTCGTAGCCGTTCGACCCCTCTTCGTTGAGCGTTTTGAAGCCCGGCGCCTTCAATGAGGTATACGTGAGGCCAGGCAGGCTCGGAAATACAGGCAGGCTCATGCGAAGGCCTCCGGGCGAAGCATGGACTTGAGCCGGTTGATGGTATGCGCGGTCTGTGCCTCGTGCATCTCCTTGGTGGGCGCACCCCCGTAGTTGTTGGTCTGGTGGAGATGCGCGACTCGGCTGCCCCCGTTGTTGACCAGACTTTCGAAGTTCGAGGTTTGCGATGGCGAGAGCACCCGCTCGGCGCTCCCCGAGGTGTTAAAAGCGAAGCCCATGTGCGGCATCATGCCGCCGGTGTCCATGACGGCGTAAGCCATGGTCTCGGCGAACTGCAGCGCAGCCATCGCCGGGGCCTCGGGCGGATTGATCGCGGAGTAGTACGCCATCGCTCCCGCCGCGGCAACACCGGCGTCGCTCGAGACCATTGCGACGTTTGCGGTCTTCTGGACTGCAACCTGGGTGGCCATCCCCGAGACCTGCAGGAGCTTATCCATCGCCCACATTTCTGCCTTCTGGAGAATCCACCTCGCCACGAAATCCACAACCTGCAGTTCCATGTCGCCGAGCATATGACCGAACGCCTGGCCTGCCGTCTGCGACTTGGTCGCCCACTCATTGAAGGCCCGGGTGAAGTCGGCATTGAACTCGTTCGCGGCCTTTTTGTAGGCCTGCTCCATTTTGGTCGCTTCCTGCTGAACGATACGTTCCCGTTCGAGCGCGGCGCGCTGCGCCTCCTTCGTCATCTGATCTTCGAGTTTTTTGTACTCGATGGCTTCCTTTTCACCAGCGATCGGGTTAAAAAGCCCCTGCTCGGTCTTGAGCGCGCCCTGGGTCG
>Ga0208689_1001698_pt1 | contig 11273 bp, 8 predicted proteins | sample June2015DPH_8_15_FD_184700 | JGI IMG/M metagenome (GOLD analysis project Ga0208689, IMG submission 184700) | Peatland microbial communities from SPRUCE experiment site at the Marcell Experimental Forest, Minnesota, USA - June2015DPH_8_150... | ecosystem: Environmental > Terrestrial > Soil >... | reverse complement strand
AGCTGGTTTTGTTCAGGCTCTCCGGAATCGCGCGCATGTTCTCGCCGTACAACGGTTCCGGGTAAACACCATTATTGACCAGTGTGGTAAGCACGGTCCCCGGCACTGTCGCCGCATACCAACCCTTTGGATCAAAGCTGGTTGTCGAGACGATCGCCGCCGCGGCCGCAACATCTGCGGAGTCTTGCATCTGCCAGCCATCAATCGCTTGCGTCTGCGCAAGCAAAGATGCAGGAACGAGAACGGCAAATAGAGCGCAGAGGCGAAAGATCATTGCGGGATATTCCTCTCTAAACGGAATCATGATTCGGGTTCGAAGCCGGACATCTTCAAATCTGAATCCCGGACAAGAAAAAAGTTATTAGTCGCCCAAATACTGTCAGGCTATTGAGGTTTTCTGGAACAGTCTACACTTTCTGAAGCACGCGGCGTGACTTGTAGGTTGTGCATTCTCGCAATGGAGCTTGTTGCGCAATTCCTGCGTAAATTTCTCAGGGAATAACCGGCCTTCTGACGAAGCCAATCGCCGCGGCATTCTGACGCAGCTCAACAAGGGCGAGAGTGGAATCCGTCGTGAAGGCCGCCATGGCTGCTTGCGTTCTTGTTTTGTCCGCTTACGCTACAGATTCGGGCCGTTCGTTAGTCCTGGCCATATCGTCCGATCCACCCTCTATCGCGCCATCCTCAAGCCTGCCGCTTGAGTTGGGAACGCCGCAGAAAGGCCTCTCAGGTCTTAGCGTGCATGAGAGTTGTTCTGGGTGCGTAGTCGGCAATCCGGAAATGTGTACGGGCAGTTTGGGAGGCGGACGGAGGCTAGCGCGCAAGCGCGCCTCCTCCGACCCGACAGTCCGGTCCCGCCATCACAATATTAGTACCGGGAAGGCGGCTTGGCTCCGGTCAACTGTCGCGGTAGGGACGACCATCACTGATCGCCCTCCGCACAGATCGGTACGCTGCCCAAGGAGCTGCCTGGAGCAGAAGTGCGCTCAGAAAAATGCCAGAAGGCGATGTCACACCCCGGACGCAGCAATGGTTTTGCCGGCCTGGCCTGTGTGCAGGACCTCGTAAACCTTGGACAGTAGAGAATTCACGGTGAATGGTTTTTCGAGCAACACGGTGTCACGGTCGAGGATGCCATGATGGTCGCTGAGGTCGTTGTTGTAGCCTGACATGTACAGGACCTTGACTTCACGCTGCTCAGTTAAACGCTTCGCCAGTTCACGACCGCTCATTCCCGGCATGACCACATCAGTTAGCAGCAGATCAAGTCTGCCATCATGCTTTTCTGCAAGCTCGAGGGCTGCCGCAGCATTGGGAGCATCCAGCACGGAGTAGCCGTTGCTCTCCAGGCAAAGGCGGGCCAGCAAGCGTAAGGGCTCTTCATCTTCGACGATAAGAACGGTTTCTGTCCCAAGCAGAATCGTCTCGAGGGCCTGGGGCGGCAGGGAGAGTGTAGCGGCGTCGCCAATCCGAGGCAGGTAGAGTTTAAAGGTCGTTCCCTCTCCGAGCGCGCTGTAGATCCGGATGTGCCCGGCATTTTGTTTCACGATTCCGTAAACCGTGGACAATCCCAGTCCCGTTCCTTTGCCGGCCTTCTTAGTAGTAAAGAACGGCTCAAAGATGTGGAGTTGAGTCTCCCTGTCCATGCCGCAACCAGTGTCGCTGACGCTAAGCATGACATAAGGGCCCGGGGTCACATGCACGTTCTGGCGGGCATAGGTTTCGTCCAGTTCGATGTTGGCTGTCTCAATACATAGTCTGCCACCCTGGGGCATGGCATCGCGGGCATTCACGGCCAAATTCATCAACATCTGCTCAACCTGACCGGGATCCATCTTTACCGGTCCCAAGCCCGGGCTGCGCTTGAATGTGATCTCGATGTCTTCCCCGATCAAGTGGGGCATCATCTTCTCAAACTCTCTGGTGGCTGAGTTCAGGTTGAGAACCACCGGCTGGATGACTTGCTTCCGGCTAAAGGCCAAAAGTTGGCGAATCAGGGCGCCTGCGCGACGTCCAGCCTTGGTGATTTGCATAGCATGCCTGTGGGATGGATCTCCAACCGGCAGTTTCATTTGCAGGAGATCGCTATATCCAATGATTACGCCCAAGGTGTTGTTGAAGTCATGCGCGATTCCTCCTGCTAGCTGACCCACAGCTTCCATCTTTTGCGCTTGGCGGAGCTGGTCCTCTAATAGCTTACGTTGGGTCACATCTTCGTTCATCCCTTCATACCTCACCAGGTCACCGTTTTTGAAAATGGCCCGGACATTCGCGCAGAGCCACATCTTGCTGCCGTCTTTGCGGTAGGCCTGGCATTCAAAGTTCGTTGCCACTCCCTGCTCTCTCGCTATGCGTTGGAACTCCTCACGAGATTTGGAATCGACATAAACCTGCTGAGTAATATCGGTGATACTCGCCACGAGATCTTGGGGCGAGTCATAGCCAAGCATGCTCGCCATCGCTGGATTGACGCTTAAATAGCGCCCCTTGGGCGTGCTCTGAAACATGCCGACGACAGCATTTTCCACGATGTCCCGATAATTCTGCTGCGCTTGAAGAAGTTGATCCTCCAGCAGCTTGCGGTCAGTTATGTCTTCGAAAGTACCTTCATAACGGACGATGGTATTTCCCTCGTGGATTACTTGAGCATTGGTCCAGAGCCAGACCTTACTGCCATCCTTCCGCTGGACCTGCAGCTCAAAATGCTTCACGACTCCTTTCTCTCGCAGCAGGTGCTCGAACTCTTCCCGGCGTGTAGGATCCACATAGGCTTGGGATTGGGTGTCCGGGAAACAGGCGATCAATTCTGCTGGGGAATCGAAACCAAACATCCGAGCCATGGCTGGATTGGCACTCAGCAGGCGCCCGTCGGGAGTGCTCTGATACATTCCGACAATCGCCTCCTCAAACATGAGTCGGTATTTCCGTTCCGCCTGTCTTAGAGCCTGTTCAGCCTGCCTCTGTTTGGTGATATCGCGCACGACGACCATCTTCACTTCACGGCCGCCAAATGCCAGGCCGTGGTAAATCACGTCAACATCGATGAAGCGGCCGTCTTTGTGCAGATGTCTCCACTCGCCGGAATGCTGCGCTCCCGCTCGAGTTCGGGCTACATCCTGGAAAAGACCGGGCACATCCTCTAAGGGATAAAGGTCTGTCAGCAGCATGCGCAAGAACTCATCTCGTGAATATCCGTAATGCTCGACAGCGGCATCGTTGACCTCGAGACAGTGGAGGGTTTTTAGATCATAGACCCACATTGGTTCTGGGTGATTGATGAACAACCTACGGAAGCTGACTTCGGTTTTCCTCAGCATACGTATCTCGTGTGACTCGGCGGGTGCAATGCCGGGCAAAGCTCCTGGAGTTAGTTGAACTTTTTCGCACTGCGACATCAGAACTCCTCGGTGACGACAAATAGCTGTTGACTGATCAGGAGCCAGAAAAACAGGTTGGATGATTGAAACCCCACTTTGACAGTCCCATGCTGCTACTGCTTTCTCCGCTAAAGCGACACAGCTGCCTCTTGATAGTGGGCCGCGTATATTCGATACGATGGCAGCTGTTTTGCCTCGCGGTGGCCACTCTTTTTGTACTGGATTAAACTAATGCCTTTCGCACGAGTTCACCTCGGAAGAATACGCAGTAGGGCCCCCGTCGCTTTACCTCTGGTCCCTTGCATGTCTTGCGCCATCTGCCAGAACAGCTAAGTCATAGAAAAGGTTGGCCTGAAAGCTTGATGCCCTAGCGTCGACTTTGTCGAATCGGCTGTTCTCGACAGTGTCGACACTCTGTCGCTGAGATCCCAGCTCGTGTTTTCTATGATTTAGCTACTATTCGGAAGGTGGACACGTACATGCAATGCTTGATAGCAACAAACGCCGATGGGGGCGACCGAGGACTGCGCGAACCCGTCGCGGGGCGGGTCAGTGGATTTGCAGAGCTCCCGCCAGTCGGATTCAAGAAACACCATCGATACGTTGGCCCGTTAGGCGTGTTGATCGTCATTAGTTCTTGGCATACCGTTGCTTGCAGTCAGGGCACATCATAAGAAGATGCAAGACGAAGCGAAATAGCCGTCAATATCTTGCGTCGTTTCCGCTGTCTATTCAATCTTTCCCCAGCCATGCCCAGTTTCCTCGCGGCTCTCAAAAACGGGAAATCTGCGGCGAGAGTAAAGTATGCGCTACCGCTCCCGCGCACTCCTCATGTGGGGGGCTTCCAAGACGCTTGCCTTTAGAAGTTTCCATGCCAAAATCGTCTGGCGAATAAACAAGTTATTCTGGGTTCTGTACGGAACCACTTTTGTAAATTGGCACTTAACTCGAAAATCCATGTCTTATATCGCGATGGATCTGGTTACCTAACTGCAGAGTCCCCTCGACATCGATCGTCTAATTTCTCAAAACAATTTGGAGAAAAAGAGCACTTTTGAACAGTCTTACGATAATGGCGAGCAGTATTGTTCAAACAGATTTTGGCGGCCTCCCCTGAAAGGGCGGGAAGTCTTTGAGGCATGCATGACGCGGTGCCCCTGAGCGGCAAGGTTCGACCCTCACATCTGTCTCATTGTTCGTACTTTACTTTCTCATTGGGCCCCTGAATCAGTTCCTGCCCTGAAATCTGCGTTGAGAAGTCGGATTGTAACCCAAGTGAGCAGTTTTAACCCATAAGTAGCATGAGCGTAAATAACATCTGGGATCGGATGATCGGGCGTTCTCCTTCTGCACCTACCGGCACCACCGGCAAGGAATTCAGGCATACTGGACGTCTGTCCCGCCACGCTCTCCTTTCCCTATCCTTCGTGCTGCTATACCTCCTACTAAGCCGGCCCGAAGTAATTTTCATCTCTCGCATAGGATTCGTTGCCTGGTATCCCGCCATCGGTCTGGTTATAGCGCTCCTATTGGGCGTCAGTCCATGGTACGCGGTGTTGGTCTGTTTCGCCGATGCTCTTGCCGGCAGGCTTATTTACGCCCAGCCAGTCATGTCCTTCAGCGCCACGGTCGGTGCCGCAGGAGGTGCTATTTGTTATGGCGCAGCGGCATACGTGTTGCGCGGTCCTCTGCAAATCGATCTTGGACTGCGACGCCGCCGAGATGTGATCCGCTACGTTTTGGTGAGTGCGACCGCGGCGGTGGGAGCAACTGTCTTTGGTGTCGCATGCCTGATTGCGGATCACAGCATTACCTGGGGTGAATATAAGTCGTCCGCGCTAGGGTGGTTCTTGGGTGACGCCATCGGCTTGGTGGGTATCGCACCGTTTCTTCTCGTGCATGTATTTCCGCATATTCGTAAGTGGCTCTTGCTGGCGCCCTCAGAGCTCCGGCCAACAAGCGCGCATTCCGGTGGGATGAAACTCACTTTTGGTGCGGTTGCAGAAACCTGTGGCCAAGCTTTGGCGATATTATTCGTATGCTGGGCGATGTTCGGAACCAACGATGGCCGATATGGTCATTTTTATACGTGTTTCGTTCCGATCATCTGGATCGCGATGCGGCAGGGAGTCCGGCGAGTTGTCACCGGCCTGCTGGCGCTAAATTTTGGAATCGTAGTCGCGATGCATTTGTTTCCCCCAACCGCAGTCGTGTTCACCAAAGTCGGTCTGTTCATGCTGGTAGTGTCGGCGGTGGGACTCATCGTGGGATCTGAAGTCAGCGAGCGACACCGCTTGGGAATTCATCTGAATGAACAAACCACCTATTTGGACTCGCTGATACAGAATAGCCCGCTAGCGATTGTCGTTCTTGACAGGCAAGGCTCAGTCGAGCTGGTGAATTCCGCTTTCGAGAAACTCTTCCAGTATGACCGGCACAATCTCGCCTCGATTGATATTAGAAATATCGGGATGCATAGCGGTGAGGCGACGGACTCCGCGCAACTGATCCCGCAGATCTTCGCGGGAAAGGCGGTGCACACGACAGTGCGACAGCGGCGCAAAGACGGGCAGATTCTTGATCTGGCACTCCATGGAGTCCCATTGCAGGTGGATGGACACACACGGGGCGCCCACCTGTTCTACGAAGACGTTTCAGAGCAGATCCGGGCGAACGAAGTACAGCGGCAACATGCCGAGTCGTTGGACCGACTGGTGAAGGAGTTGGAGCTCCGCACAAAACAGATGACCTCACTGAATGAAATGGGGTCTCTGCTGCAGTGTAGTGGGACGGTTCAGGAAGCCTGCGTGGTCGTGGCCGACTGCGTGCAGAAGCTTTTTCCCGAAGCTCCTTCTGGAGCCCTCTATTTGTTCAGGTCGTCACGAGACCTCATCGAAGCAGCAGTTCGGTGGGGCAAAAGGGACGTCTTAGCGCCAACATTTCCTCCCGACGCGTGCTGGTCCCTCCGCCGCGGCCAGCCTCACTGGAGTGAGCCCCCAGGTAGCGGAATTGCTTGCCAACATTTGACGAAGAGTTCAACCACCGAGTGTCTATGCGTACCGATGGTCGCGCAGGGGAACACGATTGGCGTCCTGCATCTTGAATTCGAGAGTGCAACACGGCTCCGATACGCTTCTGGCACGGAGAGCTTTCGGGAATCTCATCAGCAACTGGCCAGCAGCGTGGCCTCGCAAATCGCCCTTTCACTGGCTGGCTTGCAGCTGCGTGAAAGCCTTCGTGAACAGTCGATTCGTGACCCTCTGACTCGCCTATTTAACCGGCGGTTCCTGGAGGAATCGCTCGAAAGAGAATTGCAACTGGCTAGCCGTAAGAAGCAATCCGTTGCCGTTCTTTTCATTGATCTCGACCACTTCAAGAGATTCAATGATACTTTCGGTCATGATGCGGGAGACATGGTGCTCCAATCTCTCGCAGATCTGTTTCGCAATTTCTTTCGCGCCACTGATATATGCTGCCGCTATGGCGGCGAGGAGTTCGCCATTATCCTGCCTGAGTCAACTTCACAAGAAGCGGCTATCCGTTCGGACTCACTTCGGTGTGAAGTAAAGCGACTGCGGTTGCATTACAAGAAGCAAACACTTGGCCAGATCACGCTCTCGGTGGGTGTGGTTGCGTTTCCGGAGCATGGGTTAACATCCGTCGAGTTGCTCACAATCGCGGATAAGTGCCTCTACGAATCCAAAGCGCGTGGCCGTGATGTTGTGACGGTGGGCTCTTCCACAAAACGCGTGAGCGGCTAAGCCATTTCTACAAGCCGCGAGGCCGGTGGGACGCTGCACATACCGCTCTTACCCGTAGCTTACTGATTTCTTCAGGACACCGGGAGCAGTTCTGGTCGGGTAACGCGCCCAACCGCCGCGAAGGCGCGGGAGGCATTGCGGGCAGCCATGTGCTTCAGAATGTCAGTTGCCGCTTGAATGGGCTTCTCGCACATCTTGTTCATGCTGATCGCCTGCCCGCAGTCCTTGCATGTCATAAAAGTGCCACCTGCAATGTTTCTGGTCGTAGTGTACCTATCTTAAGGCTACGCTTCATTGATGAGCTGTGCTGAGGGCATTGGTGCAGCATCTGAAGAGGATGCCCATCACCCAATTCGCGACACTAATTTGTTCCATTTTCGAGACATCGACAAAATGCGAGGTTGACGGTTGACGTGCCCAACCTCGAATAGCATAATTGGCTCTCGAACACTGGGGTTCTTGGGCATCCTTGAGCATTGAGAGGGGGCCAATCATGACACCCGTGGCAGCGGCCAAAAAACGCCGCAAGTTCGATCCCCAAACATTCCTTTCAACCGTTGACGAAGGCAGGACAATCGCAGCTTTTCCCAGGAAGCAGACGATCTTTGCTCAGGGCGACTCGTCCGATGCTGTTTTTTATATACAGAGAGGACAGGTGAAACTTACGGTTGTGTCGAAGACCGGGAAGGAAGCCACAATCGGCATTCTGAACGAGGGCGATTTCTTCGGAGAAGGTTGCCTCACGGGACAGGCTCTTCGCCTGTGCTCCGCAACCGCGATGACCGATTGCACGGTGATGCGAATCGATAAGGAGTCCATGATGGAAGTGATTCACCGGGAACATGCGTTCTCCGATATGTTCGTCGCATATTTGCTGACGCGAAACATCCGATATGAAGAGGATTTGGTGGACCAGCTTTTCAGTTCGAGTGAGAAGCGACTGGCTCGCGTTCTTCTCCTGCTAGCTAACTTCGGCAACGAAGCTAAGCCCAACGTTGCAATTCCCAAGATCAGTCAGGAGACTCTGGCAGAGATGGTGGGAACAACTCGCTCGCGAGTCAATTTCTTCATGAACAAGTTCAGGAAGTTGGGCTTCATTCGCTACGACGGTGGGCTGGAAGTCCACAGTTCACTTCTCAATGTACTGCTCCACGACTGAGACCTCTCCTGGGAAAGAAAACATGAACATCAACCATATCCATAAACTGACACCCAAACTGCGCAAAAGCTCCGGAGCCACTCCTCTCACACGCCGGAGCAACTCCTGTCTTAGACCGCGCCAAGAGGCCTCCGCTGGCCCAGTTCTATGCTCCCGGCAATCAACGCCGATTGAAGAGAGGCGGTGCTTTATGAGGCTCCGATCAAACGTCCCATTTCTCTTAAGATCCTGCTCGACTTTCGGGACATGATGACTGTGACCCTTGAGCGGAGGGGGTTCGAAGTAGCAGACGTGCAAAGCATGAAGTTACCCAACGTTAACAACTGCAGGCCCTATGAGCAACCAGTCCTAAGGAAGCGAACCTCAGAACAAGCCCACACTTTTCTTGTGGGGCATGCCTTTATCGGCGACAAAGGAGCGAAAGAACGAAAGAAGCAGTTCAGCAGTCAGAACGGCAACTGCCGCACGCAAGCGGCTAGGGCAATGAACGAGCACGCCACGGCGGCACATGCCCACCCCATAACGTTGCCGCGTGATGCGCAAATGTGGCATGCTCGTTAAACGCGCATTTCGTCAGAAGCAACGAAAGGCAGTGCGGTATGACACTTGAAGCGTACTACACAATTATGAGCATCCAGTCGCCCTGCGGATCTCGCGCGGCGGCGCTTTTCGAGCTTACCTACCGGCGCGTCTGGCGCCCGGAACTCAGCAATGAGGGTCGGTGATGCGACTTCTTGGTTGAACAGAAGGAAGTTGCAGCAGTCCAAATCTGTCGCTTATGCGACATCCTAGCACTACCGCGTCTGTTCAGAATTGCATTTACAAGGCGATCGGGCTTTGGAAACCTTGGTCGGTGGGCAAGCTAATCAATCGCGCGATACCCGCGGCTGCCTTCCCATCATTGAGCATATCTTCCACTCCAAGCAGAAGTTCCGAAGGAAGGAAGGGCTTTTCCAGAATGGTTGCGCCGCCCTTGATCAGTCCACGCAATTCGGGAAATTCGTCAGCAAAGCCAGTGATAAACAAGAACTTCATTTCGGGCCGAGCCGCACGAACTTGCTCCGCGAGCTGAAGGCCGTTGAGGCGGGGCATGACAATATCACTCACCATGACGTCTATTGCGCCATCGTGTTGCTGGCACAAGTCGAGTGCGACTGCGCCATCGGCGGCAGAAAGGACTGAGAACCCAACCCCTTCGAGCGTCCGTTGCAGAAGGTTTCGAAGGTTCTCGTTGTCTTCGACTATCAAGATGGTGACGGGACGCTGAGGGGGAAGCACCAGCTGAAGTCGCGGATTCGGCAATTGAGTCTCTCTTGAGCGTCGTAGTTCCAGCTCACGCACCATACGTCGAGACAGTATGCGTAAGGAGTCGCTCTGCTCCGCTGTCATGAGGTGTGGCACTCGGTCCATCACGGCTAACGCACCCACGGCCTGGTGGTTTATAGTTAGCGGTATCCCTGCGTAGAATCGAACTCCGAGATCCGCAACTTGGAAGTTCCTCGCGAACTTCTCATCAGAGAATGGGTCAATGACAGTCAGCACGTCGGATTGCAAGATTGCGTGGGAACAAAAAGAGCCCTCTCGTGGAATCTCATCCAACTCAACGCCGATTTTCGCTTTATACCAGACTCTTTGCTCGTCGACAAACGCTATAACTGCGGTAGGAGTGTCGCAAGCAATAGCGGCCAAGCGAACAAAATCATCGAACACCTGCTCAGAAGGCGTTCCCAAAACCCCAAGGCCCCGAAGAATTTCGAGACGGTGATCTTCGTTTTCTGGTAGAGGCGTACTCACGGATACTCCTAACGAGCCGTACTCGTCAAAGCGATCTCCCTCGCCTCGCTGTAAGACTAATGACGTCTCTCCACAATTGGACTATTCCCGATCTCTTTGCCTGGCCCGGTAAAGTAGATACGAAGGATACGGTGGCCCTGGCAAATTCTGTTATCTATACTGGTGCAATCTGTTGTCTTTACTGGTGCAAGAAGTTCGGCCCAACTACCGAGCCTTCACAGCCCAGCGCCAAGAACACATGGACAGCCGGGTCACCCTTCTCAGGAGTCTGCCAGCGACTCTTGCCTCTGTCTGTTCAAAAATGCACACTTTTAGACAAAAAGAGAGTTGTCACATTTGGTTCTTGAGCTAGCCAGTATCGGCGCGGGTATGTCGTTTTTAGTGAATAGATTGTTCCGGCCTTTGGGCGATAAGATGTCGTTCGTCGCTTTAAGTGGAGTGATGCGATGGTCTACATTCGTTTTGGGTCGACGAACGAGGGCGGCGTAGGTTACGAACGCCAGCAAGCCACGAGAGTGACCGACCATTGTGAAGCGAGGCTATAGGCAGACTCTACAAGTGGCAGATCGCGACTGCACCCGCCCACTGCTGTTACTAAGCAATACTGCAACAGATTGTGTCGTTGATGTTCCCACTTAGTGACTGGACTGTCATAACCGAGATGGTTAGCTTGGTATTGGTACTAACGCGGCTGTTGTCAAGGACAATTGTCACGAATGATATAAAATGCAATGAGAAGAGTTCTCTAGCAAAGTGTTTTGTTTTTGTCGCAGTCCTGGAAGGGGACACTGTGAACCGTGGTCCAATCCGAAGAGTTAAACCATAGGGTGAGACAGAGTGTGCCGGATCAAGGACTTGCGTTTGATTCCCTTCCTTCCTCTGATTTGACCGCCCGCCAGTATCTCAATTTACTCGATCTAGCACAGCTTGCACTTAGTCAGACCACAAGAGAAGCTTTTGTCCCCAGACTGGCACTCCGCCTGCGGGATGCCTTGAGTTTTGACATTGTCACATTGGGCTTTTACGACTCAAGTACGGAAAGCATCCGCCTGAACATTTGCAAGGCAGGGGAGGCGGAAACGACATGCGAATGCCTTCCCGTGCACACTTGTGTAAGCGGATGGGTCTGGAAGAATCAACACTCCGTACTTGTCCAAGATTTGGACGCCGAACCCAAGTCGC
>Ga0208689_1001691_pt1 | contig 11309 bp, 12 predicted proteins | sample June2015DPH_8_15_FD_184700 | JGI IMG/M metagenome (GOLD analysis project Ga0208689, IMG submission 184700) | Peatland microbial communities from SPRUCE experiment site at the Marcell Experimental Forest, Minnesota, USA - June2015DPH_8_150... | ecosystem: Environmental > Terrestrial > Soil >... | reverse complement strand
GAGAAGGGAGATGTAACTGGCACCTCCCAACCCTAATCTAGGATTCGAGGTCCTAGACTTCTGGGCGTGTAAAAACTACGCCCGACTTCTATGCTACATTCCTCTTCGGTCCCGGTGCGGGGCGCGTAAGTACTGTGCCCAACCCCTTGCCCCCTTGCATGCCCGTTGGGGATGCCGTGCCTGATCCTGTAGAAGTAAGCAGAGAACACTTGCTTGTCCCTGTCATCACAATCTGTGTTGCTCCTGCGAGCCCTCCGAGAACTGTAGACTTCGCTGCGTCTGAGCCATGATACTGCGCATAGGAGCGTAGATAATACGTCTGCGCTTTTCCGTCGTTGTCTAGCGCAGGAAGATGAAGAAAGCCCGAGCGTGAGCAACCGTGGTCTACTACATGTGGTGCTAAAAAGTTAGGCTCTGTCGCTATCTCTGAAATGTACTGCACACCTTTGTGTACCTCTTGAGTGTGGTTCAGCGTCCAATGTAGGTGCTCGCTAGCGCAGGTGATGACGTTTCCACTCTGTGCACCCTGCACCTGTATGCTCTGGACTGGCGTAGGAGGGTCTAACTTACCCACAGCAGCCACGCCTATATTGCGCGATACTGAGTTCACAGCGTCAATAATGCGCTGCAGGAGGTTCCCATTGTTGAAGTCCTTCTGCTGGATAGCCGTTAGTTCTTGGCCTCCCGAAAGTTCACTTGCACGTCCTTGCATAGGGTAACCCTCCTTACTTCTGCCAAGCGCTGCTCGGCTTCTTCCTTGGTTTTGAATGTTCCGTAACTCTTCAGTTTACCGTCCAACCACAGGGATACTCTCCACCTGCCATTATCTCTCTGATAGACACCCTTGCCAGTACCGGCATTCCATGGGATTTGACCGAGATGAGATTCTCTTAGATTATTACTAATTTCTTCTTTGGTTTTGATTCCGAACTTTTTTACGTAAGAATCGTGCCGCCATTTTCTACATAACTCACAACGACATTTGTGCTTTCCATAACCAGCCGCTGTACCGTGCTTCCATTCTCTGCCCAGCATACGTTTAGCTATAGTTTCTGGAGACTGTTTTTTACCAAGATGAGATTCTCTTAATTTGGCTTTATGCTCATCTGTCAAAACCTTACCAAACATGTGGTTTTTAGGTCCGGTATGCGCCTCTTTAAGCTTACGTTTGGTTTCTTCAGAAAGTTTGTATCCAGAACGGCCCTGTGTTCCATCTCCACCGTCAGTTAGATTATAACCTTTTGGTGCTTTAGTATCAAGCAGGGCAATATAAAACATTTCTACAAAATCCATCTCTTCTCTGGTTTCACATTCATGAAGCAATTCCATAGAAAAGGATTCAAAACCGTGCTTACGTATAGAGTGCACTAAATGTAGTGGACCTCTCATTCTTTTAGTGTCACTTTTGTGTTGTCCCCATCTGTGCTTAAGGGACAAAGCTGTTTGCCCTACGTAAAGTTTTCCAGTTACGTTGTTCGTAATCAAATATACTTGCATTGTTTCCTCCGCGAAAAGGTGAGAAGGGAGATGTTCGCGCATCTCCCCACTCTAGCCCAGAGCCGCTAAGCTCTGAGATGTTATTTAATGCCGTTATTTAGCCCACCCGTGGGGTTCAGCGGCGAGTGGGGGTCTACGGCTCCGGTCAAAAGTGATTTACACCATTCAAACCACGCTCCCACGGCTGAGGTGGAAATCTCTATGAACATGCGTTGCCCCTTAGCGTTTAGAGGTCTGAAGGCATCGTCCATAGCAGGGTACACTAAATTTATACCTCCGGGTATTGAGTATGGGTAACGAGCATTCAAGTCATTAGGCAAGAAACGAACTGTAGCATTGCCTTCTCCTTGAAGATTACCTTGCCACACTGTGAATCTCTTAGCGTGGTAGCCGAAGATGGGGAGCTGCACACTTTTGGCCGCGTTGACGTGACCGTAAGTAGTGTACAAGCCGTAGATAGCCGAGCCATCATCGCTAGTAGCGTTGATGTCGAACTGATAAATCTTCGAACTAGCGATCCCATTGCAAACCATGAGTGTGTTCTCTACGAGGTTTCCCCTAAGGACTGCACCCATGTAGGGAGTAGCGATAGTCCAGATTGTCCACTTCCGACGCATGTCGGGAGCAGCTAGCGTCCCGAACATTGTAGCGTGGACCGATATATCCTTCATCAATTCCTCAAACGACCCTATGGCTTGGTAGTTTAGTACTAGTAAAACATTAGGCGTTGTAGGGTTGGGCACGTAAGGTGCGTAGGGCAACCACTGAACCGTAGCCGTTGGTATACCCTCAGGTGAAGTTCCGGTTGGCAGCGGCACAGCGCAGAGAATCCTGCGATTTTCCGTGTCATTCCTAAGACAAATAGTATGCCCAGCATTCCAGTTGATTGCGTTCCATACCTGAAGGATTTCTAAGTTTATAAGCTCAGGTGAAGTTCCGGTGAATCCGAAGATACCGTTGCGACACGCAGTGACTATCCATTCTTCACCCACGTCGTACGCGTTGATGCCACAGGCACCCACTCGGTTGCTGATTTCATTCAAACTCCAGCCCCCGGGTTCAGAATTCGGATTGTCTTTCGTGACATACATGCTGCTTGCCTTAAGCAGGTACATGCTGTCGCGCAAAACGGCAGCTCCATAGCACGTTTGCGGATTTTCCGTGCTCGTATCAATAATTCCTCCGTCGCCCGAGGCATCTACCCATTCAGGTTTGTTGATGTAGGAGCCATAGACTTCCGTCTTCAGATACGGGAAGAGCGTAGGAAAGACTTCGATTCTATCCACCAGAACGTCAGCACCCACGCCCATGTTCTGCACTGACATGCGCAGTTGAAGTATGGGAGATACGTTGCCAGTGAAGATTCCGTTGTTCAACAGGGTTCCTGAAAATACTTTAGGCAAAGAACTCATGCTTGACAGTGGAACCGTGAAAGACCCGTAGGTTTTCCCGAAGTTTCCTCCATTCAAATCCGTCAGATCAATCACCAAATTGCCTGTGCTTACCCCAGAGGGGTTGGAAGCAGCCACGCGTACCGAATACGCTGTGTTGGCGTTGATAATTGCGACGTTGAATATGTCTTGATAAGCGGTCTGTGAAATCAGCCCCATCTGTGCCTGTGTGCTTCCAGTTGTATTGGACACATAATAGGCCATGCCTGTTACAGGGCTGTTTACTAGTTGGATTTCGTTAGCAGTGGGGTATAGACCCCAACCTTCTAATTTCGATCCACCATCGAATGTCAGGTTGTCGAAGTTCTGCACCTTGTTCAACTGCATGCCGTAGAACATACGGCTGGAGTACGGCACACACCAAGCGCAGCTTCCCAGTTCAATCAGGTTAAACAGATCGAAACCGGGGGTGTCCACTTCTGTAGAATTCAGCAGAACCGCATCCGTAAAGCTGAGAGATGCTGTGGTGTCGGTGTTGTTGTTGATAATTGTAGAACTGTATGTGGTAGTAACCCCATTTACCGTCAGGGTTACGGGTCTTTCAATCACATAGTAATCAGCCCCGGGCACGCCATTAGCACCTGCCTCGGTTATCGCAATTCCACGCGCGACGACGTTAGGAGGGCCTATAGGAATGTTGGACACATTCAAAAGGTTTGCATTCGAAGGTGTAGTAAACGGCTGTGCAAGGATAGGAGATGCGGGTGTCCACTCCCCTGTCTTCGTGATGAAGAACACGAATGCATTACGCGTTCCTGCGCCTATGGGCGTGATGGTGTTGCCAATGATCGTAACCTGCCCGTTATTCACAGCGTACGTGGTGTTCCCGTAGATAACATTTGTGTTGGTACCTACGAAAGTCTCGCCCGGGTCAAATGTAAACTGCGTACCAGACATGATTGCCTGTGCAGTTGAATGCTCATCTACAGGGTTCCCTACTGTAGCAGGGAGTCCCAAGTTGGCAACTGTGAAAGAGTGCGCCCCGGTATTTACCGTGGCAATGATGAAGGTGCCGTTGTACCCTTGGTTCTGCAGAGCCCCTGTGATCGTGATGTAGTTTCCCGATATGGGGTCTTGATTGTTGCTGCCCGCATAGGAATATGTGTAGGTTGCTGTAGTCCCGTCTGAGTACGTCGTGTCGATGATGTACTGACCGGAATTTAGAGCCTCTACAGTAGTCCATGTACCATTCCAACCAGACTGCGGTGTGCCTGTGACCCCAGTGATCGTAAACTGCTGACCTGCAGATAGCCCCAGAATTCCGGGGGACGGAAAAGCTACCGTGGCTTGGGTTACTTTGAACGTTGCTCCAGCTACGATGCTGTCAAGAGTCCCAGAACTGACGTACGTGAAGCAGAAGTACCCTATGGTTTGACTGACTCCGGGGGGATTACCTTGCCCGACCGCAGTGACTTGCCATACGCCATTGAAATTGTACTGCCCAGACACAGCATTGGAGATGTAAATATACAACCCGTTCCCAGATGCAAACATTGTCTGCAGCAAGGTGTCGATAGGCAAACCATGAATGCTGTAGTACACCGTGACATTGTTCCCTGCCGTTGTGACGCCGGGGCCAGCGCTCAAAACGAAGCGCGGCGTACCTGATACGTTTGTGATAGCCAGTGTCTCAGTGATAGATGCCACTTCATAAAAGAACTGAGGAGTGAGTAAAGCCCCTAGCGGGACAGTGATAGTTCCCGAGCCATATGTGCCTGTCACTTCGGCAGTAAATGCTGCAGTGGTGGGCGCAGGGCTCCCTGAGACAATCGCGGCTTGCCCATCGAGGGCTGTGCCTGTGCCAGAAATCACGTAGATAGAGCCTACGGTCGGTGCCACAGATGCCGTAGCATACGTAAGAACGACTGTGCCTGTGCCGGGGGTAGCCCCAGCGGTCCAAGCGTAACTCTTAAGAGTAAGCAGCCCGCTGAGGGAACCTGTGCTGGCTAGGAATCTCGGAGGTGCCCCGGGGCCCACTTGGGTTACCGGGTACCAGTTGCCGTCGCTGTACAACTGACGAGGGCGGTCTGTGCCCACAGTCAAATCCGAGAACATGACGAACTCAGAGTTGTCTAGGGTTGCGCCATTAGCGTACGACCCCGGCAAGAGTCCTGCTAAAGTCAGAGACAGGACGCCCGGGTTATTCACCGGGTCTTCCTTCCACATGTTGCCACCAGCGTCGAGAGCGAGGGTTGTGAGAGCGTCGTTCTGTTGCTCGTAGGAACCGATCCAGTTAAAGTTCTCAAGTGCGGGGGTGATAAAGGTTGTGATGTCGAGATCACCTACATACGAGGTGCCTGTGCCTGTGGCTGTAATCTGCACACCGAAGCCAAGGCTGTTCACATTGGCCGCTGTCCATGGGTATCCCCAAGGATCGTTTGCTCCCCCAAGTTGATAGAGAGTAGATGCAGAGGTAAGCTGTATAGTCTTAGGATCGCCTACGGGTACGCCGTTGTTCAGCAGTTGTAGAGAGATCGAAGTGCTGCCAGTGGAATATGCCTTGAATGTCGAGAAAAATCCAGAGACTCCAGAGGAGTCTGACAGAACAAAAGAGAACGACTGCGCAATCAAAACGTCAGAAAGCGCAGAAGACAGATAGTACACAGTGGCGGTTAGAGTGTTGAAGTTAAACGTAGCACTCGCTGCTGCAATGCTGTCCAATTCCGCTGTGACAAGTATCCCCAACGGCCCATTGAACAGGTCTGGGGTCAAAGTGGTGCCCCATTGATATGCTGGACCGCCTTGGGTGTACGTAGAAATCGTGCCGCTAATCGGCACGTTCACAGGGCTACCTATGGCTGTCCCATTACTTGCTAACTGAATATTTACCGAAGGTGAACCTGTGCCCGAGGCACCTGTGGAGAACGACACCACTACGCCCGCAACTATGGCAGTCAAGGGTAAACCCAAGTTTACCCCATTGGCTAAGATCGGTGCCGAAAGTGCTGTAGACATGAAGTTCTCCTTCTAAACTGCTACGACTTAAACGCCTGCGCCACGCAACCCCAGTAGGATTCGGTTGACCCGAATGCTGTAGCTACGGTTCCGGCTGCTTGGTTCGTAATGTACTGACTGTATCCCGAAGACAAGGTAGAATTTAAGGTGCCTATGCCTGCAGTATACCCTGAACCCAAAGACGGGATATTGCCTTCGCCAATCATGGATACGAAGATCAAGTCTATAACTGAGGTGATGAGAGATGCTGTGCTTGGTCTTGAAGAGCTGCCTGATGCGACCGCAGATGTGTCTACCACCGAGGATATAGCAATCCCAGAAAATTCGTACAATGCAAACTCTACTTCTACAAAGGTGGCACCCGCTTTGTTTGCAGATGCTGTGGTTTTAGTTGTGGTAGGTATTGCTGCAGAATTGGCCGAGTAATACACTCTGACCGCTCCATACTGGGGTGTACTTGCATCTGAATACGTTTCCACTCCTGCCAATGACCAGACAATCCCACTGGTTGATGGAGAGCCACCGGGTGCGCTGCCTCCCGTAGTTGTACCAGACCACACCACACAAATAAGAAAGTTTCCAGCAGTAGTTGCGCTATTAAACCCAACTGCTGTAGATGTCGCGCTGGTTGTGCCCGACCCGTATCCGCCAAGGTTCTGCTGCACAATCACTATCCCTGAGGGAGGTGGCGGGGGAGGCGGGGGAGGTGCTCCACCAATTGACAATGACACCGAGGCTACGGATGCCCCTACAGCAATCGCGTTGTCTGGGGAAGTCCATGCCGTGTTCGGAGAACTGAGATTGACTGCGGTAGTTGGGTAGATTGGGGACACTACGCTACTCCCAGTATCTGCTGAGGCATACGCAACGGGACTATACACATTCAAGGGGTTAAGCCAAGAAGTGCTAAGGGCTACCGTGCCCTGATTGGGGCCAACAAATTGTCCTGTGAGAGATGTAGCGGTTCCGCTGAGGCCGCTGAAGGTACCTAAGGGCCCGTTTGCCACGGCCATAAAGGTCGTCATGGTCACTGCCTCAACGTACACAGTCTGCCCGTTGAGTACTGAGAATATCCCAGTGAAGCCTGAGAGCATGAAGCCCTCGTTGATAGTTGGCTCGGGAGAACCTACATACGTAAACGTTGCAAGCCCTCCGCTGCCTAAGGAAAACCCTGTGATCTGCAGCGTAGTCGCGTACGTATAGGTACTCACCAAACCGGGGCGAACGTAAACACTGCCCACAGAAAAATCGACGTTGAAATTCCTTGGCGAGGAACCTTCAGGCAAATCCCTTGCATCGCAAAATGTACATAATCCGCCAAACGCATCGAGGCTCGCGCTGCCCAATTGAAGTAAAACGTGACCCGTATAGTTACCCTTCCTTCCATTTTTCCACGTAAGCGATAGCCGCTAACATGATCTCAGGACTCTCCTTGAGATTTCCAATTCCAAGATTACAATTTCCACATAGTACCTCTCTTGGTTTTGGAGGGATTATATGTTCATGGTCAGCGTGTGCTTGGTTGCCTGCACCATTCTTTAAGGCGTTCAGGTCCAAGGGTGCTTTACAGATTGCACAAAGATTGTCTTGAGCAATAAGGGCGGCTTCAAATTTCTCCAAAGTCCAACCGTTTCTTCGTAACGCCTCTGCTCTCCTACGTCGCCGCTCTTGTTCCCAAAGCGCAGGATCAGACTTCTGTAGTGCACGATACTTGGCTTCCGCAGCTCTTCCCGCTTCTCGGGCTGCAGCATTCCTACAGATGATGCAGATTCTGTGTTCGCCCTTCATGTACGTGTTTTCGGCAGTGAATTCATGCCCACGTATGCAATGCGTCTTGTCTGTGTTCTGATTCTTGCAGTTCTTGGGTCGTCCTTGCAAACCTGTGTGTTCTCTGGCCCATTCCCGTTTGTACTTCCGCATTTCTTCTAAAGTCTTCATGTTATCTCCTATCAAGATCGAATGGGGTAGCGTGATAGGCACCACCCCACTCTAGCTCTGGATTCGAGGTCCAGAGATGCTGTTAGTTGTGAATTGCTATGGCTTCGATTTCGATAATTGAGCCGGGTAGTGGTAGGACTGAGTTGCTGGGCATCTGCACAACACGAATGGACATCCCATAAGGGAATGTTTTGTTCAAATTTGTCGTGCCCACCGTAACCGTTGTGCCTGCCACGAGGTATGTAGCGAACGAGAAGGTATCCCCTCCCGTAAACGGCGTAGCGCTTACTGGTCCTGTCAACCAGTTGGCTGTATTTGCGTTTTGCGCCCCTCCGGGGGTAGTCCACTCAAACACCAAATCGGCAGAGGTGTTAGCCGTACTGTCTAGCGTCCAAGCGGTGCAAGTAACCATGTATAGCGTACTCACCGGCGCTACGTAGGAAAACGTCTTTGCCGTAGTCAGTAGAGGATAATCTGCTTGCCCTTGAACCAGTGGTATCGCTGCAAGTATAGTCACGACTGCCGTTATTCCTGTAATTGCCTTGTAGTGAAAGTCGCCTACGCCAAAGTTTAGACTTGGCGAAGATGCAGTCAAATCTTGAACAGCCCATGCGACATCATAATCCGTGTCTGCAAAAGGTTCTGGCCAAGTGATAGGGATAGCCGCAAAGCCGTTAAGAATGTCTGCTGCTGTTAGACTGTACGAAGCGTGTGCAGTTTGTATTGGCGATAGAGGCATGTGTTCTCCTTATAATCCTAGTGCCGTCTTCCCGAAACCACAAATATGTGTAGAATTTCATTTTTCCTCTCAACAGGTCGAGCAGGGAGGTGGTTGAGCACCTCCCGACTCTGACTCGGATTCATGAGGTCCAAGAATGTCTACTGTTTTACTAGACTACAAGCTCTGTGTGGCTGTTACGTCGCAAGCATACACTCCACCTGTCGGAGGGGTGCCGCTGGACGGCGTGGTTGCGGTCAGGGTGTACGAATACGCCCCTGTGACTGCATCTGTCGGACCATTGAGTGCGCCCGAGCAAAGGATGACGAGGACTGCGGACGGTCCCGCGCCTGTCACTGAAACTACTGTGCCTGTGATGCTGATTTGATCACCAGCCTGAACAGGTTTGCCGCTTCTGGATACGCCTTGTGCCATAATGATTTCTCCTTGATTTCTTGGTTGAATTGTTTACTCTTGGTACGTAGAGCCGTCATAACGGCACTGTACTGGGCTGACCGTAAGGGTCACGCCCGACTTCTCCCCGACGTTACCGGGGGTTAACACCGTCAACAGAACACTATCGCCCGCCCCACCAAACCCCTGCGATGCGGGGGTAATGGAGGTTACGACGCAGCGTACGCTGACTACAGTCCCAACTTTGAAGTTGTGACCGAAGATGTCTTTCTCGATTGTTGCTGTTGCCATGATTCTCTCCTACTGATACCTTTCTACGTATTCCGCTGCCGCCCGAAGACGATCTGGGTTGTCTCTAAAGTAGCCTAAACCAACGTTGCAAAAAGTACATAAGAGACCCCTAGGTTTGGGAGGGTCAGAATGCTCATGATCCGCACACGCTACTGTTCGATCTCCTTTTGTACAGAACACGGTTATCGTGTCTCCACAAACAGCGCATTTACCGTCCTGCTCAGAGAATGTGGATTCAAATAACTCCTCTGTCCAACCTTTTTCTTCTAGGTTCTTCTTTTTGGAAACTGTTCTGTGATAGTTGAGACGATATGCCTTCAACTCTTTCAGGTTGTCTTTGTAGTACTTTCTGTCAAACGAATCTTTGCACGCTCGGCATGTGCGCCTACTTTTGCCTTTGTATTTTCCTGCTCTATATATTCCTACAATGGTGTTTTCAGGCGTAAACTCATGCCCTCGTTTACAATGTGTTTGGTTTGGTTGTCCCATATTTCCTCCACGAAAAGGTCGAGAAGGGAGGTGTTCGTGCACCTCCCAACTCTGCTCAGGGTAATTATTCCTGAGGTATTTGAAAATTATCCACGAACAACACAACGATCTACGGTCACTTCGAAAAGCACAACATCGTTAAGAACCGAAGCCGGGATAGCTGCTCCGTTAGCAAGCTCAACACCTGCGTAAGTGAATATTTGAAGCAAATCACCTACTGGCGAGTAGTGATACTTATTTCCTACGCTCGCTGTAACCGGGTCTTCCCCCCAAACATCACAACGAAGGAAAGAGTTGAAGTCCACCGTCCGAGCATCCAACCAATTGATCAAACCCATGGTGAGCCCACCGCTCGTGTAAGTGCCTGACGAAAAACTCACAGTGCCCCAACCTTTAATGGTCTTGCCTGTGATGTCTGGGAATGTGAGTTCTGTAAGAGTAACTGTTGAAACTACTGAAGACATATTTTATCCTTTTCCCCGCCTAGACCAGATTACATACTGACCGTTTTCGCGGATACTATTGGTTTAGGTATCCTCTACAGATTGTGTTGTAACTTCAACACAAAAAGTATTGGGATAAAGGAAGTTCTATAGTCTGTAGAAGCAACGTGCTTTATGCTGTTACAGCTTTGGCACAAAGGTTGTATGTTTTCTATACTATCTGAACCGCCTTTAGATAGAGGAATCACATGGTCCTCTGTTAGGTGCTCATGTTTTAAGCACCTAAGGCACATGCTCCCAAAAAATTTGCACAGCTCATTAAACTGTGACGTTGTGTGTGACCCTTTGGCTCCACATTTATAAGCTCTACGTTTACGGTCACTTTCTTGCTTCTTGCCGGGATTTCTACTCCTCCAAGCGTTGTTCTTGTCTCTTACTCTGCCTGCATTTTCTCTTTGCCAAGTTGAATTCTTTAACTTACCTTTAGGGCTTTTAGAGAAATTTCTGACTCTCTCATTTTGACAGGTTTTGCAGTAACGAAAGCCTTCTCCAGTTAAGTACACATTGTCCGGGGTGAACTCATGACCTCTTAAACAATGCGTAGACGGAGTTCTTTTTGTGCTTCCTTTTAATCTCGCCATTTCTTTTCCTTCCTATTCAAGTCGAGGAGGGAAGTGGAATAGGCACTTCCCTCAACTCTAGCCCGGGGAGCAACCCTCGGGGATACTTAGAATTTCCTTGGCTTCGGTGGAGTAGGTTCACCAAGCCTTTTTCGTGGCTGGTTTGCAAGAGCTGCTCTTAACAGCCAGAATGATGCTGCGCGCTTAATTGCGTCTACAGCGGCTTGCTCCTGCCTGACCTTCTCCTCATGGGATGCGATACCCGGTAGAGGATATGTTACCCAATTTCCACGTTTCTTCACTGAGTCTCCTTGAACATCTTGTGGTATTCTTTGATATTCACATCATCAGGTGTAGCATGGTACCCAAAATGATGAAGAAATATGCAAGTTGCTATGGCGTCCCTACTGGTTTCTTCTTCCATGGGCAACGTCCTTGGGGGTGCCCTGAGTGGACGCTTAGTAGGGACAATGAAGTCTGAGCGTTTCCCACG
>Ga0208689_1001689_pt1 | contig 11311 bp, 9 predicted proteins | sample June2015DPH_8_15_FD_184700 | JGI IMG/M metagenome (GOLD analysis project Ga0208689, IMG submission 184700) | Peatland microbial communities from SPRUCE experiment site at the Marcell Experimental Forest, Minnesota, USA - June2015DPH_8_150... | ecosystem: Environmental > Terrestrial > Soil >... | reverse complement strand
CAACCTCCTTGCCGCCCTGGATCTTGAGTTTGATTCTGCCGTCCTGAGGCAGCCTCCTCTCTGCGATGTCAAGCTTTGCCATGATCTTCAGTCTCGAGACCAGGGCATTCTTCATGCGGATCGGTGGTTTCATGGCTTCATAGAGCATGCCGTCAAGTCTGAATCTGATCCTCATGAATTTCTCATAGGGCTCTACATGGATGTCGCTTGCGCCCTTTTTGATGGCATCAACAAGGGTCAGGTTAACAAGCTTAATGACGGGCGCCTGGTCCGCTTCCTTTTCCAAATCTCCAACAGCGAGGTCGTCAATATCGGCTGTAACCTCTACCGAGCCCCCGAATTCTTCCATGGTGCTTAAGGCATCATCCAGGGATGCGCTCTGGTCATAGAAATGGTCTATGGCCCATTTCAGCGAATCCTCCGAAGTAACAAACACCTCAATGGAGTACCCGGTTAAAAACTTGAGATCATCAACAGCAAATATATTCGTAGGGTCGGTCATTGCCACCTTCAGGGTGGCCCCGTTTCGATCAAAAGGGATGGCGTGGTATTTCTGGACGACATTGATAGGGATGAGCTTTACTATCTCAGGGTCAGGATTCAGGTTTTTGAGTATGACTGCGGGCAGCCGGTATTGTTTGCCCAGGAAGTCTACGAGTTGTTCCTCGCTGAGGTGTCCAAGTTTGACAAGCTGAGAGCCTAGGCGGACACCAGAGACTTTCTGTGCCTTCTGAGCCTCGAGGAGTTGTTCGGGTGTAATAAGAGCATTTTTCACTAATTGCTCGCCTATACGCTCATTTGCCATATCTCTCCTTCCTATTGACTATCGGCACTTGGGGAGTCTGACTTTAACCAAACAAAACCAGCACCCAATGGTGTAACCGTATGGTTCGCCAGCATTTCTTGTGTATACATTTCATATAAGATTCTGGTCAGCAATTCCGAAGGACCCCGGTATTAAGTTCTGTTGGAAAGCCCTGTTGTAAGATATATACGCTTTGATCTTGTTGCGGCCAGTATTTTATCCCTTAAGAAGGGTCGGATCAGATGATTAAATTCCTAAAATGAGTCCCATGACGTATCTTCAAGAGCCCCTCTTGTCTTTTTTCGCCCGGACCTGATTGATGGATATCACTTCAGCATTATGTATGATGGTTTTTTGGGGGGGTTGTTGTTTTTGTTGTCCCGGTTTTTCAAGCGCTACGATCTGTATGGGGATATCTTTCATGGTAAACGATGAACCCTCAAGGTATTCCCTCTTGAGAATCCATGTCATATCCTGCGGTGGAAAACTTAAGAAGAGGAACCTCACCTGATACCACTTGGGTTTGATATCAGGCTCAATCACTTCAATCCTTGCATATACCGAAGGTTTATTATCAATATGTATTATAACCACATCGCCGATAGAACTCATGGGATATTCCTATCACAAAGAGTCGAACAGATCCAAGGGTGTTTTCGTAAATAAGATGGTAACATGCCGTTATTGACTAGCGGCGGTGCAGGGTTGGTTTTTAGAAAAGTGGACCATGCTCCAGCTTGATAAAACCTTGATTTTGTGAAAGAGTACCTCCATATCGTCCATGATCTTTATGATGTAATACAGGATGTTTTACCAAAGGTATAAAAGATACCTATCCATATTTATTTTAGTTATTAATCTTTTTATGCCGGAAGGACGATGATGGATAAGAGATGGCTGAAGAGATCCTGTTCGTCGATGACGAAGAATATATCCTTGATATAGCCCAGCAGATCTTCGCTGAACGCGATATTACCATCCTCACTGCCCAAAGTGCCGATGAGGCCCTTGATTTAGTAAAAAAACATGAGATTGCCGTACTCGTCTCTGATAACCATATGCCCGGCATGAAGGGTATCGATCTCCTCTCCAAGGTCAAGGCCATCTCCCCTGATACAGTGAAGATTCTGATGACGGGGTTTGCAGATCTTGAGACTGCGCTGGATGCCATCAACCGGGTAGAGGTCTTCCGGTTCATTGTCAAGCCATGGGAAAACACCCAACTCGTCGGTCTTGTGGAAGATGCGCTAGAGCGTTATCGGCTCATCAAGTCCATCCTGCAGGGCGATGAGAATACTATGCGATCCCTGGTCCATGCCCTTGAACTCAAAGACCCCTACACCAGGGGACATTCCGAACGTGTTGCAGGCTATGCACTCATGATCGCCGCACATCTAGGTTTGTCCGAAGAGGCGTTGAGCTCCATACGTTATGGAAGTTGGCTGCATGACTGTGGCAAGATCGGGGTTTCTGAGAATATTCTCAATTATGAGGGGCCGTTAGATGAGACCGAGATCCACGTTATCAGAAACCATCCCCTATGGGGCGCAGATGTGGCCCGGAAGGGACACCTGACCGGGACAATTGTGGATATCATCCTTTCCCACCATGAGCGTTATGATGGGAAAGGCTATCCATCAGGTCTCAGGGGTGAAGAAATCCCGCTCGATGCACGAATCGTCAGTGTGGCCGATATCTATGATGCACTTACTACGGAAAGACCATACCGGATGGCGTATATGCGAGAGAGGGCATTAGAGATGCTTCTTTCCATGAAGGGCAATGTCCTTGATCCAAAGCTGGTGGATTGCTTTGTATCCATCATGCAAAGAGGAAGCGGAGAAGAATCCGGCACACCGAAGGATCTATGAAGTGAATTTATTGAGGTTATGTGCTATATTATTGAATAAGTATGGCAAAGATATATGGCAATAGATGGAAGATCGTAGATAATCTCGGGAGAGGTGGTCAGAGCGTAGTATTTCGCGTCATTGACACCAAGGAAGAATACCAAGGTGAATATGCACTCAAGCGGATTCTCAACCCAAATCGACAACAAAGGTTTGTGCGTGAGATTGAAGCTATCAAACTTCTTAAGCACTCCAATATCATCAGTATTATTGATCACTCGGCGTTAGATGCGGCGGAAGGAAACGCAGATAAGCAGTATCTCGTGATGCCTCTTGCGGAAGGTGGTGATCTTGCTTCTAAGGGGCGTGTTGCTTTGTACAAAGATTCCATTGATAGCACACTTCAGATCGCCAAACAAATTGCATCGGCATTGGCAACTGCGCATTCAAAGGAAATTATTCACCGCGATGTCAAACCTGGGAATATCTTATTCAGTGGAAACGGACACGAAGTATGGCTTACCGATTTTGGCATCTGCCTGCTGCGGAATTATGAGAGAATTACTGAAGAGGGAGAGATAGTAGGCCCTAGGGCTTTCATCGCTCCTGAGCTTGAGGATGGTAGTGTATTGGAAGCGACACCAGCCGCCGATATCTATTCACTGGGCAAAGTCATCTATTATGCACTGACTGGTGGTACGATTATCCCTCGCGAGCAGATACTCGAAAGACCATTCAGTCAAGTGTTTGAGAAAGGTGAGCGGCACCATTTAATCCAACTATTACTAGTGAGGATGATCTGTTCACTACAATTACGCTTGCAGAGCATGGAGGAAGTGATTCAAGAATTAGAGAAAATCGATAAATGGGAGCAGAACGCTCGCTTGCTACCACTCAATCCAGTGACTCTTGTGAGCATCGAACAAATGCAGAAGCGGGCACTGGACACTCATCACATCAAAGAAGAGAATGCAGCGGCGCGCGCTACAGAGGAACATAAGTTACAGCTCGTCGTGAAGAGCATTCTCAATTGGTTGAGGAGTGAACTTACAAAAACGGCTTCTTACATCGGCGTTGGTATTATAAAGTCGGAGGTCAGCGATTTGACAATCACTAATATACAAGACTTCAGAGTCCCCACTGCCCCCAATTCAGGATATATCGCTGTGGGCGGCTTGGAATTGTCAATCGAGGACAGAAGCAATTCTTCTGGTGTGAAGCACCTGCTTCATTTGATTTTATGTAAGGAGTTGAAGATTAATTTCACTGTCCAAATTGGCAGCATTCCTCCAGCAACGCCTCTTCCCGTCAGAGATTTACAGTTAGCGCTTATCCCATATTATCTACAAACAGCAGGAACCCGGCCTCCAAATTCATCGGCGTTTAAAGGGTACCTCACCCGTAAAGATCATATTGGACAGTCAGGAGGAACAGTAAACATACACGACCAAAATTGGGGTCTGGGACGAGGTCAGGTAAAACTCATGAAATGGACACATGTAACAAGCACATTTCATTCGAATATTTCACAGTGCTTCAGATTCAAGTTGTCCGATTGGCCGACCAACTCCAGTGCGCTCATGGAGGCACTTTCCGAGGCTTTGGATGTGTTTGTGAGTTTTGTCAAGGAGGGGGCAAGCACCATAGGCCGATAAATTCTGATATACCGCCCTGAGTCGGTATAGTGATTGTATAACCCTTATGTGGAGATAGGTAGTTGTCCGATCATTATTTATCACAGCGGCAAATTTTGATTAACGGCATCGTTGCGTTTGAGCCAATTATAATGGGATTGCACAAGTCATATAAAAATAAAGAGTTCTCCGATTGGCCGACGATAGTTCTAGGGACGACCCTTCAAACTTCCGCGATTTCGCTGTCCAAGCTACTTCCCTTTAACAAACCAGGCCAAGAACCGCTCGATCAACGGTCAATCGCATCAATCATTCGGAATATCATCGACACGCATGATGCGTTGGATATGCTAATAAACGTGACGTCCCCGGAGGAATTTAATCTCCACCAAGATATACTGAAACTATATTTGTCGTCTCAAATCAAGAAGGTGCAATCTAAAATCAAGCCTGAAGACGCCCAGGAATTCCATGGGCGCGCTGCATCTCATTATTGGCGCAGAATCAAGAGTTCGAATTTGTACAAGAAGTCCATGGATCGAATAAAAAGCGGAGAATCAATTTTCTACACGACTCGGGATCAACGCGTACGAAAAGCGAGCGGGGCGCAGGCAGATGTTGTGATGGGGGTGATAGCAGATTTATCGACATATGTTCATTCCATACCCCCAGCACTCTGGATGGGAGGAATCAATGAACTTTACGCAGACAATACGAGGCACAGAGGTATTGTGTGGGTATGGTTACGAGTAGCCAACTTCTATCTTGCGCGGTGCTTCGTTTTGATTTTGAAAGTATTCCCCCAAGGGCAATCATCTGAACTAACAGATTTCATAGCGTACCATAAAAATGTGTTCGCTGACTAGATTTATAACAAGCCGCTGCTCAGCATAGATCTTACCTCAACATATTTACATTCAGTGTGCAGATATCCCCCATCTCTTGCAGTGTTTCCTATATAGAAAAAAATGCCAAACCCATCACAAAACATACATAGAACAAGTCTTCATGCCATCATATGGTTGCCGGATTAGGGGCATTTTAATTGTATTTAATTCAGGAAAAATGGAATAAACCCATCATGGCTCATGCCCTTGAGTGTAGATCTAGGTTTGGTGCCGATCTGTGGGTAAGATACTATCTATTACAATAAACCTTCTTCATGCTGCTTGGGGGTATGGTTGGAACTGTAGATGAATTGCAGTGTAGAAAAAGGGTCAACAAGGGGGTCAACATTGAGGGTGCTAACCCCCCGTAAACCTTGGCGTCCCCAAGGGGATTTGAACCCCTGTCGCCGGCGTGAAAGGCCGGTGTCCTGGGCCAGGCTAGACGATGGGGACATACATATGAGCCAGGAGGGACTCGAACCCTCGACCACCGGATTAAAAGTCCGATGCTCTACCAACTGAGCTACTGGCTCAGTTCGAAACCCCCTATGTCATGGTTGCAGGAAAATATCAAGGGTAAAAAAGCCTTATCAATTGCATAGAAGCCGTTGTATTGTTAGGCATCATGAGCCTATACAGCCAACCCTTCCACACCGCTGAATGGTGTTTTCTGTATGACAGAAGTTGTGATATAGATTTATACGATATGATCTGGGTGATACTCTATATTCCGATCGCCGTTTACATGGCTTATGCGTTTACCTCGCATCTTGAACCCATCTCTTGGGCCATTGTCTTTGCAGTCATCCTTGGGTTCTCTATTGTGGAGTGGCTTATGGTGAGAAAAGACAGCTCCCGATCGAGGATAACACTTACGATCATGTGCCTCACCCTTGTGTCACTCCTTGGAGGCATGATTTTGAGATGAGAGGTAATCTATCGGATCAGATGGAAGATCAGGGGTTACATATCTTCGGCATAGCAGTAGTCATAAATCTTTGACACCCTGATCCCCTGGATGGAGAAATAAAACTCGTCCCCCTTTTCAACCCCGCTGACTTCCGCCACACCCGATTCCTGCGCCTGGAAGATCTTGGTGTTGCCAAAGTCGAAAATGGGCAAGGCCTTGCTTGTATAGGTCCAGATAGTTCCATCCTCAGAGATGGTTGAGATAATATACTCACCCTGCTTCAACCACTTTTTGATACCCTGGAATTCGAATTTCCGATTATCCCTATACATGGCGGCCTCTCTCTTCATAGCTGCTTCCTTTCTAATGATACTTATCGGATATTAAGAGAGAACGCTTAACGCTTTTGCTTGGGTACACCCCCTTTTTTTGAGTCCTTGTAGAGCTTATAGTCCATACTGTCTACAAGGGCCATCCAAGAGGCTTCAAGGATGTTGCTGGATACGCCCATGGTATACCAGTGGTCTTTTTTATCGCCTGACTCGATGAGGACTCTGACTACCGACTCGGTCCCCTGTCTGGATGAGATCACCCGTACTTTATAATCCAAAAGTTCGACTTCCTGAATGCCGGGGTAAAACTTTTGGAGGGCCTTCCTGAGCGCTCTATCCAGCGCATTGACCGGGCCGTTTCCCAGGGCCGCCGTATGCTCAATACTGCCGTCCACCTCAATCATGATGGTGGCCTCTGACATGGGGTCGGTGTCGTCGCTCCTGCGCTCCGTGTTCACCCGAAAGCCCTTGAGCTTGAAGGAGCGCATGTGCTCACCCATGGACTTTTTCATAAGGAGTTCCAATGAGGCATCGGCACCTTCGAACTGAAAGCCGCAATTCTCAAGATCCTTGATGATCTTTACGATTTCGTTGGCAGCCGTATCATCCTTGGAAAGATCGATATTAAACTCGCGAGCCTTGTAGAGGATGTTGCTCTTTCCTGACTGATCTGACACCAAAACCTTGCGATGATTTCCCACAAGTTCCGGAGAAATATGCTCATAGGTGGCAGGGTCATTAATCACGGAACTCACGTGGATACCGCCTTTATGGGCAAAAGCCGATTCTCCCACAAAGGGCTGATGCTTGTTGTGGGATAGGTTGGCGATGTCGTCAAAAAACCGGGATAGGTCGCTGAGCATGCTCATTTTGTCCAGAGGTATGGTCTCATAGCCGAGCTTGATGGAGAGATTGGGGATGATGGAGCACAGGTTTGCATTTCCACACCTCTCGCCGATACCGTTGATGGTACCATGGATGTGATTAATGCCGGCCTGTACGGCGCAGACGGTATTGGCAACTGCAAGATCACTATCATTATGGCAATGGATACCAAGCGGGGTATTAATCTCACCCTTAAGAAACCCGATGATACCCAACACCTCCGACGGCAGGGTGCCGCCGTTGGTGTCACACAGGATAATCCTGTCCACTCCGCCTGAAACAGCAGCCGTTAATGTTGATAATGCATAGTCCCTGTTCGCCTTCAGGCCATCGAAGAAGTGCTCTGCATCGAAGAAAACCATATTGAAGAAGCCTTTGAGATAGGCCACGGTTTCGCGGATCATCCGCAAATTTTCATCAAGAGAGCACCCGAGCCCCCCTTCACCCTTGACGTGAGTATCCCACGATTTGCCGAAGATGGTCAATCCATGGGGTTTGGCATTGATAAGGTGTTTTATCATCCTGTCGTTTTCAGGGTGTTTGTCTGGTTTGCAGGTACTGCCAAAGGCCATGATTTTAGCATGGGTGATTGCGAGCGATTTGATCTTGCCGAACAGGCGATCATCTTTCGGGTTGGCACCCGGCCATCCGGCTTCAATGTAGTCTATGCCAAGCTGGTCAAGTTTCAGGATGATCGAGGACTTGTCATCCAGCGAAAGGCTTATGTCTTCGGACTGGGCCCCGTCACGCAAAGTGGTATCATAGATCTCAATCTTGTTCAAACAGCACCCCTCGGCTTGTCGAGCTCGAAGGCCTCGTGCAGTACGCGTACCCCAAGCTCGATAAATTTCTCGTCAATAACGCACGAGATTTTGATCTCGGAAGTGGAGATCATCTGAATGTTGATCCCCACATCGGACAGGGCCTGGAACATCTTTGATGCGACCCCGGCATGGGACCTCATGCCCACACCTACGATGGATAGTTTGGCGATGGAAGGATCACCCACTACATCACGGGCCCCGATGTCGCTGACCAATTGTTTGACGATCGCAATAGCCTTGTCATAGTCTGTTTTGGTGACGGTAAAGCTCATATCTGCCAGCTTTCCGTCTGCAGAGACATTCTGGATGATCATGTCCACGTTAATGTTCTTTCCCGCCAGGGGGGAGAAGATCTTTGCTGCAACGCCGGGTTTATCCTGCACGCCGAGTATGGTGATCTTGGCCTCGTTCTTATCATAGGTAATGCCTGATACGACCTCTTTTTCCATCTCGTCATCCTCCAGGGTGGTAAGCGTTCCTCCTTCATCCGTGAAGGAGCTTTTCACCAGTATGGGAACATTATATTTCTTTGCAAACTCCACGGAACGTGTCTGAAGGACCTTGGCGCCCAACGACGCCATCTCGAGCATCTCGTCATAGGAGATCTTCTCAAGCCGTCTCGCCTTGTCACATATGTTGGGGTCGCAGGTGTAAACCCCGTCCACATCGGTGTAGATCTCGCAAAGCTCGGCTCCAAGCACTGCGGCAAGTGCCACAGCAGATGTATCAGACCCGCCCCTTCCAAGCGTGGTGATGTCCAGATTGTCCGTAACTCCCTGGAACCCTGCCACTACCGCCACCTCTTTTGCCTCGAAGGCCTTTTTCAGGGCCTGCACATCTATGTCGAGGATACGCGCCTTCATAAAGTCGTTGTCGGTCTTGATACCGAGCTGGAATCCGAGAAGCGATCGTGCAGGCACACCTAAATCCTTGAGTGCCATCGCAAGGAGGCCAATGCTCACCTGCTCGCCCGTGGAGACGATGACATCCATTTCCCGCGGATCAGGGGAGGGTGAGAGCTCCTTGGCGAGCCTGATGAGCTTGTCCGTCTCTCCAGACATGGCGGAAACCACCACTGCTATGTCGTTGCCTTCGCGATACCTCTTTGCAACCTTGTCTGCCACGAATTTTATCTTTTCCAGAGTGCCGACGGAGGTCCCGCCATACTTCTGAATAATTATTCCCATTCGGATTCACCTCTTACCAATAGAGACAAATAATATATGATTGTTATTGAGATACGGGCAGTTGTATATGATGAAATAGGTCGGATTATCCATCAAGGTCTTTAATCCAGGGGAGTTCTGTGGAGATGTCGATCCTCCTTTTTTGCTCACCTGCATGATCGATGGTGATTTCCACGGTTGTCCCCCTGAAAAAGCCGCATGCGCGCTGCGCCCATTCGACAATAATGACATGATCCGTGTCCATGAAATCTTCAAGCCCAAGATTTCCTATTTCTTCAGAGTCTAGCCTATAGAGATCTACATGGATTATGTCAAGCCTCGCGTTGTACAGGTTTACCAGGGTGAAGCTGGGGCTGACCACGATTGCCGAAGTATCAGGCTCCATACCTTCGACAATACCCTTGGTGAAAAGGGTCTTGCCTGCACCTAACTCACCATTAAGCAGGATGATCTCACCGCCTGAAAGCAGAGATCCTATCTGAGCCCCGAGTTTAGTCGTCTCTTCCGGAGAATGGGAACTGAATTCACGCCTCATGCATTCTCCAAGATCACAACTGCAACAGCACAACCTTTATCATGAGATATGCTCACATGGTATTGTCCAGCGCCTTTGAGGCGCGAGAGCTCATGTGCCTTGCCGGTGAGACGAAGCCGGGGTGCTCCATGTGCAATGTCCACAGAGATATCTTGAAAAGAGATCCCCGAAGATCTCCTTGCAGAGAGCGCCTTGAAGGCTGCCTCTTTTACGGCAAACCTGCCGGCAATACATGATGCCGAGTCATGCCTTTTCATACAATAATCAATCTCTTCGGGAGAGAAGATCCTCTTTAAAAAGCGTATGCCATGCCTTTGAAGGAGGGTATTGATACGGGCTATATCAACGATGTCAATGCCGATTCCGATGATCACTTAAGTCCCCATTATTGACCGTATAACCGAACGAACCCTGTGGGCATGGAGGCAATCATGGACGCGCACCAGGTCCACTCCATTCAAGGCGGCCCAGGAGGTCAAAGCATCCGTGCCTTCTTCACGCTGATCAATGCCGCAATCGAGTATCTTGCCGATGAATGTTTTTCTTGAGTGCCCTGTCAACAAGGGCATGTGAAGCGACTTAAACTCGGCAATATGGCGCATGATGGAGAGGTTTCCCTGAAGGTCCTTGCCGAAACCCAACCCAGGGTCGACGATGATAGACTCAGGGGATATGCCTGCATTCAGGCAGGCCTCAATCCTCTCGTCTAAGAACATATAAATTTCGCTTATTATATCTTCATAATGGGTATTGTCCTGCATGGTCTTGGGCGTGCCCCGCATGTGCATGAGGATGACCCCGCAGCCGCTGTGGCGTGCGAGTGTCACCATATCCGGATCGTCCCTGAGGGCCGTTATATCATTGATAATGGATGCCCCGGCATGAAGTGCGGCTTTGGCAACAGTTGCCTTGGTTGTATCGATACTGATAGGGATCTCTAGAACAGAGGCCAGTTGTTTGATTATGGGTACTATCCTTGAGGCTTCCTCGTGCGCATCTACGTTCTGAGATCCGGGCCGTGACGATTCACCCCCCACATCGATGATCTCAGCGCCCTGCTTAACCATCACCAAAGCATGTTCTAAGGCTGGTCCAGGTTCTAGGAACTTCCCGCCGTCGGAAAAGGAATCAGGTGTCACGTTCAGGATCCCCATGATTACCGGCAATTCTTTCCACTCCAGGTTTTTGCCGCAGAGATTGAGCGTGAGGGGGCCATTTTCAGTCAACACCTGTTCGCGGATGCTTTCAGCCAGTGGCTCCAGGCCCGGCTGAAGTTTGAGCTTGTCCATAAGGAGCCTGAAATGCCGCAGGTCACCCATGATAACACAGTCCGAGGTCTCCACCTTTCCTGAGATCACATGCCTGTGGACCGCTACATCCCCGCCGATGGAGAGCATACTCTGCTTAAGTATGTTGGCTGCGTAGAGTCTAACTCCCCTGAGCAGGAGGTTTACGTGATGGA
>Ga0208689_1001683_pt1 | contig 11335 bp, 12 predicted proteins | sample June2015DPH_8_15_FD_184700 | JGI IMG/M metagenome (GOLD analysis project Ga0208689, IMG submission 184700) | Peatland microbial communities from SPRUCE experiment site at the Marcell Experimental Forest, Minnesota, USA - June2015DPH_8_150... | ecosystem: Environmental > Terrestrial > Soil >... | reverse complement strand
GCTGCCATCAAGGAATATTTGGACAATCACAACCAGAATCCTCGTGTCTTTGTATGGACCGCCTCGGTCGAACGAATCATGTCCAAAGTCGCCAAATGTAAAGAAGCGTTGGGGACACTACACTAGCGATCCAGGGATACGGCGTATCTGTACAAGGCTACGGGGCTACGATCACCTGCAACGTGGCGGCGTCTTGTATTCTGCTGGGGAGCACCGTTGGTGGAAACTACAACAATTCCTACGGCAAGCTGGCAATCTACGGCCTCTCTGTTGCTCCGGGCGTCGGCTCGGGTCCCTACCCCGCCATCCAGGATGACGCAATGGGGGATATCATTCAAGATGTTGCACCCGTCACAAATTCCCCCTACTACTTCCATAATTTCATCGAGGTCGATACCGATTGGGGCCTAACCATTAGCGGACTCATTTGGAACGGTGAGAGCGTTTTGGAATGCGACGCGACCTATTGTGGAAATGCGGTCTACGAGTCCAACGGGCCGAACAATTCGGGGATCGCGCATATCAGCAACTCAGAGCTAAGCATGGGTTGTGACGGAAATGGATTTGACTGGGCAAGCGGTGGCGACCTCAGCTTGACCGGTGTCATGCTCGAAGCCTACAACCAGTACGGAGTGCGCTCCAATGGCAACGTGAGCACGAACGACATGTACTTTGAGGTAGGAAATTGCAGGAATCCAATCGGCAATGTTGGGCAGGCTGCATTTATCGGACTCGGGGGGATGATCTCGCACATGGGCGGGCAGACGGGCGCTGGCCAGCCTGTGTTCCCTCAAGCTGGGACGGCTGGCAGTACGATTTACGGCTACTATATCGTCGGGCACTACACTGCGGGGGGAAATGTGACCGCTCCGCTACCCGCTGGATACCTCACCAACGGCAACGCAACCGTCAACGCAACGAACTACATTACGGTTACCTGGAACGATTTCGGTGGCTCGGGTTACACCTATGATGTCCTCCGCTATGTGTATACTTGGCCGCGCACGGCCCCCTACGGAACCGGGAACTTTGCGGTGGCGACGGCGCTCGCGGAGGCGTCGACCTGCTCGGCTGGGCTTTGCACCTTCACTGACAACGTGACAAGCCCGGCCAGCTACACCGTCGCGGGCGCAAATTGGGTTCCCGTGCTCAGTATGTGGCCGGGATCGCTTGTGCTGTCTGCGGCTGGGGCGTCAAACAATTGCTACACGTCGGGAAGATACTACGGCAGTTCCTTCAACGGTGGGGACATGGCCATCGCCTGCGGTACGGTACAGCCGGGGCTTGTAACTTTCATTTCTGGAGCGATCGACAACACGAGCACTCGCAGTCCCATAAGCCCAGGCTACGTGACGGCGCTTAATTCCTTAAATCCGAACAATCCAAACCAGGCCCTCCTGCTTCCGGGAAATGCGAGCGGGCTCAAAGGGGAACTCAATTTCGGTACCTTTGGTGGCGGTTATGCCGACCCAATTACGCTGAACGATTCAGTGCCTGCGAAGACCCTTTCAATCATAGGCAACCACCCGGCCTATGATGTGGGTGACACTGCGATTTCCTTCGACGGGTGGCCCACAACTCTTGCTTTCAGAGCGCCAAACACCATATCGGACTACATCAACAGCCTACCTGATGGTGTGAGCTGGCTGGAGAGACTGACTTCGGGCGTGAAGACTTTCAAGGTTCCCTTGAATGCCTTTTCAGTGCCTCAACTCTCGGCACCATATGTTGGTTATGTGCGCGATCAGGCAACCGGAGGAACGCTCGGCCCTAACATTCAATGCTGTTATCGGGCTACGGCTGTGGACAGTCTCGGTTCAACTACGGCTGCGGCTGAAACGTGCGTGACGACGGCCAACGATGGCAACAGCACCCATTCAATTTCCGTATTGATAATGTCGCAAGCCCTGGCAGGTGGCTATCAAGTCTACGGTCGCACTACCGGTGCCGAGCAGTTGATGACTCCGACGCCGATCACCAATGCCTGGCCGACCTATTGGACATCCTTTACCGATACGGGCTCTGTGACTCCCAGCGGGGCGGTGCCAACGACGAACACAACCGGGCAAATCAAGCCAGCGCTCTACTCGACAGCCACAAACTGCTCGTCTTCCGCTAGTCCGGCTGTCTGTGGCTCGGCAGCGGCAGGCTCCTTCGTTATTGGGGCCTCGGCGACATCCGTAGTAGTGAACACATCCGCCGTGACAGCCAACAGCCAGATTTTGCTCACCGAGGATTCATCTTTGGGGACGAAGCTGGGCGTTACGTGCAACACTCAATCGCTGCTGACCTTGGGGGTCCCAAAGGTGACGGCGCGCACGGCAGCAACGAGTTTCGCCGCGTCGATAGAGGTTGGGCCTACAACCAATCCTCTGTGCATCAGTTACGCGATTTTCAACTAGGAAGCGCGATGTCCTGAACGTTGGAAGGCGATCGATGATGACCCAAGCTGCTGGCTTGGCCGCGAAAAGTCGAGTGCGGATAACCGCAGTTGGGTGGGCGTACTGATGTCCCCGCACGCCAACCACGCCCATCAACCCTGCACTTTTCCACAGCCCACCCCAAAATACCCATCAACCCTGCACCAACCATAGCCACGAACCCTGCGCGGCCACAAACCGCGTGTATAGTGGTAGAATGTGCCGTAGCCAGGAAGGGCTGCGGGCAGTGTGGCAGGCCTCCCGGTGTGAGGAGTTTGGGGGTTTTCAGCACGGGCGTTCTCTCCCGGAAGAGTTGTTCCATGTCGGGCGTCGTGGAAGAAACACGGTGGGGTGAGCGAGTTAACCTATCTATCGCCGTGCGGACCCGATGCAGGAGGATAAATCAATGTTTCATCTGCGCGCTGCGTCCTTTTACGTAGCCGTAGCGATATGCCTGGCAAGCTGTGCTTGGAGCTCTATCTCTGAGGCGCGGGTTGCCAAGACTTTGCGCGCCGGCCAAGCGATGAACTTTACCGTGGAAGGCAAGATCAATACCCTCGACCAGAATAAACTCACTCTGAACACTGAAGAAAACATGATTTTCCACGTGCGCTACGATGACAAGACCGAGTTCAAGAGTGACGACGGCAGTTCCGCTAGCAGCAGAGATTTGCGCGTAGGTTTGAGGATCAGGGTGGAGGGTGATCTTACCGAGAGCGGTGAGATTGTTGCTCAGAGGATTGAATTGCTGAAGACACCGCCCAAGAAGTAAGCTCTCTCGCCTGCGCTGCTGAAAGAGGATTCAGGAGTCAGGATTCAGGGAAAAAGCCACGCTCTTCTCTTAATCCTGAATCCTAATTCAACGCACCCACCAGATTATTGCTGAAGCAGCCAGCGCTAAGGCCAGCCCGGCAGCAAAGTACGGGAATGCCGACCTCAAGAAGGGGATCTTATAGAGGAAGGATGTCTGCTGCCAACTGTCATTTGACACTCAGTGCGGGAGGCCGAGCTCTTCTGCGTGGTGGTCAAGAGCTACGTTAATTTCATGCAGCAAATCCTTGCGCAGGCGTTTGGTCTTCGCAGTCTCCGCAGAGAGATTCAGGGAAAGAAACGCGAAGCGAGTTCGATGGCGCAGCAGCCAAGCGTAGCGCCAGAGGTATAGGCCCGAGAGAGGAAGGGTGGGTGCGTAGTACCCCGCCCCGCGCCGACCCCAAGAGCGGGCGACCAGGAAAACCTCGACCGCATAACACCCCAATACCACCAGGCCGCGCGCCAGCCATTCCATGATTCTGTCCCGGTCGCTTTCCTTCTTAAGTAATCCCGTCAAATAGAGGAGCGAGATTGCCAGGAGATGATTGAGCAGGCCGTAAGAGGCGACGGCAAACCCTGCCACACTTTCAAGCCAGACTATGCCTCGGCCCACCGGCCAGTTCAACCACGCGCCAGCCCCTTCGACTTCCAGGCGATGCAGCGAGCCAAGCCGACGGGCCTCGCGCCATGCCTGGAGTGACTCACGCAACGAAACCAGCAGGCCCGGATGCAAGTAATTCATTTGCTCCGCCCATTCGACCACAAACCGGCTCAGTTCAAACCCATCCTGCTTCTGTTTCCATGCCGGGTGCGCCGCGCGTTCTTCCTGAAAGTCATCGCGTAGTGCCTGTTCCAGGTCGCCCAGGAATTCCGCCAGATCCGCGGACTGGAGCCGGAAGGAGTTCTCCTGACATCTTCTTTCCAAAAGCTTGGCAAGTTCTTGTACCTGATCGTGCGGAGTGCCGCCAGCGCGAGAAATGTAATCTTGTGCAGTCTCCGGTTGATCTATGTCGATCAGTAACTCTCTGGCGTGTGTGTGTCCCACCGGCAGGAAGACGTGGACGGGGAACAACATGAGTCCTAGGCCGCCGGCATGGCGACACTCCGCTTCCACAGCTATGGAGGCGGCAGCGGAGGCAAGCCTGCTCTCCCCGGCAGGATGCGCTGGGCCGGGCTCAACGAAGGTCACGAGGGCTGCCTTCTCAGCCAGGACGGCACAGCACTTCTCCAAAGCCGACTGCCGGTCTTCAGGGAGAAAGCTAATCATGCCCAAGCCTCGCGCCACGAGAGGCTGGAGCAGACCCTGGATTAATCTTGCGGGGATGATGCACCGCACATAACGCTCGAACCCCGCCACCACAATGAGGGCGTCGAGAAAGCTTTCCGGGTGGCAAACCACCAGGAGGGCTGGATCTGGCCTTTTCAACCGCTCCTCATGGAGCACACGGATTTTACGAAAGGTGAGGGCAAACCACAGCCGGATTACTCCCCGCCAGAACCTGTAAACTACAGGTTTGGTTGGAGCCGGAATCGGAGGAGGAGTGTCTGGTGACATAGAACCTTCCATCCTAACTGCTCTCAGACGAACTTCTCTTGCAGGTTGCCGAAGAAAGCCATTCCCGTGTCATGACGAGAATCACACGTCCACACCATTTTTCCGCAACCTTCTGATCCGTTAACGACGGCGCCGCCCACGTCGTGAGGAAGACGGAGTCGGCATCGCATTGCTCTCCCATCCCTCCACGATCCCCAGTGGGCGCGTGATGGTATTAAACAGGCCGTACACCTTCTGAATTCTGTTCGCATCCTTATCAACCAGGTGCAGGCGGAAATACGGGACATTGCCTGTCTGCACAACGCGAATGGGAAAGTACCCTTGAAGCCCGCTTTCGACATAGGCCGTAACGTACCGGTGATTCTTGACCCACCACGTGAAGACCCGAATGCGGGTGAAATCCACGTCCTGGTTGCCCACACGGTCGGCAGCAAGATATTGAGGCACTTGACGGTCCTCGTCGGGCACGGTGTTGAGCACTAGCCAAGCCACCATGTTGGAGCCTTGGCCATAAGCGCCAAGAGGCTCTGGTATATCGAGTGAAACAAATCGGCCCAGGACCCAACCCGCATGCGTGCCAGCCCGGACAAGATACCATGCTTCCTTGACCGGGGGTGAGGAAGGCTGATCAAGTTGGGAGGGCCTTTCCACGATCTTCCGCCCGAACACGTCCAGTTTCTGGTTATTGGGAAGTTGAGCCAAAGGTGTTGAGTCGCGGGAGGGTTCGAACCTCAGATTGATCGACTGGGGCGTGTGACCCTCAGCCAGGACGGGAAGGCTCTCCATGTCTTTCAGCAGCTTCTGCGAGGCTTCGTGGGTCTGCGAGTCCAGTAGATCCTTGCCTTCTACCCAACCGGTGCGGCCGTCCGCCAGCTCGACTTTTGCCCAGTTGCGCGTGCGCAGAAGCACTTGCACTTGGTCGCCTGCCTTCACGGATTCGACTGCGAGGCGAATCTGCGCAGGGGTATCCACCACCTCCAGCGAGGTGGGTAGCACATACGCCACCTCCGTGGGGGAGCGTTGCTTGCGCCGGGAGGAATAATAATAGGTTGCGAAGACCCCGGCGGCAATCAGTATAAGGAGGGCAAGTAACTTGAATCGGATACGAACTCTCCCTAGATTCAGGATTCAGTCATCACGCAGGCGCGCCTGGCGATTGACTCGTGACCACCCTTTCCGGACCGGGCTGCAACCGCTGGCTCGGAATCCGAAAAGTACTTGAAATCTTGACGCTCATTCTACACTATTTCGGGTGCCAGATGAGAATGACTGCGCTCCAGGAGGGCCACGAGTCGCGCCTCGTAGTTGGAGCAAACCAGTAATTTCGCCGCTGGAGGTGAATTACGAAAGTCGAGAATCTTCTCATCCCCAGGGTCGAGGGGGCACTGGAAGCCCTGCTTGAATGGGACCCGCGGGGAAAGCCACGCTTTGCTGCGGTGGTGTGCCATCCTCACCCGCTCCACGGCGGGACGATGCACAACAAAGTGGTTTTCCGAGCCGCGAAGGCCGCTTGGCAGGCGGGTCTTCCGACGCTGCGCTTCAATTTTCGGGGAGTTGGGAAAAGCACCGGAAGTTTTAGCGATGGCATCGGCGAACGTGAAGACGTCACGGCGGCCCTGGATTATCTTGGCACTCGCTTCCCTGCTGTTCCTGTTTGTCTCATAGGATTCTCTTTCGGCGCGAGCGTTGGACTTCGTGTGGGAGCGAACGATCCGCGCGTGGTCGCTCTCGTAGGGCTGGGCGTTCCCGTTACCTCCACGAACATGGACTTTCTCCGTGGCGTTCTGAAACCCAAGCTCATCATTCAGGGAACTCGAGACCAATTTGGGTCACGCGCCCAGGTGGAATCGTTTTATGGTATGTTGGCGGAGCCCAAACAACTCTATTGGGTGCAGAATGCGGATCATTTCTTCACGGGGAAGCTTGAGGAAGTTCAGCGCGCCATCCGTGAATTCCTGAGGTCGGAGCTGATTCTGCCAGGCGGAAAATAGACTTGGCTGAGGGTCCGTCCTCATGTAAATTCCCCCTCGGAGAAACGGGCAAACAGATGGACGAAAGCGAAGGCCAGGAAAGCCAGCCGCTCTATTCCCCCCTTTGTGGCGAGGATGTTCCGGAGCCGCTCGTATGCGGCGACTGCGGTGCGGTTATTTGTCGTAAATGCGGAACGCCGCTAGAGAAAGTAGATGAATTGGGGATCGGGTAGCCCGGATTTCTCACCACGCTCTGCCGTTTTGAGTCGGGCGATCGGAAGGGCGGGGTTTTAACCCCGCCCTTCCCTGTTCATGGTGAGAAATCCGGGTTAGCCACCGGGATTGTTTTTCCCTCTCCGCTGCGGTGGCAGGCACGTTCTCGACCGAAGACACTTTCTTAGTAGGCCGCAAGCTCTCTTGCCGCGCGCACGATATCCGCCGGCTGCGGCAGCACAGCGTCCTCGAGCACGGGGTGATAAGGAACGAAAACGTCTTTTCCTGCCAGTCGCCGCACAGGGGCGTCGAGAAACTCAAAGAGCTCATCGGCGATGCGTGCGGCGATCTCCGCCCCATACCCCCAGGAGATATGGTCTTCGTGCAGGACCAAAACGCGGTTGGTCTTCTTCACTGAGGCAGCGATCAATTCCCAATCGTAAGGATTGAGAGAACGCAGATCGAGTATCTCGGGCTGGATCCCTTCCTGCTCCAGGGTCTTTAACGACTGGACAGCACGGTGAACGAGCGAGCCATACGTCACCATCGTCAGCGTTGTCCCCTCCTGGACCAGCTTGGCCTTACCGAAGGGAATCATGTATTCGCGTCCGGGATAAGGAGCGCGGTTATGGGTCTGGCGATAGAGATGCTTCGGCTCAAGAAACAGCACAGGATCGTCACACCGGATGGCGGTGCGCAGCAAGCCATTAGCATCCAGTGCGGTCGCAGGCATCACCACCCGCAGGCCCGGCAGGTGAGTAAAGATTGATTCTCCGGACTGGCTATGATAAATCGCGCCTCCGGCCAGGTAGCCTCCGATAGGAGCGCGTATGACCATCGGGCAGGAGAACGTGTTGTTGGAACGCCAGCGTAGGGTGGTGAGCTCGTCGCGAATCTGCAACATCGCCGGCCAGATATAGTCGAAGAACTGGATTTCGACCACCGGTTTCAAGCCGCGCGTGGCCATGCCAGTGGCCCGGCCTACAATGCTCGCCTCCGCTAGAGGAGTGTTGTAACAGCGCGCGCTCCCGAAGTGCCGTTGCAATCCGTGGGTGACCTTGAAAACGCCGCCTTTGCCCTTCACCTTGGGGAGTTCGTCTTCGTGGCTGCAATCCGCCACGTCCTGGCCGAAAACGACGATGCGTGGGTCACGGGCCATCTCGTCGCGCAGGGCGGCATTAATGAGATCGACCATGGTCTTGGGCTCGCCATGGAATTTGGGCGGCTGGTCGAAGAGCTCGGAAGTGGGGTCCACGCTGGGCGAGTAAAGGTATCGCAAGACCGTGTCGGGTGAGCCGGGCTCAGCCGCCAGCGCTTGGTCCACCGCTTCCCGGATTTCGCCGTCCACTTCGGCCTCGATGTCTTTCAACTCTTTCTCGCTGGCCAGCCCTTCCTGCCGCAGCAGGTTGCCAAGTCGAAGCAGAGGATCTCGACGTGCTTCCTGTTGACGCACCTCTTCGGACTTGTAAAGCCGTTCGTCGTCGGATAGCGAGTGGGAATAAGGCCTCACCACGTGGGCATGAATCAGCGCCGGCCCTTTCCGCTGGCGGACGTACTCCACCGCTTTCCCGGCGACCTCGTAGCTGGCGGGAAAATCCGTCCCGTCACATTCCAGCACCAGCAGATGAGGGAAGCTCTTCACCAAACGCGAAATGCTGCCGCCGGCGGTTTGCACATCAACCGGCACGGAAATCGCATACCCGTTGTCTTCCACCACGTAAAGGACTGGCAACTTGCGGCCACAAGCCCAGTTGAGCGATTCCCAGAATTCGCCCTCGCTCGTGGCGCCGTCGCCAAGTGAGACGTATACGACTTCATCGGAATGAAAACTGGTGGCGAGTTCTGCAGCTTCTTTCACTAGGGCGAAATACTGGCTGGCTTCGGCGGCCCCCACGGCCTGCAGGATTTGCGTGCCCGTTGGACTGGACTGGGAAACAATGTGGAGCTTTCTGGAACTCCAATGCGAAGGCATCTGGCGGCCGGCCGAGGCTGGATCATCCTTGGCGCCGACTGAACCCAAGAACATCTCGTAAGGTGTCACTCCCAGTTGCAAGCATAGCGCGCGGTCGCGGTAGTAAGGATAAATCCAGTCGTAACCGGGCTTCAGGTGAAGGGCCGTCGCAAGACTAATGGTTTCGTGACCGACCCCGCTGATCTGGAAGAAGGCCCGGTTTTGGCGCTTGAGCTGAATCTCCTTGTCGTCCACTCGCCGCGACATGTAGACCATCCGGTAGGCGCCGACGAGCAATTCCTTTGCAAGCTTCGCAGCTTTCACAACATGGTTCGTCACAGTGGACATGTATCCTCGCAGGCAGGACGTGACGGCCACAATGAAATTGCCTGTGATTCCATCGTGGATTCTTCCCCGCGAACCTCTTCGCGCTCCCTCACGAACTTATGGCCGCGGAGCAGACCGTATTCCGGCCGCTTGGGAATTATCAGATTGTGAAAAGCCAAAGTCAACCGACTCAATGACCCCCTTTTTCTTGGTCACCCTCTCGCGTGTGATGGAATCGATTAAGGCGGGCTCGACTCTTCCCATCAATGCGGGCAGAGGAGAGCGAGGGCTTCTCTGGCATCCGCGATTTTTCGACCGTGTTCTGCGAAGCGTTAAGGAATATTACGAGAAAGTGGAATAATTCACCTCAACCCAGTGCGGGCCGGCCTGGTCAAACACGCCGAGGAGTGGCGGTGGTCGAGTGCGCACGATCACACGGGAGGCCGGAGCGCAACCTTTAGGGCGAATCGCCCTCTTGGCATCGATGGTGTACCGCTGCCCGCCTATGAACGGGGACGAATGTGAAGGAAAAGCCGCAGAGTCTCTAGAAAACGAGACTCTGCGCTACTCGCTGTGTGAGTTTCATGTTCCGCTCCCTGGTAACAATCTTCCTTCGATCCGCCGATTTCCAGTTGTTATAATCCGCAGATTCCGCAGATCACTGTCAGCAGTCGGGGAGTTTGTGGTCTGCGCAATCTATTAATTCTGCGGATCACTTACTGTGGGCAAATCGCTTGTATTCAAGTGACGGTGCGCCGAAGTTCAGCAGCAGACCGACTTCAAAGCCCGTGGCCTTGAGGTAGTTGATCAGTTGAGCGTGCTCGACCCCCGTCAGCCGCGCCAAAGCTTTCAACTCCACAATCACCGAGTCGAAGCACATGAAATCCGCGCGGTAACTAGTGCTGAGCTTTTCGCCTTTATAAAACACCGGCAGCTCGACCTCGCGGCGAAATGGAACTCCCCGCAAGGTGAATTCGCGGGCGAGCGCTTCTTGATATACGGCCTCTAGAAACCCCGTCCCTAGCTCGCGGTGCACCTCCATGGCCGCCCCGATGACGGCATAGGTCCTCTCGTCGCGTCTTTCTTCAGTCATCTGCGTCATCGGCGCAATCTGCGGATTTGTTTTTGCCCGCTTATTATAATCCGCAGATTCCACAGATGACACAGATTACTATTAGCAGTCGGGGCCTTTGCGGTCTGACTCATCTGCATCATCGGCGCAATCTGCGGATTTGTTTTTGCCCGCTTATTATAATCCGCAGATTCCACAGATGACACAGATTACTATTAGCAGTCGGGGCCTTTGCGGTCTGACTCATCTGCATCATCGGCGCAATCTGCGGATTTGTTTTTGCCCGCTTGTTATAATCCGCAGATTCCGCAGATGACACAGATTACTATCAGCAGTCGGGGTCTTTGTGTTCTGCGCTCCACCTGCCTTGGAGGCGGCGGCGAATTGTGGTATATTGAGCGAATAAAAGGCGAAATTAAGGAGGTGCCAGGTGTCAGGTGCCAGGTCTCAGGGGGTCGCGTTTGGGGGATGCGTGCAACAAGTTCTCGCCTACCGCGACCCTCAAGTGTGGCAGAAATGGCGGCTCAAAGAAACTGCAGGGATTCTTCGTCCCGACAGGTCGGGACTCAGAATGACACGGGGCAGGCTGACACCTGAAACCTGGCGCCTGACACCCGGCGCCTAAACCTGTTCTAAGATGTGAGGCGACGTGGAAGAGAAAACGCAGGCACTGGCAAACGTGGGGACGCCCGCCGAAGCGGGCTTGGCGCCTATCCAGAGCGCCCTGGAAGAAATCCGGGAGAAATTTAAGGGCTCACCCGCCCGTGGCGGAGTGACGGTCCTTAAACACTTCCCGGCACGAGAGGCACAGACCGCCCAAATTCCAGAGTTTCTGCCCGCCCGGCTTCTGGAGGCGCTCAAGGCGCGTGGCATTCCTTCCCTTTACACACATCAGGCGCGCGCGTGTGAGTTGGCCCATGAAGGCAGAAACGTGGTGGTGGTCACGCCCACGGCATCCGGGAAGACCCTCTGTTACAACCTGCCGATTCTGGGCGAGTTGGTACAGAACCCCGAGGC
>Ga0208689_1001682_pt1 | contig 11336 bp, 14 predicted proteins | sample June2015DPH_8_15_FD_184700 | JGI IMG/M metagenome (GOLD analysis project Ga0208689, IMG submission 184700) | Peatland microbial communities from SPRUCE experiment site at the Marcell Experimental Forest, Minnesota, USA - June2015DPH_8_150... | ecosystem: Environmental > Terrestrial > Soil >... | reverse complement strand
ATTATTTGTAGGAAACCTTTCCTTCGATATTACCGAAAACGACCTGAACGACGCGTTCGCCGCGCACGGTACGGTCAACGAAGCCAACCTGCTGATGGATCGCACCACCAGCCGCTCGCGCGGCTTTGGTTTTGTGACCATGAGCACCGCCGAGGAAGCGCAGAACGCCATCGCCGCCCTGAACGGGAAGGAATTAAACGGACGCGCCCTCATCGTCAACGTGGCCAGACCTCGCGAAGAACGCGCCGGCGGCGGTCGTCATGAATACAGCGGCGGCGGCTACGGCGGGGCCGGTCGTAATCGCTACTAATCATCGAACCAAAACATCGTGGCGGGGTTCGGATGAACCGGACTCCGCCGTTTATTTGCATATTATTCCGTGAAAGAAGAAGCCATCGAAGTGGAAGGCCTGGTAAAGGTCGTTCTGCCCGGCACCATGTTTCGCGTCGAACTCGACAACAAACATCTCGTGCTCGCCACCATCTGCGGCAAAATGCGCAGACGCTTCGTGCGATTGACCGTCGGCGACCGCGTGAAGATGGAGATGTCTCCGTACGATCTGGACAAGGCGCGCATCACCTGGCGATTGCGGTAACAGCCGCCCATGCCCGCGCCCGACATCTATTCGGCAACGACGGCCGGCAGTCCCTTGCCGCGCCCGTGATCCAGGTTGATGAACTGGTTCGTCTCGGGAATGTGACAGACAATGTTGAATTTGCCGATGGCTTCAAGTTTCGCAGCTCGGAACGCAGTCGCCGTTGCCGGAAACCGCCTGCCGTCGAGCGGATTTTTCGTCCACTGGCCCGCCTGCGTCAGATATTCGAGGGTGTCGTGGTTTTCGATGAGGATGTTCATGGAGGATGAGACGGGTTCAATGTTTGGTGTTTTCCACTAAAATCATGGCCGTGACCGCGCGACCCAAAATCAGCCCGCGGTGATGGACCAAAGCAGGATGACCATCTTGCGATGTTGTGCCCGTGGCGCCTGATGCCGGAAAAAAAGTTTTCCCGGCAGGTTGACTGGTGAAAGTTTTGACTTGATGCCTCCTACTGTAAGGCCAGGCCCCCAAATGTCCATGAATAAATCAAACAATTTTGAAACCCGACGGGCAGACACCGTGCCCGACGGGCAGCAGAAATCCCGAGTCGCGCCCGGTCACCAAACAATAAAAGCCCAACAGAAGCTAACGGAGGAAACCAAGAAGTGAAGGGGAGCGCGCGCGCCTCGCGTGCGGTTCGCGACGCCTCGTCGCGAATGTTGGTAAAGCAGATGTTCGCCGCGGGGCGCGTCGAACGGCAGCCCCGAAAGCATTCGGGGCCGCGTTCTCCGTTCATATTGCCTGAAATGAAAGTTCGACGCCTTCTGGCGCGCCCGGCAGACCAAAGACCCTGCACCCCGGATTTGATCTGAGCTGGCAGTAAACCGATTCAAAGCGGGGTTTTAACCGCCAAGACACAAAGCGTCCCATCCCTTTTTCAAAGCGCACGATATCAGCCCTCAATGCGCTCGACAATCCGGACCCCGGCGTTGAAAATAACCAGCCATGAGCATGACCATACAATTTGTAAGGCTCTGCTGGTTGATCCTCGCTCTTTTTTGGATTATTTCAGCCTTTTCAGTCAAAGCTGTCAAAGAACGCCCAAGCCGCGGCAGCCGGCTGGCCGCGATTTGCCTCTTGCTAATCGGCTGTTTGTTCCTTGTTGGCATCAGCTCGTTCAGACCTGCCTGGATCAGGCTGAACACACGCTTTTTTCCGGACACGCTCGCGCTTCGCCTAATGAGTGATGTCACGGTGTTGACCGGGTTAATCATCGCCCTCTGGGCGCGGACCGTTTTAGGGGGCAATTGGAGCGCGTCCGTCGCCTTCAAGGAAAACCACGAGCTGATTGAACGCGGGCCGTATCGTTTCGTGCGCCACCCGATTTACACGGGCGTCCTCCTCATGATCCTTGGCACGGCCATCATTAGCGGCCGGCCCTGGCCGTTTCTGGTCCTGATAATTTGTTTCCTTGTTTACTGGCAAAGACTGCGACAGGAAGAAGCCTTGCTCACCAAACACTTTCCTGAAACCTATCCCGGTTACAAATCACGCACCAAGGCCCTCATCCCATTTCTGTTTTAGCCGGAATTATTGGGGGTCAATCTGCCAGCCGCCACCGGGATTTGATCTGAACTGGCGGCAACCTGGCTTTCCGTGATAACGGCGACGCGGATTAACGCAGAGACACAATGGCGCGAAAGTGCGAGCGGCCGGTTTTGGACTGCGGCGGCTGTGACGTCGCTTTGAAACCTGCGGTGCCCAAGAATGAAAGACCAACAGAAGGAAACGACGAAGTGAGGGGGAGCACACGCGCCGCGCGTGTCGGTCGCGACGCCTCGGCGCGGACGATGTGAAGCAAAGCAATAACGTAGCGCCGCAGGCGCTGGCATATTTGTAGAACCATCATCAAGAAGAATTTCAAGCTCCGTCAGGAGCGAAATCTTTTGGATGGGGAGAGCGTCCGCGCGAGCCGGCTCGGCAGCAGCCTCGCCGCACCGAATATGCCGCCCCGCCCTTGCGCGCAAGAGCGGGGCTGGGGAAAATTTTTGGATTCGTAAACTACAAAGATTCCGCTGCCAATGGAGCAATGCTTCATTGGCACAAATAACAGCCTTGGCTGTTTGGTTCTCCTACGGAGTTATTTTAATGCGATGACCCGGATGGGAACGGTGATGGTGCCGCGCGTTCGGGGTTCCGGCTTCAGCCGGGCCGCGTAAACGCGTAACTCCAAACCCGTCACGGCCGACGGCAGACGCCAGCAGTCTGCTCTGATTTCGTTGGTGAATTCATTTTCTCTGATAGTGGCATCTGGTTCATCCTCCGTAGCAAAACCACTGCAGAGGATGGGCCGGGAGGCCCGATGAAAGGTGTCACTTTATGGCACCGGCATCCATTGGCTGTCGGGGTCGAACCGGGTCATGGCCACGGCAATCTTCGCGGTTTTTTTGCCGAGGTTGCACTGATAGACCTTTCCCTGTTGATTGACGATGAAAGTCATCACGCCGGTGTTGCCCCATTCCGCCGGCCAGGCGACCAGCGCAAATCCGGCGATCATCCGGCCATTGATGATGTAATCATACTTGCCGCCCGCCGCGTGTTTGCCCTGGCGCGTCAGGATTTTGAAATAGTAGCCGTGATAAGGCGCCTTCTCATCGTTCAACATCTTCGCGGTGCGGTGATAACCTTCCACGCGGGCGGCAGCGACGAGCGGTCCCAGCGGACTTAATTCCTCGCCCGGTTTCGCCGGCCAGAAAAGGCCGTCGTGCTTGCCGGGCGTGCTGCGCAGGAACTGGGCATAGGCCAGCACCCCGTCACCCAGCCGATCCTGGCTGGCGTATTCGCGCTGGGCTTCCACATAAGCGTGGCACACGTCAATCGCCCCGAGTTCATCCATGCCGACGCGGCGGTTGAGAATCTCCGTCTTGCCCGCCGCCGTATCGAAGAACCATTGGCCATCCTGCCTCACGAGCGGAATGGGAAACGGCCAGCCATCCGTCCCCAGTGCCAACGTGACGCTGGAATCGGAATTGGTGATGAACTGCGTCTTTTCCGTCAGGCGCTGCACAAACATCTTGAATTCCTCGGTGGCCTGGACGACATCGGGCGAAATCAGCCCATGCCCTTCCGGCCCAAAGATTGCGTGCAGGGCGTTCGTGTCGTGGTTCGTCGCCGCCGCAACCAGGGCGTTCACGGCTTCGTCTGGTGAATTGAAGGTCTGTTCATCGGCGGCCAGCAGTCGCCCGGGCAATGCCGCCACGAGCACAGCCAGAACCAGTGCGGACGCAAACGTTCCCGTCCGACGCAACCAGGAAAGAGAATTAATTTTCATCGGCGGTAAAATATTCGTGAAGCTCATGGGGATTAACATTCAACGCTTCGGCTGCGAACCGGAGCCATGACTGCCGCCACCCCCACCGCTGGAGGATGGAGCCGGATGCGAAACCGGCGCGGAATGGACCGGCTCGGAATGGGTGATTGTCTGCATGCTTTGTTGGCCGCGGTTGCTGAAAGTTTTCGTCTCACGCGAACTTTGGATGCCGACGAACACGCTGTTCGAGACTGGGCGACTGACCGGCGCGGAACGCTGGACCGGCGCGGGATGTTGGGCCGGAACCAGTTCGGCCCGGGGCGTGTTGACCGTGGTGACATTGTGCGGCTGAACGTCATGCGACGGCACTTCGCGGGGCGGAGTTGCATGCTGTTCCGGCCGGTTCACCACGGGAGCCGTCGAACGCACGACCGGATTGTTCCAACCACGGTCGCCCCGGTTGACCACGGCGGGGTAGTGCTGCCCTTCTGGCCGCCAGACCGCCGTTTGACGCTCAATCAAAACGGCACGCTGCTCGGGACGCTCATGCCACCAGTTAGCCGGACGCGGATGGTCATGGGGCCAGACGATCAGATGATGGTGATGCCAGTCAAAATCGCAATTCAACCAGATGCCAATCGGAAAGCCGATGCCGAAAGTGATGCCAAAACCGCTTTGGTAATAGACCTCGTCCGGCTGATAGACCGGCACGTAAATCACCTGCGGCTCGGTGGGAAGAATTTCAATGTAACCGCCGTCATTGACGACCTGTTCCTGTGGCGTGGATTGCAGGTTGCCGAGATTGGAAGCCGACGCGCGCAGGCGTTGGATGGAATCCATCACGTCCTGCTGCTGATTGAGAAAAGCCTGCCCCAGTTCCGTCGTCCAGTTCAGGTTGTCATCCATCCATTTCAGCACATTCGGGTAGCGGGCCAGTGCTTGCACGCTGGCATCCCACGGTTGCTGGTCAATCTGGTTGGGATCGCCCCCGCCGGTGACGTAACGGTCGGCCAGCACGATCTGCGTGGGCAACGTGGACGCCGGCAGGATTTGCGCGATCAACGGGTCGGGATAAAGGGCGATCGGCCCCAGCAACTGGTCCAATTGCTGGTAGGAAAGCGGTTGATAGACGGGCGTCGGGGGCGGGACCGCCAATTGCGCCTGCACTGGCAGGGCAGCCAGCCCGCACAGCAAAACGGCAAGATTAAAGATTTTTTTCATCCGGATGCTCGTAAAATTGTCCGTCATTATCCCTGGACGCCGGCCACAACCGCTAAATTACGCAAATAATTGAAATCAACAAGCGCAAAGATATGACACCCGGTGGCACCGACCGTTCATTCCGCCCGGATATCATAAATCACGACAACCACCAGCAGCCATGCTCGACGTGACTTGAGCCGTTTGGGCAATGGCGAAAGGAATTGGGGCGAAGCCAAAGGCCCACGAGGGCGGGCGAGCGGGCGCGAGCGAGTCCACCAATAATCCGGCATCGCGCGGAAAGATTTCACCGCGAAGCCACGAAGGCACTGAAGAAGAGTTGACACGAATTATGTGAATTATCACTAAAGAATCGAGCTTCAAAAAGGAGCGCGGACAGCTTGTCCGCGTTTTTCTTTCAACTCGCGGGCAAGTTTTCACCACGAAGACACGAAGAGAATTTTCACCGCCGAGGCGCAGAGGTGCGGAGCGTTTGTGAAAGGCAGGGCTCGCTGTCCCCGGCAAGCCGCGTGGTCACGAGGAAGATTTCCCACGAAGACACAAAAACACGAAGTATTCCTTATCCGCAGATTTCACAGATACGCGTCTTCTGACCTTTGAGCTGATGCCAGGCTTGAATCAAAATTTTAAACGTGATATGTTTTAACATCCAATGAACGGGAAACCTTATGAGTGAATTCAAATTTTCATGCCCTGCTTGCGGCCAAAACATTTTGTGTGACACGACTCAGGTGGGAACGCAGATCACTTGTCCGGGCTGCCATGCCGCCATCGCTGTGCCAAAAGAAACTGCCGGAACCGCCGAGGTTTCCACCCGGACGGCCATCCCGCCGGCGTTGCCGGGCAACATCGCAACCACTGCTCAACGGACTTCCCGTTTGGCCATCGCTTCGGTGGTCTGCTCCCTGTCATCATTGATCACGTGCGTGGGCTGGCTCCCGGGAATCATTTGCGGGCATCTGGCCAAATCACGAATTCGCCGGAATCCATCACTCAAAGGCAGTGGTCTCGCCACGACGGGTCTCATCATTGGCTATTTGATTTTGATGTCCGAAGTGGGAACCACCGCAGTCTATGTATGGCGTTTTTCAACCGCAGTGAAACAGGGATATGAAAATGTCCGGCAAAATCTGGCTACGAACAATCTCATTGTCACGCAAACTCAATCCACAACTGTTTCCAATGACAATCAACCGATGGAACCCGTCAAGCCCGAAACCGTTGCCGCCGCCAACCCGCAAATCGAACCTGACAAAACCGGGTGGACATCCGGCATCAACAAAGTTTCCTTCCCCAACTATCCGGTCAGCGGAAAACTTCATGGAATGGATTTCGCCGTCAAGACAGCGTCGTTCAGAAATGGCGACCTGAGAATCAGGTCCGCGGACGGAATGCAACTGGACGTTTATCATCTGGGCGCCTCCATTGAAGGCCGCAGTTATGAAATCCAGTCCGATGACGACGACACCGCCAATCCGCGTGTCAAGATGACCTGGAACGAAGGAGGAGCGGTCGAGACCGCGACCTTTAACAAAGGCTATGGTATGAAGCTGCAATTCGCTCAAGCCATAAACCGGACGGTATCCGGGAAAATCTATTTGTGTTTTCCTGATGATGCCAAAAGCTGCGTCGCCGGCACATTTGAAGTGAAGCTTCCAAAACAGAAGTGACGACAAATCCATAACGCTTTCAGGAGCGAAATCTTTGGGGTGGTGCGAGCGTCCGCGCGAGAACTACAAAGATTCCGCTCCTACGGAGCTGGCAACCGCATCGCCATCGAGTGCTGCCGACATTTCAGCAAACACTTGCTTTAAGACAAAAAAGGCGAGCACGCATGAAGTATCCTGTGCCAGCGCGTTACACCCGGAAATGATTTTGTCGGGGTTTTCCTGATGGAACCAACCCCAGTTCAATTCAGGCAGGGACGCAATCCGCCGGTTGATGCGGTGCGACATTTTCTGTTCGGATTAGTTTGTCACGTTCAAATGCCGATACCACACGATAGCCCAGTTCTTCAATCTTTTGGCGGCCGCCTTCCTGACGATCAACCAACACCGCCACGAAGGCGACCTTGCCCCCTTCTTTCTTGACGGCATTGATGGCGCTGATAGTGGAATCACCGCGGGTCACTACGTCGTCAATCACAACCACCGTATCGCCCCGTTTGAAATTTCCTTCGATCAACTTCGCCTGCCCGTGACTCTTCGGTGTCTTTCGCACGGTGAAGGCCCGCAATGGCGGAGTGTCTTTGACAAAAAATGAATACATCCCAACGGCCAGGGCAATCGGGTCAGCGCCCATGGTCAAACCGCCGATGGAGTTAATCTCCATGTGTCGGGCCGAAGCCTCGCTTCGAATGAGCGAGTGCATGACTTGCCCGACCAACCATGCGCCCTCGGGGTCAAGCGTCGTAAGCCTGCAATCAATGTAGTAGGAGCTTTTTGCGCCTGACGACAAAACAAAGTTGCCGTGGAAAATTGATCTCCCCCGCAGCAGGGAAAGCAACTTGGTCTTGGCCTTTGCGTTCGTCAGCATTTTCCAGACGGAAACATTTGCCCTTTTACGCCGAAATCAAATGTTGTTTTTCATTACCGACAGTTTATTGGCAATTGTTCCACAACCCATTGCGTTTTCCGGCAACCAACCCGCCTGAATGTGGTGGCTGCGAACAAATCGTCAACAAAGCATTCTTAGAGGCATACACTGTCAATGGCAAGTTTGAAAAGTCGGTTTTCAAAAAATACGTGACTCCGGCAACCCGAACCGTGCCGGTGGCAATGAACCGGATTTGTTTCGACCGGGCGCGTGTGCGGTGTCGGGATGTAACTGCTCCAACTCGCAGGCGAAGTCGTAAACATCGTCGTTTGCAAATTCGGGTTCCCCCAAAAACGGTGGAAGGCCACCGCAGTCCAAAACGCTGGCGCGTGGCACAACGACCCTCGATTGGCGCGAAGCGTCCTGACAACGTAGCGCAGGTGTCCCGCCTGCCTCCGGATGAATTGGGCGGCGGAGCCGGCGAGACGCCTGCGCTACTCCGCGGCGAAGACATAATCGTCGTAACGACGGCGATGCGGGTCTTGGCGGGGACGCGGTTCAGAGCGATGTTGCAGCCGACCCGCCCGGCGCGGCGCGCCGTGTGCGAAAGCGGTTTTCGTTTGCTGATGGCGGAGGGGGAGGACACGCGCCTCCATCCTCCGTAGCAGCGCTACTGCGGAGGACGGGTCGCGCGTCATTCGTGACGCCTCGTCGCGCCGAAGCCGGGGCGGAGGCGGCTGGTGTTGTTGCGCAGCCGGGCTGCCGCGGCGCAGTGTAGCGAAGACGGATCAGTTCGGGAGTCGAACAACCTGCTCGCGATGCTGTTTATCGGGGTTGTCGGGATTTCGTGACGATGCGGAAAATTTTTCAACACCCCGGCGCAACTGGTTTCCCCGGTCCTCAATATTTTTGAGATTTCCCAGCTGCCGGAAGCCGACCAGTTTCCCGCTCTTTTCATCCCAGAGCCGGAACGTCAGTGACTTGAAACTGGAAAAAAAGGTGACGGGTTTCACGCCTTGAAAAAGCGGGTCGGCCAGGTGACATTTTTCGAGGTTGTAATTGGGAATGCGCGGACTCAAATGATGGATGTGATGGAACCCGATGTTGCCGGAAAACCATTGCAGCACGCGCGGCAGTTTGTAGAACGAACTCCCTCGCAGCGCGGCGGCGACGAAACTCCAATCCTCCCCGCGTTCCCAATAGACGCCTTCAAACTGGTGCTGGACGTAAAACAGCCACACCCGCGCCGCCGGCCACCATCACCGCAATCAGTTGAATCAGCAGATACGGCAGGAAACCGAAGACATAACTCAGGCCGGCGGCCATGCCGAGCAGGGCGGCGTTCATCGCATAAACGGAATGGCGCTCACGCGGATTGGATTGGGATGACGGAAACCGCTGCTTGATGACGAACAAATACAGCGGCGCCAGCACGAACAGCACCACCGGATTCCGCGCCAGCCGGTAGGCGAATTTCTTCCAGCGCGACGACTCCAGATATTCCTGCACCGTCAGCGTCCACACGTCGCCCGTGCCGCGCCGGTCCAGGTCGCCTGCCGCCGAGTGATGAATGGCATGTTCCCAGCGCCAATGATAATACGGCGTGAACGTCAGGATGCCCGCGATGAACCCTACCGTGTCGTTGGCCGCCGGGGATTTGAAAAAGGAGCCGTGGCCGCAATCGTGGAAAATGATGAACACCCGCACCAGCAGCGCGCCCATCAATGCCGCCAGCGGCACGACCAGCCACCACGACACCGGCAGACACAAATACATGAGATACCACACCACGCCAATCGGCACGAGCGTGTCAATGAGCTGCCACAGCGCCCGCCACGTCGAAGGCTGCTGATATTTGCGCACAACCTCCTTCCACGCTGCGGCGTCCGCCCCGGATTTGCCGGCAGTTGAATTCACATCGTTTGTCATGACACCCTTGCAGATTTTAGACCTTCCTCCAACCTGTTTCTCTCAAAAAGAATATAATCCCGCTTCCGGCGGCGGCAACGGAGAGCCGACAGGATGAACAGGATGAAGAACCCCGCAATTCACGCCATCCTGCCGGAACCCAATCACGGTAATCGCCATTCGCCACGACCGAGATGACTTGAGCCGTTTGGGATTTGAGCCATTTGGGAAATGGCGAAAAGGATTTGCCAACGGCAAAGGCCGTGAGGCCGACTGAGCGGGAGCGATGGAGCCCACCGGCGAAAGGTTTGCTGGTCGCGAAAGCGACGAATCGTAAAGCGGGGGAAAACCATTGGCAAGAGCGGGAGCTCCATTTGGGCGAAGCCAAAGGCCCGCGAGGGCCGAGCGAGCGGGCGCGAGCGAGTCCACCAATAATCCAGCATCGCGGCTTGTCGCGCCGAAGCATGGCGAAGGCGGAAGGACTTGAAGCTGCTGGCGGATTCCTGCCCCGTGTTATTTACGGGGTTATCGCGGAAGTGGCGGTTGTCGGGATGGAGTTTTTCCAGCTCGCGGGTGAAGGCGCAGGCGTCGGTGGTCGTGAATGTGTTGGTAGGGACGCCTCGCCGAGGCGTCCGCGGACGGCTAGGGCCAGCCGTCCCTACCTCGCAAAGTCGTCGCACAATGTTCAGCACGTCCAGCGTCCAGCCACGTTTTGAAATCGGAATTTCTTTAAGCGGTTTGACGCGACGGAACTTTTCGCGGACTTCCTTCGGCGGAACGATGACCGTCTGCGTAGGACAGGCGTCGCGCCTGTCTCCATCTTGAAACTTCGTATTCTGGTCCGGCCCAGGAAAACCCGCCCTCAAGGCGGAAGTTTTATAGTCAGAGTCAGGCGCGACGCCTGACCTACGCGGAGACGCAAACGTCGTGACGACGGCAATCCGCGCTTCGACCGGAATGCGATTCAGTATGGCGACCTGCCCCGATGTCGTTTATCGGGGAGTTGCAACCAACCCAGCCTGCGCGTCTCGCCGTGGGTGAAAGCGGTTTTCGTTTAATAATTGCGGAGGGCGGGAACGCAAGGCTGGCGACGTAATGCGGATGAAACTGACATCTCGCAAGATTTGGTCGTGTGTGATTAGTTTGTTGCTGGCGTCCTTATTTCAGTTTTTTCCGTTTTGCCTTGGAAGATCGGACATTTTTCTGAACTTTTTGGAATTGAGTTTGTGAGTCCTTAACCTGTATCCCCAAGTTGCGAAGCAGAACATTGGTTTCTTCGATGGATTTTGCAATTCGCTTTAAGATGCGCTGCTGTTCTTTTTTGGTCATAAATACCGTTACGTCCCATCCGGTGCGACCGCGACTAGGGTGTTCCTTGCCGCCACTGGGAAAACCCTAGTCTTAGTTTGGTAGCGTAAGCCGGGGAGCGATTTATCGGAGTTGGGGCAATAAAGGTTGGATTCACCCCAAGCTTCCGTGACGACGCGGGCACGCTGCGAACCGCTCTGATAGGCCGCAGCCAATGCACCGGTCATGGAAAATTAACGCGGACGCGCGGAGAAAATCAGAGCAATGATTTGTTTTAACGCCCGCCCTCACCTGGCAGAACGTGGGGTGTTCACCCCATAGACAAAGTGGCAACCACACATAACATTGAGGTTAATTAAGCACCAATGTCTATGGCGCAACACTATTCATGAAGCGAATCACTGTCTTGCTGGCGGACAACAACACGCTCGTGCGCAGGGATATTAGAAAGATTCTGGAACGCGAAGACGATCTTGAAGTGGTCGGCGAAGCGAAAAACGGCCATCAGGCGGTCGC
>Ga0208689_1001663_pt1 | contig 11413 bp, 9 predicted proteins | sample June2015DPH_8_15_FD_184700 | JGI IMG/M metagenome (GOLD analysis project Ga0208689, IMG submission 184700) | Peatland microbial communities from SPRUCE experiment site at the Marcell Experimental Forest, Minnesota, USA - June2015DPH_8_150... | ecosystem: Environmental > Terrestrial > Soil >... | reverse complement strand
GGATGCGGCTGAGGCCGCGGCATTATACGACATCCTGGAAAAAGAAGTAATCCCAACATTTTACACCCGTAATGCCGATGGTCTCCCCACCGCTTGGCTGGCCAAAATTAGGGCGAGCGTGACGACGCTCATGGTCCGGTTTTCGGCTAATCGCGCCGTTAGCCAATATACCACGGAGTATTATCTACCGGCGGCGGCAGCCTTTGAGGCCCGCCGGGCGAATCAAGGTGCTCTCGGGATTCGCCTGGCGAACTGGCGGCGGCAGCTTGAGGAAGGATGGCACTCCATTTCTTTCGGTGACCTGCAGATAGAAACCCGCGACGGACAACATCATTTCCAAGTGGAGGTGATTTTCGGCAGGGTTGACCCAGAGGCGGTGCAGGTGGAATTGTGTGCTGCTGAACCTGAAGATCGCGTCTGGCGGCAGCCGATGGCCCGGGGGGACAAGCTGCCGGACCGGGAGGGAGGTTACCTGTTTACCGCGCAAGTACCGGCGACGCGGCCCGCGGGCGATTTCACCCCGCGTCTCGTCCCTTACTTTCCCGGCGTCGCCGTGCCGCTGGAAATACCTTTAATTTTGTGGCGCCACTGATTTTAAGGAGGCCTCGTGATGACTCTCGGCTTGTCCAGGCGGGTAGGAATCGCCACCGATCACGGTGGGTTTGCTTTGAAGGAAGAGCTGATGGCCCAGCTCCGTGCCGTGGGCCATGAGGTGGTCGATTTCGGGGCTCACGGGCTGAACCCTGCCGACGACTATCCCGATTTCGTCATCCCCCTGGCCCAGGCTGTGGTTGCGGGGAAGGTGCAACGGGGGATCGCCATCTGCGGCAGCGGCGTCGGTGCTGCGGTCTGCGCCAACAAGATTCCGGGCATCCGCGCCGGCCTGGTTCACGACCACTTCTCCGCCCGGCAGGGGGTCGAGGATGATCACATGAACGTCATCTGCATGGGCGGCCGGACCGTAGGGCCAGCGGTGGCCTGGGACCTGGTGGAGACCTTCCTGGCAGCCGAGTTCAGCGGAGCCGAACGGCACCTGCGCCGCCTGGGCAAAGTGGCTTCACTGGAAGCGCAGCCGGCCCGCGACCGGGGGGAGATCGGGACCACTCTTCACAAGCCCTAATGAATGCATACCACATCTTGAGATCGCGACGCCCCTGGGGCCTTCTTACGGGTTGGGCCAAATCTAAAGACTCTGCAACACGAAAGGAATAACTCATGAGTGACGAGCAAATGGTTCAATTGGCGATCAACACCATTCGAACCCTTTCGATAGACGCGGTCCAGCAAGCCAAATCGGGACACCCTGGCACCCCTATGGCGCTGGCGCCCCTGGTCTACACGATCTGGAACCGCGTGTTGCGTTTCGATCCGCAGGACCCCATCTGGCCCAACCGCGACCGGTTCGTGCTATCCAATGGTCATGCCTCGATGCTTCTCTGGTCCATGCTTTACCTCACCGGGGTTCAGGCGGTGAACGCCGATTACGAGATCATGGGACAGCCTGCGGTAACCTTGGAGGACATCCGCCGTTTCCGTCAGCTCGACAGCAAAGCCCCGGGGCATCCGGAATACCACTGGACCTCGGGGGTCGAGACCACCTCCGGCCCTCTGGGGCAAGGCATCGCCACCAGCGTCGGCATGGCCATTGGCCAGAAGTGGCTCGCAAGCCGGTACAACCAAACAGGCTTCGACATCTTCGACTATGATATCTATGCGGTTTGCGGGGACGGCTGCATGATGGAGGGCATCGGGGCAGAGGCGGCGTCGCTCGCCGGCCATCTGGGTCTCGATAATCTGTGTTGGGTGTACGACAACAACCACATCACCATCGAAGGAAACACGCGCATTACGTTCACGGAAGACATCGCCGCCCGGTTTTTGGGTTATGGGGGAACGTCCTGCGGGTCGGCGACGCCAACGACATTGACCGCATCCAACACGCTCTGGAGATCTTCCGACAGACGAAGGGCCGCCCCACCTTCATCATTTTGGACAGCCACATTGGCTACGGCGCCCCGCACAAGCAGGACACCGCCGCGGCCCATGGTGAGCCCCTGGGGGACGAGGAGGTCCGCCTCTGCAAGCGCTTCTATGGCTGGCCCGAGGATGCGCAGTTCTTTGTCCCCGAGGGCGTCCAGGAGCATTTCGTGGCCGGGATGGGGGCGCGGGGAGCGGAGGCCCGCCGCCGGTGGACGGAACTCTTCGGGGCCTACCGGGGTAAATACCCCGAGCTCGCCGCCGAGGTCGACCAGATGCAGCGCCGCGAACTGCCCCCCGGATGGGACCGCGACCTTCCCGTGTTCCCACCCGATCCCAAGGGCATTGCCGGGCGTGAGGCTTCGGGCAAGGTGCTGAACATCCTGGCACAGAACATCCCGTGGTTCCTCGGGGGCTCGGCTGATCTCGGACCATCCAACAAGACCACCCTGACGTACGAGGGTGCCGGAGATTTCCAAATCGGTAGGCCCGACGGGAAGAATCTCCACTTCGGCATCCGAGAACACGCCATGGCTGCGATTATAAACGGGCTCTCGCTGTCAAAGCTTCGAGCCTTCGGCGCCACCTTTTTCATCTTTAGCGACTATGCCCGGCCTGCCATCCGCCTCTCGGCCTTGATGGAGTTGCCTGCCATCTTCGTCTTCACGCACGACGCCATGGGTGACGGCGAGGACGGGCCGACCCATCAACCGGTGGAGCATCTTGCATCCTTGCGTGCCATCCCCGGACTAACCACTTTGCGTCCCGGCGACGCCAACGAAGTCGTCGAGGCCTACCGCTACATCATGCGGCTGCGCCACCAGCCGGCCGTGCTGGCGTTATCCCGCCAACCCCTGCCGACCCTGGATCGGAGCAAATTTGCACCGACGGCTGGAGTGGCTCGCGGTGCTTACGTGCTGGCCGACGCCCCCGAAGGGAAACCAGAGGTGATCCTTATTGCCACAGGCAGTGAAGTCTGTCTGGCGGTAGAGGCCCACCAGGAGCTCCTGACCGAGGGCATCCGCTCCCGGGTAGTCTCGATGCCGTCTTGGGAAATATTCGATCATCAGCCGAAGGAATACCAAGAAAGCGTGCTGCCACCCAACGTGACGGCCCGGGTCGCAGTAGAGCAGGCCTCGACCTTCGGTTGGGAGCGCTATGTCGGCTGTTCGGGCCACATCATCGGTATGAAGACCTTCGGGGCCTCGGCGCCCCTCAAGGAACTCCAGCAGAAGTTTGGGTTCGAGCCGGAACGCATAGTTGTGGCGGCGAAAGAGCAGCTAGGGAGGAAGTAGCCAGGACCGGCGACAGCCGAAGCGATCAGGCGGTGGACAAGGTTGCTGCATAATCTCGAATTAAATCCGGCTGCGTCTTCCGTGATGCGGAGAGTCTATGAGCCCAATGATCAAGGTAGGTCAGAGTTATCCTCTAGGAGCAACGGTAGTTGCTGATGGGGTGAATTTCTCGGTCTTTTCCAAAAACGCCACTGGTATGGAGTTGCTGCTTTTTGATGAAGTAACCGATTCAAATGCCAGGGTGATCACTCTGGACCCAGTAAAGAACCGGACCTTCCATTACTGGCACGTTTCGGTGCCCGGTCTCAAGCCGGGGCAGCTTTACGGATATAGGGCTCTAGGTCCTTTTGAACCCCAACGGGGCCTCCGCTTTGATCCGAACAAGGTCTTGCTTGATCCCTACGCCCGGGCTGTGGCCGTTCCACAGACTTATAGCCGTCTGGCAGCCTCGCAGCCGGGCGACAATGCGGCCCAGGCGATGAAGAGCGTGGTGACAGATTCGGGTAGCTATGATTGGGAAGGGGATATTCCGTTGAAAAGACCCTTTCCCCGGACTGTAATCTATGAACTGCATGTGGGTGGGTTCACCCGCCATCCCAGTTCCGGGGTTTCTTCGGAGAAACGCGGCACCTTTGCCGGGTTGGGGGAAAAGATTCCCTATCTTCAGGATCTGGGGATAACTGCCGTGGAATTGCTTCCCATCTTTCAATTTGATGAGCAGGACGCCCCAGCCGGACTGCACAATTACTGGGGTTATTCGCCGGTCTCCTTCTTTGCCCCCCACCAGGGATACGGATTTTCGTCAAACCCCTTGGCTGTGCTGGATGAGTTCCGGGATTTGGTCAAGGCGTTGCATCGCGCCGGTATCGAAGTGATCCTGGATGTCGTTTTCAATCATTCGGCGGAGGGCAACCATCTGGGTCCAACCCTGAGTTTGCGCGGCCTGGATAATGAAGCGTATTATATCCTGAATAAAGACCGGGCAACTTATGCCAATTACAGCGGCACCGGTAACACCTTAAATGCTAACCATTCCGTGGTCCGCCGCCTGATCATCGACAGCCTGCGGTATTGGGTTCAGGAAATGCACGTGGACGGCTTTCGTTTTGACTTGGCTGCGGTCCTCTCCCGGGACGAATCAGGGATCCCCCTGGCGAATCCCCCCATCATCTGGGATATTGACTCCGATCCGGTACTGGCCGGCATCAAGCTCATCGCGGAAGCCTGGGATGCCGCTGGACTGTACCAGGTGGGGACATTTGTAGGCGATTTCTGGAAGGAATGGAACGGCAAATTTAGGGATGAAGTCCGATCCTTCTTCCGAGGTGACCGAGGGGCCATCAGCCATCTGGCCTGCCGGCTATTGGGCAGTGGCGATATTTTTGGGCCGATAAAGCCGGAGACCGATCCGAGTATTAATTTTATTACCTGCCATGATGGATTCACTCTAAATGACCTGGTTTCCTATGAACAGAAGCATAATGAAGTCAACCTCGAGGACAACCGTGACGGTACCGACTACAATCTTAGCTGGAACTGTGGCTTCGAAGGTTTTACCGACGACCCTGAGATTGAACGGCTCCGCAATCGCCAGGTGAAGAATTTCCTGGCACTCACCTTGCTGGCCATAGGGACACCCATGCTCTCAATGGGCGATGAGGTCCGGCGCAGCCAGCAGGGCAATAACAATGCCTATTGTCAGGACAATGAGATTAGCTGGCTGGATTGGACCTGGCTTGAAAAATACCCTGATGTCCATCGGTTCGTCAAGGAGTTAATCGCCATCCGCCTGCAGCCCCCATACCAGGGCTATCCGGAGCACCCGACCCTCAACGAGATATTCGCTCGTTTAGAGATCAAGTTCCATGGCGTCCGCCTGAATCAGCAAGGCTGGGGCGACGAAGATCACAGCCTGGCGGTCAGCATCTGGGACCCTGAGGGCGGTGTTTTTTGCCACTTTATCCTCAATGCTTATTGGGAATCTTTGGAATTTGAGCTTCCGAGCCTCGAGGAAGGTGAACAACGAAGCTGGTATCGCTGGCTGGATACTAATCTTGGGACTCCGGATGACATCTCCCCCTGGGCTGAAGCCCTGAAGGTCCCGGGTTCAACTTATCTGGCCCAGCCGCATTCGGTGGTTGGGCTGGTCGCCCGTGGGTCACTGGGCCCCTAAGAGAGCGTATTTAACCTCCTCAATATTTCGGGAGCTTATAAGCCAGTCATCATGGGCCGATCACTCGATCTCAATAGCATTTGCTGAACTAAAATTGGGTGCAAGACCCGCTAATTATCAGCTTCGGCCTTTACCGGGAGATACATCACTATGGGCATTCCTTTTAATCTTGCCTCCGTTGACCAACTGGTGTCGGAAGCCCGGGAGTATCTTTCTCTTAATGTGCTCTCCTGGGCTATGGCGGCTCAAATTGCGGTGGTCGGCTTGGTTCTTCTCTTCGCCAACCGAGCCATCCGAGGCATCAACGCCTGGTTCACCCGCCTGATAGAGCAATGCTCTTTGGCGCCAGAATTATCCGCCGACCTACCATTCTTAATGACTTTCAAGCGGGTTATTCATTCATTTTTCGCTTTTATCTTTCTCTGGATTCTCTACGACATTGGCGAACATTTCGGCTGGGCCTGGCACGGCATATACACTGCGGGCGTAATTTTGATGGCCCTTGCTCTGATGCAGTTATTGACCGGGGTAATGAAAAACCGCTTCTGGGCCAGAATCCTGGCAGGAGCCATCTGGCTTTGGGCCGCGCTTTATATCTCCCATTTCATGGGGCCTTGGAAAAATCTTTTGAGCCATATTTCTTTCAAACTCGGGCAGGTGCAAATTTCCTTGCTCCACCTTACCCAGGCCCTTCCTATTTTCTTGGTTCTTTACTGGTTATCAAGGAATCTTTCAATCATTTGGTGGTTCTGGCTGCGGGTGGGCTCAGGTTTGACTCCTGCCGTACAGATCCTGTTGTCCAGGCTCGGCACCATTTTTCTTTTTTCGGCGTCAGTCGTCCTGGTCTTACATTATCTGGGGCTCGATCTCTCCGTCTTCGCCCTGTTCGGCGGCGCCCTGGGGTTAGGGCTCGGTTTCGGCCTGCAAAAAGTCTTTGCCAACCTGATAAGCGGCTTCATCCTTCTGGCGGATAAATCAATTAAGCCCGGCGATGTCATTCAACTGGGGGATAAGTACGGCCAGATCAATTTCCTGGGAGGCCGCTATATCTCCGTTCTTTCCCGAAATGGCACCGAGCATCTTATCCCCAATGAAAACCTGATAACCGGGGAGGTAATTAACTGGTCTTACAGCCAAAGCCTCGTTCGTCTAGAAGTGCCCGTCGGAATCGACTATGCCGCGGATTTGGAGAAAGCCAGAGACCTGATGCTGGAGACCGCTGCGGCTACTGATCGGATCCTCAAGGACCCCGAACCCGCTTGCCTTTTGTTGAGCTTCGGGGATAACGCCGTCAATCTGGAACTACGGGTCTGGATCAACGACCCCCAAAACGGCCTCGGCCCAGTCAAAAGTAATCTTCTCTGGGGCATTAGGAAGCGGTTCCGGGACCATGGCATTGAGATGCCCTATCCCCAACGGGACGTCCATCTCAAGTCTATTCCTGAAGTAAGGATTCGAACTATATCAGAAGAAGGGTGAAGCCCCAATCAATCACCTAAAGAGCCACTATGGAGAAAAACGCACATGACGGCCCGTGGCGAAATGATCATGGAGCAACCTTCAGAAGATACGCTGAAGCTGATCCTTTCCGGGTCCTGGAAGCTGGGTGGTGAACTGCCTGGGACCGAGCAGGTTCAGCAGACGCTCGAAGGCAAGCCGGGGGTTCGTAACCTGGTCTTCGACACCCGGGAGCTGCCTCAATGGGACACCGGGCTGTTGACCTTCTTGGTACATTTGCGCAAATTCTGCTCCCAGCAAAAAATTAGTCTGCATAGCGACGGACTGCCCCAAGGGGCGCAGAGACTGTTGGCATTGGCCTCGGCGGTACCGGAAAAGACAGATGCCCGCAAGGCAGAGGGGCGGGTGCCATTTCTCGCACATTTGGGCAGCGAAACCGTTGATTTCTTCAAATCTGCAGTTGAATTGCTGGGATTCATCGGCGATGCGGTCATTGCCTTTCTGAGGCTGCTGCGCGGCCAGGCCCAGTACCGCCGAACCGATCTGGGCTTAATCATGCAGGCCTGTGGAGCGCAAGCCTTGCCGATCGTCTCCCTAATCTGTTTCTTAGTGGGGTTGATCCTGGCGTTTATCGGCGCCATCCAGTTGAGGCTGTTCGGGGCCCAAATTTATGTGGCCGATTTGGTGGGCATTGCCATGGTGCGCCTTATGGCGGCGATTATGACCGGCATCGTCATGGCCGGCCGCACCGGTGGTGCCTTTGCCGCCCAGCTGGGGACCATGCAGGTGAACCAGGAGATCGATGCCCTGAAAACCCTGGGCATATCTCCCATGGATTTTCTGGTGCTGCCACGTGTGCTGGCCCTCGCGCTGATGATGCCTCTACTATGCCTTTACGCCAATTTCGTGGGCATACTGGGGGGTATGGTGGTGGCGGTAGGGATGCTCAATATCGGCTTTATGGAATACTATAACGAGACGGCGAAGGCGGTCGGTCTCTGGAATCTGGGCATCGGCCTTTTTTCCGGTTTCGTGTTCGGCGTGATCGTGGCTCTGGCCGGCTGCATGCGGGGCATGCAGTGCGGCCGCAGCGCCTCGGCGGTTGGTGATGCGGCCACCTCCGCAGTGGTCACCGCCATTGTCGGGATCATCCTCTCCACCGCGGTGATCACCATTTTGTGCAACGTGCTGGGGATATAAGGGAATGCCGGTACCGCGCCTCAGGATAAAGTGAAAATGACGGAAAAAGAAGCCCACCTAACTGTGCAGGATCTCACCATGGCCTATGGCGACTTTGTCATTATGAGGGACCTGACCTTTACCATAAACCGGGGGGACATCTTCATCGTCATGGGCGGCAGCGGTTGCGGCAAGAGCACCATGATGACCATTTTAATCGGCTTGAAGACCCCGGCCAAGGGTAAGGTCTTTTATGGAGACGTCGATTTCTGGGGAGCCGACCCACAGACCCGCGACCGGATCATTCGCCGTGCCGGGGTGATGTACCAGAGCGGGGCGCTCTGGAGCTCCATGACCCTGGCCGAGAATATCGCTCTGCCCCTGGAGACCTATACGGATTTGAGCCCGGGCCAGATTAGTGAGGTTGTCAAACTGAAACTGGCGCTGGTGGGGATGGCCGGATTCGAAGAGTTTTATCCCTCGGAGATCAGCGGCGGCATGCAGAAACGGGCTGGTATAGCCCGGGCCATGGCCCTCGATCCGGAAATCCTGTTTTTCGATGAGCCTTCAGCCGGGTTGGATCCGGTGAGCGCCCGCCGTCTGGATGACCTGATCCTGGAACTGCGTGAGAGCCTGGGCACCACCATGGTGGTGGTGACCCATGAGTTGGCCAGCATATTTGCGATTGGCAGCAATTCCGTATTTTTGGATGTATCCCAACGAACCATGACGGCCACGGGCAACCCGAACAAGCTTTTGGCCGAAACCCGTGATCCCAATTTGCGCCTGTTTTTAACCCGTGGCGAGAAATCTTAACAGATAGGATGGGCACCGATGGCTAAGCAAGCAAACAGAATGATGATCGGCGGTTTCGTGGTCCTCGCGGTAATCATTATGGCCGCCAGCCTGGTCGTATTCGGTTCGGGCAAATTCTTCCAGAAAACCAACAAATACGTTTTGTACTTCGATGAATCCATCAAGGGGTTGAGTGTGGGCGCACCGGTGCTGTTCCAGGGCGTTCAGGTCGGGTCTGTGACAAGCATTGTTATCCAAGCCGACCTCGTTACGCTGCAGGCACAAATCCCCGTTATCATCGAAATCGAGCCGGATCGGTGGAAGGTGCGCGCCGGAGAAAGAAATCCCCGGAAAATTGCGACGAAGCTCATCGAAAAGGGCCTTCGGGCCCAGCTGGTTATGCAGAGTTTTATTACCGGTCAGTTAATGATCGAGCTTGATTTTTATCCCAGGTCAGCTGTCTGCTATGCTCCAGCACAATTCGACAAAGACTATAAGGACTATATCGTGATTCCAACCTGCGCGTCCAGCGCCGAAAAACTTGCCAAGGCCCTTGGGGAGCTGGATCTCAAGAGGCTGGAAAAGCATTTGGACTCGGCCCTGGCCGGTATCGATCGGTTCGTTAACAACCCGGACCTGACCGCCAGCATTCGTGCCCTGCAAGATACTCTTCAGGACGCCAGCAAGCTCCTCACCAGAGTGGATCGTCAGGTGGATCCGCTGGCGGACGGCGTCAAAAAAACCGTCAAAGATTTCGGCAAGCTGGCTAATAATGTGGACAGCCGGGTGGGAGGGGTGGCGACCGGTTTGAATAATACCATGTCCACGGCCAAAGGGGTCCTTTCCGAAGACTCACCGCTGATGGTAGATTTGGAGAACACGCTGCAGGAGATTTCTGCCATGAGCAGGTCAATTCGCCACTTGGCCAATTATTTGGAACAGCATCCCGAAGCCCTGATTCGAGGCAAAGGGAAACCTGGAGGGAAATAACATGAGAGTAGTGCCATTTTCTCGCGGCTTACCGGTCATCCTGGCGATCGCGGCCATCTTTCTAGGCGGCTGCCGGAGTCAAACGCCGCATTTTTACGCCTTGAGTTCGATACAGGAAGGCCAGGTGATCTCAAGGAAAAGCCCGGCTCAAAACGCGGTTATCGGCATCGGCCCCGTCAAGCTGGCCGATTACCTCGACCAGTCTATGCTGGTCACCCGCACGAGCGACAATCAGGCGGTAAAAGCCGAGTACGATCGCTGGGTTGGCTCCTTCAAGGATAACTTCACTAATGTTCTGGCCGACAATATTGGTTTTCTCCTGTCGACCGAACGGATTTATCTCTATCCCTGGCGCATGTCCGTGCCGATCGACTACCAGGTTGTAGTGGATGTGGTTCGTTGCGATGGCCGGTTGGGCGATGCCGCCTGGCTGGAGGCGCGCTGGAGCGTCTTCGGGGGGCCGGAAAAAAAGCTGCTCAAGATTAATCGGTCCAGTATTCGCGAGCCGGTGAGTGGTGCGGATTATGCCGCCTTGGTTGCGGCACAGAGCCGGACGCTGGCCAAGCTCAGCCAGGAGATTGCCGAGGCGATTCAGGGAGCTGGAAAGAACTGAAGGGGATCAGCGCGCCCGGCAAGGTTCACAGCCGTATCGACAAGCCTGCACCCCGCCATCAGGTCCGAGTTGTTAGGGAATGAATTACCGCCGGGATTGAAGCAAGCGCTGAAAAGCCGCTAAGGCCAATATGGGCAGAAGTAATGAATAAGTGACAACTAACTTACCCTCCCTGAGGTTGATAATGACTCAATCAGCCAATGTCCCTCTGCTCATCCAGTTCTTAGAAAAATGGCGTATGGCCCATGGCTTGACAGAAAACTTCTTGCTTCATGGGCTTTTGATCTTCGTCGCCCTGATCGTTGCCTCCATTGCCTACCAGTTTTGGATCTCTCCATGGGCCGACGAAAAAATCCGACAAAAAGGAGAGGGATTGACTGCGGGCAGCTTATGGATAGTACTCACTAAACGCCTTTCCTTGCCAGTAATCTTGCTTTTACTCCTGTGGATTGCGGATGGGATGTCCAGGCATTACGGGGTGGCGCGGGGCTGGTTTTACTTTGGAGAAATTTTGCTCCTCACCTGGATTGTGAGCAGATTAATCATTACCATCGCTACTGCTTTAAGTCTGGGAAAAATCCACCAAGTCCTCATGGTTTTGGTCACTTTGGTCCTCTGGCTTATGGCCCTTCTGGAAATTTCCGACCTCTTATCCCCGATCTTAGCAATCCTCGACAAAATAGATATGCAACTGGGATCGTTGCGCATCAGCTTACTGCATCTCTTATGGGGCGGCTTGTTATCAATCTTATTTCTGTGGCTAAGCAGGGCTGTAACATCCTCTTTTTCCGCCTGGATTGAAACTGTGCCGAAACTATCCCCCTCGTTTCAAACCCTGTCACAAAAGCTGTTTGCATTTGGTTTTTATACTTTGGCCATAGTCCTCGTCCTAGGCGGTCTGGGAATCAATCTCAGGAGTTTCGCCTGGTTTAG
>Ga0208689_1001659_pt1 | contig 11433 bp, 5 predicted proteins | sample June2015DPH_8_15_FD_184700 | JGI IMG/M metagenome (GOLD analysis project Ga0208689, IMG submission 184700) | Peatland microbial communities from SPRUCE experiment site at the Marcell Experimental Forest, Minnesota, USA - June2015DPH_8_150... | ecosystem: Environmental > Terrestrial > Soil >... | reverse complement strand
ATCCCGCTCGCATTCCCCGCCGTCACCGTCCCATTTTTCCCAAACGCGGCGCGCAGCTTCGCCAGGCCCTCCAGCGTTGTCTGAGGACGCCGGTGATCGTCCTCGGTCAGCATCTCTCCCGTCGCCGCGCCCTTCGAATTTCGCAACGGCACCGGCGTCAGCTCTTCCTGCAAGCGTCCCGCCTTATAAGCCGCATCAGCCGCCTGCTGCGAGCGCAGCGCGAACTCGTCCTGCGCCTGCCGCGTGATTCCCTGCTGCTCGCCATAGAGCTCCGCCGTATTCGCCATGTACAGTCCGCAATAAGAATCGAGCAGCGCCACCATGAGTGAATCTTCCAGGTTCCCGCCCGGAGCCAGCGTGAATCCATCGCGTCCCCGGATCACAAACGGCGCCTGCGACATCGATTCCATCCCGCCCGCCAGCACCATCTTCGCTTCGTCGGTCTGGATCATCTGCGCCGCGCTGACAATCGCCTGCATCCCCGACCCGCAAAGTCGATTGACTGTCAGCGCCGGAGTCTCAATCGGCAAGCCCGCCCGCAACCCCACGTGCCGCGCTCCATAAATCGCGTCGCCCGAAGTTTGCTGCGCATTTCCAAATACGGCATGATCGAACTCTTTCGGATCGACGCCCGCGCGCTCGATCGCAGCCTTCGCCGCCACCGCGCCCAGTTCCTGCGCCGTGTAATCCTTGATCTTCCCGCAATAGCGTCCAAAGGGCGTGCGCGCCCCACTGACAATGGCAATGTCTCCAGGTTTCAGCATGAGTCCCAACTATATCGAAGAGTGCATCGGCCCCAAACCACCAGTGAGTTTAGCAGCAGGAAAAGAACATCACCACGGATGAGGAGAGGCAGTCGTCGGTCGTTAGTCGTTAGTCCTTCGCTGTTTGCTAGACAGTTTGGGTTTGAAGGTCTCGAAAAGAGTCAGGAGAGCGGGTTACCAGAGGAAGTCCCGCCAACGATTTTCTCCGCGAGCTCTGCGTTCTCTGCGGTTCAAGTCTTGGATTTTCTCGGCGCACTGGGCGTCTCGGCGGTGAAAACTTTACGCTACCGCCGCGGATGCCGCGAACTGCGGCGCCTGACTCACAATCTTCCCCGCGCCCTGCGCCACCGCCAGCTCCAGCGCGTGATCGGCGCGGTTGGCCACTTCGGTCACAATGTCCGCCGGGTCGAAATGCGGCCGCATCACCGCCTGCGCCAGCCCGGCGCTGAATTCGACTCCCTTGTCCTTACCCGGAAAACGCACTTCCCCGAGCAGCCGCCGCAATTTCTCCACTGCCAGCAGCGCCTCTTTTTCGCCCGTATCGCCCAGCACCAGCGCGACCGTCGTCGCCTCATAGTGGAACGCCAGATCGTTCGTCCGGATGTTCGCCGAAAATAGCTGCCCGATCTGCTCCATCACCAACGTCACCGCCTGCTCGCCGTATTCCTTGATCAGCGCTCCGCGCCGTCCAAACTGCATCAGCAGCACCGTCACCGTTGTCCCCTGCTGCAACCCGCGCCGGATTTCCGCCTGCAGAAGATCCAGGTACGAAGCCCGTTTCAGCAGCCCCGATTTCTCGTCCGTCACCGAAAGATTTTTCACCAGCCGCCGCAGCCCGGCGTTGTTGAGCGCGATCAACACCTGGTCGCTCAACGTCCGGATCACCAGCACCTCCGAAGCCTGCCACGCCCGGCCCGTGTTCTGGGTCAGGATCAGCACTCCGATCTGGTCGTTGCCTTCAGTCAGCGGCAGAGCCAGTAGCGATTCAATCTGCAACTCCTCGACCGCGCTGCGCACGCCCATCAACTCCGGAGCGTTTCTCGCATCGCCTATCGTCACCGTGCCTCGCGCCACCGCCAGATCCTGCAGCGTTTCCACCAGGCTAACCAGGGCCGCCGAACTCGCCGGAATCAGCCCCTCTATGTGATATTCCTGCACGCTCGACGGCGGCAGACCCGGCTTGCGCAAGGCCGCAATGCAGCGCGCAGTCCGCCAGTTCGCGCCGATTTCGTTCGTCGCCGTTTTCAAAACTCCTTCCGCGTTTCCCTGGTGGTAGAGCTTGCGCGTGATTTCGGCCACTTTCGCCAGGCTGCTGACGTCGGCCACATCGCTCGCCGCCGCCGCTGCCGGCGCTGCCTGTTCGCCACTCGCCGCAGATGGCGCCGCTGGCACGACCGCCGCCGCTGGCTTCGCATACTGCGGCTCGATGCCCGCTGAAATGTACAGCCGCTGCAGATCCTGGTTGCGCTCTTCCTCCCGCGGAAACAGTTCCTGAATGCGCTGCAAACGCTCGATCGCCTTCGAGCGCATCCCATACTGCACCAGGATCTCGGCTTGCAGCATCAGATCCTGCAGCGCGGCCGCTCCCAACGTCGGTTCTGGGGCCTTGGCTGGCTCCTCTTCTTTCTTCACCGGCGTGAACCGCGACGCGATTACGTTGAAGCGCTGATCGTCGATCTTGCCCCGCAGCCCCTCCAGCCGTTTCTGATGTCCCGGCTCGTACGGATCCACTTCCGCCGCCCGGTCCAGACACTCGCCCGCTTTCTGGTAATCGTGCTTCGTGCAATACAGATCAAACAGCTTCAGCAGCGCCTGCGCGTAGTCCGTTTCACGGTTCGACGCGTTGAACAGCTCCGCCAGAAATTCCAACATTTCCGCCGACGGACGGTGGGAAGCCAACAGTTCTTGCATCGTCGCGATAAACGATCGTCGTTCCCCACGCCGCCGCTGGAAAGCTTCCAGCTTGCGGGCCAGCGCCACCGCCTCCGCATCCAGCTCGGAGTCGATCATCTTTCCGATCAGGCTCACCACCTGGTGTATGCGCGCCGGGTTCTGCTCGAACATCTGCCAGATCAACGGCTCGCTATCCAAGCACCGATCCGCTGACAGCAGCGCCTGCGCATACAGGTCGCGCAGCTCCAGTGATGCATTTCCGGAATGCACCAGCGGCTCGAAAATAAAAATCGCTGCCCCCGACTCGCCCCGCGACAGCAGGCTCTTGCCATAGGCCAACGCGCTCTTCGAATCCGCCGGATTCTCCGTATACGCCCGCTCGAACCACGGGCTGGCGTTTCCCCCCGAAGTTTCCGCCAGTTCCGCCAACTGCAAAAATGACTGCGACGCCATCACGTGCTCGCCCAGTTCCGCCGACAATTCCGCCACCCGCAAATGGTTGGGCTGCGATGGCTCCAGACTCACGATCCGCTGCAAAATCAGCAACGCTTCTTCCTTTTTTCCCTGCCGCTGCAAGTCTTCCAACGCATTTTCATACGTCCCGATCGCCAGCTTTTTGTTCGAATGCTCCAGCAGTTGCCCAAAACGCACTTTCTGTTCCCAGGTCGGGTTGGTATACCGCGCCAGCTTCTTATAGGTCAGACTCGCGCGCGTCGCATCCGTCGCCGCTACCTGCCGCTCAAACAACTCTCCCAGCAACCGCACCGCCTGCGCCCCCTTACTTAAAGAGAGACACAGCTCCGCCGCCATCTGCCGCACATTGTCGTTTTCCGGATCGCTTTCCAGGATTTGCAGGTATTCCGCCAGCGCGTCGGCCGTCTTCCCCTTCTGCAAAAGCTTCTCTGCCTTTTCTACGCGGCGAGCTAATTCGGCACGATTGGGATTTTCCGGCATGGGCGGTCTTGCGACAGAGAGCTCCGCCTTGATTCTAGGATTCACACCCCCCACCAGCAACGCGGTTACCCCGCTAGTCGATTACGAAAGTCATGCGACGGGCTCGTCCCCCGTTCCTCCAGCCAGAAGAAACCACTCAACAGGCCGAGAGAAAATTCAAACTTCGCTGCGAAAACGCAATGGCGCGCCTTCATCGGCATGGAAAAACTCAGGCTTTGTATCGGGGCATCACTTTAGCGCTCTTTAGCGTTAGCGTTCCATAGTCCCAAATCGGGAAAATCGCACCTGCCCTTTCTACTTATTGCTCCGGTTTTGTATTGATAACTCTCTTTTTTTCTTGATATCCTCAACTCGTTTCGGGACCCATCTGAACGGCGGGACGACCCCGGACTTCCCTACCTGTGCGACTCCCAGTCGCGATTAGTTCCCAGCCGCTCTGTTCCCCCGAAACAAAGGAGCAACCGTGACTTCCACTCGAAAATTCAGCGTCATTCCAGGCAGCGAACGTCAGCCAGTCCGTGGTGCGCGCCTGATCCAAAATTCGCATCCGGACCAAACCATTGAGGTCTCCATACGACTTCGCTCGAAATCGGAGGCGAAGCATGGCGAGTTAAGGAGCGCTCTCGAAAAACCGGGTTTCAAACGCATGTCGCGCGCCGAGTTCGAAAATGCCCACGGCGCCGATCCTGCCGATCTCGACAGAATCAAGAAGTTCGCCCAGGAATTCGGCCTGAAGGTGCACGAAACCGGAACCGAGCTGGCGCGCCGGACCGTACTTCTGTCAGGAACCGTAGCCAATCTCCAAAAGGCCTTCCACGTGGAACTCAAAGAGTACAGCCACCCCAAGGGGAATTTCCGCGGCCGTGTCGGCACTATCAGCGTGCCAGCCGACTATGCAGACATCATCACGGGAGTGTTTGGTCTCGACAACCGCCCCCAGGCAGAACCGCATTTCAGACGCTTGCCGCAAACCCCTGGAATTAAGGCCCATACCGCCACCAATTCGTATGATCCCAATGAGTTGGCCCAAATCTACGACTACCCCGCAGGAGACGGAGCGGGTCAATGTATCGGGATCATTGAGTTAGGTGGAGGCTTTCAGATCGATGACCTGAGCAACTATTTTAGCTCGCTCAATATCAACCAACCTCAAGTCGTCTCCGTGTCCGTCGATGGAGGCGCCAATAGTCCAACCGGTCCCAACAGCGCGGACGACGAAGTGATGCTCGACATTGAAGTGGCGGGCGCGATTGCTCCGGCTGCGAAGATCGTCGTCTATTTTGCCCCGAACACAGATCGCGGTTTCCTTGACGCCATCACCACCGCAGTACACGACAGCACCAATCAACCCTCGGTCATTTCGATAAGCTGGGGCGGTCCCGAGTCGGGATGGACAACTCAGGCGCTCACCAACTTCGACGAGGCCTTTCAAGCGGCCGCGGCCATCGGTGTAACCGTCTGCGTCGCCTCCGGTGACAATGGTTCTTCGGACGGAGTCAACGACGGCAACAACCACGTTGATTTCCCGGCTTCCAGCTCCTTCACGCTGGGCTGTGGCGGCACCACCCTGCAAACTTCGAACGAACAAATTGTGAACGAAACCGTCTGGAACGACTTGCCGAATGGCGGAGCCACGGGCGGCGGCGTGAGCAACGCCTTCCCGCTTCCCTCTTACCAAAATGGCTTCGGTGTTCCGTCGCCATCGGGTCAAACGGGCGGGCGAGGCGTGCCCGACGTCTCCGGCGATGCCGACCCCAACACCGGATATAACATTCTCGTCGATGGCGAGAGTGCTGTCTTCGGTGGCACCAGTGCGGTTGCGCCTTTATGGGCCGCTCTGCTGGCGCGCATCAATCAAAAGATCGGGAAATCGGTCGGTTTCCTGAACCCGTTAATCTACGCGCAAGCCGTAGAAGCATCCGGATTTCACGACGTAACGGAAGGCAACAACGGCGCCTTTAGCGCAGGCGAGGGATGGGATCCATGCACCGGACTTGGTACTCCCGATGGAACCCAGTTACTGGCAGCGCTTACTGGAAGACTTTCACAGGCAGCTTGATCCGCACAGTTTCGCGGATGCAACAACACCATAGCGAAAGACCATTCGGGGGCGAGCTTCCTTCGCCCCCAATATCCCTAAGTCGCTCACGCAGGGGCGGACGCCCTCGGTTACTTCCGTAAGTCGATCCCACCTCTTTCTCCGTGTCGTTCTTGAAATCTCTTCTTATTCTCATATCAGATCATCCGTCGATCACATCATTCGAGGCAAATTAGGAAAGCACTGTGACCGTCTGCCTTTCCATCTTCATCTCGATCAACTACCTCACGATTCTTTCGTCGGTCGCGATTGCCGGCGGTTTGTACTTTTTCTTTGTCGGATTTCAACTGCTCGCCCGCAAGCGCTTATTGCTTACCACCCCGGCCTCCAAAATTCGCAGCGCCGCCCTGGGACTGGTCGAGGTCACCGGCGCGGCTGCCGGTCCTCACACAATATCCGCGCCCATCACCGGCAAGCCTTGCTTTCTCTACCACACCACCGCATGGCAGCAGCGCGATGGCAAGAAGCAGGAATGGGAGAAAGTTGCGGATGAAACTCTGCACCTGCCCTTCTTCATCGACGACTCCACCGGCCAGTTGCTCGTCGAACCTCTCGGAGCCGATCTCGACTTGCACCGCGACTTTCGCGAAGAATATGCGGCATCGTTTTTCTCGTCGAATCTGGACGACATTCCGCCGCGCGTAAGCGTTTTTCTTTCTCGATACGGCATCGTTCCGGGCCGCCGTTTGCGCATCGAAGAGCGCTCGATCAAGCCCGAAGACGCGCTCTTCATCGCCGGAACTCTGACTGAAAATCCGGGCGTTCAAGTGCGTCCCCTTTCGCCGTACGATGTACACACGAACGACGTGCGCACGAACTACTCGCGCAACTCGACGCCAAACAATTTTTCGGAGCAGCTTCCTGCCCCGCAGATCATCAGACTTGCCAGTGGCGCGGCTCCTTCCACCACTCAAGAAATGAGCCAGCAGGCGAAAATCGCGGCTGCGCTCACTCGCGCCGGCATCACCAGGCCCGAGGCGTGGTCCGCTGCCGGAGTTCCGTATCAAACCGTAGCCGTCGCGGAAAACGCGCCGCTCGCGCCAGTTTCCGCCCACAACGAAGAGCGGCTGCACGAAGCGCGTTCGCAGGAAGCGCGTCCGAATGAAGACCAGCCCAAGTCTTCTGACTTCAATCTCGCTCCGCCCGTCGTATTGATGAAAGGCGCTAACAATTCCACGTTCGTTATCTCCTTCCGCAGCCAGAAGGAATTTGTCACTGCGCTCGCCTGGAAATCCACCGCCATGGTCTGGGGAGGCGCAGCCATTACACTGCTCGGCCTCTACATGCTGCTGGCGCAGATGGAGTTGCTGTAGCATTCCATTCGCCGGATTTGTCATCCCGAGCGTAGCGAGGGATCTGCATTTTGCGGCGAACTGCAGGTTCTTCGCTACGCTCGCGATGACAATTTATGAAAGGCGTGGCGTCGACGACGCCCGTAGCTAACTGCTCAATGGCAAGTTGGAACCACTCATTTAGAATGTCTCTTGTGACCGAATCCGTCCGGATCGGGATTCTCGGCGATTTCAATCCCGAATTCCGTTCCCATCACGCGACCGACGATTCGCTCCAGCACGCCGCTCGGAAGCTCCAACTCAAAGTAGAGTCGGCCTGGCTTCCAACGCCTTCTCTGCTCCAACCGGGCGCCGCCGCCACCCTCGATTCCTTCGATGGACTGTGGGCCTCGCCGGGCAGCCCCTACAAGAGCTTCGACGGCATGCTCAAAGGCATCGAGTTCGCACGCGTCCATGACCGCCCATTCCTCGCGACCTGCGGAGGCTTCCAGTACACGCTCATCGAGTGCGCCCGCAACGTGCTCGGCGTCCGCGACGCCACCACCGCCGAAGAAGACCCGAACGCCAGGAACATCGTCATCTATCCGGTCGCCTGTGCCATTCCCAACCGCGATCCAAAGGCGCCCAAGCTCTCCGGCAAAGTCGACCAGATCCGCCTGCGTCCCGGCTCTTATCTCGCGGCGTTTTACGGAAAGGAAACGATCGAGGAAGAATTCTTCTGCAACTACGAACTGAATCCCGAGTTCGAATGGATGGCGATGGAAGCGGGCTTTCCGGTGGTAGCCCGCGGCTCCAATGAAGAATGCCGGGCCATCGAATCTCCCGCGCATTTGTTTTACATCGCGACGTTATTCCAACCGCAACTTTCGTCGCGCGAGGCGAACCCGCATCCGCTGATCATGGCCTTCGTGCAACACGTAGCCGACTTCCGCCGCAAACGACTCGACGACTCCATACTTACGTGACGACCTATGCCTTCGCCATTTCTTCCCTTGAGTTTGGACTCTCCGCTCCGAATTAGTAAAGATGTAGCCAACCCCTGCGAAGCCCAAAGACACTGGACAAATTGCGGAATGCGGCTACCATATTCCATAGCTCGAGCTTGGGACGCTACCGTTTTCAGTAGAGGTTTGCGCCTGCCACAGCAAACTTGGCCCACCCTTATTGCTCTAACTGCTACATAATCCACGGCCAAACTCGTGGCGGACCATTTGGAATACCGATTGCCAGTGCATAGATGCATTTGTAACGTCTTGTCTTGGTTTGACGCCAGAGGCCGGACGTTATGGAAGTCTCAGTTGACAGCGCTTTCATTGAAATTTTCGTTTTGAGGAGAACTCTCATGGCTCGATCGGCAAAAGTATTCTTTAGTCTAGTGCTTGGCTTGTTGTTGACCGTAACTTCGGTCTTTGCCCAGGTGGAGACCGGGGCGATTTCGGGCACGGTGAAGGATGTGTCAGGAGCGGTCATCGCTGGCGCCACAGTAAGGGCAAAGAGTGTTACGACGGGAGCTGAACGAACCGCGCAGACGGGAAGCGTTGGTCAGTACTCGATTTCCGGCCTTACACCAGGAAATTATCAGGTAACGGTCACGAGCGCGAAGTTTGAAACCTTCCGGACGACTGTGGAAGTCACTGTCGGCGGCATTTCGACGGTTGATGCCCAACTGACCGTTGGTTCGAGTTCAATTATAGTGGACGTCGTGGGCGGAATGGCCACTCAAGTGAATACGGAGACGCAGGAACTTACGCAGCTCATCGACACGCAGCAAATGGCGCAACTGCCCAGCCTCACACGCAACCCTTACGACTTTGTTGCGATTTCCGGCAACGTCAGCGGCGGGGATAGCACCTCCAACGGCGGCACCAGTGGTGGCCAGAACCTCTCGAGCCGCGGTGTGGGCTACAGTATCAACGGGCAGCGCGAAACGGGTACCGAGATTCTGTTGGATGGCGTAGAGAACGTGGCCGTATTTGGTGTCTCCGTTGGCGAAATGATCCCGCTCGACGCGGTGCAGGAATATAGCGTAATTACCAACAACTTCACGGCCGAGTATGGGCGCGCCTCGGGAGGAGTGGTCAATGTAACCACGAAAGCGGGCAGCAACACTTTCCACGGTTCCGTCTGGGAGTTCAACCGCCTCTCAGCATACACGGCCAATACGTACGCAAACGACGCAGCCAACTCCGCCGCCGGGTCCATCGTGGATCCGAAGGGCATATACACTCGAAATATGTTTGGCTTTCAGGCCGGCGGTCCGATCATCAAGAACAAGCTGTTCATTTCTGAGAGCACCGAGTTTACGCGCGTGCGGAGTGCAGCCTCCGAGAGCGCGGAGGTATTCGACCCGACATTTATAGCCATGTTGCCGGCAAATGCCCAGGCTTACTTTACACAGTTCGGTACTGGCGCATATCCCGCTTCCGGTGCGCCTATCACCGCTGGGCAGCTAGCGGCGGCCGGTCTTACGGTCGGTCCCATAAACGGGGCCACGGCGGTTCCAAGTTCGCAACCTGTGCTCGATGTCGTCCACTTCAATGCGCCATTCAATGCTGGCGGCCAAAATCCCCAGAACACATACACCTTGGTGGGGCGCCTCGACTACAACCTGAGCGACAAGACTCAGATGTTTTTCCGCAGCGGCAGGGATAGCGAATTCTATTTCCCAGGTACGGCTTTCTACAGCGCGTACCCGCAATATGATGTTGGCACCAGCGAGCTGAACCAGAGTTTTCTATATTCGATGAGCCACACTTTCAACAGCAACCTGCTCAACGACACCAAAATCAGCTATACGCGTTTCAACACATTGAACTCCTTCCAGACTTCGCTGACCAGCAGCCCGAACCTGATGGTCGTCCCGCCTGTGGACCCAGTGACCGAAGGTTATATTAACCTCCCAGGGTTGGAAAACACCTCGGCGCCGGGCGAGGGTGGTCTGCCGTATGGCGGACCGCAGAATACAATACAGTTCGAACATGACGTGTCATGGACCAAGGGCAGGCACAACATGCGGTTTGGGGGCCAGTTTACCTACATGCAACTTAACGTAGCCTATGGCGCTTACGCACAGGCAGTGGAGGAACTTGGCGCCACCTTACAGGACAGCTTTAATGATCTGACGAATATTTCCGGAAATACGGGCGGAAGCCAGCTAATCGCGTTCGACGCCAGAGTCAACCCCCAAGGCCAGCTTCCTTGCGTCGCCAACCCAGGTTTTTGGCTGACCGGGAGTACTAGCGACTTGATCGAGAATTCAGCCTGTGCCGTGACTCCTCCGCTGAGCTCGGCCGCCTACGCACGCAGCTATCGCTACAAAGACTGGGCCGTTTATGCCCAGGACAGCTTTAGGATGACTCCGCGGCTGACGTTCAACTATGGATTGCGCTACGAGCATTACGGCACGCAACACAACAACAATCCAAATTTGGACTCCAATTTCTACCTCGGCTCCGGTTCTAGCTATGAGGAGCAAGTGCGAAACGGCGGAATCTCGATTGCAGATAAGAGCTCGGTCGGTGGCTTCTGGGCTCCCAGGTGGGGTACATTCGCGCCGCGGGTCGGCTTCGCGTACGATATTTTCGGCGATGGCAAGAGCAGTTTGCGAGGTGGCTTTGGCATCAGCTACGAACGCAACTTTGGCAATGTGACCTATAACGCTAGTTTTAATCCCCCGGGCAGCGCTGTGCTGAGTGCCGTTTGCCAGCCCTCGGTCACCACTTGCACGACATTGGTTACCAATAACGACCTTGGCCCTCTGGGTCTACCCGGTCCTGCAAGTTACCTTCCTCCTGCTGAGCTGCGCATGCCGGACCCCCACATCCAGGTGGCGCAGACGCAGTTCTGGAGCCTGGCTCTACAACGCGAGGTGGCTCGAAACACGATCGTGGAACTGGGTTATAGCGGCGCACACGGGGTTCACCTCTATGACATCGAAAACATAAACTTGCTCGGAGCCGGCCAGTTCTATCTCGGAGACCCCCTGACATTTTCACAGTCTCCCGATTGCCCTTCTCCGTGCTTCAACCGGCCAAACGATCAATATTCGAATATCAACATGCGTGGCAGCATGGGTAACAGCAGCTACCATGCTCTGAACCTTAAATTCCAGACGCAAAACCTGCACAACACTGGCCTAAGTCTGGTCGCGAACTACACCTGGGCGCACTCGTTGGATGACATAAGCTCGACCTTCTCCGATAGCTTGCAGGGCGGATCCGAGTACATTGGCAGCCTTGGCTACACCGATCCGTTCAACCCAAAGCTGGATTGGGGTAACTCAGACTATGATATCCGGCACCGCATCGTGGTCTCTCCAATCTGGGAAACTCCATGGTTCAAGAGCGGAAAGGGCATGGGCGAGGCGTTGGGAGGCTGGTCGGTAGTGGGCATCATTACCGCACGCACGGGCAGCCCATTCAGCGTATACGAC
>Ga0208689_1001641_pt1 | contig 11522 bp, 11 predicted proteins | sample June2015DPH_8_15_FD_184700 | JGI IMG/M metagenome (GOLD analysis project Ga0208689, IMG submission 184700) | Peatland microbial communities from SPRUCE experiment site at the Marcell Experimental Forest, Minnesota, USA - June2015DPH_8_150... | ecosystem: Environmental > Terrestrial > Soil >... | reverse complement strand
CACCCGAGAAAGAGAAGTGCTCCTAAACATTAACACGCTTAAGGATTTAGAGATTGCAGAAAAAATAATGACTAAACCAAAGAAGCTTTAGTCTTTCACAGTTGAAGTTACTAGTATGCGGTGAGTTGCAGGTCTGATGCCACAAACACCGCATTGCCCGACGCAGTTGGCGGGAGGACGTAGTGGTCGAATTGTTGGTTGCTGGCCAAGTTGCCGTTTGAGGCGCCGAAAACCCAAAGCGCGTTGTTCTCGTTTAGAAACACCGCATCCCTGTTTACCGCTAAACCAGCCGAAAAGCCGTAGAAGACCCCACTGTCTTCAATTTGCTTTGACCAGGCAAGGTTACCGTTTGCCAAATCGAGGCTACAAACAGTTCCCAAGTAACGGTCATGCTTATCCGCGCTTGACGTTCCAAGTTGCTGAGTAACGCCAAAACTCCAGTATACCTGGTTATTTTGGACTTGGATGGGGTAAGTGGTGAGGGTTATGTTGTCGTTGTTGACTGTGGACATGAGGTTTTGGCTGTCGACTCTGGTTTTCCATGCTATAGTGCCGTCTTTGAGGTTTAAGGCATAAAAGTTGCCGTTTGAAGCACCGAAATAGAGGATGTCTCCGTTGGTTGTTGGCTGATAGACGGATGCACCGATATCTCTGCTCCAGAGGTGGTCTCCGGAAGTGCTATTGAAACTTAGGATTTGGTTGCTGTTCTGGATGATGACTTGCCCCTGATACGTTGCTATGACGCTTACTGCGTTGCCGCTGTAACCTGGACTAGCCTCAGGATAAGCAATAGGGTAACCTGTGAGGGTAATGTTACTGCTCCAAACGAAGTTGGCGGTTTCGAAGTTGAATTTGCTGACGTAGGGGTTTGAGTAGTTGCCGGCTAACACGTAAACAAAGTTGCCTTCGAACGGGTTTACGCCGAGTGGATAAGCGCCAACCCACCAGTTACTGAGGTCAGTCAGGTTCCCAAAAGTTACACCAATATCCCCTGTTCGGGAAGCCTGCCACAGAAATGCTCCCGTGTCTGCGTTGTGAACGCTTACGCCGCCGTCAACCGAGGCGACGACGTCACCACTAACAATTATGTTATCAGGCGCCTTCTTGGACCAGAGGTCAGTTCCTATTTGTCCATCGAAGCTCCATTGGAACTTTCCCGTGGATTTATCTATGCATCCAACTGAAGCAACCATTCCGCCACCGTAAACTTTGTCGGTTGACATAGCTACGCCAGAGGAAAAGTAGCCTGTGTCTGCGCTTGAATTCCAGATAGAAGCACCTGTTTGTATGGAAAACGCATCTATGTTACCGCTAATGCCCATCACGTAGACTTTGTCGCTGTCGGCGGCTAAGCCGGTGGCGAAGTTTTCGAGGAGACGCTGCCAAGAACCACTTGATCCTGCTGGGGTGAGGACGTCGTTTTCGTAAATTATCAATGAGGAAGCAACTATTATTGTGATCAAGCTTATGGCTAAAATCAGCAGGATACGTCTATTCAATTTCTCACTTGAATTGCGCTTTTAAGTTGAACAGCCTTAAATGGGTTTGTGAAAATCCCATTATTCTTGGCATTCTTCCAAAGTTGCAAGATTTTGATTTTGCTTGCGATTAGAGAAATATTTAACATCCCCTCGCATCCAATAAAGTATTAAGACCGCTTGGAGAAGTCCCGCATGAGTTTACTTAGCCATGACAGCTTCTGGAATGCAGTGATAACGCTGCCGATGACAAAAAAAATGCTCAAGCTCTCGCTGCAAAAGTGCTCAGCATGCGGCAGAACGGTTCTTGAAGCAGCACTGGATGATTATGCAGGCAAAACTGAGCGCAAATGTGAGAAATGTAGCGGTCTTTACTCTCAGGTTATTGGTTTTTGGGTTGAATTCCTAAGAAGAAGCTTAAACGTTAAGCGACAGAAAGTTGAAAAACTCTTAACAGACCCATACGCACGAAGAGCAATAACCAACTTGACAAAGTCCTTCACATACTTAGGTATAAAAAAGCCAATCTCACTTTATGCACCGTTTCTTATCGTTTGGGATTTCACTCATAAATGCAACTTAAATTGTAAGCATTGCTACTCAAACTCCGGCGCAATCAACGAAGAAGAACTTACAACTAAAGAAGCCTTAGCAGTGGTGGATCAGCTTGCCGATGCCGGAGTGACAGCGCTTGCTTTTTCAGGCGGCGAACCGTTGAGCCGGAAAGACTTTTTTGAAGCGGCAAACCACGCAGTCAAGCGTGGATTATACGTTTCCGTAGCTACAAACGGCACCCTGCTAACCAAGGAAAACGTGAAAAAACTCAAGCAAACCGGCGTGCACTATGTTGAAATAAGCATCGACGGCGCAACCGCAAAAACGCACGACACTTTCAGAGGAGTACCCGGCGCATTCGAGAAAGCTGTTACTGGGCTTAGGAATTGCGTGGAAGCGGATTTGTGCGCTTGCATAGCCACAACCGCCACCAAAAGCAACCTTGAAGAAATGCCAGCAATCGTGAGCTTGGCTGAAGAAATAGGCGCTGAAAGATTCACTTACTTCAACTTCATCCCGACCGGACGCGGAAAAACGCTTTTTGACCAGGATTTGTCGGCGGAAGAACGGGAGAAACTTATGCGTTACTTGCTAAACAGGATGTCAACGGGCTGCAAAACAACCATTCTCACTACCGCGCCGCAACTAGCACGGGTTGCCCTGCAATGTCAAGATCCTGCGGGAACTGGGGAAGTGACGATGTCTATGGCGCATATGCAAACGGCACGGGTAAGCAAGAAAGCCGTTCCACTGGCAGATTTTATTGGTGGATGCGGAGCTGGAAGATTGTATTGTTCACTGTCTCCGCAAGGCGACGTTCATCCATGCGTCTTTTTACCCATAAACGTGGGCAACTTGAAAACCGAAAAGTTCCAGGATATATGGTTAAACTCAACACTCTTCAAAGCCTTAAGGAACAGGGGAAACCTTAAAGGAGCCTGTGGAAAATGCGCTTACAAGTACATTTGCGGGGGTTGCAGAGCGCGGTCAGCTGCATACCATAACGGTGACATGTTAAATTCTGACCCAGGCTGCATCATGGGAAAACAGGTAAAAGGTGCTTGAGTGTGCTTAACACAGAGCAGAAAACGGTTAAAATCTTTCGAGCCCAAAACGGCATAAGCGGAATCTTAAAGGAGGCTGTTGCGGATTCGGGGTTGCGTGGAAAACAGAAAATTTTTGTTAAGCCCAACATGAGCCATCCAGAGTACCTTCCGGGAGTAGTAACATGCCCAGAACTGCTAGGCGAATTGGTTGGTCTGCTTCGGGATAGAGCCAGCGAAGTAATCGTTGGCGAATCCAACGGGTTCAATTACCCCTGCAACTCGGCATTTGAGAAAACAGGCATAGAAGCAGCCGTAGTGAAAGCAGGCGGCACCGTGCTTAATCTTTCAGATGACAAAGTGGTCAAAGTAAAATTCCCAACCAACAGCAGCCCACTAAAGGAGTTGTTTTTACCAAAAACCGTGTTAGAAGCGGACGCGATTGTGAATTTGCCTTTGATGAAAACGCATGAGTTTGCAATGTACAGTGGAGCCATAAAAAACCTCTTCGGCTGCGTCCCCAGCAACAAGCGCATTTACCTGCACCCGTATCTGCCAGAGGTTTTCTACAGGTTATACGCCATCTTCAAGCCGCAGCTAACCATTATGGACGCAAGAGTTGGGATTGAGGGAAATGGCCCAACAAAAGGCAAACCCGTCAAAATGAACTTAATACTAACCAGCAACGACACGTTAGCCATCGATATAACTGCAGTGAAAATCATGGAATTAGACTGGAAACAAACGTACCTGAATTATATTGCGAAAAAAACAGGCTTGCAAGAGAAAGCAATCGTGGTGCAGGGTTTACAGGTGAATGAGGTAATGCGCAAATTTGAGCCTCCAAGAATTGACTTGCCAGTGAAAGCGCAAATGAAAATCTACCAGCACGAATTTTTAACGAAGATGCTGTTTTGCTCTCTGGATGTTGTGAAGCTTTTCCAAAAAGTAACCGTGGCATACAGGGGAGAGCAGATACAGACCGCTTAACTTAGCACTTCATCGTACACTTTGAGTACATCCTTGACGACTATGCGCCAATCAAACTGCTCAAGAATCGTTTTGCGTGCAAGACGCCCCATCTGCTCGGCTTCAGCTGGGTGCTCAAGCAAATACAGTATCCTATCAGCGAACCGTTTCGGATTGAACGGTTCAACCAAAAACCCGTTTTTCCCGCTTTCAATCGTCTCAGGAATCCCGCCCACGCTGGTTGTTACCACGGGCAAGCCAGTTGAAAGCGCCTCCAAAACAGCGAAAGGATGATGCTCATAGAACGTGGAAAACGCAAAAACGTCTGCAGCTTGATAGAGCTTGGGCAGTTTCTTATCTGGATAGTAACCCGTGAAGATTATGCTATCTTTTACGCCAATTTTCTCCGCATGAGCGATGAGCTTGCGCATTTCGTCGCTTTGCCCTTTGCCTGAAATGATGAATTTAGCATTTTTGAATCGCTCAACTACGGCGGGCATGCTCTCGATAAGCGTGAATAAGCCTTTGCGTGCATAGAGCCTGCCTACTGACAAGATGGCTATATCGTCAGGGTTAAAGCCAAGCTCCTCCTTGACTTTGCGTTTATCCTGTGCTGGCTTGAACTTGTTTACGTCAACACCGTTATGGATGACGCGGATCTTTTCTTCGGGAACATTGTAATACTCAAGCAGTTCGCGCTTGGTGAAATGGCTTACCGCGATTATTTTGTTCGCTCGCTCAAGCATTTTCTCCTCAAAAATCCGCAAAAACCAGTTAAAGCTAACCATAAACTTCTCATTAGCGTTAAGCCTGCTGTAGGGTTCGCTTCTGATGGCTTGTGCTTCGCCTTTCCATGTTGAGTGAACGGTGCAAACGAGCGTTTTTCCAAAGTTCGGCGGCACAGCGAAGTTCGGCGTTAACGGCAAGTTAGCATGCGTAATATCCACGTTAACGGTTTCGCGGACGCTGTTTAGTTTGCGGTAGCTTGAGGCTGCAAGCAGAAACGATTTTATGACTGGCATTTTTGGAATTTTTAGGAAAAACACGTTCAGCTGCTCATTGACTTTGATGTCTAACGTTTGGTCAGAACCTGTGACTACGCAGATTTTATAGCCGTTCTTAATGAGCTCGTTTGAGAGGTAGTAAACGTAGGCGCCTGTTCCACCAGACAAAGGCCAATACTCAGGCGAAATGAAGCACACTTTACGCATTCGGCCCCTTCCTCCCCTTGCCCCTCGCATAGTTGGCGGTGGTTATTACTGCGCCGACAAACCATGCGAGCGCTCTGATAAAATAAAGCACCACCAACCGCAAAGCAACGTTATCATGGAATTTAACCGCAATTTTGGCGGCGGAGTAAACAAAGTAAACAAGCATCGCCAACAGAATTAGGCCTGAAACATACCATAAGAGTCTAAGCACTGGTATGATTCCGAGAACGAAAAATGCAATAACTGCCAAAATTAGTGCAGGTTGGATGTTCATGCCCAAATCAGTGATTTCATCACCTTTCGCTAAGCGTCCATGTTTGAAGTAGAGTTTCAGGGTGTTCTTGCCGTATTGCAACTGCTGCTTATAATATGCCCGCACGGTTGGCCTATTGTAGTGATAGCAGATGGCGTTTGGTTCATATGCGATTTTGTAGCCTTTAGCGCTTATTCTGAAGCCTAAGTCTGTGTCGTATTGGCTGGGCAGGTTTTCGTCCCATCCGCCAGCCTCTTCAATAACGGCTTTTTTCAGCAGCAGGTTCATGGTGGCTATGCGGCTGGTGTATTTTCCTATACGCCTGTAGCGGTTTTTAAGTTCGTAACCGATGCTTTTTGCCCATGGGTTTTGGGCGTTCCAAGTTTCAATGCTGCCGCTGACGCCTGCTACTTTGGGTTCTTCCAAGTGGAGTACGAGCTTGCTTAGCCATTGCGGTTCCACTTTGGCGTCTGCATCTATAAAGCCCAGAACCTGATGCTCAGCGATTTTCATGGCGTAATTGTAGGCTGCTGGAGCGTTCAAGCGGATAGAAACAACTTTGACAGAGTATTGCTGGGCTTTTTTGACCGTACCATCTTTCGAGCCGCCATCCATGACGATAACTTCAATGAAGCCTGCGGGGTAATCTAGCGCTAGGATTGATTTGAGGCATTCTTCGATTGTTTGTTCGCTGTTATAGGCTGCAACTATGATTGAAACTTTGGGATATACGTTGCCAGCCAACTTGCTTAACCCTTCATATAGCCAAAATTATTGATAGGAGAATTTTGAACCCGTCAACCATGGGGTCAACCCCTGACCTGCCGTAGGTTCGCTGCTCAAAACTTATCGGCACCTCAGTGATTCTGAAGTTTTTTTTGGCGGTTTTGACAAGCATTTCGGATTCTATTTCGTATTCGCCTGACTTTAGGTTTTGGTTTTTTAGAACTTGACGTTTCATGGCTCGGTAGCCTGATTGGGAGTCAGTGACGGCTACGCCAGTTAAAAGTTGGATAAAATAGTTGAAGAGTTTAACGCCGAAAGCATTTAGCTTTCTTGCAGCCACGCTCTTGTGGTTCAGGTATCTTGAGCCTATGACTAAGTCGGCTTTGTCTTCGAGAACTGGCGCCAATACTTCTAAGAGTTCTTCAGGTTTATGTGAACCGTCCGAGTCAATTGTGACTATTATGTCGCCTTTTGCTTTGGCGAAACCTGCGCGTAGCGCATAGCCTTTGCCTAAGTGTTGTTTTATGGTGTAGATTTTGGCGTTGTATTTTTTGGCTACTTCAAGTGACTTGTCATACGAGCAGTCGTCTACAACTATTATTTCATGTTTTAAGCCTGTTTGCTGCATGACCAATTTTACGCGGTCGATTATGTTGCCTACGGTTAATTCCTCGTTGTAGACGGGAATTATAATGGAAAGCAGCATTGTCTTGAGACTCATTTTATTAAGATGCTCAATGGAAGAACTTATAAAGTTTAGCTACTCCAACCTTGTAAGCAGTTGAATGGATAGTTTGATGCTTAAGATGGAAAACGCTATGTACAGTAAAGTTGATGCTGACAGGAAAATGTGGTTTTCCATGTGGTTTTTGGGGGCGATTGTTACTTTCGGGTTAGCATTTTTCCCCATGTACTACCGCCTGATTGAGAGCAGAAATAGGCATTTTCGGCGTGAAGCAGAGTTGGAGAAGCATATTGATGCATATTTGAAGAGCAAGGGGAAGGAGACGCCAGCAACAAGCGAACATTTTTCAGAGAGGAATGCGAAGGCGTGGGCTGTCAGCATTGTTTTGATTGTGCCTGTTTTTGTTATTTTGTATTTGTTATCGAGAGATTTAGCGGTGCATGAACGAAATCAGGATGCTTTTCTTGCTGCTGCTTTTCCGCAAAGAATGTTTATGCCGCAGACGATACCGATAAAAACATATGTTTTGATTACGATAGTTACGTTGGGCGTTGGGATAGTTTACTGGCTATACAAGGTTGTTAACTTGTATAACGCTCACTTTAAGGCTCAGTTGCAAGTTGAAAAAGAAATAAGCAAGCTAATGGAGGAAGAGAAAGCTGTCGAGCAATTGTAAAGAACGCAGGTTTGTTAGCCACGGCGGAGACATCTGGGGTTTCAGCAGAAAGTACAATGTTCCCCTCGACAAAGTGCTTGAATTCAGCGGACCAATCAATTTCTTAGGTCCTTCCCCTAAAGCTGTTGAAGCTGTAAAGCAATATGCCAAGTTCATAAAGTTTTATCCTGACCCAAACCCCGTGGAGTTTAAAGAGAAAATTGCTCAGTATGTAGGTCATGGGGTTGAAGAGGAAAACATTATTTTAGGCAACGGCTCAATCGAACTCATCTACGCCATAACCGAGATTTTGCCAACCAAGTTTAACGCAGTGATTCCTGTGCCCTCCTTCTCGGAGTATGAGAAGGCTGCTTTGCGAGTTGGCGGCGAAGTGGTTTTTGTTCAATTGCCTGAAGATTTTTCACTAGATAATGAGCGAATTAAGAAGGCAGTTACTGACGACACAAAGATAATGTGCATCTGCAACCCGCATAGCCCTTCAGGAACCCTCTACAGCAAGGAGTCGGTTTTGGACCTTGTTCGTTTCTGCCAAAAAAGGGACATCACATTCAGCATAGATGAAAACTACATAGAATTTGCAGAAAAAGGCGAAGACACCACTTTAGCGGGCATGATCAAAGAGTATGAGAACCTCTTTGTGATTCGGTCAGTTACCAAATTTTACGGCATGGCAGGCATACGCTTCGGCTACGGCATAGCCACAAAAAACCTCATCAACAACCTTGAAAACGTTAGTCTACCATGGAGCATCAATGGCTTAGCAAGCTTTGCCACGCTGGCGGCGTTCAACGACACAGAATTCATAGAAAACACCAAAACAACAATCGCCAAAGAAAGAGCACAGCTTACCAAGAACCTAAACGAAATCGAAGGCTTACACGTCTACCCATCGGTAACGAACTTTGTGCTTGTAAAAATCCAAAACCGAAAAATCTCATCCACCAAGCTAAAGGAACTTCTGGCAAAAGAGCGCATGCTAATCCGTGACTGCTGCACCTTCACGGGCTTAGATGACAGCTACTTCAGAATCACCGTTAGGTCAGCCAAAGACAACCAAAAACTCGTCGAAACAATAAAGCGGCTAATTAGCAAACATCCAAGCTAAACTATGCCTACCTATAGGGTACCTACTATTAGTTAAGAAAATTCACCAACAAAAAGTAACCAACCAAAACAGCAAAAAGCATCAAAAACAGCTTCAGCGCTGTGTTCCGTTAAAGCTATAAACTCGCAAATAATCGTTTTAAGCAAACGTTCATTTAACAGTCAAAGTCAAACCATACAAAGGTTGAACTAAAATGAAAGTGGTTGTCCACTGGAGCGGAGGAAAAGATTGCTGTACAGCTCTTCACAAAGTGGTAGAGCAGGGTCATGAAGTAGAATGCCTAGTCACCTACATCTACATGGAACCCTACGTTTTCCACAGCTTCAAAGTCATAGAACAACAAGCCAAAGCGCTGGGCGTTCCCCACCAATTCGTCAAGATTACTGACAACCGCTATGACGACATCATGGGAACCCTCGAACGGCTACACAAAGAGCAGGGCGTGGAAGCCATCGTGACAGGCGACATAGACAACGTACATCACCGCCGCGTATGGAAAGATGCATGCAAAAAACTAGGCGTGAAGCTCTTAATGCCGCTGTGGGATAGACCGTTCAACCTGATTCCAGGCAACCGCTACCGCAAACGAATCATGGAAATGGAACAAACAACCGGCGTCAAAGCAATCCTCAGCTGCATCGACCAGAGGTACTTCAGCGAACAATGGCTAGGGCGTCAGATTGACAGAAAATGCATTGAAGACATGAAACTCCTAGTCGGTCCACCAGGTAAGGGAATAGACGTTTCAGGCGAACCTGGAGAATACCACTCAACATCACTTGACGCGCCGCTATTCAAGCAACGCATAGAAATAACAAAATATACAAAGCGAAGCCGAGTCGTCGATTTCGGAGGCTCACCATACCGAGAAGGAAACTTCCTCTACATGGACATCGAAGAAGCCACTCTCGTACCAAAAACGCCAAAAGCAGAAACCCCAACTGCACAATCTGTCTAATCACCAAACGGATTGTGACTGCTTTAGGGGTTTTATGGCAATATTGATAAACCAAACATACGCCTAAACCAATAGGAAGGCTCAAGTTGAGTAAAATAGTAGACAAACAAGTTGTCGGCAACCTAACCTTAAACATTGTTTGGCTCTGCGGAGGAACAACCGCCGACATAACTCCAGCCCAACCGTTAAAGTTCAACATGGACCAAGCATGCGAAAAAATAAAGAAAGCGCATGTCAAAATCCGAGTAAAATCCCCAATGCTTTTGATGTTTGATTATATGAAGATGGAAATAAGCCTCTTTGACGGCGGACGAATGCTAATAAAAAACGTTACCGATAACAAACTACCAACAAAAGCCTTCGTTGAGATTTTAAAAGCCATCAATATACCAGTATAACGTAAAATTAATGGAAAATCAACTTAGAACCCTTCTTAACCGCGCTCCCAAGACCTTCCTGCTTAATCACTCGAATTAGCCTAGAAGTTGACTTCTGGCAGTTTCTCTGGAAGCTCCTCTGAATCTTAACCAGCGTATCATAATCGAAGTCTTTGGTTTTCACCCTAGCCAAATAGTTATCCATCTGATCATACAAGCCCTGACTTATCACTTCATCATACAACTTGCTACCAGGGCACGCAATGTAAATATTGAACATGCACCAGTCCGCCTGCAAACTTTTTGCAAACTTAAAGGTAGCATTCATGTCGTCAACTGTTTCACCAGGAATGCCAAGCATAAAAGAAGTTGTCGTTCGTATTCCGACTTCTCTGCAAAGCTCAAAAGTACGCTTAACCTCTTGCAGGTCAATGTTTTTGTTAAGCTTCTGCTGAATCGTGGGTGAACCTGATTCTACGCCGAAGAAGATGGTTTCGCAGCCAGCAGACTTCATGCTCTCAAGTAGCTCTTTGGAGATTAGGTCGGCTCTGGTTTCGCATGTCCATTTGAGGTCTATTTTGTTCTCTCTGAGTAAGCGGCAGAGCTCGGAAGTGCGTTGTTTGTTTATGGTGAAGTTGTCGCCGACAAAATAGATGCCCCTTGAACCATAATTGTCAACCATGTGCTTGATTTCGTCTATGACTCTTTGAGGCGAGAAGGCCCGACAAGCAGTTCCCCATAGCTCTCTTGTTTCGCAGTACGCACACTGGTATGGGCAGCCACGCAGTATGCTCATGGTATCGACTGGTTTAACAGTCAAATAGGGTAATGCACGGTCATACATTCGCATCGGCAACAGATGGCGGGCTGGAAAAGGAACAGAATCTAAATCACTAATAAACTCAGGCGGACTCTTTACCATGCCGCCGTCAACGTTCAATGCCACGCCAGAAATTTTGGCAATCACTTTGTTTTCTTGACGTTTCGTTATGGCGGTGGCAAGTTTTACCATGGCCTGCTCTCCTTCACCGATAACAACGTAATCTATCTCTGGGTGTTGCAGCATTGTTTGAGGCATGTATGAAGGATGAGGCCCGCCCACTATCACTTTTGACGAGGAACAAACTTCCTTAACAGCCTTCGCAAGCTCTATAGACCTCTCATAAGTTAAAGAACTACAGTTTATGCCCACTATTTCAGGAGAACGCTTTTTTACTTCAGATTTGACTTCTTCGATTGGTCTTTCCAGCAGGTAATTGTCATAAATTTCTACTTGAAAACCGTTCTTTTCTAAAGCAGCAGCAATATAAGCTAAGCCTAAGGGAGGGAGCTTTCCCGCCATACCCCAAGGAGATTTTAGGGGTGGGGCAGTGGTCATTAGTAAAATCAATGTTCAGCTTTCTCCATGTTCAATTGTTTTGTCTTGCCCTCTTTTCTACTTCATCAGGCTGTTTGCTTTTGCTCTGATTGCCCTTCGGAAATGTGC
>Ga0208689_1001637_pt1 | contig 11543 bp, 6 predicted proteins | sample June2015DPH_8_15_FD_184700 | JGI IMG/M metagenome (GOLD analysis project Ga0208689, IMG submission 184700) | Peatland microbial communities from SPRUCE experiment site at the Marcell Experimental Forest, Minnesota, USA - June2015DPH_8_150... | ecosystem: Environmental > Terrestrial > Soil >... | reverse complement strand
AAAAACGCCAACGCTGAATCTGTTGGTATGGGAAGGCTATGCCGATCCCTCGTTCGTCAAGGCTTTTGAGGAGCAGCATAATTGCAAAGTCTCGGCGTCGTACATGGGATCGAGCGACGAACTGGTTGCCAAGCTGCGCGGTGGCAGCGCCGGGAACTATGACGTGATCTCGCCCTCGAGCGATGTGGCGACGTCGATTGCGGCGGCGGGACTGGCGGCTCCACTTGATTTGTCGAAGCTTCGGAGCTATGGACAATTGTCTCCACAGCTCACTTCCCTGCCGCTGGTGCGCCTGAACGGTCAAGTGTATGGAGTGCCCTTCATGTGGGGGCCGGACCCTCTGATCTATGACACCACAGTATTTGCACAAGCTCCCGAGAGCTGGAATGTGCTTTGGGATCCAAAGTACCGCGGGAAGATTTCGGTGTGGGACGATCTCTCGACGGTCTACATGGCGGCGCAGGTTCTAGGCTATGACAAACCCAATCCGCCGCAGCTTTACAACTTGAGCGATGAACAGCTGGAGGCTGTGAAGAAGAAGTTGCTGGAATTAAAGCCAAATATCCGCAAGATGTGGTCGACGGGCGGGGAGTTGACGAATCTTTTTCAGAATCACGAAGTGGTAGCGGCCATGGGATGGCCACTGATGACCAATCAATTGCGCAAAATCAACTTTCCGGTGGGCGAGACGATTCCGAAAGAAAACACAACCGGATGGATCGATCACCTAATGATTACAGCGGGTAGCGAGAACCAGGATCTGGCGTATGAATTTATCGAGTACATGATTGAGGCGCAGACTCAGAAGAAGGTGACGGACGTGACCGGATACACTCCGGCGAATCCGCAAGCGGCGCGGTTAATGACGCCCGCAGAAGTGAAAGGTCTGCACTTGGACGACGTCGACAATTACCAGAAGCGGCTTTATTTCTGGCAGAATGTGCCGCGTCGCGCTAAGTACAACGAGATCTGGAACGAAGTGAAGGCGGCGCAATGAGGTGCGCCTGAACGTTCAGTAAGAATGGCTGCGATTCAATGTCTTCCATCACAACCCAAAGAAACATCTCCGCAAAAGTCAGCGATCAGATTGCGCCTGGCACGCTGCTCAGCATCCGCAATGTCGCTAAGCATTTCGGCAAGAACGTCGTGTTGCGAGATATTTCTCTGGATGTGGCGGAAGGAGAATTTCTCACGATCTTGGGGGAAAGCGGGTCGGGCAAGACGACGCTGCTGCGAATCATCGCGGGCTTTGAGAGTGCGAGCGCGGGCGAGGTGTGGATGGGCGATGAAAGACTCGACCGCCAGCCACCTTATCGGCGGCGCGTGAACACGGTGTTCCAGTCCTATGCGCTGTTTCCACACCTCACTGTGGAACAGAACGTGGCGTATGGACTGCGGGTGGCGAAGAGACCTGAAGCGGAAATTGCATCTCGCGTCGAAGAAGCACTGGCCAAGGTAAAGATGTCGGCTTTCGCAAAGTCGAAGCCTTCAAAAATCAGCGGAGGGCAGCAGCAACGGATCGCGCTGGCACGGGCGCTGGTGAACCGTCCGCGGCTATTGCTGCTGGATGAGCCACTTTCAGCGCTGGACGCAAATTTGCGGCGACAGATGCAGGTGGAACTGAAGTCGCTGCAGCGCGAGGTCGGCATTTCCTTCATCTTCGTAACTCACGATCAGGAAGAGGCGATGGTGATGTCGGACCGGATCGCGTTGCTGCGCTCGGGTGAACTGGAGCAGGTGGCGACACCTCGGGAGATTTACGGCCGACCGGCAACCGCCTACGCGGCGCAGTTTATTGGGCACACGAATCTGCTTAAGGGGGAAGTGCGGGCAGGAGTGCTGCGCTGCGGTCCTTTGACATGGCCGGCCGCGCTTCCGGATGGACCGGCTGTGTTCTCACTACGGCCAGAGAATATTCGCCTGGCCACGGCGAGTGCCTCTGTCGCTGGAAGCGTGCGCATCCGCGGAAAGGTTCGCCATCAGGCCTTTCATGGGGCCACGGAGCTGATTCGTGTGGAATGCGGCAACGGTTTGGTGCTGGTGGTGCGGACTCCAGGCAGCGGCGGAGCGTTGGACGACGTCGAGCTGGAGTTCTCTCCCACGGATGCGGTTCTGGTGCGCGAGTCTCCGGAAAGAATCTGATGTTTTCCCGAGCTTACAAAGCGGCGGTGACGTTGCCTCCACTGGTGTGGGTGACGGTGTTTCTGCTAATGCCGTATTTGCTGATGTTCTGCTACAGCTTCTGGTCGGTGTCAGCGTCGCAGACCATCGTGCATTCGTGGAATCTCGCCAACTACGGACAATTACTGCGAGTTGATGTTTACTGGCAGACGCTGCTGCGCTCCATGTGGATCGCGGCAAGAGTGACGATCTTCTCGTTGCTACTGGGATATCCGCTGGCATACTTTCTTTCGTTTTATGCGGGGAATAAGAAGGATCTGCTCTATCAATTGGTAATCATCCCGCTGTGGGTTAGCTACCTGGTCCGGGCCTATGCGTGGAAGACGATCCTGGGCTCGGACGGCGTGCTGAATACATTGCTGCAGTATGTACAGGTGACGAAGCATCCGCTGGAGTTTCTGCTGTACAGTCCGTTTGCGGTGGTGTTGACACTGACGCACATCTACACTCCGTTTGCGTTTCTTCCCATCTACGCGACATTGGAGCACATTCCGCGCAATCTCGTAGAAGCGTCGCATGATCTGGGCGCGACCCCGGGGCAGACGTTCTGGAAGGTGATTTTCCCGCTCTCGATTCCGGGAGTGGTGGCAGGAGCGACGTTTGCTTTCGTGCTCAGCCTGGGTGATTTTCTTGCGCCGCTGCTGCTGGGTGGTCCGAGCGGCATTATGATTTCAAACATCGTGGTGAGCTTGTTTGGGGCGGCTTACAACTGGCCGCTGGGCGCGGCGATATCGCTTTGCATGCTGGTTCTGGTAGTGAGCCTGCTTGTTTTCTCCGAACGGCTGGAGAAGAAGTGGAGCTTCTCGTGAGCGAAACGAAGTTTGCCGCGGGCTCCCGCTGGTTGCTTCTCCATGCCGTGGCCGTATTCGCGTTCCTCTATCTGCCGATTGCGGTCCTTATTCTTTATTCGTTCAACGGCGAGGGCGTGGGCGGATTCCCGCCGCATCATCTGACGCTCGACTGGTATCGCACGCTTTTCGCGGACGGGCCGATCTGGGATTCGGTGCTCAACAGCCTGCAGGTGGCATTGGCGGCAATGGTGATCTCGCTGGCATTCGGAGTGCCGGCGGCGCTGGCGCTGGAGCGGGCACAGTTTCCGGGCAAGGCGGTGTTCCGGCGGTTAGTGCTCTTGCCATTGATTCTGCCGGGCATTATCACAGGACTTTCGCTGCTCATGCTGTTTAACGTGATGGGAACAAAACTCAGCCTCATGACAATTATTTTGGGACACGGGACAGCGTTGATCTCCGTGGCCACGACCGAAGTGTTCGCGGGCCTGCAAAAGCTCGATCGGGCGCAGGAAGAAGCTTCTCTCGATCTGGGTGCGAATTACTGGCAAACATTTTGGCGAATCACGGTGCCGAACCTGAAGCTACCGATCATCGGCGCAGCGCTGCTGATCTTTACGCTTTCGATGGACGAGATCGCGGTCAGTTTCTTTCTGATCGGGCGCAATAACACGCTGCCGCTGGAGATTTGGGGACGACTGCGGCGCGGCATCACACCGGAGATCAACGCGGTGTCGACCATCATCTTTGTGTTTTCGTTGGTGGCGATCGTTCTCTGGTACCGCTTGCGCATGCGCGGCGAAGGCGCGGCGGACGTGAGCGTCGAAATCGTAGAAGCTGCGGAGGGGCATGCGGTATGAGCGCGAATCGCAGGGAATTTATCAAGTTTGTAGTGGCAGGGGCAGTGACGGCGGGGTGTCCGATCGACCTTTCGCTGGTGGCAGCTCAGACCGGCGACGCACAAAAAAGTCACGCCGCTGATGTGGATGGAGAAGACAATCGAATCTGCCACCAGGTGCGCGACGGCAAAGTGTTCACGCGGCCACCGGCTTCGGCGCGACATGATGTGGTGATTGTCGGTGGCGGCGTGAGTGGATTAACCGCGGCATATCGTTTGCAGCACCGCGACTTCCTCTTGCTGGAAAAAGAGCCGCACTGGGGTGGCAATGCTTACGGGATGGAATATGAGGGCAGCACATATGCAACGGGATCGGCGTTTCTGGCGAAAGATGAATACGCTTACCACTTCGCGAAGGAAATTGGATTGGAGCCGTTGCCCGTCAACAGCCCCGACGCGAGCATCATTCGCGGTGAGTTGGTCCCGGATACTTGGGGCGAAGGCCTCAGCAAGCTGCCCTATTCTCCCTCGGTGCGCGAGAGCTTCAAAAAGTTCAAAAAAGAAATGTTAGCGATCGACGTGGAGAAACGGGGAAAAGAACTCTTCGACAAACCATTTACCGATTTCATGAAGGGGTACCCAGGAGAGATCAAGCAGTGGTGGGATAACTTCGGGCCATCCAACTGGGGAGCGACTAGCGAAGAGACAGCGGCAGGTATCGCCATTCTTGCTTTGCAAGAAATGGTCGAAGAGAGCCGAACGGACGACCGCTATACCTGGCCCGGAGGATTGGGCGCGGTCACGAAAAAGCTGGCGGACATTCTCCAGCCGAAGTGCAAAGACCGGATGCAGAGAGGCGCGACGACTGTTGCCGTGGTGTCCGAAAAAGAAGGAGTGCAGGTCACTTACACGCTGGGTGGCGAGTTGAAGACGGTTGCGGCCAAGGCCGTAATCATGGCGACGCCCAAGTTCATCACGCGGCGCATCGTCGAGGGCCTGCCGGAAAAGCAAAGCGAGGCGATGCACCAGATTCGCTACATTCCGTATCCCGTGGTGAATCTGATTTTCGACAAGCCGGTGTTCAATCATGGCTACGATACGTGGTGCCCTGGCAATACTTTCACCGATTTCGTGGTGGCTGATTGGGTCATCCAGAAGCAGCCTGGTTACCAGCAGAAGTTCAACATTCTCAGTTGCTACACCCCGATGAAAGAAGAGGATCGAGGCTATCTCTTGAACGAGATAGGGGCGCGCAAGATCGCCGCGAATGTATTGAGCGACTTCCAGAAATTGATGCCTGCATTGAATGTCGATCCGGTCGAGGTGCACATTTACCGGCGAGGGCATCCTTTATATATGTCCACGCCGGGGCTCTACACACGAGTCCAGCCACTGGCGCGGCATCCCATGGATCGCGTGTTCTTTGCCAACACGGATTCGGAAGGACCAGAATCCACCACCAACGAAGGAATCCGCGCGGCGCAGCGCGCCGTGAAGGAAGTGGAAATGCGGCTGGCGGGAAGACCTGAGCCGAAGCAGACAGCGGTGGCGGGCTGATGTTGTTCCTCAAACTCTTCCCTTTTTGAAGATGCTCACGGGATATCTTGTCCACACCATGGTGTACGTAAATACGATCTAATCTTCTGAGAACCTCCAACCCATAGTAAAGTTATAGGTAGGGTATTCAGCTGTCGAACAGCGGTTTGCGCCCTTCAATCCGATCGGTCAATAAAAGGACAAATCACACTTTGAGTTTGAGTATTCGCAACATCGCCATCATCGCTCACGTGGACCACGGCAAGACCACGCTAGTCGATGCCATGCTGCAACAGAGCGGCACTTTTCGCTCCAACGAGCACCACGTCGAACGCGTGATGGATTCGAACGAACTGGAGCGCGAGCGCGGCATCACAATTCTGGCTAAGAACACGGCCATTTTCTATCACGACGTGAAGATCAACATTGTGGATACGCCCGGCCACAGTGACTTTGGCGGCGAGGTGGAACGTGCACTGAAGATGGTGGACGGAGTGATGCTGCTGGTGGACGCGAGCGAAGGGCCCCTGCCGCAGACGCGCTACGTGCTGACCAAGGCGCTGGAGGCGAAGTTGCCGCCAATCGTGGTGATCAACAAGATTGATCGGCCCGATGCGCGTCCGCAGGAAGTGCTCAACGAAATCTACGACCTGTTTATCGATCTTGACGCAAAGGAAGACCAGCTCGACTTTCCAGTTCTCTACACGAATGCAAAGGAGGGGACGGCATCGACGGACATGAAGGGCGGCGGCGAAAATCTGCGGCCGCTGTTTGACGCGATTTTGGAGACGACTCCGCTGCCGCAGGGCGATCCAGCCGGGCCTCTGCAGATTCTGGTCGCGAATCTCGATTACAGCGATTTCCTCGGACGTCTGGCGATCGCGCGCGTGTTCAATGGAACGATGTACACGGGCGAAGACGTGGTTATCGCCAAGCGCGATGGATCGCTGCACAAGACCAAGATCACTAAACTGTTTTCCTTTTCCGGATTGAAGAGGACGGACATTACGGAAACAGTGTTGGGCGACATTATCGCCGTCGCTGGAGTGGAAGGAATCACGATCGGGGAGACGATTACGGATCCAGTCAATCCGGCACCGCTGCCGCCTATTGTGATCGACGAGCCGACCATCGCAATGACGTTCACAGTGAATACTTCGCCGTTCGCAGGACGCGAAGGCACCTACGTCACGTCGCGCAATCTGCGCGAGCGCCTGGCGAAGGAGTTGCTTACCAACGTTTCTTTGCGCGTGGAAGAGATGGGCACGACCGACTCGTTCAAGGTGCTCGGGCGCGGCGAGCTTCAGCTTTCGATCACCATCGAGATGATGCGCCGCGAGGGCTACGAACTGATGGTGGGCAAGCCGGAGATCGTCACCAAGCGCATCGATGGCAAGCTGATGGAACCGGTGGAGCATCTCACGGTGGACGTCCCCGAAGAATTTGTGGGCGTGGTGATGGAGCAACTGGGCTCCCGCAAGGGTGAGGTTGCTAACATGCACAACCATGGCTATGGACGAGTGCGGATTGAGTTTCGGGTGCCCAGCCGCGGTCTGATTGGGCTGCGCAGCCAGTTGCTTACCGATACGCGTGGGACCATCGTGATGAATTCGCTTTTCGACGGGTATACCGAATGGCAGGGGGAAATTCCACACCGGCTTACGGGAGCGCTGATCGCGGACCGGGCTGGAGTGTCGACGGCTTACGCACTGTGGGGTCTGCAGGAACGGGGAGAGCTTTTCGTCGGTCCGGGCGTTGAGCTGTATGAAGGGATGATCATCGGCGAGAACGCGAAAGACGATGATCTGGACGTGAACGCCGTGCGGGAGAAGAAACTCACCAACATGCGGGCTTCGACGGCAGATGAGGCCATCCGGCTGGTTCCCTTCCGGCAATTGAATCTGGAACAGGCAATCGAATTCATTGCCGACGACGAGTTCGTGGAGATCACTCCGAAATCGCTGCGGCTGCGGAAAAAAGTTCTGCAATCGAACAAGCGCAAGAAGCGTGCAATGGAGACGGTGGAAGAGGCGTGAAGTCTCGGGGGCAATCCGGAAAGACTAAAGAACCGCTGCGAATGTTTCTGGTGCCCTGCAGTTGTGGAACGACGTTTGCAGTTACGGAAAATTACGACCGTCGCGGGGCTACCTGGAGCCGGTATCTGATTTGTCCCGCCTGCGGCAAGCGGCACGATCCCAAGAACCGTCTGTTACAAGTTGGATATCACCGCGAAGGCTATTGGAAAGTGGATGATTGCTAGCGGGGCCTCCGGTCTGGGCATGCCGCGCTATTTAACAGGCCGGATTTGACAAACCTGCTATACTTCTCGGCGCATTCGACTGTTCGCCAGCTCCGGTCTCGATTTTCAGGAAGGTGTCCCCGACCTGCCAGTCTGCCGCATCGAGCTCGCACTTCGACAGCTCAATGCAGAGGCCTACGCTTGAAGAATATTTTCGTGGGGAACTTGAGCTTTAACACATCGGAAGAGGAACTGCGGCAGATGTTTGAGCCGTTCGGGCAAGTGGACCGGGTCAGCATCATGACGGATCGCGATACTGGGCGCTCGCGCGGATTCGGTTTTGTGGAAATGGCCAGCAACGAAGATGGAGAAAAGGCCATCACTGCATTGAACGGCTCACAGGTGGGCGGGCGCACGCTCAATGTAAACGAGGCGCGCCCCAAAACCGAGCACGCCGGAGGCGGTGGACGCGACCGCGGAGGCCGAGGCGGAGATCGCGGCGGTGACCGTGGTGGCCGCGGCGGTGGTGGCGGCGGCCGGGGCCGCTTCTAAGAATCCGCAGTTCAGACAGACGCGAGCGATAGTTTCTTCAATTGCGGTCGGTGTTCTGCCTCCGACGCTCGAACCGCTGCTTGAATGATCATCCTCGAAAGTAGTGCGCTAATGAGCGTGGTCAGTGCCGAAGGCATCGATTAGCAATGCTCCATTGATGCTTCTGAGTCGACCCATGTAAACTGAAGCTATTGGTGCGCGCCCGTAGCTCAGCTGGATAGAGCGATTGCCTCCGGAGCAATAGGTCGGGAGTTCGAATCTCTCCGGGCGCACCAGACTTGTCCAGATCCTTCGCCCAACCCCGGCTCAGGATTTCGGCTGCGGGCTCCCGCTCCGCTCACGCCCGCAAAACGCCTCAAGTTCGAATCTCTCCGGGCGCACCGGATTCCCTCTCTTGTTCAATGGGGCCGAACGCCACACCTTTTCTACCGCATCAGCGGGAACCTGCCTAAGGTGCGGTTCGTCCGAACCTATAGGTGAGGCTAATACTGGCATAGGAAGGGATGCGAACTCCCACGACTTCCTGTATCTGGGAGGGCTCGAAATTTTCCGTCGTTTGGCCGGTGAAGCCGCTTGCGATAAGGAAATTCACGCCCACATTCATGCGGCCATTCAAAAAGGGTCGGACCACGGCGCCGCGAAACTCCTTCACCGGCGTTCCAGTGCATTCGGCATTCAGGTTCGGCAGGCATCCCGTGCCCAAGGGCTTTGTGCCCACGTATTCGAATTCTCCTCGCGCTTGCAGACGAAACGGAAGCTTCTGAATTGTTCCTAACAAATCGAAGAGCGTCCGCGGAGCTTCCGGTGTGGGCTCTCCCGTATCATGATCGCGGGCATCGGCTTTGGAGAAGGTCGCTAACAGCGAACCCTGGCTGAAGTTTCGCCGCACCGCGACCGTCATGAATCGAAGTCGGCTTGGTCCTTCGTTAATCTGCAATCCGGTGTCCGGATCGATTTTCGCCAGCTGTGCGCTGCTGGTAACGTGGCCCAGCGTAAGACGCAGATCCGTCTTGTGTACGGTCTTGCTGGCGACGACCTGGTACGAATGCGACGTGGCCACTGGAGTGCCCGCGGCAGATCCAGTGCCGATCCGGGGATCTTCTGTAAAGAAAGCCTGGCCAAAGCTGAAGGAGATGAGCGGAACATACCACGATTCCTTGGGAAGAAACGAAACCGTAGCCTTGGGCGAGTTCACGGCCACCCATTTCTGAAACGAATTCTGCGGATACAGCAGATCTTCGTTATCCACATCAATTTGATCGCGGCGCCAGCCGAGATAATAGCGGAAGTAATGGGCCAGAGCGCCCTCCGCGGCAATGTAAGGTGTTAGCGATGCGATGGTGATGTTATTCCCGTCAATAGGAGTGAAGGGGCCGCAGTACGTTGGGTCACCGGGATTGAAGAATCCATAATGGTCGAGATCATCGCGGCGAGGCGCTTCGCGCTCGTAGTCAAAACCAGCCAACAAAGACAGATATTCGGCAATCTTGTTCACGTAGTTCACGCTGTTGCCAGCCACCGTGCGAAACTCACTCTGCCGGATCAGACCCTGCCCGAAATCCGAAAACAAAGAGAGGTTGTAAGTGCGAAAAAAGCCGGAAAGCTGCAGTTGCTGGCTACCGCTGAGTTGCCAAATATCGTTCAAGGCTACGAGTGCGGTGTGAGTCTGATCTTTCTGCCGCGGATCGATGGTGTCGCCGTAATTGGGGAAATTGGCGTCAGCGGGAAAGATGGGGACGAGTCCCGGAACGTAGGAAAATCCATAGTAACCGATGCCAAACAAAGTAAGCCGGTGCTTGCCAACGTGGAATAATCGCTCGCCATTGAATTTGTACTGTTGCCGATGTTCCAGCCGGTCGAGGAATCCATTGCCATAGGAGGCTGCGAAGGCCATCCAAGAATTGGGGGTAAGGCTTAATCCGGCCACCACGTCGAGGTCTCGATAATCTCCGGTGAGGGTGATGAAGGGATCGATATGAGACCGTAGTCCGTACGTTGCCGCTAGATTGACCGAATGATTCCCTTCCCGAACGTTGAACGCTCCACCATCGATCTGAACGCTTTCCAGGATTTCCGGAATAAATATGTTCGGGTCGGAATAGCCATTGCCGTGGGCATTGGCCGACAAATTGTTGGGCACGAGGTAGCTGCCGACCGCGATGTACTGCGCAATCGGCTCGCCATGATCTCCTGCCACTCCCGGCGCAAAATATTGCGGCGCTTTGATGCCGCTGGAAGCGGTTTCGATGGGGTATCCGGGAATCGAAACGGGAGCGCCGGGGCGCCCAGGATTTGCGTCGAGGAGGTCCTGACGCACAAAAACTTTCTCACCAGGATCGGGACTGAGCACGTCGGTCTCGTTCACGTCCGCAGTGACAGCGACGTTTTCGATTCGAGACGAAAGCTGGCCCATTCGAATCTCGATCGCAGAATTACCACTTTGCCGGACGGTGATTGGGTGGACGACCGGACGAAATCCGGAAGCCTCAGCTTTGAGGACGAGTTCTCCAGATGACCTGAGCTTCACCGCGAACTGCCCATCCGGCCCCGAGATGGCATGGGCTAGAACTTGATCCTGCCCCACAATTTCGACCGAAGTGTTTGGCAAAGCGTTTCCCTCGGGATCGACGACACGGCCACTCAAGACAATCTCTTGCGCAAGCAGAGTGCCGGGCGCGAGGAGCAGAAACAATAGCAGGACAGTTCCAGCCAAGCTTCGCTGCGAGTGGCCTACGCGGTTGAACTGAACGCCAGAGAGTTCGATCTCTATCGGGGCGTCCATTGCGGGTGGCCAGAGAAGAGCCCATTGGCGAAGCCCATCTGATAAGCAAGGAAGAGACCAAAAGCCAAACTCACCAACCCGGAAGCTAGCCCCAGCCAATGAGAAAAATTCTCGTGCCTGTTCCCAAGGAAGTTGAAGGCAGAGACGATGCTCATGGTAATCAGCATCATGCCACCCACCGTGCCGGCTCCGAAGACGAGTAGGTAAACCAGCGCCCAGTGCGGGTTTCGGATGGTCGTCAGAATAAGCAGGGCAACCGCTGCTGAACCAGCCAATCCGTGAACAATGCCCACAACTAAGGGACGCAACTGTTGGTAGAGGCCGATCCTGCCGAATATTCGGTCGAGCCAAGTCAGAGGAGTTTGGTGGCTGTGCGCATGCGCTTCCGGGGCGTGTCCGTGCGCATGGCTGTGCACGTAGTCCCCATGAACGTGGGGATGAGAATGAACGACGTGAGATTCTTCCGCCGCGGGAGCGATCGTGCGCGCCGCGCGCAGAAAACTTGCAATATTCATCGCACCCAGGACGATCAGCATGAGCCCCACGGAAAGCTCCATGGAGAGCCCGATTCGCGCGGGAATCACCACGTCAAACAGGATGATGGCGGAGCCCACGACGAATATCGTG
>Ga0208689_1001631_pt1 | contig 11591 bp, 15 predicted proteins | sample June2015DPH_8_15_FD_184700 | JGI IMG/M metagenome (GOLD analysis project Ga0208689, IMG submission 184700) | Peatland microbial communities from SPRUCE experiment site at the Marcell Experimental Forest, Minnesota, USA - June2015DPH_8_150... | ecosystem: Environmental > Terrestrial > Soil >... | reverse complement strand
ATAATTTTTCAGCACCAATCTGCGACACCACGACCCGATTTCGTGAAAGTGCGCGAATGTGCTTGAAAAATTATGGGGAACGGCAAGAATCTAAAAAACACGGAAACCAATATGGTAAGAGAAATAATTGGCCAGTTTTACTTTAAAAAAACGAGTAACGGAAATCTTTTTGGCGAATGGTCGAATAATGACAAAGCCGAAATCTTCTCGGAAAGCTGTGATTTAATAAAAGCGGGTAATGATATTTACCTTGGGGAATATATTTCAACTTGGCAGGAGAATGGGAAGCCGATTTCTGCAAAATTAACAATTACGCGAAAACAGAATAATAGCCCTTTGTTCTTTCTGAAATGGCATGGAAATAAATTTGGTTTTGAAGGTGAAGGTATGCTGTGTGACGATATTTTGATTGGTCGCTTTCATGAGGTGTAGGAAATATCGGCAGTGGTGGATTCTGTTTTATTTTCAGGCAAAATTCGTTGTTTTTGGGCAAACGGCCATTTTTAGGCAAAGCCCAACCGATGATAGAAAACTGTCGAGAAAATTATGCTCACGCTTCCCAAAACCTTTTCAAACACCACACACCAAATCGCTCAAACGCACTTTCAAGGCTGTGGCAATTCTCATAAGGGCATCAACGGAGACATTTTCCTCGCCACGCTCAATGTCGCCGATGTAATTGCGATGAAGATCGGCTTTCTCAGCCAGCTTTTCCTGACTCCATTTGAGATTCCGGCGATGCGTTCGTATGTTTTCGCCCAAGATTTTTCGATGTTTCGGGATTTTCACAACCCCTTAAAAGAACCTGAAACGGCACGTATGGACTACCGTATATGCACTGTATTTTGTTCTTGCATTCTTTCCGCCTCTTTGCGATTGTTGCGCAGTAATGAATACGCAGATCGTATTTCGGCGCAGACTCGGCCCTGATCCGCACGCCGGCGGCGCGCTGACATATACGCTACGTGGATGTCCCGACATTTTGGAGCTCGATAACGGAGACTTCGCCGTCATCGGTTCGGACATTACGGCCGATGCCGCCGGCAAATTGCCGCCTTCCGTCAGTTGCGGGCCTGACGAGCGGATAATCAGAATCCCGCGTCGCACGCTCGTTCTTGCCAAACAGGACATCCCTGACAAGCTTTAATCCGCCGTTCGTGGTAAAATGGCGGCATGGGAATCTGGGGGTGGATTTCACAAAACTGGTTCGACCTTATTACTGTCGTCGGTATCGTCGGCGGATTGTGGTTCACCGCCGTTTCGCTGCGTTCTGAAGCGAAGACGCGGCGCATTGCGAATCTCCTTACGCTGACGCAAAACCACCGTGCGTTATGGGAAGTTTTTTACCAAAATGTGCAACTTACCCGGATTCTGGACCCATCGGCGGACATTGCGTCCCTGCCGGTCAATCACGGTGAGGAGATTTATACCACCGCGCTCATTCAACATCTGTTCAGCGCGTATCGGGCGATGCAAAGCGATCTCACCATCAAACCGGAGGGGCTGCGCCTCGACGTGCGCGAGTTTTTCGAGTTGCCATTCCCAAAGCCGTGTGGAAGAAAATCAAACCGTTTCAGGACAAAGATTTCGTCGCGTTCGTCGAAAGTTGTTTGTCAGAAAAATAGACGGGAAAGGACGGCCTTGCCTTCGATCTCAGGGATGTTGAACCATAATTACTGCTGCCGGCAAATCTGTCGGTCTTTTTCAGATCGTGAGAAGTCCTGTGATGCACGCATATGATAACCCTGTACCGGCTGACAACCAAAAATTCATCCCGTAAGCCATATAAACCCGTATGAGCGGGTTTTTGCGAGCGAATGCGGCATTTCTCGGAGCACAGCGGAGAGTAATGGCGTATTGGCTCGCCCGCTCATTTAACAGCCAAAGTCTTGAGATGTTTCGAGCTTTGAGGGCTCCCGCCGAAAGGGTGTCGGGGACGGGGGGGATTCCCGAAAAAGCGATGAAAGCTCACAAGTCTTTGGCGCTCCCGCATCTGCGGGTACTAAACTCGTTTTACCTATGTAAAACTCGTTAAGGACACGCGTCCTTTACCCGTCCAATCCGGTGGTGGATTCTGTCACGGTGCTTCTGGGCATCTCGTTTCAAAAAACGTGAAAGATTAAGGCATCTGCATCCGTATTGGTATTAGAGTGCCAATGTCGCTCCCGCGTGAACGGGAGCCCGGTTGGTTCGCCCGTAACGATCGACTTCTGAAATTGAATTGCAAAAGTTACACCCATGAATGACCGTCCGTTTGAAACGTTCTGCGAGATGATCGACAGCCTTCCCCCGAAAGCAGTGCTGGAAGCTGCGGCGAGAGAGCGGCGCATGCTGGAGGAGGATTTGTCCTCGGGACGGACGCCGCCGAACGGGGACACCGCCTCGGTTCTGGACTTTTGCAGGTTCCTTGAAGGCGCGGTTCGCGGCAGTTTCGTCTTGCCCGACACCATGCTGATGGAGCACTGGGCATTCTACGGAAAGACCGTGAGACGGCTTGCCGGGGCGGAGGAATTGCCGCGTAAGTTGAAGGAGGATATCGAAGCTGCGTTCCGCGATGTCTTTTGCCGCATCATGGACTGAACGCTCGTGCCGCTTTGTTCACGCCGGTCAGTCCCAACCCGTCCCGGGCGTCGTCCTTCGTTGCTCTTTGTTGGCGAATGCAGATGGACAATCGTTGGTTAAGGCAATTGCACTAGGAAGAACTGCTGCTGTATTCCCGGAGTGATCGGAACGTTGTTTGTGAAGTTTCCATTGAGGTCAAAAATATCGGTTTGCAGCGCCGTCCAGTTGGTCAGCGGCACTCCGACGTCTGTGGAGGCGAGCGTAATGTAAGTCGCCCCCGGCAGTGCATTCGTGCCATTGATGACGAGGTTTGTCGCGGATGACAGCGAGACGGACAAAACGGGTTCGCCGAAAGAAAATTCACGCACGGTTACCGGCTGCGTGGTGTCCTGACTTAGAACCTGCACCGCAATATTAGTTTCTGATTCGAAGGAGTCGGCTGTGTACATGACCGCTGTTCCAGAAACTGACAGAACCTCGCCCGAGGGAACATTGAGAATGAAAGTCGTGAATTTCTGAGCCGTTGTAATGCCATCATCACCTGATGAAGAGAAGAAATCATAGGATGTCTGACCGACTGTGACTGTAATATGACCGTCACCACTAGCCGAATTCGTTGCCCATACATTTTGAAGGTCCCTCTTCTTCATAATCGGACTGGTCCTAACGCCATTGGATGTCCACCACCAGGTCGTTAATTGCGGTGCCCGATTGATATGATACTCAAGCTTGACCGAAACACAGCCGTCGGCCTCGACCCCGTTTCCATCACCCTGTTTTAACTCTATCATGTTAAATCCGCTTCCCGTTCCATCGTGAAACACGTCAGACGGGTCCGATACGGTTGCGTCAGACGGATGGTTGGGATCGTTAATGAAGTGTACCGTTCCCAGTGTAAAATTAATGTGAAGATCGGTCGCATGAGAGCCGGTATTGTTACAAAACGGGCCATACCAACTGGTCCCTACTATAGCGGCGGAAGCTGTCTGGACCGTCGCGCTTAAGACGAGGAAACCAAAGAGAACGATTACGCGCAGCATATTGTCTTCCTTTCACTTTTTGCTATTGGTCGCAGAGCCTTTCAGTGTGGGTAATACGGAAGAACCAAACTTATCTTTCAGAAATTTCAACCCACAGGTCTCTGCAACGGAGATAAACGAAGAACGCCCTGCACAGGTTCCTCGGGAAAAGGAGCATGTGCTACTCTGGAATTTCCACCGCGCCCCACATTCTGCTGGCATGACAGGCGTTTCTCAGACAAAATGCTGACCGGAAATTCAATTTGACTTAACATGGCAAAAGTCTTAGGGGATCCGGGCCGATATGTGTCACAACAATCGGCAAAAAAATTCCAACGGCTCATTCTGGTCGCGTTCGCGGGTGTGGGTCTGGGTGCGTTTCTTTTCGGGGTATTCACCGTCTATGATTTGTTCATAAAAAAGTCGCTGGCAGCTACGATCTTCTCGACCTCTGCGTTTCTCCTCCTGATATCGCTAATTGGCCGCATCGTGACACGACAAATGGGGGAACACGAAAAGGAACGACTCAATTTTCTGAAGGGTGCCACGGGCGAGCAGGCTGCTGCTCGGAAAATCGACGACTTGCCAGACGACTATTGCGTCATCCACGACCTGGCAACGCCATTCGGCAATCTTGACCATGTCATCGTCGGTCCAACAGGTGTCTTTATTCTCGAAACCAAAAATTGGAAAGGCACCATTACAGCAGATGGAAAAGGTGACATCCTTTGCAATAAAATCCCACCGAGAAAAGCGACAATCAAACCCTTGATCGCGCGCTTAATGAACGTGCGCACCAAGATCAAAACCCTGTGCGATGCCAGGCAAGAGCTGCCCTATTTCGACGCTTTGCTGGTTTTCCCATCTGCGCACGTTGAGGCCAAGTGGGGACAAACCGGCAAAGCCCGGTGTATCACCGACGAGCAAATCTGGCATTGCGTTGTCGAAAACAAATCCGAACGCAAACTGATCGGACGGGAAATTGAGTTGCTGGCACAGGCGTTCAAGGCACTGGCGACAATGGACAAGGAATTAGATATTTAATTGTGGGAGTTCGGGAGTGTCGCGCTTAGCCGGCACCCTCACCTTTTTCCCCAAAAAGCGCGTGTCCCGCATTTTTGGGATTCGACGCCTGTATTTATCCTTGGACCGACCATCCAAAACAGAACCCCTACAGTTGAGGTTCGTGGGAAGTCCAAGTTTAAACACTTAATATGATGACCATTGTAATTATAATCGCAACAGAGGTTCTCGTCGTGGTGCCCATGGTGAGTCCCGTAATCGAAAAGACACCGCCACCCCATACAGTCGAACCCTGGTATCCAACAAAACCCATCCCGACATTGATGATGTCGTTCAGCGGGTCATATGCGCCCCCTGCGTTCTACATCCACACCGGGTCTTGGGCTTGACCTCCTTTGAGTTCCGCAAGCGTGCGGTGGAGCGTCAGCGAAGCCGCACGTCTTTCCCCCGATTCAGAAAGCGGGCGAACAACACATCGCAAAACGTCGCCTGCGCCGCCGCGTTGGCAAAGCCAACGGTGAGGGTCGTTGAAAACTTACCGCCGCCGGCAAGTTTCGGCGTCTTTTGCCGCATAGTCATCAGGGATATTCTGCGCGTATATGAAAAACATACACAACGCAGCACAACAAAACCGTTCCTTCCGTAGATTGGTCGGACAATGGTTCTCCAGTTTGCTCAAATGCCCAAACGGCGATTATCAGAGAGAATTTGGAAAAGTCATGGAAAAGCTCCAAGACATCGAAGATTTGATCGAAATCATTGCGCGGCAAATCGCCCGGCATGCCAAGCGGCGCGAATAACGTTATACGGATTATCAACAGCCGTGGTCCATGATTTCACTATCCCGCTGCAAGGAAATACTTGGAGCCAACGCCGAAGGACTTTCGGATGAGGAGATTTTGAGCATTCGGGACGGGTTGTGTGAACTGGCGCGCGTCGCTTTGGAGATTACCGCCGAAAGGATAAAGAAACGGGAGTTGCCGATCTCTTACGTTAACAAATCGTCTTGGGCATGATAATATGCAGATACTACACGAAAGGTTTCGGGCGTTGCTGTAATTCCAACCTTTCAAGTCCAGAAAGCGGGATAGCTGAAGCCTTTTGTGTAGTAACTTGAGGCGCTCACTACTATCCCGCTTTTTGGACTCCACACCCATGAGTAAAGGAATCATTTACGTTCGCGTGTCCTCTGCCGATCAGACCCACGGCACCAGTCTCGACAGTCAAGAGCGAGCGTGTATTGAGTATGCCGAAAAGAACGGCATTGAAGTGGTTCAAATCTTTATTGAGAAGGGTGAATCGGCAACGGCTGCCGACCGCACCGAATTTTTGAAGGCTTTGGATTTTTGTCGTGAGAAAAAGGGCGAAGTTCAATTTTTCATAGTCTGGAAAATTGACCGCTTCGCCCGCAACACGACTGACCACTTCGCAGTCCGAGCCAAGCTCACCCAATACGGAATTACGTTGCGCTCCGTGACCGAACCGATTACCCAGGACCACACCGGCAAGCTCATGGAAACTTTTTTGGCTGGCTATGCCGAATTCGAAAACGAGGTCCGCAAACAACGATGTACCGGCGGAATGCAGGCGCGACTGCGAGCGGGCATTTGGTGCTGGTCGCCGCCCATCGGCTATGTCAATTCCAAGAAAGCAAAGGACCGGCGCAAAACAACTCCCGACATTCCGGACGAGGAACGATTTTGTCTCGTTCAAAAAGGGCTGCGTCTTTACATGGAAGGCAATCACTCAATTACCACTCTTGCTAAAGAAAGTGGAAAGTGGGGATTGCGGACGAGGACTGGAAAGCCGATGCGCAAGCAGCTTTGGGAAGAGATTTTGACGAATAAGTTTTACGCCGGCATTTTGGTTGACCCGTGGACCGACGAAGAATTTCCCGGTGCGCACAAAGCGATGATTACGCCTGAGGAATTTGATCTGATAGAAAGGATTAAAAACGGAAAATCCAACGCTGCCACGGCACGGCGTTTGATATGGAACCCCGATTTCCCACTGCGCCGTTTTGTCCTGTGCGAATGTGGGCGTCCGCACACAGCCTCATGGAGTAAGGGTAGAAATAGACGGTATGGGTTTTACCATTGCAAGAATCGGCAATGCAGATATTTTGGACGGTCTATTGCCAAAGATTTAGTCGAAAGAAAATTTTGTGAATTGCTTTTGAAAATCACCCCTCCAGCTAATTTTTTGGATTTCTTCAAAGAAATCGTCGTCAAAACCTACCGGGAGAATCACGCGGCGGCGAAAAACGAGAAAGGTCACCGCGACCGCGAAAGAGCCAAGCTGGAAATGCGGCGAAAGGAGTTACTCGAAATGCGAGTGAATAAGGAAATATCGCAGGTCGAGTACAAGGAAATGAGAGATGCACTGGATGGCCAAATTGCCAACCTTGCCCTCGCCGAAAATCAGTCGCAAGGTGATTTTGATATAGCCACTGCGATAGACAGCGCCATTGATATGATTGCGAATATAGCGGTTATGTGGGAAAGAGCTGACCTGTGGCAGAAGATGAGAATTCAAAGGACGGTTCTACCAAAGGGCGTAATATTCGCAAAAAACTATCCCGAATGTAGAACCGTGATTCTGTCGCCTATTTTCAGGCTAAATCAGACATTTTTGATCAATCCGTCCGGGCTTGTTGCGGAGGTCGGACATAGTTGGAACCAAATCGTGGAAGACGTGAAGGGGCTTCGGGCCATTGTTCTTGAAGATGTAGCAGCGTCAACATAGCCTCTATTATTCCTTGGACAGGATGCCGAAAAAGCGGAGCAACCTGGTGGCTATTTCCCGGACCTCGTCGTCAGACAATATCTCGCCGAATTCCTCCTGATATATGGCCTTGAACTCCTCTATGGCGTCGCGACTCAATTGTTGCGGGGGTTTCATGCCGCTCACTTTACCGGGGCATCGGCAATGGAAAAAGGAGGGTGAGTTTGTTTGATCCGGCAAGTCACCTAAACAAAAAGCGCAGTCCTGTCTAAAGCAGGACTGCACTTCTAATCTGAATAGATGGACTACAGCGATTTCTTTCCCGCTGCCTTGGCTTTAGCCCAGCGAGCCTTCGCTGCCGCCGATAGTTTGGCCTTGGCCGCTGCGCTCATCTTTCTCCTTTTGAGCGTTTTGGCGGCAGGCTTTGCTCTCTTAGCCTTCGCCCAACGTCTTTTTTGCGCCGCCGCGATTTTTGCCCTGGCGGATGCACTCATTTTACGTCTTCTCCGCGCCTTGGCAGATGCCGGAGCAGGAGCGCCAAGAATCGATGCCAGTTTCTTGTTTAAGGCGTCGATCTTTTCTTTAAGGCCGGCCGCGCGGCGTAGTTGTGTCGTTGTCAGTGATAATAATAGGTTAGTCATGGTGGGTTGAGTATATGGCTCCAGAAGGGAAGTTCAATAGGATTTTATAGCTTCCACGCCGCCGAACACCGTTACTGTATTTGACTACAAATGAATTCCGTGCTTTAATATCACGTCATGCTGCCGGGTTTCTATGCTCGGCGTTTTTCGTAAAGTTGCCGTTTCCGGCAAAGGTTCCCTCCGTGCGGTTCCCGTATCCTCCGATATTGTGTAGTTCTGAACTCGCCCGGAGTCCTTCCGCTTCAACACACATGGCTTTGCCTCAACTTCCAAATTATCTGCGATCCAATCGAAAACGCTTGGCTCTTTCCCAAGGCGAAGTGGCATTTCTTCTGGGAAGTCAAAGCGGAGCCAGGGTGTGTCGCTACGAACGATTCGTTTGCGAGCCGAGCTTGGAGACCGCATTGGCGTGTGAAGCGATTTTCAAGAGGTCGGTGAGCGAACTTTTTCCCGGCCTCTATCAAAAAGTCGAACGGGAAGTCGCCGCCCGCGCCGGGGCGCTTGCCGGGAAAACAGATGGCCGCAAACCCACACGACAGACCGCCCGCAAACGTGAGGCGCTTGCGGACCTTGCGACTCTTATATCTTAATCTACAGTGAACAAAATTTTCCCAAAATATCCGCGCATCTTGGCAATCGCGCCCTCAACCAGAGGTTTCGGTTACGCCGTGCTTGAAGGGCACAAAGAACTTGTTGATTGGGGCGTGAAGTCGGTCACAGGGGACAAGAACGCCGGGTCCATGGAGAAAGTCGAAGAGATGATCGCTCACTATGACCCTCAAGTGATGGTTCTTGAAGATGCTCTAGCCAAAGGATCCCGCCGTTCCGCCCGCATACAAGCGCTCACTAAGCGGCTTATCGCCCTGGCGGAAAGCCGCGCTGTCAAGGTGGCGTTGTTCTCACAGAAACAGGTGCGGCGGGTCTTTTTTGCCGATGGATGCGGGACAAAACACGCCCTGGCCGAAATCATCGCGAAGCGGTTTCCGGAGGAACTCGGCTTCCGTCTGCCGCCCAGGCGCCGCCCGTGGATGAGCGAGGATTACCGGATCGCGATCTTTGATGCAACCGCCTTGGCGTTTGCGTATCTGTATCGCGGCCCGGAGGCGGTCGAAGCCCGACAAAACGACCGTCATCGAATCGCTGAATCGGTTAAGAAAAGCCGCCGGAACGCTGGTGAGCGAGGGAGAAGTTTGTAAGTTCATTGCGCAAATTTTTTATCCCGACGCCTGGCGTTCCGCTACTTTGGTTGTGGCTTGGCCGCGCTGTGCTTTTGCGATAAAGTCGCGTCCAACTCGATTTCAAACAATAGCTCGTCGCGACAGACCGTGGATTGGGTCACAATCAACGGAAATGCGTCCCTTCTTTGTTCTTTGCGCCACCCTTCAAATGCCGGTGCATCCTGTATGTTCTTAAAATAAGCAGTTGCACGGGTCACATCGCGGAAATCGAACCCGTGCAATGCTAGAATCGCGTGGACGGACTTCATGCTCATCGCGATCTGCTTATGCAAATTACCGCTATGTGCGCTGTGACCATCTAATCCGATGCTCGCTGTGCCGGAAACCAGAAGGCGGCGGTAATCACCGCTAGTCAATTCCACCGCACGACTGAAGGCGCTGCCGTACTCCATTGAAGGACATTGCAGTGGCGATGGCACCGCGTAGGCGGCAACGGACCCTTCCAGCCCTTGAACCGCCCAGGCACCAGCCAAAACTGCAGCTCCTGCCCGGTTCCGACCGCCAACGCCAGTGCTGGCGGGCACGAGGCCGTTGAATACCTTTCTTTGAGTGTAAAACTCCGTGCGCACGGTGTTAAACGGCTTATACCACGAAAGAATGTTATCGAGAAAGAACCAGGTCCGCACGACGTTTGCCATGCCCATGCCAGCCTCGGACAGAGCGCGTTCGATATTCTCGAAAGTCTCACGGGATTGGGCCGGTTTGGAGGCGGAGAGATTCGACGGCATCACATTACCGAGCAAACAATGCCGGACATGGCCATCACTGAAAATCCGGCCAACCGGCTCTCCTTCCTGACAAATTGTGTTCACATGAGTTCCAGCCACCGCGAAAATGTGCATCCCGAAAACAACCGGGCTTGAGGTCGTTCCGCCCTCAATCCATGTCACCGGCCAATCAACGCCTTTCAATTCGTGCCGCAACGCGCGGAGCGTTTCCGAGCAAGCGGACACTGGGCCAAAAACCTCGTGCCGGATGACTGTGGCTTCATAGTCTTTCAACATGCAAGCAAGCCTGGAAACCATTGCCGATGGCTTTTCACCTGGGATAGGTCGAAGGCTCAAATGCAACTCTAGGTGCGCCGCAAATGAAATGCGAGTGACATCCAGCCCTGGATGTGTTTCACGGCTAATTCTTGATCTTTCAGAACGACTGGTTGTTCTAGCACTATTGCGACCTGTTACATTCATAGTGAGAGAACATAGGTGCAAAGATCATCCAATTGCTGACTGGAAAGGCTGGATACATCTCCATGCAAGCCGTTCTGGTTGCGAGTCGTAAGAACATCCCGAATGGTCACCGCTGAACCACCGTGCAGATATGGAGCCGTGCGCCAGACCTCGACCAACGTTGGCGTGTAGAATTTGTCTGTCGGCGCGTCGAACTGGCCGCAGGTGCCGACATCGTGTTGATGCAAGTCTGTATAGAGTGGTGGGGGGTGGCAAATTGCGCAGCCCGCCCGTGAGAAAATTTTCCGGCCTCGTTCTGCTGCTTTGGACAGTTTGCCATGAACCAGATAGGGGCTTGGCACCGGCTTGAGCGATTTAAGATATTCGTCTATTGCCGCCGGAACTTCTTCCGGTTGCACAGTGAAAAGAATATACCGGATGCCGGCCCGGACAGCAGTTTCTGCATTGGTCCGCACCCCCAAGCTCATCGCCGGCGGAGTCTTGTGGGCGAGCAACAAGCTCTTGGTGTTTTTGGGATTGCCGAGGCCATCGTTGGGCAGATCCCAATTCAAACCGTCTGCGCGCGCATCACCGGGATGACAACTCGAACAGCTTTGCCAGCCCTCCAGGCAAATGGTCGCATCGTGGAAATAGAACTCACCTTTGCGGACGGCGCTCATTTCAACTTTCGGACCGAGTGGAATGGATTCGATTGCGCCATGTGGACTCTTCAAATCAATCACGCTTAATGTGCCAGAGAAATAATTCGCGACGTAAGCCGTGTGGCCGACGATGGTGACCGCCCGTGGTCCCAAGTCACCTTTGGGCAAACGCACGCGTTCACGGGCGCCGGTGAGAAGAAAAAGCCCTTCATCAAGCTCCGGCCGCCGCGCCAAATCAGCAATGACGGAATCCGGATTAGTTGTTAATCCGGACATCAATGCCGGGAAGTTGATGACGCTCACCTCATGCGTGCCCGCATGAGTGACGGCGGCCTTCGCGTTATCGGATGACCAAGCTATCCCCCAAGGGTTGGCTGCGCCGCGATTTCTCGAATCCAACAACAAAGTGCGAACTGGTTCCATTCTGCCCAGATCAATGATTGTTATAGCGTTGACATTAATCCAGCCGGATTGAACTACAGTGGTTGCAGCGACGAAATTGGCAATAATGTGAGTGACTATTGCGTATTTCCCGTCCGGAGAAATACGAATG
>Ga0208689_1001628_pt1 | contig 11595 bp, 13 predicted proteins | sample June2015DPH_8_15_FD_184700 | JGI IMG/M metagenome (GOLD analysis project Ga0208689, IMG submission 184700) | Peatland microbial communities from SPRUCE experiment site at the Marcell Experimental Forest, Minnesota, USA - June2015DPH_8_150... | ecosystem: Environmental > Terrestrial > Soil >... | reverse complement strand
CACGAGTGCGGACAACGATTCGCCAAGACGATACGACATTTCACGAGCAACGTTCTCAACGGTGTTGTCAATCGCAGTCGCTAAACTGAGCGAACTGAAATTGGCATAATCTGCATATTCACCGATGGTTGCGGTCGTTGTCAGTACGCTGACACTGAGAGATGAACCCACGGTGCCTTCGGTGGTCTGCGTAGTGTTAGCAGACATCGGAACGTACATGAACATTTCTAACTTTGTTTTGGATTAGGCGTCAACGAACGCTGACTTTCCTAAATGTCGTCGGGTGACGACACGTCCTAGTTCACACTAGGCTCGCTCTGCATGTCGCCATGCAGTTCAGACTCTATCTTCGCTTGAAACTTTGTGATTGCCATCAGGCAGCTACCATCGTACTGATGATAATGTGAGGTTTCGCCACAATGATTACAAACGTCTTGCATATTAGTCGTTACGGATACCCCACGAGAATTAAGCACCCTCAATCGTTGGAAGTATGCGGCTCTGAGGTCAGTATTAGCCTCGCTCGTTAGCCGTACAAAATCCAGCAGTATCTTTGCTTGTTCTCTCTTTACAACTAGGTAAGGGAGCGTTGCCAATAGAAGAATCTCAATCTCTTTCTTCTTTAGCACTCGCCACATGTAGGCTTCTTTCGTCTTCTCTGTCGCTTTCTTTGAGAGATAAACGCTTCCACCAAACTTCTTCTGTAGCCAATCAATTAGCGGCTTGCTCGTGTTCTGTACTTGCATCGTCGCATTGTAGTTTGTGCAGGTCTCTTTATGACCTACTGTGATTGACAAACATCCTTCACCATCAAGAATGCCTGCGAAATAGCCATACTTCGCTTTATCTGACATTGTGCCTCCTTTCGGATATTACATAAGGCAGGGGTCTTTCCTCGGTATTGTCTACTATGCACTATAGCAGGTGTCCACCGATATAGCAAGATTTATTTTTACAACCAGTACAAAATGTTTTAGATATACTGGTTACCAGAATTCATCGGCAGATCGAGACGTTCCGAGCATGCGACGAATGGGGTCTGTGCCTTCAGGTTCTCACGGAATTTCTTGTCGTAAAACTTTACCGTGGATTGAGGCAGGTTTGAAAGCTGGTTACCCGCTGGGGAGATTGTTTTGTTTAGGCTGTCTACGTCACCGTAGGAGCACTCTCACTGTCACCAGTGAGCACGGACTCTATCATTGCAATCTTAGGACATACGAACGTCAGGTGAAGTTCGGGATGACCGCATTTACAGATTGCATCTTGCGTATTAGTCTCTACGAGTTTTCCACGTTGATTTAGCGCCACTATTTTTTCGTAAAGCGCTTGTCTTTTTTCAGGACACCTAACGTCACGTCCCAATCTAATATATTCGAGAGCGACTAATGCTTGCTCTCGTTTGATAATAAGATAGGGAAGTATCGCTAGTAAAAAATCCTCTTTTGACTCGGCTGCATAATGCCATACGTAACTATCTTTCCAGTTCTCAGGTTTCTTTCCCGTATCGAGGTAATATTCACCACCGAAACGAGACTTCAACCATTTCATCAATCGCATATCCGTATTCTTCACGCTTATTTTTAAGCTGATTCCTACGGTTTTGTATCGACGTGCTGGGCGGTTTCCTTCCGCTTTTCGATTCGCTACGTATTCACTTCGACAGATTGTGATGGTTCCTTCTCCATCCATTATTCCAGCGAAGTATGCGTACACTGCTTTGTCTGACATCTTTAGCCCCTTTCGGTATTACTATTTGGCTGTGGAATCTTCTCTCGGTATTGTCTGCCATAACAATTATAGCAGGGTTTCACCGATATAGCAAGATTTTACTGACTCTCGGGCCTTTCGGCCAAAGCCATATTTGTTTACCTGTTATGATCGACGCGGACGTGCAGGACGGGTTGCTTCCAACTCGTTTACACGGTTGACAAACGCTGGGTTCGTCATGATCTGCTTCCTGTATTCTTCGGAAGGCATAGCGTCGATATCTCGCAGAGTCAGCTTGTCCGTCGCACTCACAACCTCTGGTCCCCCGACGGGGGCAACACGGTTGTTCAGTCCTGACGGGACATGACTCTGTCGCTTTTCTTGCGGTACTGGAGTCTCGTTAATTCGAACGGGTTCCGGCACTACAGCCTGCGGTTCCGGCTGTATCGGTGCCGAGGGCACGGTCGTCACGGGGACGACTGGCTCTGGCACAACCTCACGCACGATAGGAGAAGAAAGAAGCAATCCGGCTTCTTCCATCTTAGCTTGGGCATATTCAAAATTCCGAATGGTTGGCTGTAGCCCTGTCTTTGTCATCCATTCACAAACGGTGTTAATGTTCTCTTGGCATCCATAAAACTCTGGGTGCCGTTCAAGCCACACTTCCGCATTCTGGCGTGCGATGATCTGCATGTTCTGTTGCTGTGTGGTGTTCAAGGTCTCGCGTAATTGTGCAGGCGGCACACCAACGGCGGACTCCAAGAGTCTGTCGCGGGCGGATTCGAACTTCGCAGGGTCATTCATATCCTGAGAGATCGCATACCGTTCTTCGGCGGTAAGTGGCTTCTCTTTGAACTGTATGATGGCCGGGGTACGTTCTAAGTCTGCGGGCAGGGCGTCCACTTCGGGTGCACCGAGGCGGGCCTTGCGTTTTACATCACGCATACCAAGGATAGAGTTGCTGTGGGCTGTTTCCAGCTTCTTAATCAACTCCTCGGTGGTAGTGTAACTGAATCGTTGCTTTCCGCCGACAGCCCTGTGGTGTTCGTCACATGGTTGATACTCGTACCACTTCACTTCCGGCACAGGTGCGACTATGGGTGCGACCACAGGGGCCGCTTCCGGCGTCACTTCGGGTGTCACTTCAGGTGTTACGGGAACTGTACTCATGAATCCTCCTCCAAGGTTATTGCAAGTCCGGCATTTCGGTTGCGTTCTCAACTTGTGGTTTGCGGTTGGTATACGCTACAATCTGGCACTCGTTTTCAATCTTTTCCATGAGTGCAGTGTAAAACTGTGCCACGCCTTTTGCGATGAAGTGGGCAGCGAGAACTTCGTCTTGCTTCGCGGGGTTGCAGTCGAGCAGTTTGAAATTGAATTTTCGAACCTGATCTTCCATGATGCGTTGCATGATCTCAAAGCCGCGTTGCTTTACGCTAGCAGCTAAGACCCCACGTTCGTCATCTGTCAATTCCAGTTCGATGTCCAACCCCTTCAATTCGTTGGTTACTCTCAGCATGGTCTCCTCCAAGATAGATGCTACTTTCCTGCGGCAGTATTTAGCTGGGCTTGGGTAAATACTAATGGCAAACAATATCCGTTTGCACTTTCGTCCCCCATCGAAACGACGGCGACGATATCTCCAGCATCGTTAAACATCCCTGCACCAGAGTCACCATGTAATACCCGCATGACGAAATGCTGGAAGATAAAAGTCCCCGAGGGGTCCACTTCCATAAAGGGTATTGACTCTTTGAAGTATCCATAGCCGTAAACATCTAACTGGCCTGGATTACCCCAATAATGAATCTGTTCGCCAACAGTCAGGGGATTCTCATCCACACTAGACCATTGAGTGAAAGTTCTATTAACTATGTAAATCACGTGGTCATTTCCATCCAGTATAGCGGAAGTAATCTGGGTCGGCCGGTCGTCCATATCAAGGCCCACCAGATTAGTGTTTGCGAAGCAGTGTTGGGCGGTAAGAATTGCATGAGGCCCGATAACTGTTCCAGAGCACCCACCTACAACGACCTTGAATCCCGCCTCACCATGGATATCATATATCCGCAGTCGATGGGCGGTTTCGTGTTGCTGCTCGATGGGCGTCTTAATAACAAAGGTAGGGGTGGTGGGTTGAGGTTGTGGCACTGGGACGGAAAGACCCAGAGCCAACATGAGGGCTAATACGAACGCTTTTAACATCTTGGTCTTTCCGTCCAGAGCATTCATTATGCTGGTTCTCTTACGAGACCCTCTGTTCCAGCCGTCGTTTGACGTTTTAGTGCTTCACGTTGTTTGGCGGCTTTCGACATCTTAAGTCGAGTAGCAAAAGACCGTACTGCGCCGAGTGAATTATTATTACCCTGCATGCGAATCTTTATAGCGATACATTCCGCAGGAGAGCGTTTCCGCCCTACGTTATATGTATTGCCTTGCTTTAACCGTCCAATAGTTTTTCGAAACTCATTCGTTACTTCTCGGTCAACCATCTTTCTTCGAATAGCTTCTTTAGACTTTTCGGAATGGTGATGACCTAAAGTTCCTTCTCCTCCGTCGGTAATGTTGTACCCATATAGGGGTTGATTAGCCCGTAAAACGCTTATGTATAGGATTTCTACGAAGCTACCCAACTCTTCGACTTCCGCCAACACTTCAAGAGCGAAGGATTCAATTCCATATTTCCGAATCGCTCGTCCAAACAAAGTATCTAACCCTCTATTTGATTTAGATATATGCTGGCGGTGTCGATGCGATAGTGGGTAGTCAGTTTTTCCTACATATACTTTGCCGTTTATGCGGTTGGTATACTTGTAAATTGTAGTCATACTCTCCTTTCTCAATAAAGGTTGGGGAGTGATTGAGCACTCCCCGATTGACCGATAGCGAATCGGTCAATTTAACTATGTTATTGTTGGCGTCATCCCTTGGAGACCGCCAGTAGACGGTTCACCCTCCACGGTTTCTGATAACCCAGAAGCCTTAGCTGAAGCGATTACCAAATCTCTTTTTATGCGATTATTAGAAGATTGGTCTTCAAGTTCAGATTTTTGTAGGAACTTCTGTTGCGTTGACTGGTTCGCAGCCTGCATCTTCATTGCGTTCATCGCTGCCGGTGAATTTGCTTTCTGCTCCGCAATTTCTTCCGGAGTCATATCGACAACGATGTCATTACCGTTCTTCCACTCGCTCGCTTCCATCCACATTCTGAAAATGGTGAGGAAGTCAATTTTCTTCTTCTGTTTTGATAGGGCATCCTGCAACTGCGGATTATCGAGGAACTGCGTGAGCATCGTCATCGACTGAGCCATCGTACGTTTCGCGGACATTGACGCACCCGCGAGAACTTCGAAGTCCATAGTGGCATCCCAATACTCCTGCATGCCGATGGCTTTCGTTAATGGCTTACCAAGAACTTCGCCCAGAATATGAAGGATGGTAGAATCCGACATCTTCTTGTACACGAGTTCATCCATGATGTACAACCATGGTTTGAAGACTTGCTCGATGAAATTGTCGAGAGGCCCGTCTAACCGAGTTGCACTTGCTGATGCCTGAATTGCTGCACCACCAGATGTGCGACCCATGCTGGATCGTGGCCCTGCGGAACTTCCCTGCACTAACTGCTGATCTGCACCAGATGACGATTCAGTCGCCGTCTCACTTTCCCGCAGTGCTTGCCAAACATCGGAAGGCACCTTCGGAGTTTCCATGAGTCGAAACGCCTTGTCCACTTCCCCGTCAACGGTCATTACTTTGCCGATGCCAGTCTTTACCATCTGGGTGAAATTGTTTCCGTCGCGTTTCTTGACATAGATCGGGTTGACGCCGAAAGACAGGATTTTGAGAATCGCGTTGATCGTACCCTGATCGACACGCTGATTCTGTCCAACGATGAGACCCAGACCCATTCCGTAAAACGCTTTCGGTCGGTTCCACCAATTTGCAGAAAGGAACGGCAAACGTTTGAATTCGTTATCGCCCCTGTATAGCACCTTCTCGCCCTTGAGGACGATGATCTTTTGAGTTGCGTCCCAATACTCAAGCACTTCCAGCTTGGTCATCAGCGGATTAGGCGTGTGACCTACGTTGGAATCTTGAGCATGATGGACTGCACCTTTCATGTACAATGCTTGCTCAACCATCTGATTTGGTGCAGATGGTGATTGCACTGCCCACATATCTTTGAGATTCGCAGGGAAAGTCCAGCCATCCATAACTTCTGGATTATCCTCCGCTTCCAGTTCCAACGCCTCTTTCAAAGCGTTGACCTCATAGAAGTCCATGGCACGAACGTCAACAGCCCACCGTGCTTCGCGGATATCTGCGACGGTTAACTTGGGATCGACGAGCACTGCATCCAAAGGACGGTGTTCAAAGAAAGGCATTGGTACGGATTTAGTCGTGTACTCAATGTGGGGCGGTTTATCTTCGGGAATTTGATGGATTTCTGGGGCATTATCTGGGCCGGTCTTAACCGTAAGAACAGCGGCGTGACGCTTGGACGTTGTAATCTCTGTCCAGTCGTAACCCCACTTCCAGATGCCTGTGCCCAGATGGGCCATCGTTTCGAGTCCCCACTTCGTCTCTGTCTTGAACTTACTCTTGTCGAGTATGTATGAGAACAAAGCGGTCTTCGCGTCCGTAATCTCCTGCTTGACGCCGGGGCGTGGTCGAAGAATCATTGGCGGGTCGTCATAAAACATACCCTTGTATAACTGCGGCACGACAGAATTGCAAATTTTCGCAACGGTAAATCGCTGCACGTTTGGTTCGAGTACGTCAATATGTTACTCGCCTTTCGGCGGGATTGCTCATTTCTGGCAACCTCTTACGGTTTCATTCCCGTAATGATCGGACTATCGCATCATCCCAAAGGATGTCTTCTTGTTTAGTCTCTACTGCTGCCCGCTTTCGCTGCTTGCAGTCTGTTCCCGTTTCAGGGTTCAGCTTAATTAAAGAAGATTCGCATTCTTACTTTTCAGTAAGATGCCCCCGTTATGTTAAGGTATTCTCGTAAACCGTCATAGGTCGCGGTGCTTGGAATAACAGATCGGCATCCACCGTTGTTACTGCCTAATGGCAGGATAAGGCATTTCTGCTTATCTCATACGGTTGGATTCCCGTATGTTCGGACTATCGCATCACCAGAATTGGTGCCCGCTCACTTAGTCTCTCAGCGTGCCTTACGGCTTCGCCCTTGTTGGCATTTCAGCGTTCAAGTCAATCAGAGGGGGTTTTACTGACGCAATGTTCTTAACGCCAGAGGAGATTCCACTGCTTATTGAGTAGAAAGTCCCGTGCTGCTTGTGCAGATTGCACTACAATAGATAGCTCAGTCGATAAGTCATCCGCAGCTTTAATTGACCCATCTTTGTTAAAACTCTCTCCGGTGAGAGGAGCGTTCGGATTACCGTCCGCGATCAACTGATCGTCCACTAACTCGGGCATATATCCCCCCGTTCTCTTTTCCTACGAGCATGGGCGGCTATAGCTGCTTTGCTCATGTTACTTCGATGTTCATCCGAAAATGGACCCATTTTAATCCCCATCTTTGCCTTACTCAGTTTCTCGCGATGTTCAGCAGACTTCGGTTTCCCTAAAGCAGATAATCGCATCTTTTCCTTCGTTGCTTCAGAATGTTTTCGACCAGTCCATATCGCCGCTAATTTCGCCCGATGTTCCTTTGAAAATGTTCTTTCGTATCCGAATGACCCGCTGCCGCCTGCTGCGACGTTATACCCGATGTCCCGATTTTGTGTTTCAAGTGTTCGAATAAAAAACTGCTCTAATTTGTCAGCCTGTTCTTTGTCTAGGGCTTTGACTAACAATCGAATCACAAACGCTTCCGCACCGTATTTTCGGATGGCATTATATAGGTGGGGCTTTCGGTCCTCCCCATGCAGCAAAGCACGGGTCACATCAGATCGCAGATACCTGTCGAGATTTTGGCAGGTCTGGCCTATGTAAATTTTGCCGTTCGTCGTGTTTGTGACCGCATATATGTGCATGATTTATCCTATCACATCTGCCCGAATTTGTCAATCATAGAGTCCTGCCTGTTGGAGCGGATCACTATAGGCTCCTGCGGCGGATTGTTCAGCCTTCACAGCATCCTGCGTTGACATGTCGGGGTTTGCGAGGGCTGCATTGAGAGCGTGCTGTTTGAAACACTTCTCATAAGTACCCTTGCCGTAGATGTGATCGTACTGCTGTTTCTGTTGAGAACTGATTACGAAGTCCGGCGAGGCTTCCTGCTTCTTGCCTTCCATATCTGCGTAAGCTGAGAATTGGTCAACTAGAATCGAGAGTGCACTCACGATGTCATCATGTGTGCCCGCTGCGGTTCCGAAGTTGGAGAGTTCGACGTACAGTTCTTCGAGTCCGACCATCTGATTGGCGAACAACAATCGCTCATCTCCTAGATATCTAAGAACAGGCTTCGCCTTCTGATCTTTCGCAGTAGCCTTGCTTCCTTTTCCTAATGGGACGAATTCAATTGGTACGCGTACACGCAACTTATCCATCTCCCTGTAAATTTCTTTGCCGAGCCATTTGACGCCGACAGACTCTTCGATACAGATGCGGGTAGGTCGCCATTGATTCGCCACGGACGCGATCTTCACTGGCAGTTCAAATTCATTCCACTTTCCACGGGCCATGTCTATGATGTAGAACCTGCCGCCATAAATGAGGGCAGTTATCATAACGGTGTAATCCGCCCAACTCTTCGTTGAGTAGGCCGTGTCGATACAGGTGACAACCAGTCCTGATGGCGGGAGTAGATTGGAGTGAATCGTTCGCCGTTCGAGAAGTTCACGCGGGAATTTCACCGTGTGGGCTTTCGTTGGGTCGTTCAAATACTTGATTGCGAAACCTTCGGGATCATGCATCTTCGAACGAAGGAAGGCATAAGTTAGCTGGCCGGGAACGTTGAACCAAAGTTCATAATCACTCTCGACTAGCTCACTCTCAACTTTACCTGCCTTCACTGCGGCGGCATTCGGCCACCAGCAAGGACGAAGATAAACTTTCATGTTGATTGGGTCGCCGTTCTTCTCGCACACCTTGATGTGCTTCATGTCCTGACCATACGTGTCTTCGGCGTCATACCACGTGCCGATTTTATCGTAGAAGCCGTACGGGTGGAGCATGGCTTGGTTGATGCTGACTTGCTTATTGATGTTAATGATGCGATCAACAGTTCTGCTATTTTCGTTGGTCACAACGTCGTCTAACTTCATGACGCCGACGTGCCAACCAGAAAGGTTCTGGTCGATAGATGCTGCCCACACCGTACATTCTTTTTCAGTCTGCGAAACGGCAGGGGTTTGAAATTCTTGGAGCGTGCCCGCATCTTTGTCGATGCAGTGCTCAGGGAATAAAACCTGAAACATAAACGGCGTATCGTCGTCCAAAGTGACGGGTTTAATGGCTTTCTTCGTCTCGAACAGGTTGACGTTTTCCATCGTCCCATCTGCTAGTTTGAAGAATCCCTTGATTTCACCCACAAAGTCTTGTGCCAGTTTCAACACACCCGTCAGAATCATGATAGTAACTTCTGGCCAGCAGATGATGTACTGAACGGTATCAGCCATGTCGATACTACTTTTGAACCCGCCTCTGGGTACTAAGAGTAGCCGCTCTTTGTGATCTACATAATTTTGTGCAAACATTTTGAAGGTCTTGATCGTCGGGTCTTTTCGTACGAAGAATTCGTTGCAGATGCCCTGATGGGTATCATGTGTGGTACCGTCAATCCACGTATATGTCTTGTCAGAAACATCTTTGTACTTTTCCAGAAGATGACAAAGTGCGAATAGGTTTGTTTGCGCCATGAAACGATATCGCAGCATCCAAGTCAGTGTTTCGGGCTGTTCATCGACGACTACTTTGTATGCCCGACAAACATTCATCACCCGCTGCTGGTGTTCATTCTTCATCTTGGTAAAAGCGGCGAGGGCATTATGGTCGAATGTGTCCATTGGCATATCACGATGCTGATAGTTCGTATCGTTCTTATGCTTAGTGAACCACTCCTGCAACGTTTCGACTTTCATACCTCTCCTCGACTAGAATTTCTTTAGCGTCTTTGCTAGATTCGCTCGCTTTGCTGCCAACGGCCCCATACTGCCTGATGCGGCCTTAGCCAACTTGCCTGCGGGAATTTTCTTTCCTGCTGGGACGCCTAACTGGGCATGGAGGGCACCGGGATGCTTAATCGCCTTACCAATCCATTTCCCGCCGGGGTCATGCTCACCCGCTGCTCCGGGTCTGCCTTGTCCTTCTATCTCTGTGTCTCCTGCTCGTTTCGTACCAGCAGAAACTATGCCACTAACGCCAACCGGCTTTTCCTCATAATCGGCGTAGCAAGGGTCGCCTGCTCTTTTCTCTCCACTTTGGTTAAATGCCATATCGTCTCCTATACTGCGGGGGCGGCTGGTGCGGGTGCTGCGGGTGCTCCTGCCGCTGGTGCCGCTGGTGCTGCGTCGGCCATCACATCGCTCGCGCTAGACCCATCACCCATGTGGTCGTTCAGGTGGGTCATCGCGGACTTCATGTTTGGAGAAGCATGCTCCTCCATCTTGTGATGCTCCGGGTGTGTGTGGTGATGTTCGTGGATGAATCCACCCGTCTTCGCCTTACGCGTTCGAATTTCGTGAACTACCTTCTTGGGCTTCTCTTCCGAGCGGCCCGGAACTAATGCCATGGGGTCCATTTTATTTTCCTCTGCGGTCTTGACCGCTTCACCTTCATGCAACTTGTAAACGCCCGTCTTCGGAACGTAATCTGTGCCATGCTTGAAACTGGCAAGCGGTTTTACCATTCGATCCACGGGAGTCATTATGTCGGCTTTCTGGCCTAACATATTCGTCTTACTGACTCGATTAGGATTCTCTTGCGGCGGGGTTGCCTTTGCGAGCGGAGCAGAAAACGCTCCAGTGAAAGGCGAATTCCCCTCATCAAATGGATTCTGTTGCTTTGGCATACTAACCTTTCGGCGCATTTCTTATTCGCCATATCAATTTCATTTCCTCGTAGGTGAGAAGCGCACCCTTCATCGTATTGCATCTAGTGCAACACGGTACGGAATTTTCTAGAGTGTAACCGAGGGCGTTGTCTTTTCTGTCTAACCCATATCCCCATGCGGGGAGCACCCCACCACAGTAATCGCACGGGAAAGAAATCAGATTTGTATATTCCTCTAAAGAGAGGCTTAACCCACAAACTTTGGAACGTGCCTTCAATTGAGAAAACTTCACTCTAGGTAACTGGCACTTCTCTCGACGTCGAGCAAGATGTTCTTCACGATGGTCTGCTCGCCACTGCCTATTATCCTCAAGAAGCTGTTCACGATGATCTTTTCGCCACTGTTGCAGGTATGTCATAATTCTCCTTAAAAGAATAGAGGGGCGTTTAAGGCACCCCTCGCCAACAGTTAATTAGGCTGTCGGAGGTAGTCCTTGTTCTCGATTTCATTCCACATCTTATGGGCCATATACAGCATACCTTGACCCGGATCATAGGGCGGATACAGCGCCTTGTAAATCTTTCGTGCGCGATTGAAGGGTTGTGGCAACTCACCGATAGACCGCAAGAACAGCATTGCCGTTGTCGGCCCGCGAGAATGGCCCGCGTTGCAGTGTATCAGTATAGTCTTACCTTCCTTCCACATCTCTTGCGCGAATGCAATACCTTTGAGAATCATTTCTTCGGGGATGAATTGCGGATCATCCACGTCAATGAGGTTCATCGCGGCGTGATCGCCTTTGCGGGCGAACAGGTAATCTTTGCCTTTAGGTGCGCCCATGGTCTTATAACCGAGAATCTCTCGATGACCATCTGGGCCATCTTTTGCGGCGGTAAGTCTCGCGTATCCTCGACGCT
>Ga0208689_1001626_pt1 | contig 11606 bp, 25 predicted proteins | sample June2015DPH_8_15_FD_184700 | JGI IMG/M metagenome (GOLD analysis project Ga0208689, IMG submission 184700) | Peatland microbial communities from SPRUCE experiment site at the Marcell Experimental Forest, Minnesota, USA - June2015DPH_8_150... | ecosystem: Environmental > Terrestrial > Soil >... | reverse complement strand
CCTACAGGAGTTCCGAGCGTCGCGCCTTCGGAGTTCGTGACTATCTTCATGGGGGTCACGTCCGGGATAGTCGATGCCACTTCGAAGAAGCTCTGCACGGACTGGCCTGCGGTGATGGCCGCTGCCTTGAGGTTGACGCCTTTGGCTGACGTGACTTCTGAGGCCCATGTGGGCACGTTGATGGCTGTTAGCGCGGTCCTCGTGGTCGTGAGCTGTTGGGCGTCCACGACATAGCCTCCCTTGCATGGAAGCGCTGCGGGGAACTGCGCCAGCCAGTCCTGAGGCGGGAGGATGTCGCAGTACATGATCCCTACCATGTGGCTGAGCGCCGTGGTGAGCGCTATTGAGGGGGCCGTGGCCAGAGTGATGGCTTCGTTCCCTGCCGCCGGCCAATCGACGCCGATGATGTCTGGGACCATGCCCTGACCGGAACTGTTGGTGGCTGGACCGGACGAATTGTAGGGCCCTGTGAGGAAGCGCTGATCTGCGAGGCTGAGGGATGAGCTTGTCACCTGAAGCTGTGCACCGAAGCCTCCTGTGGCTGCGGTATAGACGGTGTCGCAACCGCTTGGTATCAGAGCAAGGACTCTTTTCGCCTTGCTGTTCAGGTTGAAGGTGACAGCCGTGCCGAAGGTGTCCTTCGCTGTGCCTGAAGTCAGGGTCACTTCGTCAATATACGTTGTCATCTCAATTCATCTCCATCCTGAGATGTGCTGCCCAGGGGCCCACGACGTAGAGCCTCCCCTCTGTAGCTGCTGGATGCTAGGCGTGACTCCGCGCAGGGGGGCCCTGAAGCCTCCTCCCGCGTAGTTCTGGTTCTGGCCTGTGGTGTAGTCCACGTTAGGGCTCATCGGGTCGTCGAATATCCTTCCGAGCCCGTAGCCTGCCAGCGGAGGCAGCGCCACGTCCTTGAGCAGCTTGGTGTACTTGTTGGGCATTAACTCGTGCAGGGCCCAGACTCCGATGGCCCCGTAAGTGCCCTTGTTCATCACAGCGCCGAGGTTGAAGGTCCGCGTAGCCGCTCCTACCTGTCCGAAGATGGCTTTGCCCGTCCCCTGACCGAAAATCTGGCACACCGCGTCGTTCAGGCCCTGAGTGGAGAACGGATAGCTCGTCCCCGCGTTGCTTCCCATCCATTTGGCGTCCACTCCGTAGAGGAAACCCGCCAGGCCCGTCACCGGAGCAAGGGAGCGCCCCAGTTCTCCGATTTTGGCCGGTATGTCAGTGAGTCCGTCTAGGATTGCCATTTTCTATCGCTTGTGAACCCCGCACGCCCTGCGTGCGTTGGTTTTTGTCGAACCCCGAGCCATCTTCCTTCTGACGCATCGGGCCTTTCTCAAACCGCCGCCTCCTCTGCGACTTCGTCTGCTCATAATCTCTAAGCGTAGAAGGATGCAATAGGTTTATTAGTCTTTTCTGAGTTCAGTTAGCGGCATGGGGGATAATCAGGCCGTTTCTGAGTCTGTGGAAGCCAAACTGGAGCGTTTGGATGGGGAGAACAAGGATTTGAGAGGTCAAATCAAGGGAATCAAAGGCCAAATGGGGTTGATTCGTGCCAAAGTGGGCCTCTCCACAGTGGGGAAGAGCGCCCCGATTGTCGAAACAAGCCCAACTCAAGCCACGACAGAGCCAGCAGGGGCGGAAACAAGCCCAAAGGAAGCCGTCAAACCTGAGTTCGTGAGGCGATATGAGAAGGCTTGCCCTGACTGCGGGGGGGAGAATCAGGAGTACAGGAAGCCAAACGTCTTTTGCAACGGTCCGGAGTGCAAGGGAGTCATCCCGCTGGGGACGGTGGACCCGAAGCAGGACGTTCAGAAGCAGGTGGACGGGATAAAGGCTTGCTGGAACTGCGGGAGCAAGGCGGAGGAGCTTCATGTGGTGGTCAGGAATTGAGCAAGCAAGAGATACTTCAGCGTTGGGCTCAACAAGAAAAATGCAATGCTTGCGAATCAATCAAATGCAGAGGAGGCGCGTTCTGTTCCTGTCCCTGCCATCCTGATTACTATGTGTGGTTCACATGACAGAAGCAGACCCTTTGAAGGACGCCGAGCCTGTCGTCTCTTCACTCCCCGGTGAAGCCCCTACGCAAGAAGCCTATCCTTCGATGATTGCACCTGTTCCTGATATTCCACCGGAAGCACTGGAACCACAGGGGCCTACCCTCCAAGAAGTCCTCACCGCCATACTGAAGCATCAGGAGGAGATGGACAAGAGACTAGAGTCCATGCAGTTCAACTACGAGGCGGACCACGGCACTCTCTTGAAGCACGACGAGATACTTCGCAAAGTGGACAACGCGCTGGACAAGATGCTGGCGGGGATGCAACAGGCACAAGGGGCGGGAGTGAACGCCGCAGGTGGTTCCGCATCGCAGGGGCCTAGCATCGGAGGGTTCAGCCTTCAAGACCTTCTTGGAGTCGCCAAGCAGGTCGGGCTTTCAGGAACAGAGGACCCGATGTCCAAGCTCTACATGGAGATAGGCCAGAAGGTGATGTCAGGAACCATTGACTCCACGGTGAGGAAGATAACAAAGACGCTAGGAAGCGAGACGGCGGGTCATGTGGTGGTTGACAGTGGACACGGCTGAGAAGCTTGCTAGACTCCTCAGCGACGACAGGAACATACTCCGAAGGAAGGTGGTCGTTCTCCTCGACATGTTCCATGTGGACGGACTCGCGCGAAGGGCTGTCGTGGGGAACTTCGAAGGGCAACTGGCAAAGCTCAACGATTCGCAGGTTAAGGAGGTTCTTCAGGTGCTGAGAGAATGAGACAACAGGAATTGAGGTATCCGTGCGGTTGTGCTTTCACATATATGGATTATGAATGGTACAGCGACCTTTGTCCGAAGCATTTGGTCGAATACGAAGAACAAAAGAACTTTGAGTATCAAGGCAAGTTCATTTTGGAGGCAAAAACGTCTTGAGCCACGAGCACCTAGAAGGCGCTGTCAAGAACCTCCTAGCCTTTGAGAACCACGCCTCCTCTGACGGCTGTCCCCACTGCATGACGAAGCACCTTCTGATTACGGAGGAGCTATTGGAAGAGGAGAACCAACAGAGGAAGGAGGACGGGTTCACGGACCTAATCGCCAGAGTGAAAGACCTCCGCAAGCTGAAGCTTCCGAAAGCCTATGACGGCGAGTTCATCAAGGGCCCCGACATGGAGTTAGTCAGCAAAGAGGCCAGGGGTATCAGGCTCGAAGTGATGAAGAGGGCGGGGCTTCCGATGCACACCGAGCATATGAACCCGAAGAACGCGCATCCGCATGTCACGCCTCATGTCCACGAAGAGAAGGAGCATCTAGTCGTTGGCTAAGATAGACAAAGCCAAGACCCCGAAGGAAGTCGTTTCAAGGCCGCGCTTCGCCTCAACGGAGGTCTATCAGATTTACGACAAGGCCCTCGACATCCTCAACAACGGAGTCAGGGCCGGAGTCTCAAACGCGCCGCAGGGGATGACCTCTCTCCTGCTGATGGCGAACCTCCTGCACGGAGGGGCCTACGCCGAGCCCATCAACAAGAGGCCATACTACCTCTTTGACAGGACGCAATCTCCCTACTGGGCAGGGTACATCTCGCACTCGAAGCCTGGGACCGGGGGGCTGTATGACGCCCTCTCCAGCATCTGGGGAGGGGTCGGCGGGACTTCCGCGGCTGACTTGGTGGAGGAAATCCTAGTGGACTCCAACGTGCCCCATGTCCTGCCGAAGCTGATCGATGACGAGTGCTACGCTACCTACGTTACTACCTACTGCCAGCTGTCCACGACGGACCTCTTCAAGCAGGGAGCAGCAGGGATGAAAACACTTGTCGAGGCCGCATCCACCGGCGTAAGGGCCCTGCGCGGAGGCGGAGGCGGGAAGGAAGAGGAAGAGGGATATTCTGAGTCCCAGATGCAAAAGCTACTTGCGGCTTTGGCGAGGGCGGACACCACGGCACAGGACATCGGAGGGGATTAGATGCAGGCGAAAGACATCGAGGAAGCTATCAACCTCGTCCTGAAAGGGATGGAGGTAGTGGGGCCTGCCGCTAACTCCTACTGGCTGCTGACGGAGATGGCCCCCAACCACTTCAAAGGGTTCATGGGATTCGTGACCAACACCAACCCGACGCCTTCCACTCAGGGGGCCCCGTTCCTGGCCAACCCTAGCAACCAGGGGAACCGCGGTTGAGGCTCAACATAGGCTCTCAGGCCGTCACATCCACGAGGAAGCACCTTCTGGGGAAGGACACGATAGAGAAGCACAGCTACGCGGTGGAGCTCATGCTGAATGACGACACGATGCAGCCGGAGGGAGCTTTGGTGGTGGACTTGGAGACCGATAGACAGTGGCAGCTAATCGCGGCTCAGTTGTTGAGAAAGTGAGAGAGGGCAAACTAGCTAGGAAGCTTCGTTGTCTCTTGTGCGGGGAGAGAATTACGGTCTATGAACGGATGGGATTCTATTGGTGCGACAAGAGAAACAGGGGTTTCTACTGGATACTCGATGATTGATGAAGGGTTCAGTTATTACGGCAGTAAGATACGCTCCCGGCCGGAGCTATCATTACTTCCTGCGCTGCTCCCTCTGCGACTACTGCCTAGAGTATGAGAGGAAGGGGCCGGGGGAGACTCCCACGGTGAACTGCCCCCAGTGTCTCAGGACGAAGGGGTTGCCGATGAAGATGTTTCCAAGCCTGAAGTAAAGACACTGTCTAAGGTCGGTTCAGGTACCATAGCATCAGCGGTCTTTCGCGTCTGCTTTGCTTTCTCTTTCAGGTCGATTCTTTCAAGCTCGTCTGCGAACTCTCGTAGCCACGCGACAAACTCCATTCTGCTGTCCTCTGTCATTGGCTTTTCTTCCTTTGAAGATGCTCCGGCAGCTTCCGCACCAGTAGAGGGAGTAGGGGTCATTGCGAGGGCCCACTGGGACGAGGATACCGGGGCTTTCTTCCCCGCAGTTGGGACATACTAGCGTCATCCATCAGCCTATCTATCGGCAGTAGTTTTAAGGTTGGGCTCCACTCTCCGAACCGCCAAGTACAAGTCCGGCTCTTTCGCATGAACTGGGGCGCGTCGTGGTGGAATGTCATGTAATAGTAGGGCTTCTCTCCCGTCTTTCTTCTCATGTGGACGCTCACGCAGGACGCTTCTAGCTTGCATTTGGGACATTCGATGTGGGCCATCAGGCTTTCACTTGGCTCCTGACGTAGCAGTATTTTCGTTTCACTGAGCCGTCCTTCAAGACAATCCTGTGGGTATAGCGGAAGTAATGCCATTCGCCGTAAGGACTCTTCCGAATGACGCTCACGGTTGCCACGACGCGACCCCTTTTCCCGTTGCACCTAGGACAGCGCATCCCCACGCTTGGGCTCTCTCAGTGGGAACTATTAAACTGTGGTGCAATCTCGAAAGAAGGGGGATGCTTTGGTCGAGAATTATGCCTTCCTTCTTACACCATTCAGATGCTTTGTCAAAGAAGATTCCTGTCGCAGTTGCCCCCGTCGCTCGTGCTTCCTGCCATGACTCAAGCAGACTCCTTGGCGGGCAGGCTTCCCCATTGTTCGGCCATCGCGTCTGCTATCTCGGAAATCGTTCCTCGGAAGGTTCGACCGTAAAGCACCATCTCGTCCTGTTTCGGCTTGCTCTCTCCTGTCAAGGGGAGGACTCCGTGGTGGGCTTCATGGTAGAGGCTTCCTGCTCGAAATCAACTTGTTCCCCTTCTCATCGACCTCATTGACCTTGCCGTGTTTGGCCGCGAAGGACAACTTCTCGAAGTAGTCTCTATTGATGCTGATGTCTCGTTGTGCCTTGCCCCCATGCCCCGCTTCTGATGAAAAGGCCCCTGCGTAGTGGAGCGTCCCAAGCCGACCCTTCCTCGTCTCTTTCACCAAAAGCCGCTTCAGTCTATTCATCGTTCCTCGCTTCCTCCTGTCAAGGGCTCAGGACGCGCCTCCTGCTGGAGTGGAAGACTGAACTGCTTGGTAGCTCTTGGTGAGTCGTTCCTGTTCTTTCTCTCCCGCTTCCTTCGAGCAGACAGGGCAATACCACCCCGCGAGAGCATCACCATAGAAGAGAGGAACCATCTTTGCCCGCTCGGCGTGGTCGTTGTGGCATCTATCGCTCATCTTGTTTCTCCTCCTGCTTTCCTCTTCCTGAACCCAAGAGTTGCACCGCAGGTCTTGCAACGTGTGATTGGAGGAGTTTTGCCATCAAGAATGAGATTGATTTCTTCTCTGTCGTAATGCTTGCAGTCCGTCTCTCCGAATGTCAGCCATCCATATTCGTAGAAATTCCGCTCTCCAAATCCATTTCCTGCTGCACTCATTTCTTCCTCTTCCTGAATCTCTTGGGAGGGTTGATTCCCCACCTGATAAAGTCCTGCCTCCTGAGCCTCCGCCTCCTCCTGAGACGGTAAAGGCCCTCCTCGTCTATCTTCCTCGAGTCGATGCCGAAGGCGAAGCCCTGGGCCGTGAACTGCATCAGCCAGCGGTAGGCAGTGATGCTAGAGAAGGGTATGGGCTTGCCTGAGTTGCCGCACTCCCCGGCCATGTTCATCATGTCGGCCCATCCCCTGTTCACGTTGGCATCCATCCAGAGGAGGACGCTCCTGCGTATCTTGAGGCTTCGGGCGTAGAAGACCTCTTCGGCGGAACGGTCGGGGGCGGTGGTGTCGAAGCTGCGCATTTTATTTCTCTCTCATACAGTCGCGGGGACTATTTCCTTCAAAGTCGCCGTCAGGATCGTCAGGGCGTGATAGAGCCTGTGAAGCTGCAACGCCTCGTCAGACATGAAGGACTCCCCGCACCCCGGGTAGGTGCATTGGTAGCGGTTGCCTGTGGTTTTTTCTCTCACTAGCCTCTCTCTGGGCTGGCTCTGCTGGAGTCCGCCGTGAGGGTCGAGGGTCCAACCTGGCTCGCTCAAATTGCCTTCCTCCTGAGGGCGTCCACCACCACGAAGGCCCCGCAGAGCGCAAGCCCCGCCATGTCGAGAACGTCAGGCCAGAACGGAAGCATCATCGGATGGCCGAGGGTTCGAATCCATGTCAGGGCCCAACAGACCACGGCTAGGCCGACAGCGACCCTTCCGAGCTTGAAGGCGCGGGCCCTGTCGCCGGGTTCGAAGAGCCTCAATCAAATACCCCGTGTTTCCTTCTGTCGGCCCAGTAGATGCAAGACTTGCAGGAACAGCGACAGGGATAAGTATCGATTACTAAGCCTTCAAGGTCTGGCTTACAACCCTCTGTTTCAATCCCACAGTGTCTAGGATTCATCCTTCCATCACCCACCTTTCGAGATACTGAATAATCAAGCGGAGGCGGTCTGGACTGTCCTTAGCCAAACCTATTGCAGTATTGCAGTTCGTGCAGAGAACTCCCCTAATTTTGCCTGTCTTGTGGTCATGGTCGATTCCAAGCTTGTTTTTGCTTCCGCAAATCTCGCAAGCTGCTTTGCTTCCCCACAGTCTCAGAGCCTCATCTATGTCCTCAATCCCCACTTTCCTCCAAGCACTTTTTCTTACGGCCATTTGAACCCTCTTAGGGTCTTTCAGTCTGAGTCGCCTCATGTAGTCCCGATTAGCTACTTTGTCCTTTGCCATTTGCTATTCCTCCTGAACCCAACGGAGAGCCGCGAGGTAGCCCATGCCGAACGAGGCCCCGTCCATCACCATAGTGGCCGGATGCTCGTCCCTGTAGAACGCTTCCAAGACCCGCCTCTTGTCATCGACCTCTCTCTCGTCCCTCAATGGTATCTAATCCCCTTCGCGTAGTCGGAGGTGAGGGGCCCCCAGTGGAAGCCCGTCGTGTTGCATCTCCCGATGTGCTGCTCCGGAGTCTCGGGGGAGTCGATGCGCTTCAGGCAGCGGAAGCAGTACCATTCGAACAGGAGGAGAGGATGGTCTTTCATTTGAAGTCCCCCTGCATCTCTCTCAGGCAGGCTTCGACCTTGATGGAGCAGGGAGCACAGAGGTCCCAATCCAGAATGTTCTCTCCTTTTTCGTTGTCATAGAGTGAGAGAGAAAAACCGGGAGTCCCTATCACCTGTTCGCAGTTGTCGCAGAGCGTCTGTTTTGTCATTTCTCAGCCTTCCAACCCATCTCTTCCAGAATCTTGAGCACTCTATCAAAGTCAGCCCCGACTAAAATAGCTCGGCCTCGGCGGTTCTTGAAGTCAGCCTGTTTGACTAGGTGGCTTGCTATCTGATAGGCTCTCTCTGTTTCGTTCATTTCTTCTTCTCTTCCTTCTTCGGGGCTGGGTCGCTGACTGATAAGACCCTGAACTGCATAATCTGACCTTCCTTTAGCCCGTATTGGTCACGAATGGGGAGGGGAATCGTAACGAAGGCCGATTTACCCTCTTTTCCCTTTCGATACCTAACTATTGCGGGGAAGGTCGCGCCTTGCTCTACTGCTTCCATAAAGGCACTAGGAATAGCAGAGGGTATAAGCTTTGAGGATAGATAATCTAGACTGCTGGCCCTATATCTAGAGATGGAGGGCCTTCTCTATAGTCTGATTCATACGGGGAAGAGTGAAGGGGTCGGTTGAAAATGCCCCATACGCGAGGGCAAAAGTCCCGACCCCTCTCTGCACTCCCTCATGGCACCTGCGCAGAGCTTAAGCCGTCTTTGTCAGGGTTCCGAGAGCTTCTTTCAACCCTAGCCCGATGGCCCCGGCGATTCCGAGCCCGAGCGACACCCAGGGGGACCCCCCTGTGTATCCACTGTAGGCCCCGACAGAAATGAGGACCGCCGAACCAGTGACTAGGACCGCCTGTGCGTTGTCTGAAAGTCCCATAGCCTAGAGGACCTTGACCCCTGTTAAAAGGATTGTTGCGATTCCAAGAAGGGCCACGAAGGACGCGCCCCCCAACCACGCAGCCAGATTGACCTTTACCTCCACCTTCGCCAGCCTCTCCGAAAGGTGCATGGCCCAGACGGGGACGACCTCCAAGACAGGAGAAGGCGGGTCGTCGTCGCTCATGGGCCTAGACGCTGGCTTAGTTTCTGTTTCATCAGGGCGGCGGCTTTCTGGTTGGCTGCGTCCTGCTGCTGTGCGACGGAAAGGGCAGGGACCACCGCGACGACCGGCTTTGCCGCTTGAGCTTGAAGGTACTGCGTATAGGTCATGTTCTCAGGGATGACTGCATATTGGTTGGCCCCTTCCGGAGTCAGGCCAATCCTCACCGACTGGTAGCCAGCCGGGACGCCCATCTCCTTTACGACCGTGGGGGAGAGGTTCGTGTCCGTCGTGCCTCCTGTGCCCGGACCCGTCCCCGGCAGGTTGGAGTAGGGCACTATCACGTTGGCCTTCGCAAAGGCTTTCGCCGCAGCGGTCAGGTTCTGGCCCTGGACCACCGTCTGCTGAGTCAGGACCTGCGGAGTGGTAAAGACAGTGGGGACGCTGTGCTGCACTATCGGAGTCGGGGCAGGGGGCGCGGGTATGCCTCCCGGCTTCGGAGAAACGGACTGGATCACTGGGGCGGAGACGGGTTCATTGACCTGAACGTGAGACTGTGCGGGGACCACCTGGGGGGTCATGCTGTGCGCCTGCTCCTGCCCCGGGCGGATCTCCTTCGGCTGCAAGAGCCACGCGAGGCCGAGGAGTCCGAGGATGGTGATAAGGAGGTCTTTGGTCGCCATGCTATCTCCTCTGTATCTGGGCCTTCTTCTTTATGAGGCCGTTGGGCTTCAGGTCGAAGTCCGGCTGAATCGGAGGATGAGACTGCGCCCCCGGCTTGTTTCCGACAGAACCGAGGGTTAAAGGGTTCTGGGCGTTGCTGCCGGGAGAAATCAGATTCCGCTTTGAGTCCTGTATCATGTCAGCTTGTGCGCCCCCTCGTCTTAAAAGGATTCATTGAGAGTACTCCAGGACTCTCGCATAGGCATTCGCCCTGATGGTCCCCCCGGTGGAATTGTCGTAATAGGCCAAAGTAAGAGCTTGCTTGGCGATTACATTGTCGCCAAGAGGGTCGAAGCCTGTTTCGGGCCTGTTGGGGCCGTAGAGCCAGATGTCGCAGGAAGTAGCGAATTCCGCGTGAGCCCCCACGGCATTATCAAAGAGAAAAACAGAAGGGCCGGCATACCCGATGTCCAGGGTCAGAGCGGCTTCGTCTACAGGACTCGCTACGGTTTCTCTTATCAGCTGGAGTTCAATGAATTCAAGATGAGCTTTGCATCTTGGAGGGATGCTGTAGGAGAAAACCACTGCCCCGGCCTGAGGAGACAAGACGTGAGAATAGAGAAAGCCCACAGTCCTCTGCACAGGAACGGTGACCGAAGGTAAAGGAATCGGGTTCGTGTTCTGCTCCACCTTCGAAGTCGCGCCGTTGAGAATCTTGAGCTGGCCTATCACCGTCTCGGAGTCGATGGCCATCTAGGACAATTGCTCCAAAGTCGCGTTCAGGAAGTACGTGACGGTGGTGAAGGTTCCTACCGTGGAGAAGGTTATCGGAGTTTGAGAGTTGTCGATGTCAATCTCTATTGGCATGGCGTAGTAAGTCCCGGCTGCAATGACCAAGCCGTTCAACAGAAAGACGCCTGGGGCCGCTGCTGAGACAAGCGGGAGGATGTCGGCGTGAGAAGTCCCGTTCAAGTCTTTGTAATTCACCTTCACTGAGAAGGTGGTGGTCGTCCCCACTGTGCAGTAGACGTTGGCTGTGACTCTGTATCTTCCGGCTGTCGCTGGGGGCGTGTAGCTTCCCACGGCGGTGAGGGCTGCGTTCTGCGAGCCTGAAGCGTAAGCGGTGTAGATGGCAGAAAGGCCGAGGCCAGCGGTGGCGATGTTGTTGTACTTCGCAAAAGTCGCTAGAGAATTCATGAACCCCATAGGCATAGAATTTGTGCCTGCATTTCCTACATTATTGAAAAGAAGGGAACCGGTTTGGTCTATGGAAAACTTTTCTGTTCCTCCGTAGTAGAAACCGAGATTCCCTGAAGGGTCTTGTTTGACGGTGAAGCCGTTAGCCGTGATGAGGTTAGAGATTGCGGCGTTGCTCTTCCCGAAGGAACCCATGCTACGGCCCCTTCGGAAAGACTATCGACTCTCCCTCGTCAAGCAGTTCGACATAGACCAGTTGCCCCGCCGCGCTGCCAATGGCCCAGATGGAGCGAGTGAAGCCGTAGAAGGTCTGCTGCTGACCCGCTATCAGAGAGACGAAGGAAGTCGTGACCTTCGGGTCGATTGAGGATATTCTGACTGTCCCTGTGTTGGCGGGGTCGGCTTCTATGACGAAACTTGCGCCCTTGCCCGTTCCCTGCCAAAGCTGAACGGCGGTAGTCCCCACTGTCACCATAGGGGAGCTACCTCCATTCTACGCTGAAGAGGACTTGGTTTCCCGTGCTGACGGCTGCGACCAAGTTCACGTACGGGGTTATGGTCTGGGTTCCGCCTGGATTCTGGAAGTAGATGGGCGTCGAGGGCATCCAGTCGTTGTACTGGCTTCCACCTACAGGAGTTCCGAGCGTCGCGCCTTCGGAGTTCGTGACTATCTTCATGGGGGTCACGTCCGGGATAGTCGATGTCACTTCGAAGAAGCTCTGCACGGACTGGCCTGCGGTGATGGCCGCTGCCTTGAGGTTGACGCCTTTGGCTGACGTGACTTCTGAGGCCCATGTGGGCACGTTGATG
>Ga0208689_1001623_pt1 | contig 11627 bp, 18 predicted proteins | sample June2015DPH_8_15_FD_184700 | JGI IMG/M metagenome (GOLD analysis project Ga0208689, IMG submission 184700) | Peatland microbial communities from SPRUCE experiment site at the Marcell Experimental Forest, Minnesota, USA - June2015DPH_8_150... | ecosystem: Environmental > Terrestrial > Soil >... | reverse complement strand
GTAACGCTGGGCCAGGATCTATCAACGAATCGTAAGGGCAGGGGAACCCCGCCAGATATTCACCCAGGCCGCTACTGCTCACCACCGCGCAACTCATTTGCGACCTCCAAAAATGAGAAACAACGCGAGCGCCGCCGCGCCCAACATCCAGAGCGTACAAGACAGGCCGGTTGCAGCCGTGCAGTAATCCGAGGAACCGCTAGGATCGGTTTCAACTACGCTGGACACCACCGGCCCCAATTGGCTCAAAGATGGGTCCACCGTAGCCGCCTGTCCAGGAGTAGAACCAGCCGAAGCGCATGGCGCAAGCGGATTCCAACAGGCGCCGGAAAAGAAGTTGGACCAGAGGCTACAATCGACGGCCGCACCCGTCGAATCGACAACCAGATCACAGGTTTGGATACCCGAAAGGCCCATCGAATTGATAACCCGCTTCATCGGGCGGCCCCCAGCAGAATTCCAATCAGCACACCGATGGAGAACTCCACCAGCGCGCCGGCCATATCCCACGCTGGTTTCCCAGCAGCCAGGCGCGCGAATTCGTAAGCCATGAAACCGGAAGCCGAGAACACCCGCCATTCGGACGGAGCGAGAGCCGTTGCAACACCCATCGCAACATGCGAGAGCGAACCGAGCCCACGATCAAAGACGTTTGCATAGGCGTGCTGATCCGGTATCCCGATTAACTGATCGAGAGAGCCGAAATCGAGCATGTAGCCCAGCCCGTCAGGATGCACGCCGCGCCCCCTTCCGACGTTTCAGGAATCCCACCCGCTCCGCGAGATCCACGAGCGACATGGGACGAGTCGGAACCTGATATTCCGCTAAGGCCCGGTCAAGCAGTTCTTTCATTTGGTCCGGGGGAACGTAGGGAGACGCGGCCCGCACAAGGAAATCAATCGCTACCGTGATCGGTTCTTTCACGTTCACGGATTGCTGATTCTGCGGCATCGAGCGCACGCGGCCGGCGAGATCATAAACACGCCGCTTTGCCGGGTCTGACAGGCACTCGTAAGCCTCTTGCGCTTCTTTGAACATGACCGCAGCCCAGTCTTTGCAATCCGGGTTCACGTCAGGATGAAACTTTTTGGCGAGGCGCAGGTATGCCGCCTTCACGGTTTCCGCCGTTGCCGAGCGTTCCACCCCGAGAATGCGGTAGTAGTCCTTCATCGCTTTGAACCGAAGGCCGCCAGCAGCAATAGGCCGCCAGCACCGATCATGAGCCACGTTGTACTGCTGATGCCGCCGAGCGACGAAGCCGCCGAACCCGTGGGGCAACCAGGCCCCGGACAATTCGCGGTAGTCACCGAGCCGGGAGCCGTGGGAGTGATCGTCACTCCACCGGACGTATACGGCACGCCGGGTTGAGAAACGATGTTCCCGCTCATGTCGTACACGATGCCCGTCAAATCGTCCGTTACGGTATCGTCTCCCAATCCCCGCATCGAAGCCCGATAAGCCCCCAGCCCAGCCATGAACCCAGCCAGGCCGTAAGCCTGAGTAAGCGCCGGCCCCATCACGGCCCAATACTGCGTAGCCGTCATATTCTGCGAGAGGTCAAAGCCCGTGGGTTGCGGAATCGCATCAGCCGAAGGCAGCGCCAGACCAAGGTACACATTCCAGCGGTAGCCGGAAGACGTGAGCGAATCCCCCGCCCCGGTGAAATTCGGGTCGGAACTGGCTTGCGCGATCATGTTGGAATAAACCGACGCCAGAGACGGTTGAGGTTGCGCCGGAGGCGGTTCAACCGTTGCCGGAGGCGTTACGACCGGAGCGCCGTCAGTTGTAACTGTGGTTGACGGAACAGGCGCATTCAACGCAGCTTGTACCGGGCTCGCTGCTATTTGAGCCGAAGTTGGAGCCGTTGAATTCGCGTAGTACTGCTTTTGGCTAGGGCTGTACCAGACATACTGGCCCGGTGAGACAGTTAGAGCCGAAGTGTTCGGTTCATTCAACGGACCCTGCACACCCACAGGCGTTAAACCAGCCGAAATAGTTCCAGCGGGTGTCGTGGATGGCCATTGAAGGATGTATTGAGCATCGGCCGGTAGTGCCGGCGTAGTCAGCCATTCATAGAGGAAGTAGCCGCCGATCCCGACCGCGCCAAGCGTCAAAAGCGAACTAACAGGAGAGGATTGCGCCATTATCGTTTGCCTCCAAACATCAGCAACGCAAGAAGCGCCGCGCCAAAAACGAGAGCCGTTGTGGTTCCAATCATTCCGCCGATACAAGACGTGTCACCAAACAGCGCAAGGCTGCACGTTGCGGCCGGAGTCGCCGCAGCCGGCGCGACGGATGCGAGGCCGTAAGCCTGAGTGAGCGCCGGCCCCATCACGGCCCAATACTGCGTAGCCGTCATATTCTGCGAGAGGTCAAAGCCCGCGGGTTGCGGAATTGCATCAGCCGAAGGCAGCGCGAGGCCCAGGTACACATTCCAGCGGTAGCCGGAAGCCGTGAGCGAATCCCCCGCCCCGGTGAAATTCGGATCTGTAGAAGCGCCAGCCAGAATGTTCGAATAAATCGCGGCGAGCGACGGCGCCGGTTGTTGCGGGGGAGGCTCAACCGTTGTGGGAGCCGGAGGCGTGACAGGGGCACCGTCAGTTGTAACCGTGGTGGAAACCGGCGTGGCAGTTGAACTTGCGAGATTTGGGAATAATGCTAATATACACGCGATATCCGCAGCGAACCCGCTAGGATTGCCCTGGATGGACGCATAATAGCTGGCCGGTGTCATGCCCTGAGCGGCAAGCAAAGCTGTCACATTCGCAACTGTCGGGGCAGCACCGCCAAGCGACGTTATAATGCCCGCACCCTGACAAGCCGTCGATGGCGTGGCCGCGGTAGTGGTTGCCGGCGTAGTCAGCCATTCATAGAGGAAGTAGCCGCCGATGCCCACGGCGCCCAGCGTCAAGGCTGTACCGATCCCTGAATCTTTCGCCATTATCGTTTGCCTCCAAACATCAGCAACGCCAGAAGCGCCGCGCCAAAAACGAGAGCCGTTGTGGTTCCAATCATTCCGCCGATACAAGACGTGTCACCAAACAGCGCAAGGCTGCACGTTGCGGCCGGAGTCGCCGCAGCCGGCGCGACGGATGCGCCCGGCGTCGAAGTCGCCACCGTACCGGATGAGGCCGCGCCTTGACTGGCACTCGGAGCTTGCGGACTCAGGCACGCAGGATACGGCGTGCAGGGCTCAACCGGAGTCGGTTGCACTTCGCCCCCGGTGTCCGGTGTCATCGTTCCCACGGGTCCGACAACTGGAAAGCATTCGGCCTGTTGACTCATTCCAGGCACACCGATTGCCGGAGGAACGTAGGTGTAGTTATCCGGGCAGGTTCCACCAACCGGAATCACCAGCACGTCACCAAGCCCGCGCCTCATTTCTTGCCTCCAAACATCAGGAACAGAGCCAGGGCCGCAGCACCAAGCACAAGCGCCGTGGTGGTTCCAATCGGGCCGATGCAACTGGTATCGCCAAAGAGCGCGAAACTGCAACCGGCCGCAGACGCCGATGCAACCGAGCCCGCCGCAGAACCCGACACCGGAGACGGTTGCGCCTCACCGGGCATTAAACCTTGTGAAGTTGCCGGAGTTGCTTGACTGGCCGATGAAGCCGTGGTTGCGTTCGGAGCCGGCGCCGCATAGTTCGTACCCGTGTTCGTGTTCAAAGGTTGCGCTTGAGCAGCATTCACGGCCGCCTGTACTGCATCGTAGAATGCGCCCGGCGTCCAGGTTTGCGTATACTGCGCCCCGCTGAAGGGTTGCGCGCACGCTACTTGCGACGGAGGGCAACCGGCAGGAGTGAACGCAATCGGATAGCTGCTAACGAGCCCCGAATAATAGCTGCCAAGCGTTGCCGCGTTCCCGCTCCCGTCAGATCCAAGCGCCGAATCGAAACCGGAAGACCCGATGAATTGCAAGAACGCGATAAACTTCGCGCGGGCACTTCCCAGACAGTCAGGAACAGCGACCCCGCCATAGACTTCGGTAGCAGCGTCGAATGCACACCCTCCGATCAAAGGCAGCTTGTAACATCCACTCGGAGTTCCACCAGCGTCTAGGCAATTGGCATAATCATTCGCTCCCGTCAAGGCTAGGTTTATGTCTCCCAGGCCCGGAGCGTTCCGGTAAATCGGATGGTCGAGCGCGATACCGTACCTCATGAGAGCACCACCAAAGCGACAACCACAACCGCCGCTATCAATAAAGGCACGGCGTAGGAAGACGAAACGCCGACATCGGAGAGCAGCGTACCGGCTTCGCTAGTTGCCGAAGCAACGGTTGAAGCCGCCGAATCCGGCTGCACGTCAGGATCATTTGCAATCGGATCGCGATAACCATTGAACCAGTTCCAGCACTCGCCCGGTTGAGGCTCACCGGGATAAGCCAGGAGCGGAGAGCTTGTGGTTTGCTTCCACGTGCAGGCACCGGCTTGCCGATCTGTGATGCAGCGGACTCCGGCGTTGCCCGTGCCCGGTTGACCGCAGATGGCTTGCAGTTGCGCCCATATCGCGTCGAAGTTTGCCAGGGCCGAGGCTTGCTGCGAAGCGTACCGCGGAGAGTTCCCGAAGTATGCCTGAATGTTCTTGATGAGGCCCTGCTCTGCCTGATTGGCCCATTGGGAGGTTTCGATGCAGGTCTGTCCACAACCGGAGTTTTTGATGATCTGCGTAATGATGAGCGTTGCAGCCGCGATCGCCGCGCCGACGATTGGCACGGCCGAGGCCGCAATCAAGCCGCTGATAGCCGCAGCCGATACGCCCACCGAGGCCGCGCCGGAAACAATGCCTGTAGTGTTTTCCGCGCTCGTCACATCCCCGAGGCCCCACGGGATTGTCGAATACCCGTCAAGATTCAACGGCCAGGCAATCGGAGATTGAAGCGAAAGGTACATTCACTTTTTCCCGAGCATCGAAATCAACAGCAGCGCACCGACAGCCAGGGCGCCGAGCACCAGCACGCTTGAGCTTGTGCTACCCAGGTTGACGCCCGTGCTGGTCAAGATCGACTGCAACGCAGAAGCCGGCCCCGTGATGCTGGTACCACCCGGCCCGGTTTCCGTCACAGTCGGAGCAACCACCTTGCCCACAAGGTTCATGCCGGAATTCAGTAGTGCGAGTTCCGCCGCCGTCGCAGTTGACGAACTGCCGGCCGAACTGCCGGCCGAGCCGCCATCGGTGGTTGTCGTTGTTTCTGTGTATTCTGTGTAATCGCCCGAGCCGTCATCCTGCCCGAGCCCGTTCAACGCGCAGCCTGAAAGTCCCATACCATGCAACCCCCTGAACCCGGAATCCTCATCCGGTATCGGTTCGCCTTGCGAGTTCCACACTTGTTTGAGCGAGACGCGGCGCCGCGGCACTTCCCAGCCCGGATACTTGCCATGTGAGGCGTCGAGCGCCAGGCGCATTCCACTCTCAAGCACGGCCCGTGGGTAGACGTGCGAGAAAATCTCCGGCTGGTTTGGGTCGACAGCCACGGTAACGATTTCCCACGGCACGCCAAGCGCGTCGAGCATGGCGCAGATGAGGCACGTGAACACGGCGCAATCGCCCTTCGGCTGTTCCATCTTGAGCAGCACGTCCGGGGAAATCAGCAATTGCAGTTCGTCCGCTTTGCCGAGCCACGCACGCAAGAGCTTCTGATGGTGAACGAATTTGATAGCGTGCTTCACCCACCACCAGCACGACTCCGCGAGAACGCCCGGAGAGCGCTTGTCGCCGCCGCACCAGAAGGCAAAGCGCTTCACCGCATCGGCCGCGGCTTCCGAAATCACCGGGTCCGATGCAGAGGCCCGCACCAGGCCGCACATATAAAGGATAGTTTCTTGAGTCGCCTGCCACGGGTCGGAGAGCGAGGCTTGAAAGAAGCCGGGATTTTCGCGCAGCATGGCCGCGGCCATACCATCGCTAATCCGGGTTGACCCAGCTTGCACGCGCCCATTGTGGCATACGGCGTAAAATCAAGCAAACGCAGGGGAGTAGTGTAGTGTATACTACAGCCGAGACACAGTAGCAGCACCTTTGCAGCACATCTGCGACACGTTTTTGTTTTGAAAAGGGAGAAAAAGAGCGATGTCAAGAGGCCGAAAACCGAAGAATAGCGGCGGGAATGTGGTTGAAATGGAACCCGACACGCCCGACGCCGAGCCAATCGAGCCCATCGAGGCGCAAACCCCCGCCCCCGCCGAACCGGAACCCGAGCCGGCACGAATCGAGATCACGCCACCTGAAACCCGCGCCGGCCAAAAACGCAGCATCAGTTTTTTTGACCGAGTAAGGAAAATCACCAAGGCCGACTGGGGAACGCGAGCATTCATCTACGTCTACTGTTTGGAACCGCTCTGCGACCTCAAGATGGGAGGCGAAAAAAAATATCTTGTCAAGCTGAAGGAGCCGATCTTCGATGAAGACTCCATCATGATCGACTACGGGAGCGGAAAGTATCGGTTGAATCTGGTATCGCGCAAGCCAGGAGCAACACAAAACGATCAGATCGACGTGTGCGAAATCGAAATCTACAACCCGAAGTTTCCGCCCAAAATCCCGCAATCGGTTTGGATCAACGACCCCCGCAACGAACGCTGGGCCGCGCTCATCCCAAAACCGGAAGCACCGAAGCCCGACACACCCATGGGAAGCATTACCGAAACCTTCAAGGTGTTTTCGGATATGCGTAAAGACGTGCGCGACGAGTTGAAGCCCGCCGCGGATGCCTCCACACAGAAGGTTGACCCGGTAGCCTCCGCGCTCTCCATGGCGAAGGATCTTCTGCAGATGCGCGCGGAAAATCCCATGGTGGACGTGATGCGCGACGAAATGAAGGCCATGCGCGACGAGATGAAAGAGGAACGCGAGGAAAACCGCAAGCTGCAAGCCGAGCTACGCCAGAAGGCCGCGCCGGTAGCGGTAGCCGAAGCCAAGGACCCGATCGACACCATTGTTAAGACCGTCGAGAAACTGAAGCCGCTACTCAAAGAGTTCATGCCCCAGGTGGAAGCGGTAACGGACAAGGTAGTTAACGGCCGGCGCCCCAAGTGGTACGAGATCCTGCTCGAAAACGCAGCCCCGCGAATAGTCGATGTACTGGGAGCGCTGGGAACCGCAGCTATCGCACGCGGTAGCGCAGCACCGCCAGCGAACGGAGGGTACACCGCAGCAACGCCAGCAACCGCAGCCGCGCCCGGTATCGCCGCACCGCCCGCGCAACCCGCAGCACCAGGCGCACCGCCTCCACCGGCAAACAAGTTGATTCAGTATTTGAGCCAGCCTATCGTGATGTCCGCTTGCATGGCCCATTTCAAAGCCTTCCAAGCAGAAACCCAGGCCGGCGAAAAGAGCGAGGCCGGCGAAGACTTCGCGTACTGGATTTTCACATCAGGAGCCGGCGAACGCCCGCTTACGGATGCCCGCGCCATGGGAACCACGAACATTGTAAACCTGTTCCGGCAAACACCCGCCGTATGGGCCGTGCTGCAACAGCACGAAGCCAGCCTGATAGCGTTCATGGATCAGGTGCTATCGTGGAAACCGGAGCAGGCCGCAGACGTTGACGAAGACGAGGGAGTGACGGACCTTACCGCCACAATGTAAAGGAGCCGAAAATGGCACGCCGAAAAGAAGACCCGAAGAAAATCCGCGCCCAACAGGAACGGGACCGCGCGCAAACATGGCTGGAAGTTCTTTGTAAAGGGATCGGCCACGCTTTAGCCGATGAGAACTGCCGCAGATACCCCGATGAGATACGCTTGCTCGTTACGCGGATCAACGGAGAATTAACGGAAGCAATCGAGAACGCAGAACGCGCCAACAAAGCCTATGAGCCGTACTGGAAACGGCGATTCCCCCGAAGCGTGAGACGCGCAGCAAAAGCCAAAGCAAAGTAAAGGAGTCGAGACGATGCCGCGCCGCTGGATGTTGGTTACAAGCAGCGAACGTGAAATTGTTTTATGGCACCGCCGCCGTGCCGAGAGAATTCAAAAGGCCATCAAACGCCGGAGGAAAAGATAATGGGAACGAACGGAGCATCAGCCCTGAAGTACACAACCACATGCCGCCTCTGCGGACATCAGATCATTGACCACCCCTTGAACGTGCAGATTGTCGGGCAACCCGACGCGCGAGCGCAGAACCTTTTAGCAGCCCTGATGAAGCACCTGGAGAAGAAGCACAAGGACGCATGGATGCAGATTCAGGGATTGTGGCAGTTCTTTTTGGGCTTCCTCTGCTTAGGCCAGTTCGAGACGGCAGACCCGGCCATCGTTCAGACCGTGCAGGGATTCGGCGCCGTCTTGCGGAACATGGTACGGCCGGCGCCAATTCAAGACGATGATATCGTGGGAGCCGTGGCGCATCTTGGCTTCACCTTGGAGGACCCGAAACGTGAGCAAGTAATCGCGGCCATGAAAAACGTGCGGGCCTACTATGAGGGAACCTTGCAGAAACCGGCCCCACCGGAACCCGAAAAACCGCTGATAACCCCATAGCTGGTACTTGATCGGTACTTTTTACGCCGTACACAGCGCATATACCGCCGTGTGCGGCGCTTGTTTCGCGGTATAGTCTAACTATGCCGAAACCCCAAGACGATCCCTGGAAGTGGCGCAAATGCCGCTTCTGCAAGCTACCCTTTAAGCCCACCGGAAAAGACGTAGGCAACGCCCGCCGCCAGCAGTTCTGTACCGCCGCCCATCAGAAAGAATACTGGAAACGCGGAGCCCTGCCCGCCGACAAGTTCACGGCGCGGATTGAAAAGCAGCTTGAGAAGCGAATGCGAGAGATCCTCCGCGAACAGTTACCGGGATTGATGTTATCGTATCTGGAAGAACACGGAATACCAGTCCCAGGTGCCACGCGCCTACAGCCGCCACACGGAATCTAAAACGGAACCTCACCCCGGCGCCCGCGCTTGACCTCTGCAATCCGCTTCGCATACTGAATGCGCTTGTGCCGCGGCGTAGCGTGGATGATTGCGCCGCCGTCATCATGCGCCCCTCTGCGATGGTTCGAGACGGCCCAGGCGTATTGAGCGAACGTGGGAACCCCGGAGGCTGTAGGATTGTACTGCCGGGTTCGGACCTTACTGCCGATTTGCTTAAAGGCCGCAGACAGTTTCGCATTGCACTTCCGGCAACCATAGGCCAGGTTCTTTGATGCGCCGTCCGCTTCATCCCCCGACAGGTGCATTACGTCGAGATTGCGCGTGGACCCGCAAATCACGCAGCGCTTCGGCCCCTTTACATTCTGTTGAGCCCGGTATCGCTTCGCCCGGTCTGTAATCTCATCCACCGGCTTGTGGCCCATGTTCACTACTACCACCCGTGTGATGGAGCCCATTTGGAAGGTCATGGCTAAAGTATATCAGGCCGCCTTGCATAGCCGCGGCTTACTAGTTCGACGCCACACCAGCAGTTGCAGGGAACGCCCTGAAACAAACCTGTATCATTACAAAACGCACACGGCGCCGGTCTAGCTTTCGCTTCCGAGATATGCTGAGGCACCATGAGCCGCTTGAGTTCCACGCCAACCGGACAGGTGCAATAGTCTGGAATCCCCGGATTCCAACCCGGCGATCCTTTGCAGAAAGCGCATCGTATTGCTGAATCCGAAACGGCTTTCGCTTCCGAGATGTCCAATGTCAGTTTGCCGAGCATGGGAGACGTGAAGACGGTACGCTCGCCATCCTCCCACTCGATTTCAATGGATTTGATTTTCATAAGCTATCTTCAAGCGCCCTCTGTTCGGCCAGGGCCAACGTATAGCCGAGTTCTTTTTTTGCCTGAATAATCTTGAGCCAGGAAACCTCGGAAAAGTCCTTGACGTTCAGATGCGCTTTGATGCGCCGCCACATTTCGTTATCGACGGCCCGATGCGCCAGGATTTCAGCCCACGGCCGGCCGCAACACAAGCACGTGCCTTCCATGCTCGAATCGAACGGAACCGGCTTGCCGTACTCGCGCTCCCATTTCGCGTGCAAAGATTCTTGAGGCTCGAACTGCGCGCGGAGCGAATGGCCCGTATCGAGAATTTCCCGCAACGTCGGAAAGTGTTGATCGAACGTCTTGAGCACCGCCGTAGCGTGCTCCACCGAGACGGTACACTCCTGAAGGCCGCGGGCAAAGACCTTTTCGCCGGCTTCCGATGGAGGATACCCGCGGAAACCCGACAGGTGAAACTTAATCAGGCCGAGCGCCGTATCGTGCTGGACCGGAAATTGATCGTTCATGCCCGCCGCCGCTTCGCTGCCGCCGCAGCCCGTTCCGCAGCGATCAACGCGTCAATATCTTCTTGTGTGAGAGTACCCGGCTTTTTCTTTTCCGGGGGAGGGTTCTTGGAAATCTGGTAATCGTGGGCTGCATCCCGGCAGATGGCGAGCGCCGCCCGGGGCCCCGAGATCGGACGCGCCGCCCGGTCTATGACGTACTTGACCAGGAAATCGTTAGGAACGTCCGCTATTGCTTCGCAAGCCGCTTCCAGGCAGACCCCATCCCCCGAGAGAGTCCGCCTTCGGTTCTTGACCAAGAACGGATCGAATAGCCCGCAAACTTCCGCCGCCCGCGGATGCTCAACCCGTCGTGGATGACGGGGAAAATCCGGTAAACCTTTTGATTTCAACAAACCGTTTCCGGTTTGAGCCTTGAACTGCGGCCCAATGAAATTCACCAGAAGGCAACCTGACTGTATCACCGCTTCAAAATGGATGTCAACATTACTTTTGCACCAGATTTCCGATACTCCGGTTTCCACCTTGATTTTCCGCGAGGCGCCCCCGGCCCGAACCGGCACCGGCTTGTCTGTCAGTTTCACGACTGTAGGGGACTTTGCCGCCTCATCCTCCTGCTCCGGTTCATCATCATCGGGCGCCGGCTCAGGTGTAGGCCCCGGCTTGTAATCTTGCAGCGCTCCCCAGGTGCGAAACAAAGGCGTCAGGATATATTCACCCTTGCCCGAGCGCTCGCACCGGATTACGCCGCGTTGCGCCAGGCCCAGGAGTTCTCTTTGCAATTGCCGCTCCTCGCAGCAACACAGGTTTACCAGGTCCGCTATCTTGACGGGTTCCGTGCATTCGTGGTACGGCGCCGCCGAGTCCTTGACCGTCCGACCGACGCTTAAGGCCAGGATCACGTACAGGAGTTGCTGACAGGCCGCCCCGCTTGAAAGCCGCGGTATCTCCGCGATGGCTGCAAAGGGAATCGGCGCATAGCCCGTGTACCGCCGCGGCACTTGGACGCCATTCTCCATTTTAGTTTCGGTGTAGTTGGTCCGCGCCCGGAACTGATCGCGCGCAGAAACAGGCTGTTTTGCTCTTTTGGGAGTTACCGGATTCGCGGCCACAAAATAATTCTTGATGGCCTATTGCACTTGCAGGGGATTCGGTGTATAGTCGAGTTGCCCACTGTAGTTAGACCATCGAGGAGTGGGCGGAACCGGAAAAGTAACGACCACTCCTCAACCCCTTCTTAAATTTGATGTTATTTAGTGTGCCGCACCGCTCTGCGCCCGCATCGCCGGTTGCCAGCCTGGAAGGTTCCGAAACTGTTTTTGAGCGATGCAGCACCCCAAAACTATAACGCTACTCGCAGGCCAAAGCAAGGAAAATTTGCACCCCGTCATCCAGGACGGGGAAACCCG
>Ga0208689_1001605_pt1 | contig 11696 bp, 10 predicted proteins | sample June2015DPH_8_15_FD_184700 | JGI IMG/M metagenome (GOLD analysis project Ga0208689, IMG submission 184700) | Peatland microbial communities from SPRUCE experiment site at the Marcell Experimental Forest, Minnesota, USA - June2015DPH_8_150... | ecosystem: Environmental > Terrestrial > Soil >... | reverse complement strand
GTAAAGCGCACCAAATCGTTACTTCGCGACGTCATCGCTGCCAAAGCCCAGGTCCACTGGGTCGCCCAAATCAGCGCTAACCTCCTGCGTGACGAAGAACTCGTCGACCTAATTGCAGCTTCCGGTGGCAAGTGGATCTTCATCGGCATGGAATCCATTGACCCGACTAATCTCAAAGACGTGAACAAGGGATTCAATAAGCCGGGTGAGTATGCGGCTGTGCTCGAACGGCTCGCGCGACGCAACGTCTATGCGATCACATCATTTATCTTCGGTATGGACAACGACACTACCGGCGTGGCCGAGCGCACACTCACGCAAGTCCGAACTTGGCCTCCGGGTCTGCCCATTTTCGGCCTGCTGACGCCCTTGCCCGCAACCCCGCTCTACAAGCGCCTGGAAACCTCGGGCCGGCTCACGCGCCCCAAGCACTGGCAGGAGTTCATCCCGTTTGCGATGGCTCACACGCCGCTCAAGATGACCATTGAAGAAGCTCATGCCGAAGTGAAATATGGTTGGGAGCAAGCGTACAGCCCGGAAGCACTGGCTCAAGCGGTCGACGTGCTCACTGACCAGCCTCTTGGTTATCGCATCAACGTCTTCCTCGCGCGATTATGCTTCCGCGGGATATATTTCCCCATGATGGGGAAAATGGCATGGCTCAAGGTTGTCGCCCAAAACCGCCGAACCATTCTTAAACTGGCGAGAGACGCCTTCTTTGGCCGTCGGACGCGACCAACGAATCCGGACGCGAAAGATGTGTACGAACCTGTCGCGGTACCGGATGTCACCAGCGAAGTGAGTGCATAACTCTCTCTGGGCACTTCTCACCGGTAGTTTCTTGATTGAGGGATTCTCGAAGCCCGCTAGAAACGCGGTGCTTACGCCGCTTGGAGCACGCTCACTGGCAGCGACAAAGTTATAACAGCGCCGCCTCCCGGACGGTTGGAGACCCGTGCACCGCCCCCATGAGCCTGGGCAACTGCATCCACAAAGGCAAGTCCGAGACCATGACCGGGAGAATTCTTTCCCTTCACGAATCGTTTGAAAACCTGACTGCCGATATCGGGCGAGAATCCCGGACCATTATCTTCAATCACTAGTTCTGCCGACCCTTGCTGCGAGCGGAGCCGGATGTTCACTCGGCAGCCCGCAGGTAAATGAGTCAATTCGTTTTCAAGCAAATTACTGACCACACGATTCAGCAGGGTCACGTCCGCATCCACGACCACGTGCTCTTCAAGGTCAGTGGTCACTTCGTGATGATGCTCACACATCGCCGGTTGGTAAATGTCGACTAGTTGTCGCACGACATCGGAGAAGTCAACTGGGCAGCGATCGATGTGAAGCGCACCCGCATTCGCTTCGGCAAGGTCCAGCGTGGTGTTCAGCAACTGCAAGAGCCTATCAAGGTCTTCGATCGCCTCACCAACCGAGTCGCGCCACGTATCATTTCCTTCATTACATAATGCCGATTCCAGCGTTCCACGAATCAAGGTCACCGGACTTTTGAGGTCGTGCGCGATACTGCCAGTGACAGTGCGAAGCTGATTCACCGAAGCCTGGAGCCGGTCCAGCATGTTATTAAAAGTCTTAGCCAATCGCGAAATCTCATCTGAATTCACAGGTTCAGGCAAGCGTTCCTTTAAGTCTTCGGTTCCAATTCGCGCGACGGTTTCCGTAATTCGTTCCACACGGTGCAGGGTACGGCGTGCGCTCCAGTAGGAGATTACGAAGCCGAGCAGAAACATGCCGCACCAAAGTGTGAGAAAACGCCGGGCCAATGTGTGCAGCACATGTTGGGCCCCATGATCTGATAGTCCGAGATAAACAGTTCTTCCGTTTTGCGCCTTCTCAACCACGCGAAACGTTTGTCGATATCCTTCCACCGTTATGGACTTCGGTGGCCCTGGAACCAAATTCGTCCGCTGAATCGCTGCGACGAAAGCATCCTTCGAGCTTGGACCTACCCACAACGGACCCTCAGGGTTATTGGGGTCTGTTGCCAAGAAGAAGACGGAATTCAGCCTTTCGCCGCGGGCATTGCGCTCATCCGGCACTTCCTGAGTAGCAAGTTCAGCCACCTCTCGAACTATGCGTTTGTACAGGTGATCGCTCGGAGTATCGGCCGAGACCTGAGCCAGAACCTCTGCTTCGCCACTAAGCCAGGTGTCACTGCGCTCCCGAATGCCCTGAGCGACAAGGAAATAAACTATGGAGAAAGCCACAGCAGTTCCGAGCGCGAACGCCAGAGTTGTCCAAATCGAAATCCGCCAAGCGGCGGTAGAGCGCAAATTCCTAGGCATGTTTGAGAACGTAGCCAACACCACGAATTGTGTGAATCAGTGGTCGCGGGGTGTCATGATCCACTTTGCTGCGCAGGCGATAAATGTGAACATCGACGACATTGGTTGCGGGATCAATCCTCATCTTCCAGACATGGTCCAGAATCATGGTCCGGGTCACCACTCGACCTTCGTTGCGGCAAAGATATTCCAGCAAAGAAAACTCCTGTGGGGTCAATTGCAGCAAGTTTTCGCCCCGGCGCGCTTCGCGACGAACCAGATCAAGCTGCAAGTCGGCAGCTTGCAGACGCACCGATTCATTCTGTGGAACCGCCGACCTGCGTAGGAGATTTCTCAGTCTTGCCAGCAGTTCCGGCAGTGCAAACGGCTTCGTGAGGTAGTCGTCTCCGCCCTGCTCCAGTCCCCGGACCCGCTCGTCGACAGAACGGCGGGCGGACAAGATTAAAACCGGCGCTGCATTACCGTGGGCTCGGCAACGCGCAATCAAGTCCAATCCATCCAGGTCTGGGAGTCCAAGATCGATTATGAAGGCATCGTGAATACCCTCCAAGGCCATTGTTTCGCCAGCCTGTGCTGTACTGGCTGTATCCACCTGATATCCGGCCTCCACCAGCGCGCGCTTCAGGAAGTGCTGGATCGGTATGTCGTCTTCTACCACTAACAATCGCATCGGAGATTCCCGCCCGTCCAAGACTTTACACCTCCAGATGGGATGCAGGAAACAGGATCCTGGAAACTTACCTAAGCCAGCAAATCCGCATTCACTGCGGACGCCAGGTCATAGCCACACGCACGGGAATGTCGTTCTTGACCGGCATCGTCAACAGCGACGGGGGGTCGATCTTGAAATCCGTTAGCGTAGCCGGAATTGTCCCCGTAATGTGAGTCTCACCGCCTTGGGTCTCCACTTTGAAAGGAACCTTTTTGTACTGGGCAGTCTGGCCGGCGAACTGAATCTCCAAATCAGCATTGATGGTCGCCGATGAGGCAGCCAATTCGGGCAGGCGGGTTCGTACGGTGACGATAGGAAACTCCGCGCCGCGCGTAACCTGAACCATATGAAGGTCGCGATTGCTGTCCCCCGAATCAAACGACTTCACGGCTACCGCGATCAAGAAATCGCACTGTCCGTCGTGGCAAACGCCCTTGCCTCGCGCCGCATGGCTCACACCCTCGGACTCATGCAGTGGGTGCGACACATGGTAGGTGAGTGTGCTTTGTTTGAGGATCCATTGGCTGTCGGCGGCAAACGTGGGGAGGGTCACGAGCAAGAACGCGATCAATATTTTATTTTTCATAAACTGTGCTCAGAACTTCACTGATACCGACAATAGAGCTGCCCCAAACGCCCCCGCCGTAACGATGGCCACCGGGCCATGCGCCTGCGCGATCCCATGGACCTTTTCGCCGTTGTTCTTCTGACTGAAGGCCATTGCCCCGAGAATGGGAGTGAGGATCATGCCCGGGCCGTGAATCCAAGCCATCGCCTCGTGAAACTTGATCGGACCGCGCTTTTTGGTTCCGGGAATTCTGGGAGCGCGAATGGCGTAATAGGCCGTGATCCCGTATAGGTCGCCGGTGACCGCACCCAGAGCAACGTGCAAATCGCGGGATGCGGTGCCTTCACTCTTGCCCCCGGCATTCAGAGACGTGACAACGGTCGCAATTAAGGGAATGGTCGTGATCAGACCCATCCGTTGATGGATCTTCAGCATGTGTGTCCGTTTATCCAGCAACGCTTGCTCTCGCGGGTTTCCTTGAGTCTGGTCCGGAGTAAGGCCCAAATCCGAAAGCGAAGGCGCTGTACTGCTGGATGGGGCGTTCGGCAAATTATCCTGTTGCTCTAGCGTTGGTTTGATCGTGGTTGGCGCACTGGCCTGCAGCTTCTCGTCCACAACTGATGGCTTAGTTCCATCGACAGTCGCGGACGGAATCTCCAAAGTCTGGAAACCGGCGGCCGCAAGCTTCATCCGATAATTCCCCAGCGGCAGATCGTCGAATCTATGAGAGCCATCCGTCCCCGTCGTGGCGCTTCGTGCCTGGCCGTTGTCCACGCTCGTCACCGTCACGGTGGCGTTCGCAACCGGATTACCGGACAAATCCACGACCCTGACCGTCAGCACTCCCATTCCGGCCGTCTGAGCGACCAGTGAAGGTACGAGTTGAAGGAGTAACCAAATAGCTAAGACACAAGGGAGAGCACCCGGCCGATTGCCAAACCTATTCCTCAACATCAGTCACCTCGCGCTTTCTAGAAATAGAGACTGTGTTTTCCTGAACTATTTCGCACTGCATGCCGCACTGAGACCAGCCTTGCAATGAGCATGGAAGATGTGGCGTCCGATCAAGTAACCAAGTGTGCTTCCCACTACAACATCGGAGGGGAAGTGGTGCAGACTGGTGAATCGCGTCACCGAAACAGCCGCTGCGGTTCCGTAAGCGAGCCACTCTACCCAAGGCTTTGGGTATTCGTGCGCAATTGTGCTGGCAGCTGTCCACGTGATATTCGTATGGCCGGAGGGAAATGAATTGTCCAAGCCGCTGGTCCGAAAGAAATGTCCCTGACCTGTTCCTTGTAAAGGACGTTCACGCTCCGCAATGAGCTGCAGCACGGCATACACGACCCCGCTATTTGCCATCGCCTCGGCTCCAAGCACGCCGGTTTCGAAGGCATGAGAATCTCCTTGGGTCTTTCCGTCGATGAGAAGCACCCCCACCGCACTAGCGGTAGCGAACAGTCCAACGTCGGAGATATCAGCACTCGCGCTCGAAGGGTTTCTCGGAAGCGCGCCCGAAGCATGCTTGTCAATCGCGATCAGGCCTGCCGTGACAACGGGGAGTCCGATCACCCACTTCATTTCAGAACGATGGAGAGGAGCTGTATAAATATCGGCCTGATCACGAAGCCCACGTTTGACCCATCGAGGGAGAAATTTGCCGCGACTCGAATCCGTAGACGCCGGGACAGACGATTGCTGCGGATCGGCGGAAGTAGCCGAGTCTCCAGCCGCGTAAGAGCTCGTACGCATGACCGCTGATGGAGCGTTCGGCAACCCCTGCGAGGCGGCCAATGTCGATTGCAAAATACTCGCCAATAGCAAGATCAACAGGCGGCCCCAACCCTTATCGAACACGTACAAGGACATGTTAAAGCCGAGTTCAGAGTGACGCTCGCGTGTCACACCACGACCGGCAGCCCACTTTTACGATACGACCGGAACATTACCGCTCCCTTTCGCGAAGATGACAGTTTGTTCATCCTGAACCATTTTCCCCCTTCCACTCCCGTCTACGCTTACGATTTCCTCGATACCAGCGTCGGAGTTGCAACCATTCTCCGTCTTTGGAGCTTCATAGTAGATACGGTTCTTTCGCTTCTCTGGTCACCTGGTATTCACAATTGTCTGCGCTTCACGCAACGTTTGAAGGATTGTCTCTTTCCCAGCGCAGAATAATCGGGAGTTATTACAATGCGACGAATTGTATTCGGGCTGACAGTGCTGACGGCTGGGTTGTGTACTGCCGTGAGTGTCGCGCAGACGTTGAAGCAGCGGCCTGCGGCGGGGACACAGCAGCAGAACGAGGATATGCCTGCATCGCAGAAGATGTCAGAAAGCGTGGACGCTGCACCGGTGCCGATGCCGATGAGCGTTGGGGTTGGCACTCCCATCAAGGTGGCGATTGACTCGGAGGTGCGGGTGCGGAAAGTGGGTCAGGCGATCCAATGCAGGACAACGGAGCCAGTGTATGCGTTTGACAAGCTGCTGATTCCGGCGGGAACGGTGGTGAACGGGAGAGTTTCGGCGATCGATGCGGTACCGAAGATGGTACGAACGATGCAGGCGGCAAATGGCAATTTCTCTCCATCGCGGAAGGTGCATGTGCAGTTCGATGAGCTGGTCATGGGTGATGGGCGGCGGGTGCCACTGCAAACGGTGGCTTCGCCGGCTCCGGATGGAGTGCTGCGGTTTGTGTCGGCGAAGGAGAAGCCAGAACAGAAAAACCAGGTGCAGGATGCGGCTTCCAAACAGGTGGTGAGTGCAACGCGCCAGGCGATTCACCAGAAGTGGAACGACTTACAGAACCAGATTCACGAACCGGGAAAGCTGCACAAGGTGAAGAGAATCGTGCTGGCGCAGTTGCCGGTGCATCCGCAATACATAGATGCGGGGACGAGCTTCAACGCGAATTTGTTGCAACCTCTGGATTTTGGGACTGAGGCGGTGAAACCGGAGAGGCTTACGGACATTGGATCGCCGCCCCCTAACGGGAGCGTGGTGCATGCGCGGCTGGTGACACCTCTGAGTTCGTCGACCGAAAAACAGGGAGACATGGTTGAGGCGCTTATCACCGAGCCGCTGGTTGTCTCGCATCACCTGATTCTTCCCGAAGGAAGCGTGATTAAGGGCTCGGTGCTACAGGCGCAGCCAGCGCGGCGAATGGGACGCAACGGACAGTTACGAATTTTGTTTCACGAGGTTGCGCCGCCAAATGGTATCGAGCAGAGAGTTGAGACAAACTTGGAGGGCGTGGCGGTCGCCAAGGGGGAACACTTAAAGCTCGACGATGAGGGTGGGGCGCAGGTGACCACTCCGCGAACGAGATATCTGACCACAGGAATTCAAGTTATGCTGGCGGCCTCGCAAGCTTCTCCGGATCGCGATGCAGGACAGGGGGGCCAGAGCGTGGGCGAAGCAGGAGGCGGTGCGGTAAGTGGTGCATCGGGATTTAAGTTGGTAGGAATGGTTGTGGGAATCGCTGCACATTCCCGCGTGGTGTCCGCCGGTTTCGGATCGTATGGAGCGGCATTGTCGATCTATTATCATTTTCTGGCGCGAGGACGCGATGTGGTCTATCCGAAAGACATGCCGATGTTGATAGGGCTAGGGACTCGCGACGGCAAATCGGCGAAAGCCGCAGAACCTTCGGCGAAATTCGTGCGATGATCGACCCGTCGTTCTGCCCCTAATGTAGGGGCAACCGTGTTCGGCAGCGGCTATGTGCTCTTGGCCTTCCTGCGAGCCGATCTGGTCACCCATCGAGGTTGGTTGACGGATGCGCAGCTCGTAGATGCTGTTGCTGTGGGCAAGTGACGCCAGGACCGGTTTTCACAACGGCTGCGTTTCAGCCATGCGTTGCGCCCCGTCTTTCTGCCAACCATGCGTCAAGAGACCACGCGCCAGCACCAACCAGTAGCAGAAAGATGAGGTCCAGCAACATGCTCACATCCGTGCGGGCTTCATGCAGCGTTGCCCAAAACCCGTTTTTTGCAAGCGTGACGATTTTGGTCGAATATATGGCGACGGAGATATCAAAGAGAAGCGGCACGGTCGCTAGCCGTGTGATAAGGCCAAGCAACAGCAGAGAGCCACACACAATCTCAACCACCCCGACAAATGGCGCCATGACCTGCGGCCAAGGAATGCCGATTTTCACAAAGCGTCCGACTCCGAGGGAGTCAGGGAACAAGAACTTCTGTATGCCTTCGGAAAGAAACACCCAGCCCACAAGAATACGAATCAGCAAGACCGCTTTCACTGTGCGATCCAGCCAAGTTGCGTCAGTATTCAGCGACATTGAATTCTTCTCCTTCCGGGTGGCACCTTCGGTACCAATTCAACCGACCAACGCCGTTGTCCTTCAGTCATTCAACGCATGTCGCGCCGACGAATCCCCGAATATGCGAATCCCAACCCAGCAGCCCAGCGCCTCCAGAAGCACGAGCAACATAGCGCTGATCTGAAAAGAGAGTTTCAGGTCTCCCGACGGCATGCGCAATATGTTGTCTGTGCCCGGACTCAGAAAATGTGCGTAGGTGCCGATGACCAGGGCGACGGCAAGAGGAAGAATAATCATGCTTCCAGCCAATTTGCGGAACCCTTTTGCGAGCGCGACAAGTCCGGCGACCGGAAACAGATTGAACACGATCAACAGTGGAGGGAACAACCTCGCAGTGCTGGGCTGAACCTTGACGAGCAACAACAAATGCCATATCACGGCGACGAAATGTCCCAGCACAATCGCTGCGCTCCAAAGAAGCAGCTTTCTTGTGGAATCAGCATTTGTTGGTTCCATCAACAACCTCCTTAATGCGTTACTGGCCGCTGCCCGCCCAGTTCGAATTCAACCACTGTTAAATGCGATGTGCTGTGAGGATCAAACATAGTCAAAGAGTGTCATAAACCCGAAATCCATGTGAAGTTGCTGATGGCAGTGAAACAAAGTCAGCCCCGGATTGTCGGCGATAAAATCCACTTCCACTTCCTGATATCCGCCCACCATCACAACATCCTTCATCACGCCAGCGGTCGGCTTGCCGGCGAGCCTGGTCAATTCGAAACTGTGACGGTGAAGATGGATGGGATGAATGTCGTCGCTGGCATTGCGCATCCGGATGCGGTAGCGCTTTCCCTGCTTCAGATGGTAGGTGGGTGTCATCGAATCGCTCGACGAAACCGCGTCATTGATAGCCCACAGGTTGAATCCATGCTCGGCAGCGTTCCGCTTGGTAAAGGTCATTTCAATTATTTCGTCCGGCTCGGAAGTGGCTCCGTTCGGATTAGCGAAACGGGCGTAGCTCCAATGAAACGGCTTCGGCGGTGTCCACACCGGCTTTCCTTTGTATCCCGCATATTCCAGGACAATACCCATGCCGTGACCGCGATCGTCATCCGCAAGATCACCCATGATCCACACACCGGGATGGTTCATCTCGACGATGGCAGAAATGCGCTCAGCCGTTCCCAGCCACAGCACCGGGACTTCGGCAGGCGTCGGAACCGCATTGCCATCTAACGCGACAACCTTGAAAGAATGCCCTGGCAACGCCAAGCTGCGGATCTCGGTGGCGCTGCCATTCAGAACATGAAAGAGCACGCGCTCGCCCTGTTTCACCCGCACCGGTTCGCCATGCCCCAACAGCCGACCATTGACCGTGAAGTACCGATAGCCCACCTCATAGCCGTGCGGCATCCCTTTTGCAAGCGAGACTTTCATCGCTGACTCGCCAGCCGTTTCCAGTTCCTTGGCTGGTGTAGCGGGGGTCAGAAAATCCTGCGCCATGTCACCGCCTTGACTGAAAGACGGTTCGAATTCCTTTAGAAAGAGAAAGACTTCCCGGTCGTAACTCCCGGCCTCACGCTTGGGTTCGATGTACACGGGGCCGACTTGGCCGCTGTACTGTCCGGCGTGGAGATCGGCCCCCGCCCGATTATGCGTGTGATAAAAACGGAAACCGGAGGGTCGCGGCGTGAAAACTATTCGGCGCATTCCGCGCGCCGGGATGAAGGGCGTTCCTTCTTCGGCAGCGCCATCCACGTCAGTGGAGACCATTTGGCCATGCCAGTGCAACTGCTCAGGAGTGTCTGTGTCGTTGTGGACTTCGACCGTCGCTGGCTGATCTTCTTTGAAACGCAATAAGGGTCCTGGGAACTGTCCGTTATAAGTGATCGTGGAGACGATGTGTTTGGGGGCGATTTCAACTGGACTTGGGGCAATTCGCAAGATGTAGTCCGGCCGGTTCGAATCGGACTGTGAGGAAACCTCTCCGAAACCCCTTAATCCGAGCGTAGCCCCCAGGCCCAGCGGGCCTCTGGTGCGAGCCAGCCCAGCACCGGCTATGATCCCCGTCATTCTGAGAAAGTCCCGGCGCCCGGGTAGTTGTTTTCCCACGAAACTGTCTCCAAATACAGCGTACTTTTGTTCCCAATTAGTTTATTCCGCGCAACAGGAACTTCTTGAGAATCCGCCTCTCTCAAGAACCACGCTTCAGACAATTCAAGGATTGAGGCACTTTGTTGTCAAGCGGGTCAGGGATTCCGAGCAGCATCCGATCCCACGCAGGATGACTGTCTTCGCGTCAATCGTCCTCCTGGCCTTGGGTTACAGCCTCGTCGGGCCCACTTTGTCGGTATAGACAAACCGAAGCTCAGAATCAAGCTAGTCCGAAGTTTGCCATGCTACATTTACCGCAATGCGTTCTGAGATAGAACAAGCCGTGGAACTCCTGCGCCGAGGTGACGACGCCGCTATCGAGCAGGCTCTGACTCTGCTCCAAAATACCGTGTTCTCCTTCAGCATGCGCGTCTGTGGCCAACGTGAGGACGCAGAAGACACGATGCAAGAGGTACTGCTCAAGACAGTTCCGCACTTGCCCAAATTCGACAGTCCCAAGGCGCTCGTGGTGTGGCTCTATAGAGTGGCAAAGAACCGCTGCCTGATGAGTCGGCGCCGGAGCAAGTTTGCTCCCCATCCGGATCTCTCTCTGGAAGAACTCATGCCGTATCGGAAGGAACTTGAGCAACTGGGGAGTGATGGCAGCATCAACCCCGAATCATTCGCCATTCGGAGTCAAGAAGCGGGACGGTTGCGAGATGCCATTCAGCGGCTGGCGCCACAATACCGCATTGTTTTGGTGCTGCGCGATATGGAAGGGCTAACCGACGAAGAAGTGGCCGAGATCACAGGGCTACGTTCTGGAACAGTACGAGTTCGTCTACATCGCGCGAGGTTGTTTGTCCGGAAGGAATTGATGAGAGGGCTGAAACCACGCTCAGGGAGAGCAGCCGTCGCTTCGCGGGCGTCTTCCCAAGGACAGCCAGGCAACGATCAGCCCAGACCAGCCCGCTGCAAGGCCATGTTTGCGGAGCTCTCGAATTATCTCGACGAACAGCTGGATGATTCACTTTGTGAGGAACTGGAGCGGCACCTGAACGGCTGCGAACCGTGCAAGGCGTTCCTCTCCACTCTCAAGGCAACCGTCGAACAGTGCCGACGATCACCCACGGAAAGCCCTGACCGCGAGAAAGCGGCCGAACTGCGCAGGAAGGTACTTGCTGATTACGAACGCTTGGTCGCGAAAAACGTAAACCCGTAGTCGATGGCTACGAGCCTGGATAGCTAGAAGCAGCTGCGCTTTGCAGCGCGTCCTTGATCTCTTTTTCAAAGACTGAGATGTCGGTTGCGCCAATACGTTTGGCACTGATCCGGCCATCCCGCCCGATCAGGAACGCGATCGGCAATCCGAGCACTCCTCCATAGAGTTCACCCGTCTTTGCATTGCCCATCACAACCGGGTAGTTCATTTTGAAGCGCTGGTAGAAATCGCGCACAGGTTCCGGTCCATCATCCATGGAAACGCCAATGATCTGCAAGCCCTGGCCGCCGTACTTATTTTGGAGTTCGACGAAATGCGGAATCTCGTCCCGGCATGCATCGCACCAGGTTGCCCAGAAGTCCAGAAGGACGACCTTGCCCCGATAGGATGAGAGATCGAGTTTCTGTCCCGTTAAATCGGGAAGAGAGAAATCGGGGGCCAGGGATTGTTCGGCGATACCCTTGCCCCTCATGCCGGTGGGCGCGCCATGATGACGGGTTATGAAATAAAGTCCC
>Ga0208689_1001603_pt1 | contig 11702 bp, 16 predicted proteins | sample June2015DPH_8_15_FD_184700 | JGI IMG/M metagenome (GOLD analysis project Ga0208689, IMG submission 184700) | Peatland microbial communities from SPRUCE experiment site at the Marcell Experimental Forest, Minnesota, USA - June2015DPH_8_150... | ecosystem: Environmental > Terrestrial > Soil >... | reverse complement strand
GATATTCGACGCGACGGTGATCGAAGTCGGAAGCGGAGGCCCCCACCATTTTTCCTGCCTCACGATGGTATCCAGCGCCCAGCCTACCAAGCCGCCTTCCGTTCGGTACCCAATGTTCGTCAGATGCACGCCGATGCTCGAATCAGACGGATACACGTACTCCGGCCCGCTCATCATAATCACATTTGGGTAATCAAGCGCCGCCTGAAGCTCTCCGATGGCCGTTGAGCCGCCATAGCTGTAGCCGCTCCCCCCAACCGTGGGAGTCGTGTACTGCGGGCCGTAGGATGTCCAGTCCGACATTTGGCTTGTGACAAGTCGGACCAGGCCGGTTTGCCCCGTGATCGGAGGCACATCTGTATTCAGGTTCGTTACGAGTTGGTAAAGATCGGCTTCAAACTGCGCTGCCGTCACGCCGTTCGAGTAGTCGGTTTGCCCGAGGCTGATGTAAACCACCGGCACCTGATAGGTTTTTCCGGCCGCCGTCGCCGCCGCCTTGCCCTTAGTAACCGAGTCGATCAGATCGTTATAGGGGCTGTCTCCAAAAACCGAATAGGCTTGTGTGCTGCCTTTGGAAACTCCGATGCCCGGAGGCGTTGCGAAATACGCAATGCCGCTCACTCCGTGATCGGACTCGAAATAAAGCAATGTATTGCTGGAAAGCAGCGCTGCCGTGTTTGCAGCCGAGATCCCCGGCGATTCAATCGTACCTTCCCCGATAGCCCCCGAGCAGGCATCTGGCGCAAGCAGAGGCGTGGTATTCGCTGCCGTGCGCGCATCGCCGCAGACGCTCCACATGAGATTCGAGTAGGGCTGCGAAGTGGAAAGCGCCGGAGAACCGGCGACACCCCGTACAAGGCTCTGGCCGACAATAGGAAAACCAATCCATTGCGCCTGGGCCGCGTACGCCAGCATCAGGAATAGAACCAGTTTTCTCATTTGAAAGCGACCTGAGCGCATTGTGCCGAGATGGTATTGGGCGTTTGTGTCATCGACCCGGTGAACGTGCCCGTGGAACTCGTAATCTGGTATTCCATGCCCCCGGCCTGATAATCCGCGGCCCCGCCCTGTTCAAATGATCCGATAGGATAAACGCCCGTTGGCAGGGTATAGCCACTCCCCGCCGCCATCCCGATGTTGTATCCCGCTGAAGCGAACACGCACGCGCTGAATAGAAGATCCGCCGCTTGAGACGTGGAGATGCTGCCAGCCGTAACGGTGCTCAGCCCACTATTTGCGGCCCCATTGGTGCCGTCTGTAACTGACGTGTCGCCCGAAGTCTCGTACATCACCAGCAACGGGACCGGGCCACCATCATAAGTGCAGGTCACCGTAAACGGGCTGCACGTGTTGACGGACGGCGCGCGGAAGATCCACACACCGGTTACGTTGCTTCCTGTCGCTGGTTGCTTGACTACCGGAGTGTAGCTGTTGCCGGTGCAACTGTCAGCAACCGAAACGGTGCTCACGGCGTTGTTGTTGCCGTACATGCAGGCCACGGTAATGTTGTGGCCCCCTACCGGTTGGGTGGAGAAGGACTGATGAATAGTAAAGGCCGCAGCAGCCGTGTGTGCGAGGTTGGCCTGAACAAATGTGATGCCACCCCCGCTGATCGTATACACGCTGGTCAGCACCCCGCCACCCGTGCCGCCGATGCAGCCAATTGCCTTTAATGTGGTTGTGGTCGAGATGTTGAAGGCCCCGGTATACAGCGTTCCCGTCGCTGGGCAAGCCGGCGTCGATCCATCCAAGGTGTAGAGAATATACGTCGCCGTGGCGTCGGCGATGGTGACGCTCTGGGTTGACGAGTAGGTACCGGCGCCAGGAGAATCAACCGGCGTTTTCGGAGGATCGGAACTGCCAATGATGGGCGCGGGAATCTGAGCCAAAGCACAGGAACAAAAAAGGAAAAAAGCAAGACGTTTCATAAAAAGACCCCAGTAAAATCAATTCGCCGTCCAAACGCCAGTGTAACTTAGAACGATCCAGTGGGTTGTATCGCGGGCCACCATGCACACCTTATTTCCACCCGCCGCCGTAGCGGTAAAAGACCCCGAAACCGCGCCGTAAGCGCTCGTTGCGACGTTTGAGAAGTAAACGCCAGTCTGCCCCGAAATCGTGATAGCCGTACCCACCCCAACATCGTTCCAGATACAGAAATCGTCACCCGCAGCCGTGGGAGCCGGGAGCGTGACCGTGCAGGTTCCGGTACAGATCGCATAGCCATGCGGCAAAGCTACTGTAACGCTGGTTCCCGGAGTCGGGAGGTTCGTCGCCGGAAGGTCTGTTGCCGCAATTAGCGCCGTGTTTTGCGTTCCGGTGTTGTCGATGTAGGTCGCAAAATAATGCGCTGTGCGGGAGGCGAGCGGGACAACGGTTGTAGCGTCAATTGTCGAGTTGCCTGCCTTTGTAAACTGTGGGATGTGGTTTCCGCTGTTGAAGTTCAACGTATCCGCCGAGGGTGCCGAAGGAGTCGAGCTTTCTCCCCCGCTTGCGCTGAAAGACGAGCCGCCAGAAAAGCCGCCCGGCGCCGTGACGGAGCCGCTGAAGTAGCCGTTGCGAGGTCGCGTGGCGCCACTCGCCCCGATGTCGTAGGTTGCGTCCGTGAAAAGCAGATTGCCCGTCATGGTGCATCCGGTCAAAAGGCAGAAATTCCCCGTTGCCAGCGTTTGAGGATTCTGAAGCTCAAAGCTGGTCCCGTCATAAATCACGCAAGCGTCTGCCGTAGCGAGCAGATCATTGGCGATGAGGGCCGCACCGCCCGGCCCCACAATTGGCTGTGCGGCGTCTCCGCTCAAGGTCAAAGTCGGAGCCCCGCCGGTGTTTGCGGCGACCGGGGTAAAACAAAACGCCGTGTAATGGGGATTCAGCGTCACCGTGGGCGTGAGCGTCAAGGTCTGCGCTTGCGCGATTCCCCCCGCCGCACCGTAAAGCGGAAAGTGCATCACGTTTGCGTTCGCCTGGATAAACTGTCCGCTAGTGTTCAACCCCGCTACACCACCTACTTTTGGGATTGCGCCGCCATTCGTACCCGTCACGGTCGTAGCGCCTCCCGTGGAAGTTGAAGTCGCATCGCCACTCAGCGCTGTAAAGGCTGAAGCAAAGGCCGATGTGCCGAAGGTATGGTCTGCGCCACTAAACCAGATATGCGGAAGCCCTGCCGTCGAGTCGTAACCGAGCATCAGATTGGCCGTGGCGACCAGCCCCGCCCCTGTTGGGATCTCAAAGCCAGTCGCCGCGCTGAAGTTCTGGAGCCCAGTCGTAAACGTGTTGGCCTGGCCCGCGCCAACCAGAGCGCCAGTGGGTTTCGCTGTGATTGTCGGGATGCCCGTGCCGGTTGTGTTTGTGAGCAGCCCATTTGCCAAGCCCGATAGCAGGGTATTATTGAGCCCGATAACGGATGTCGCGCCGCCCGTCGCCGTCGAGGTTGCATCCCCCGACAAGGCTACGAAGGTTCCCGAGCCGCCTTGCGCTACCCACTGTGCCGTTAAGGTGCAAGCGCTTGACCCGTTATTACACTTCCACAGAACCCCGCTCGTGTCATAGCAGACTGCATTTGCTAGGCCGGTTGTCGGAGGGCTTGTGGAACAAGCGGAGATTCCAGAACCACCCCCACCGCCGCCATTCACCGCTGAATTGTTTTTGTACCCGTAGGCCCGGACGGTGATTTTAGCCCCCGTTCCGGTCAGGGTGTTGACGTTGAACCGTAGCCAGGGGTAGTAATCGCAGCACAGCACCGCCCCGCCTTCCGCAGTTCCAAGGGCAGGATTCGCACCGGACCCCGAAGCCGCCGAGACAGTGAGAGCCGTGTACGCGCCCGTGGGAGCCCCGGCCAGGTCTGCCGCGCCGTCGAGTTCGATGGAAGTAGCGCTCGAATTGTTCGTGTAGTATTTGAAGATCCATGCCGAGCAGCCAGGCGAGCCCCCGGAAGTCGTGAAGCGGTTCGAGATCGAGGGCGCTTGAACGCCCGTAGCGGAAGCCTGGAAGGTAAACTGGCAATCCGGGGCTTGCGCCGCGAGTTTCCAGGCCGGCGCAAGCAGCAGAGCAAGGAAAAAGAGAGATTTTGTTTTCATGGATTCAGGGTAGCGCTAAAACAGGAAGTGTGGAAGGGGCAGAGAGGCCGGGATCATCGCAAGACGCTCCCCCGGCCTTACAGGGGTTTTTCAAACAGCCTATTGGGGAGTGTACCAGAGAACGGGGCCGGGATCAAAGCGGACAGTTCAAAAGTCACCCGAAGGCGACAAGCAGAGCCATCGACACTCCCCCGGCCCACAGATTGCAGTATAGCGCTTTCCGCGCAGGAATCAACTCTTTTCGCGTTCTTCGGTTTGGCACGCCCACACGGTACCTCTCATTCGGACTCCAGTGTGGTGCTGTCGGGAATTATCCCCGGCTCCCGACCGGCCGGCCTCAGATTTGTGCGTCCTTCGAGCGAAGGGAAAGAAGGACTACGCATCTTGGATCTGTTTAACATGACGGCCACCTCATGCTCATGGAGGGTACCAGCAAGCTCGGTTGAGCCTTTGCCGCTGTCAACATCGGGACGTTACAGGAAAACATGGTAGCGCTGGTTCCGTCGAACGAATCGGCACCCGCTTCCGCTGTGAGCCTAATGCGCCTACACGTATTGACGCGCCCCACGTGGTAGTAGCGTCTTAATGCGCACGCCAGCATTCCCCATTCCCACATGCTTTTCAGTTTCCACTCTGTTGATCCTCCAAGGAAAATACCGCAGTTGCTCCACTCGCGGAGCACGTTCCACACGGAGTTAGGGTGCATACCATCCTGGACGGGCAGGAGCAGGCGGCGCAATCCACGGAGTTTAGGCATCCATGATAGGGAGAATTCGAGGCTGCGGTACCCACCAGCCACAATATCTGGGATTACTACAAAATCCGCCATGGGGCCATGCCTCTCAACGAGTTTCTGGAATGAGTAGCCATCAAAGGCCTTGTTTTGCTTAAACGCCTTCCATGCGCCGTTATCTACCCCGACATGGTGGAATCCATCTCTCCATGTTGGGTTGTCGGGAGTCAACAGGATGCCCCACCCTGCTTTTCGCAAGGCGTCAAGATTGCGATGAGTCCCGGTGTTGGATGCATACCCGATCATTAGTTTGGGAACCCCAGTTGGTCCGCCCGCTTGAGCGAGGCCGCGATATCGCCACCGTTGAAAGCGCCGCGTTGCCGGCTGATCGCTTCATGAATCGCCTTGTTTAACCGTTGCTTCAGTTCTTTGGTCACGTAGTACCCCGCAAACCCGTTGCGATTTTGCCGCACTTTGTATTCAAAACCGCAGGCAGTTTTCAGTAACTTACAGACCAATTTTACAACGAGATTTTCAACAACTTACGGGATATTTTGAAGGTTTCGTACCAGTGGAGTACCATGAAGCCATGTACCGCGTGGAATACTATTGCCCGCGCTCAGGCCGCCTCTACTGGCAACCTTTACGCGGAGGGTTCTTAAGCCTGATGCCGCAGACCTTCCAGACGTTCGAGGCCGCAGAGCAGGCCGCCAATGGGCTGCTATGGCGGTACCACAGCGCCCGCGTTCTCGATCCCTACGGCCAGGTGGTTTATCAGGTGTGACTCAGAGCAGCGCGCGGATTGTCGGCCAGGTGATGTAGACCGCGAGGCAGAAGACGCCCCAGCAAAAAGCTGCATTCCCGTACCAGGGCTGGCCCGGCGCCGTACCCCTCCACCACCAGGTTTGTCCCAAGGCTGCGATGAACAGCAGCAGCACGCATAGAACCGCGAAGAAAGGCATTTGGTATCTCCAGGCTTCAGTATGGCAGAAAAAACCCGGCGAGGTCGGAGGCCCGCGCCGGGTAATGAAAAAGCTACTCGAAGGTCTTTTATGCTCTGGAAGCAGTATGCGCCCGCTCCGGTTCCGTGTCAAGGCCCGATTCCCCGTTTAATGTAGGGGAAAACTCGTTTCTCAGAACATCCCCCACGGCCCAAGCCTGATTTTCAGCCTCAATCCTTTTTCCGGCCCGCACCAAACACCGCACTTCCTCAACCCGCGCCGCGGCAAGGTCCAGGAGGGCTTCAGTAATGGGGTACCGGGGCATCAGTCCGTTACGGCCGGAAGCGCCGCTTGCAGCTTCGCTACGTCGAAGCCAGGGCAGAACCCCGGAGAGGCCGCCTCCATCGGGAGAAGCGCGTAGCATTCATCTACGCACTCATCCCACCAAGGCCATGTAAACTGCTGGGTGTTGCCCCAGGTCAGACAGGTTCCGCCATCCGGCGTGTAGTCGGTAGCGAAAACCGCGTGCCCGTCATCCGTAAGCGTTCCCGGCGTCCAGGGTTGCCGCGCGTCGAATTCTGCAATGCAATTCGCCTGAACCTGAAACCCGAGGTACAACCCGTCGAAAAGCTGGATTGCCTGTTGCACGTGTTCATGGTTCGACGGATTGATTGAGACGAACGCGAGCAGATGATTTCCCACGAGGTTCTTACGCCAGAAGTTCAAAACGGTCAATTCATCGAGCCCGGTATCCTGCCCGCCCGTCAGTTGAAAGTAGAGCCCGTCCACAGCCGAGGCCGGGAAGATAACCCGTTTGCCGTCCAAACCCTCGAACACGGTTACAGCGTGTGCCCGCGCCGCGATGGTGCAATCCCCGTACTGATCGTTCCCGTCCATCGGAAACAGCGTGGTAGCCTTTGCCTTCAGGTTCCCGAGCACGCGCGAGAGAACGCTGCACGATGGTGGAGGCGAAGGCAGGGCCGGCGTGGTGAAGTCCTTCCAGGAGAGCGTGCGATAGTCGCTCCGCTTCGGCGTTTTCCCAAAACAGTATTTCGGCATCGGGGCCTATTTCACCGTCGCATTAATGCCCACGGTACCCGAGAGCAGTTTTTGCAGGAACGCTATCGCCGCCTGTAGCGCGGCCAGTTCCGTTGGGTTCGTGATTTTCGAGCCGATCAAAGTAAGGAAGCTGAGAGCGGCCGAGATGATGAATTGTTCCCACCAACTAAGTTGAAGCACGTTTTTTCTCCTTTTTCGTTTCGTCCCTGAATCGGCTCCTGTTTCATGGGGCTCCTGAAAGTCCCCGTCGCCGGTTCTCCCGGCGCACCATATCGCCGCCAGGGACGGTTGCTACGGCAGTTGTACTTTCACTTGCGCCGTCACTTGTGGATTGTCGTGATGCACCGGGACAGAATGCACCTGAACGCCTGTCGCCGCTTCAAACGACTGGAGAAGCGCTTGAATCTGCTTGACCAGCGCCGCGCGCAGGGCCTGAATTTCCGCAATTGTCATAATTCACCTTTCATTTTTGAACTACACGAGGGGCGTCTGAACGCTCGAAACGTCTTCATCGCGGGATACGAAGTATCGCCGCACTTCATCCCGCAGCGCCGGCTTGTTCCCGGTCCACCGCCAAACCCCTTGCCGGTCCCGGTGGATGTCGGAGCCAGGGTCAAAGTCGTGACGGACGAGAATTTGCCAGCGATCGCCGTACCCCCTGGACCGATGCGAGCCATGGAAGAAGTGAACCGCGTAGTTATCCACACACCCCAACGGAGCTTTGCCGAAGTGGAATTTCAGCAGTGAGGCCCGCTTCTGCCAATCCAGAATGCACTTATTGTAGGCTTGCCCGGTTTTCTCCGTTTCGAGGCGCGAGCTTGCCGCGTCGATCAGTCCGAACGCCATGTGCCAATCGGCAGACCCCAGGATACAAGTGTCGAGCAATCCGCCCACCGCGTCAAAACTCGAACAGTTCCAGGCCCAGGCCCCGCCCGGCGCCCCCGGCGCATAGCCGAAGGGGAAAACGCCCGTAGGTTTCGGAATTGGCAGACCGTAATACGGGTCTGTACTCTGCCGCCCCTGCCGCTTCTTGGCTTCGAGGAATTGCGTTTGGTGCAGGAAGTTCCACGCGAAGGATGAATTGCTCCGGTACGGCCGCATTCCCGTGTCAGACGTGGCGCCGGCCGCCGTCAGGTCCGTATAGCTCGAAAACAGTTGCACGAAATGGTAGTGCTGAAGCATGTGGATGGCTTCGAGCCCGAAATCGTACCGCGTGAAATGAAAGTCCGCATCGCAGTATCCGGCGTACTTCGCCGTCGAAGGAATCCGCGCGGCCACCGCTGCGTTAATCATCACTTCTTTGACCCACATTTCGCATTCCGTCCGCAGTTGCAGGACGTTCGGCATATCCGGTTCCGTCACTTCAAAGGGCCGATCCCCATAGGCCAGTTCAACCGGAACGGGTACCACGTTCGGGCAGGCCATCAGATGACGCAGGGTATCGTTAAACAGCTTGCGCCGCGTCTGCCACCGGAAGGGGTTCGAGTACGGAACAATCAAATAGAGCCGCTGATCCTCGGACCAATCGGACCAGGGAGTATGCACGTTTGGATGATTCAGGTTTTTCAGGGTTTCCATGGTGAAGCCTTCAGAACAGAGTGTACCACCAGGCGTCAAGGCTTGAAACACCGTGCAATATGCCGCGCCAGATCAAAGGGGATTTTGGCTATCATCGCAGAAGCGGCTTTACGGGCATTCGAGCGCGAGTTCTGCGCGCGTTGCAGGCTCATGTTTTCGCCGGGTCCAAACCAATCGCCGCCGTTCTTCACCGCCGTTGCTCCTTTCCTCCGCTCATCCAGGGCTTTATCAAACCATGCTTCACCGGAGCCGTGCTGCTTCACGCCGCCAGATGGATAGTGCGGGTCGGTTAGTTTGCCGCATGGCTGGCCCGTTAATCTGAAAGTGTCGTTGCCAGGAACCTTCGTGCCCATACGCCGCGCGGCCCGCAGCCCTTCCCCAAACTTCGGTGCCATGCTCACGATACGACCCCCAACCTGGCGCACGTCGCCCCACAAATAGAATGAGCCGAAGTGTGCTTGCGCTTCACCCACCCACAATTCCGCGCCTCTGACGTTTTCGACCATCATTGGAATATGCCGTCCGGCGGCTTCCGATGCTTGCTTCTGGATGCGGAAGCAGGCGTTGAATAGCGCGTTCAGCCGCTCCTGCGTTTCGGGATTCGCCCGATATGCCGCCGCCTTTGCCTTCGCAAGGCTCCAGGACATCGCCATCCACGAGTAGGCTTGACACGGTGGAGAAGCCACGATTGCCGCCACGTCTTTGAACTGCCGGCCGTGAAGCGTGAGAACGTCCTGAAGCACCAGTTGCGCCGGGTACTTCTGATTCCCGTAAACGTGCCGTTCGATGTCGAAGCCGATCACGTCCCAGCCTTCAGCCAGGAAGCCCTCAGCCCAACCGCCCAACCCGCAAAAAAGATCAATACCAAGCGGTTTCATTGTTCCAAAATTGCCGCCCGCTCGCGCGCCGTCTGTTCCGGCGTCCATCCGGTTTTTCGCCGCTCCACCGCCCATTGCAAGAAGGTATTGCCCCGAGGATCGCCCATCATGTGTTCAAAGGTTTCGGCGAGTTGTTGACCCCGACGCAATGAGCGCTTGCGGGAATACCGGCCCCGCATGTCGCAACCGTTCCCCGCGATTCGTACTCCTGAATCTTTGGGAATTCTCATCTTGCAAACCCGCTCCACTCGTTTGTATAATCGTTTCGGTTACGGTTTATTCTTTCTGCGACGAGCACGCGGCCCGGTTCGGAGTTGGGGGGAAGATCCCCAAGCGAATCGGGCCGCAACTATGCTTCGCCGGGTTCAACCGGGCTATGAAATTGAACAAAATACACCCCCGAATTTCCGCTCCAAAATCAGCAAGCCGCAAGATTCCACCGATTCATAGATCACCGACCAGGCCGGCCACCATTTCAGAAATTCGACGATCGCAAAATTCAGGCCCCGCTCGCCGTTTTCACCCTTCCACCCGAAAAGCACCGTATCGTGCAAGACAATCTTGGAAGCGAACCGCGCGTGTCGGTCCAGTTCCACCCATAACTGCCCCGCCGTGTGCAGCGTGTCGATAAAAAAAAGATCCACAAGCGGATGAGGTTCGATCTGCATATCATCCGCCTGGATGAACTGCCAATCCGTTTCCGGCGCCATCGCGCGCAGTTCGTCCGCTTCCGCAAACGGTTCGATGTCATAAGACCGCATCCACTTCGGCCGGCCGGCCAGGAGCGCCACGGTGGAAATCCCGGTACGCACTCCGAACTCAACGACGCGCGATGATTCAGAGGCGAGTATCCGCAGCAGGGGCAAATGCGCCTGAATGTCGGAGGGTTCCCGCACAACAGATTCGTAGCGTTCGTCAAGAGTCATCACCACCCCAGTTTTTTATTGCTGCAAGATGGACACCGCACCGCGCGTTTCGGTTTCCCCGGCTTGCGCCGCCACCATTGATGTCCGCAAGCAAAGCACCGGAAGCCCCACCGGCCGGAATGGTCATGCTTCGCCGGGTTCAACCGGGCTATGAAATTGAACAAAATACACCCCCGAATGGTGGTAAATCCATAATGCGCCCCACTTCTGGGAAGGGGTCTTATGTAAACCCGCAACCCTATCAATTCAAAGACTTGTGGCCCTATTTTGCCCTAAAACCTTGTGGGAAATCAGAGTGACCACCATATCTGGCACCACAAGAGGCCGAAAATCGCATCGGGCGAAACACCGTACACCCGCAAGAAGTGGCACTTATCCCGTCGCCCATGTCGTCACCGGAGCAAAATCCATCCCAAGACCACGGCCCCGACCGCAACGGCACCCCAAAAGAGGGGCTGGGACGAATCGCCAAGGCTTGAAAGGTCCAGAGAGTCCAGGGAATCGAACAAATCGCTTGTAGCCGAGCTATTGCTCAAAGAGAGGGTATCTGAATCGTCCGACATGCCCGCCGCCGCCAGAATGCCTGAAGCATAGGATTGAACCGAAGCCGGAACCGGGTTCCCGCTACTGACGTTCCCCGGCCCCCAGTTGTACGCTTGCAAGGCTTGAGTCCAGTTCCCGTACTGATTGTAAAGCTGTTGCAGGTATTCGAGGCCGCCTTGAATGTTCTGCGTTTCGTCTGAGGGATCGACGCCCAGGCTTGCCGCCGTTGCCGGCATGAGTTGAAACAGGCCGATAGCCCCCTTTGGGCTGATCGCACCCTGATTCAGCGACGATTCCGCTTGTGCGACCGCCAAGGCTAAGGAAGGCGGAACACCGTAGGAACCCGCCAGGGATTGAATCAGAGAGGAAACCGAAGAAGCCATCAGGAAACCGCCTTTTCAAAGCCACAGCGTTTGCAAACCGCCCGCGCAAACAAATGCGGAGCCATAAAATGAGCGAGCATAACGGTGCCCGCCGCGCGAATTCGCAAAACCGGATCAGTGAAGCTCTGCACGAGGTTCAACGAGGCGAGACAGGCATTGTTCGGGCAGATTTCAAAAGAGTGGATACCGAAGCAGCACAGAAAACGCTTCCAGGGTGCCATGGATTGAATCAGAGAGGCCGGAGAACTCATTTAATCCTCGTGACAGTGAAATATAGCGCCACAAACAGGCAACCAAAAAACAAGATCAGCACGAAGGCGGCGCCGGCGCTTTCTGCACTTCCGGGTTTCATCCGCTTTGCTCCATCGCTTTCGTCATCGCCTTGACCGCACACCCCATGCCGCAGAAGTCCCGAACGTCTTGATCTTCAGCCAATTCTTGAAACGCCGAAAAATTGCAGTCCTCGAATGCGACGATAACAAACCTCCGCTTACCATCAGGCTGCATGGCCCGATACCAGTGATTCGCCTGCTCTTTTAGCTTCCCGCATTCATCACACCGGAATGTCGAGACTTCAGCCATGCCCGA
>Ga0208689_1001600_pt1 | contig 11713 bp, 16 predicted proteins | sample June2015DPH_8_15_FD_184700 | JGI IMG/M metagenome (GOLD analysis project Ga0208689, IMG submission 184700) | Peatland microbial communities from SPRUCE experiment site at the Marcell Experimental Forest, Minnesota, USA - June2015DPH_8_150... | ecosystem: Environmental > Terrestrial > Soil >... | reverse complement strand
TTTGTTGCAAGCCCGGGTGGTAATCGCATCCTACAATGATCATGTTGGCTCCTTTCTCCGGGCCTTGGTTGGTGTGCACCACCAAAGTTTATCCGGGGCTGGGAGCCGACATTGTCATGGAATCAATTACACCAACAACTCTCCCTCACCAGCCTGCCTGTTGGCCGCCGCGATGGATTGGTGGGACAATTGGACGGCGTCAAGGAGGCTGCGAAATGACGGTTCGGCTTTTGGTTGAGGCCGTAATAATCGTGGTTGTGATCTACGGGGCAGTTCGCTTTTTTAGGAAAAGGGGATAGCCCACTCGGTGAGCGTGTGGGTGGGGTTGACGTGACCGGCGAATTTTTGTACCAGGGGAAATGTTAGAGAAACTGGTACGAGAGGAACTGGAGCATGGCACGAAAGAAGCACAACCTGCCGGCCTGGACCGCCAAAAGCAGATGAATAGTCTTTCGGCACAGAGATACAAGCTAACCCTTCTTCTGAGCTTTCCTCCACTTTGCCCAGCGTGCTTTCTGGGCTGCTGCGATTCTTCTGCGAGCGGCTGGCGACATCGAGCGTCCTGTACGGGCTGCGATCGAAACAACCTTCTGCCCCTTAGCCTTTGCCCATCGCGCCCTCTGCGCGGCCACAATTCTCTTGCGTCCCGCAGCCGAAATGGTGCGCTTCTTGCGAGTTGCAGCAGCGGCTTTCGGTTGGCTCCCATGCATGTAGACGTTCCCGAAGGCGACCAGGGCGGTTGTTATGCGGTGCAGTTCATCCTCAAGTCGCGTGCGTTCCTTCTGGAGTTGGCTGACTACAGACTGCATCAGTGTTTTTGGCATGAAGCAATCCTATCACTCGGAATCGGACCCAAGACGGTTTCTGCGGAAGGTTCCTGGTCAACTGGCGAAATATCGCGATTTCACTCAGAACTCGGGCCTCATCGGATAATCAACGATGATTGCCCGGCCGTCAGTAAGAGCTTTGACTGAATGGCGGACACCAGCCGGTACGATCGCGATCACGCCAGTTCGGGCGATCTGTGCCACCCCGTCGATGGTCACCTCAAGCTCACCCTCGATCACTTCGTAGACTTCTTCTTGAGGATGGAAATGCTCGTGAATAGACGAGCCACGCACGAAATCATAATGCGCGAAAGTCATGCTCGGCGGGTGAAAATAGCGTCCATACCAACCCGGCAAGCGCTCTACAACGCGGAGGCTGCTGATGTCCACAAACGGCATAGGGAACCCTCTCCCGGGACGCATGCTAGCACAGTCTGGCCGACGGTTCCGGTCGAAACGCCAGCAACTCAGAAATTGGGCGGACCCTACCGTAGTTAGCGCAACATCGCCATGTCACTCACTGACCGGTGCTCGGTTTGCTCAGGACAGCTGGGTGCGTGCGAGGAAATTCTCAGGAACCTAAGGGCCGCGCGTGGAAGCTACTCAGATGAAGGCCTGCCGTATTCGGCGGAATCAATTCAAATTCAGTCGATTATTGATGATCCATTCGGCGCAGGCGTCAGCGTAAATCAACGCTTCCTCTTCCTCGTGGAAAAACTTGAATTGGAAACGTCCAGTTGCCGCAAAGGAGCGATCTTCACCGTCGATTCTTAATTCCGGTTTCCATCCGCGATGTGTCTTGGTTGCAGATGCTTCGACTGCGTGTCCATCATGTTTATAGCCCATATACTAAAAGTCCTGCGCTTCGAAAGTTTGCGTTCTTTGCTGTTTCTGAGAGGAACTTCTGGGGTTGTACGAATTGTGACGCGCATGACGCTCCGGCGCATTCGCTTAATGTTTATTATACAGCGCATAACAGCGCATATACACCGATTCTCGATGTGACGCTTCCCCCGGTCGCGTGGATCATTGCTTTAGATAGTGACGGGTCCCTGGTGCGTTCCGGGACGCCGCCAGTCAATGCCTGCCAGCAGCATCGGGTTGTTGGCGTAACAGTGCGCCGTGAAAGGCGCTGGACTTCAGCGGGTGAAACTCCCGCCCGGGAACTGGTTCGCTCCACCCGGTAGCAATGGTCAATATTGATTGCGTCACGGTCTCCAACAACAACAAGAACCGGAACCTTGATCTGCTTGAGCTGTCCCACCGTAAAATTTGGATACTTCTCCATTAGATCAGCAAGCTTCTTTCTTACGACCGGAGAGAGTTTATCCATCCCCTCTTTATATTTTTTTATCATGTTCATCATGGAGGTGGTTTTCAAGAGTCTGAGTCTGGGGTCGTTTGCATCCATCTCGACACTGTCAGGCGGAGTGGCCAATGTCACCGATGCGACCAACATCACGAATTTTGGCAAGGAAGGCAAACCCGAGCCTGTAGTCCCCAAAATCAGCCAGGAGATGCTGGCCGAAATGATCGGCACGACCCGTTCCCGGGTGAGCTTCTTCATGAACAGGTTCAGGGAATTGGGATTCATTCACTACAATGGTGGCCTGCAAATCCACAGCTCGCTGCTCCATGTTGTCCTGCACGACTAACTATTTCAGGCTTAGGCTCATCTCGCCGTGCTTATCGAAGCTGATCCGCAGCACGTTTCCCTGCCCGCTGGCAAACTCGCCCGCCACCGTACCCGACTGGTCAGGGGTGACACCAAACTATTTGGGAGTTTCACCACGGTTCGCGTCGTCCTGCACGGATTTCGTCGTAGCCGACTTATCGATCGTCGACTTGGTGGACAGACCACATGCAGCTGGGGGATTTGTCATCTGCTTGGCGAATACACGGTAGCTCGGCCCGTCCGGATGCAACGGCGACCAGTATCCCGACCGGGTCAGCAAGGGTTTGTGCTGGACGATGATCTGGTTGAACAGAATCTTCACTCCACATTCGAGATTGTTCTTCGGCTGGAGAATGGTTTTGGCCGGATCGTTCGCTTTTAGCGCACGGTCCATTTGCCAATTGAAATTGCAGCCGTAACGCTTCTGGTCTGCGTACGCAAGCTGCAACAATCCTTGACTGCGCATGGCCATTCCTCTCACGTCATCGGGTTTCGCGACTTCCGGCTTGGTGTGACGGACGCTCGTGTTCGGATTCAGGCCGGCTTCAGCACCCGCAAGTGCCTGGAAGAAGTAAGCCCAAAATGAGCGTTTGTCGGTTTCGCCCATCTCGTAAAATCGCGGGCAGAATCGTCGGACGCCCTGGGGGACCTGCGAAGAAAGCATTTCGGGCGGGAGAGCCTTCTCGATGATCTGGTCCCATTGTGGATTCCAGGGCGTCCCACCGAGCTCGACCTTCTTCAGATCGATAGGGGTCGGCGGGGCTGGTTTGGTGGCCTGCGCATGCGAAGCTGTGGCTATTCCCATGAAAAATACGAGACTCACGATGAACGATGTCTTCAGCGCAGAGATACTCATGTTTACCGATCTCCGCTACTAATCGATACATTACTTTGCCACTCGCCTCGTGACTGCTCTGTTCAGGCCTGACTGCAAAGATTATGCAGCGATCGATGATCGAGGCGATCTTTCCTAGTTCAACACACCCGGCTGTTCGGAAGGGCGTGGGCAATCCGGCGAGGGCTTGGTCGGCCAACACACGAGCCCATAGTGCCTGCCACGTCCTGCCGGCGAGCGCAGCCTTGGGAGTCACGCCATCTTGCGGGCTTTCGTTGCCGTCTTGCGCGCGGCCCGTGGCTTTTTCCGAGCTGCTGCGACAGTTTTTCTCGTTTTGCCTGCGGCTTCAACCGGAGATGGCAATTCCAGCTGGAGCTGTTTCGAAGTGCGATGGTGGCCATGATGCAGCGGCTGGATGCGCGCGGCTTCTGCTTCCATACGCAGCTGAGCGTCTCTATCTTTTTGGCGCTCGTCCTCAAGGTATGCCGGAATCGTTTTCGTTGTCATGACCGCAGTGTGGCAGAACTATCCCCGTCCAAGCTGTGCAATTTTGGCCACTCGGTGACAATTCATGGGCCGCCACGAGAAAGTGGGCGGTTTGGGGGGGCGGTGCTGATCGGATCAGGTGGGCTGACTTAGTTCAGGGAACCTGAAAGAAGGTTCGCGGGTCTATTTCCAGAGTCGGACTTCCCTCATCAATGCCGCAAATTAGGATCAAGCAGCAAATGGTCATGAGTTCATCCTGTGATCGCGCTACGCGGCGTAAGTCAGTCCGGCGATCAAGATTGCGAACCCAATCGCGTAAAGTCCGAACGACATATCATCTCCTTATTGAGTTAGCCGTAGCAGTTTTCGCCCGAGAACTCACCTTGCTCGCTTTTGTGGGAAAACAACCCGGAATGCGGCCGCCCTCCCTCCTCTGGCATGCACCAACTCCGCAGGTTCCTACTGCGATGAAGTGGCTTTCTGATTTTTAACCTGCAGATCGTTCACCACTTGCTGAACGTTGGGCACTCCAGTCGCCACCTTCTCGGCGAGCGCCCGCTTGTTTTCCGAGTTCACTTCTCCGGTCAGCGTGACGACGCCGCTCTTCACTTCGTATTTCACGTGCTCGTGCAGCTTGTTCTGGATCAGCGCCGCGTCCAGATTCTTCTCGATGCCTTTGTCCAGATCGGAGTTCACGGCCCTGGCATCGTTTTCTCCGCCCACGGGAATTACGGCAATCTGATCCGCGACCACCTGGGTGCCCGCGTAGGACTTTGCCAGCGATTCGGCTTGTAACTTGTCGTTCTCACTGGCCACTTGTCCGCTGAGGGTCACGATGCCCTTGTCGCGATCCTGACTGACGGCGACGCTTTTCAAGCCTGCTTGATCGAGCGATTTGCGAATACTGTCAGAAACATCAGGCGACTTGGTGGGGGCAGCTGAGCAGCCCACCATGATCCCAATTGCGAGCAACACAAAAAAGAATTTAATCGTTTTCATATTTTTCCTTTGATCGGATCGAGATTGAATCCGAGAGAATGACTAACTTCCCTTGTGGAGACAGCCTACAGGTTCGCTCATTTGCTTCGGCAATGCTGTGCACAATCGCTCACTTTGTGAGGAAGCGCGCCCTACCGCACCTCCTGGATGCCAGAGCTGATTTAGAAAACGATCAATTCTGACCAGTCTTCCGCAGCCTCAAGTCCGATACTGGCGATTAACGGGGTTCTAACCGCGGAGGGAACTTCGTGAACAAATTTGGTTTTGTGGACATTCTGTGATGTAGGGAGGTTTCAATGAATCTGAATCTGCTGGATCCAAAGCTGATTGCGCTCGCCGCCGTGGTGATTCTACTCATCGTAGCGCTTGCTGTGCTGTACGTGCGAAGACGCAGGAACACGACCGCAGTCCTGCGGCAAAAGTTTGGCCCCGAGTACGATCGGGCGGTGCTGAAGCATGGGTCAGAACGAAAAGCACAAGCGAAATTAGAGGATCGCGAGAAGCGGGTGGAAAAGCTCAACATTCGCGATCTTGACCCGATGGAACACGACCGTTTCTTGAAACGGTGGGAGTCCGTGCAGTCCCGTTTTGTTGATTCGCCTAAGGGGGCGGTCACAGAAGCCGATGACCTGCTGTCCTCTTTAATGAAAGCCCGTGGCTATCCCGTATCCGATTTCGATCAGCGCGCCGCCGACATTTCTGTCGACCATCCCCGAGTGGTGGAGAACTATCGGTCTGCGCATGAGATTGCGCTGCGGGTCGGGAAAGACGCAGCAACAACGGAAGACCTGAGAACGGCGATGATTCACTACCGCTCTCTGTTTGAAGAACTGGTGCAGGTGCCAGCGACTGTTGAAAGGAAAGAGGTGGCGTAATGGCTGAACTGAAGAGAATAATAGAGGAGGAACTTCCGACGGCCGATCTGGCGAGCACCGACATTCCACCAAAGCAGCCTGATGGACCCAAGCTGGTGAAAGTCCAAGAGCCGGAAACTCTGGATAAAGTGGCGGCAGTCTCAGAGCCCATGCCCCTGTTTTCTGAATCGGAGATGGGAGATTTCCGATCGCAGTGGAGCAACCTACAGACTGGTTTCGTGGACGAGCCGCGCCGGGCGGTCGAAGACGCAGACAAGCTGGTAGCTGCGGTGATGCAGCGACTCGCGGAAGGTTTCGCCAACGAGCGATCGGGCTTGGAAAAGCAGTGGGACTGCGGCAACAAAGTGTCCACTGAGGATCTGCGGGTTGCCCTGCAACGCTATCGTTCCTTTTTTGACAGATTGCTCAAACTGTAAGACGAACGGACGCATCAACTGGCTTGTAAGACACGAAGGAGGCCATCGCGAAGTCATGGAGCAAGTCTGAGTTCGGCCGCGACTGGAAACCGCCCGCGTGCACCGGTTGGGCTGCGGTGGGCTTTACAACGTTGGTGACCGTCGTCGCGCGATTTCGTCAAACCTCGGGAGCTGAAGGCTTGCTTCGCCACATCGGGGCCATTTCAGAGCTCGCGGGCATGCGCTACTGGTCGACCACTCACAAGCAGTGGCAAACATTAATTGTGGACGCCTACGCTCTGACCGGCTTGCAGCCTAGTCAGCGCCGCCAAGACTTCACGCCCGAAGAGATGAAGGAAGGCAAGGTACTCTACTATGTGCAGGTCGATAACCTTTCTGGCAAGGCCACCTACCGAATGCACATTGTAGAGGCTTCGGCGGACCGGCTCGTCTTCGATGTCGAGAACGTCAGCACGATGCACTATCTCTTCATAACTCTCTTCCAGCCGGGTGAGATGCAGTCGATCTACTTTCTGGATCGCGAATCGGAAAACGTCTGGCGATACTACAGCATCGTGCGCACAGGAAAGAATGCAAACCGACTGATCACGGGAAATGAGTCTTCCGCGATCAACCGGGCTGTTGCGTTCTATCGCTACCTAGTCGGAATTCCCACCGACCAGGAGCCGCCGGCGGCGCGATGAAAGCAAGAGTTTGTAGCTCTTGCAGCTTTGCTCACAGATACGCCGATCGCAAGTAGCTTGATGAGTCGCGAGTTGTTCCTGAGGTTGAATTCATGAGTCGCGCTCTGTTCTCGGCCCGTGCCGGACGCCTCTCTCTGTGGTTGGGCAGACAATCCATCGGCGCGTTGCTTTCGTGCTGTGTCTCACGCCCATGTTATTAGTGCTAGCGCTCTTTTCTCATACGTTCGCTCCGCTATTCTAACGAACGAACGCTTTCTCCTCCTAAGCCCGACACAGCCATCTACAAGACGCCAGAACAGAGTGCACTGGTCCAGAGGGGGCGCTACCTTGTTTCTGAGCGACTCTGTGCGGCAAGATCCGTTACCCGGAGAGCCTCGATACCCAGCGACCCTGCGGGAGACGCGGCCCGGACCCATTCACGATGCGGCTATCCTGCTTGGCCATTCATCGACGGCCTGATTGACGCTTCGATGGAAAAGGAGTAAAAAAGGACCCGCCCAGGCTCCGCCCGGCGCGGGCGACGGGGAACCGGTTTTCTGGGGCGAATCGCGCCGCGCAGGGCCGCCTCGGCCCGAGCCCGTCAGCTAACCCGTCAGGCGGAAGGAGGCGGTCCGTGACGCGCTCATTTAGAGAGGAAGCTCCTGTAGAGGAAGCTCCTGTTCAGGGCGTCGGGACAGCCCCCAAGGGGTTGATCCGCACTCGGATAGGGGCGGTGGGGCAAAGTTAATGTGGGAAATATCCGTTCAGAGGAGTTCGATATGATCGAAACCAGGGAGAGCGTCGCGGAGGTCACGGCCAGCTACAACCCCGCGACGGGCGAGCGGATAGGCAGTACCCCCCTGAACACGCCTCAGGACGTAAAGGAGGCCGTAGCGCGAGCGCGGGAAGCCCAGGGTGAATGGGCCACCAGACCCATCTCCGAGAGGGCGTACCTCCTCTTGAGGGTTAGGGCCTACATCGTTGAGAGAGCCCAGGAGCTCGCGGCAACGATCTCGTCGGACAATGGCAAGACGCGAGTGGATGCGCTGTCCACGGAGATCATCCCCGCGGCCCTGGCCGTCACCTACTACACCCGCAAGGCCCAGGAGTTCCTGAAAGACAGGCGCCTGGGGATTGGGAGCCTGCTCTTCGCAAACAAGCGCAGCCGCGTCGTGCGGGTCCCATGGGGCGTGGTGGGGATCATCTCGCCGTGGAACTACCCCTTCGGCATCCCGTTCTCAGAGGTGATCATGGCGCTCCTGGCTGGGAACGCCGCCATCCTTAAGGTGGCCACCGAGACGCAGCTCGTCGGAAAGGCCCTAGAAGCATGCATCGGGGCCGCGGGTCTTCCCAGCGGTCTCTTCGCCTACGTGAGCTTGCCCGGGAAACAGGCCGGCAGAGCCCTCCTGGAGGCGGGAGTGAACAAGCTCTTTTTTACCGGCTCTGTTGCTGTGGGCCAAGAGCTCATGGCCGAGGCGTCACGGACGCTGACCCCCATCTCCCTGGAGCTGGGTGGAAACGACGCCATGCTCGTATGCGAGGACGCTGACCTAGACAGGGCCGCCGCCGGGGCCCTTTGGGCGGGCATGCAGAACGCCGGGCAGTCCTGCGGCGGAGTGGAACGCATCTACGTCCACGAAGCCGTGTACGAAAAATTTCTCCGCCTCCTCAAGCAGAGGGTCGAGGCGCTCAGGGTCGGCCAGGATCGGGACTTCGAGGTTGACGTAGGCGCCATGACGACCCGACGCCAACTCGAGACGGTCCGCCGGCACGTTCAGGACGCCCTCGCCAAGGGCGCCGTGCTCTACGCGTCCTCCAGGTCACCCCAGGATTCCAAGGGGCTCTTCCTTCCCGCCATGGTGGTCACGAACGTGGATCACGACATGCTCCTCATGCGTGAGGAGACCTTCGGGCCGGTGGTGGGTGTCATGAAGGTCAAGGACATGGACGAGGCCGTCGCTCTGGCCAACGACTCGAACCTCGGCCTCACGGGCTCCGTTTGGTCCCACGATTCGTCCAGGGCCGATGCCCTGGCTCGCCGAATCCAGGCGGGGGCGGTCACGATCAACGACCACCTGATGAGCCACGGGCTTCCAGAAACTCCCTGGGGAGGCTTCAAGCAGTCGAGTCTGGGCCGGACCCACGGGGCCATCGGATTCGACGAGATGACCCAACCCCAGGTGATCATCCACGACTTCCTGCCCAGGTTGAAGAGGGACATCTGGTGGCACCCCCACGGCCGCCGGGTCTACGAGGGACTTCTGGGAATCCTGGATGTGCTGTACGCCACGAGTCTCGGCCGCCGCTTGAGGGGCCTCTGGAGACTCCTCGGGCTCGTGCCGCGGATGTTCAAGGTCTCGTAGGGGCCCGTTTTCCGCCCGTCAGCGCAGGGCCCTCTTGTCATCCTCTTCGGCCTTGAGATGGTCGGGGGGCGGTTCTGGTAGAAAGGGCAACTGGCGTGCTCGTCTAGGATGGAGGCGCGGCGGAGTTCATATGGGAAGTGTCGGTTTAATGTCCTTCGCTACGGGCGCCTGGCGGAGAGCATCTTCTTGGACCAATCGTTCTCCGAAACACCCGCTTCTTCATCAAATCATTTTACGAATGTCGATGCGTTCATGTCACAACTCGCCGTGTGGGTTTGATTGTAGGCGAGACCTTGGCTATTGCAGTTTTCCGGTGGGCTGTTCGAGGAGTGAACTTTCCGGCTGCCAATAGCTGAAGAGAGCCACACTGATGATCCGGCAGAATTTCTCGGAACCGCTGATCCAACTTGTTGCAGCATTCTTCCAGAGTCTCGGCTCCTGCCGGCTCTCATAGCGGAACGTCGAGACTGCAATCCGCGCCACACGGCACGCACGCCGCTCGATCACCCGGTAGGTGTCGTGCATGTAGCTCACCACCGGGCGGCGCCGCGAGGGCGTCAAAGTTTTTTTGCCAGCACATCCTGCAGCATCACCTTGTCCAACGTCAGCTCCGCTACCAGCCGCTTCAGCCGCGCATTCTCATCTTGCAGCTGTTTGAACTGGCGGATCTGGTCGGTTTCCAGCCCTTTGTACTGCTTCTTCCACCGATACAGCGTCTGCTCGCTGATCCCCACCTGCCGGATCAGTTCCGCCACTGCCACTCCCACTTCCGCCTGCTTCAGCACCGCCACGATCTGCTCCACAGAAAAACGCTTCCTCTTCACGGCAAATCTCCCTTCCTCAGGTAGTAGATTTTGCCGGAAACGAACCCTCATTGTGTGTCAGAAATCGGGGGGCCGCTCAATGACCCCAGCTACCTCGCAGACGATCAGCCCCATGATTGTTGACGATCGCGGTAGGGACACCAGTTACCTGGTGCCACCGGCACTTGTGTAATCTTCTGTTAGTAATACTCCCGCCACATAATGGTGCCTGATTATGGTAGCCTCCCCAACCCCGCCCGTCGAGGCGTGTCCCGCGCGAGGGAAGCTGGATGACGACTACAGGAGTGACGCCGGCATTCTCGCAGGGAACTGCGTCCAAGACGGAGTGTCCCTCGCTACAAGCTAACGGTACCTTTGGCTCTCACCGTATTGCGCTCGGGCATCCCCAACAATATCCCTGGACGCACCCTCGATATAGGTGAGGGCGGAATGGGAGTTGTCCCAGCGTCACAACTCATCGTCGGCGAGTCCGTCCGCGTCGAATTTCTTGTTCCGCACATGAGCTCGCCGGTGCGGGCGACGGCGGTGGTCCGCCATCAGCGTGACCGGTGCTTTGGCCTCCAGTTTCTCCGTTTGCCCGTCGAACAGCAATCGACAGTCCGTTACTGGACGCGACTCGAAGGCGAACTTTTATTGGCTGCAGAGGCCGGCGCCACCTTGGGAGAGGCGGCAGCCAAACCCAACTTACCCCCGGACTTCGAAAACTATGGAAACTCAACAGGCAAGTTCGGCATCCGGCGCATCCTTGCCTTCGTCGTTTCCATAACGGTGATCGCGGCTGTGCTGGGATGGTGGCACTGGCAGCAAGGATGGGCGGAGTTAGAAGCGCAGCTTCCGGCAAAAGAAACCGTGGTGGTGCAACCACAGTTGAAGGTGCCAGCCGACACAATGGGGCGACGGATCATCAGCCAGGTCATGCCTGAATATCCGGAGCTTGCACGACAAGCGGGAGTGCAAGGCACAGTGGTGCTGGATACCGTCGTGAGTGTGGAAGGCGCGGTGACACAAGTGAAGTTTGTCAGCGGGCCCGAGGCACTGTCGCAAGCAGCCATGGATGCAGTGCGGTGGTGGCGCTATGAACCCTATTTTGTGAATGGTCAACCGGCGACAGTTGAGACCACCGTGGCTGTAGACTTCCGGCTAGCGAACTAGAAGGCCGGATTGGCTGGTATCTGATGGTCTACGTGATCTATCAGTTGTTCACGCTTTATCCCTGGGGTAGGAACCATCAGGCAATCCTGTCGTTAGAGACGCGATGTCACCAACAACCCGCTCGTTTGAGTCAGACGAGTGGACAGTTTCCACAAAGCGTCGTCACCTCAGGCGGTGGGTCCGGGGCTTTCTAGGCTTTTGATCCGGACGGACTTATGCTCACGTCACAGGGCGCGACGGATGCTCAATCCAACGCGCCGGGGCTTAATTTCTCCCAGATTCGTGGCGAACGGGCCGCGCAAAGCAACGCTGGCGCGGGACCGCGAGTGAGCTCTAATGTTCCGGATTTGGGATCGCATATGGCATTTCGGAAAGCCAACCAAAAGCATTTCGGGCATGCCCACCACTTTTGCGAAATCGGATTTTCAAAAATAGCTGAAGTCACTTGGCTATTTATCCTCATTTATCCTCTTATTGAGCATTGCATAATATAGTTACAATGGAAACAGATCGGCCTGCTGCCAGAAGGCGATCACCAGGGTAGGCCGCTTGCGCATACGACGAAGCGCCTGGCGCGCGTGATGGCTCAGCTGCCCGAA
>Ga0208689_1001588_pt1 | contig 11772 bp, 11 predicted proteins | sample June2015DPH_8_15_FD_184700 | JGI IMG/M metagenome (GOLD analysis project Ga0208689, IMG submission 184700) | Peatland microbial communities from SPRUCE experiment site at the Marcell Experimental Forest, Minnesota, USA - June2015DPH_8_150... | ecosystem: Environmental > Terrestrial > Soil >... | reverse complement strand
ACCAGAACATAATGTCGATGAACTATTTTTAAACCGGTGGTCGCCGCGCGCGATGTCCGGTGAAGAAATTGACGAGGCCACCTTATTTTCTCTTTTTGAGGCGGCGAAGTGGGCGCCTTCCTCCAACAATAATCAGCCCTGGCGATTTATTTACGGCCGCCGCAATACAAAAAACTGGACAACTATCTTCAATCTGCTGGCCGAGGGCAATCAAGGATGGGCTAAAAATGCCGCGGTGCTGATAGTTGTTATTTCCAAAACAACATTTGATAACGGTAAAAATGCGCGGACGCACTCCTATGATGCCGGCGCCGCCTGGGAAAATTTTGCACTGCGAGGATCGCTGCTGGGGCTGGTCGTGCACGGTATGCAAGGCTTTGATTACGACAAGGCAAAGGAAGTTTTGCATATTCCCGATGGCTATCAAGTGGAAGCAATGATTGCCGTGGGTAAAAAAGGAAAGAAAGAAGATTTGCCTCAGTACTTACAGGAACGTGAATTTCCTTCGGCAAGAAAGAATGTTTCCGAAATCGCCATGGAAGGTTCTTTTAAAAAATAGAAAATGTAATTCCGGCCCAAAGGAAACGAATCCGCTTACGGATGGTATGCCGTCCGTAAGCGGATGAAAATCGATGAACCCGTTATTAGGGGATTAAAACGCTATTAGCATTAGCTTCTGCGATCGCCTCGTCGTAATCCACCTGGGTCAAAAAGCCGGCGTTCAAGAGCTTATTGGCTGCTGCCGTGTATTTCGTAACGTAGTCGCTGGGTGAAGAATATAATTTCCCCAGAACCTGGGTGCTGAACGGCGTATCGAAGCCTTCCAATATGCAAATACCTAATTCACGCTCAGCCATGGTGGTGGGATTAACTGCCCACACGGGATTAGTGACAGCCTGGTATATGTTCCACAGGTCGCTGGCCATGGTACTGGCATTGATATTACTGAGGCTATCGCCGAGGATGGTGAGGGCTTCCGTGTTCGTGTTCCACGTGGTATAGGTCTTTATCGGTACGGCAATGTCGGGTAGACGGAGACCACCCGTCGCATTGCCATATTGGTCATACACGATGGCATTAAAAAAAAACGGATTCGTCTGGATCTGTGGCGCTTGAGGTGCGCGTGTGCCCGCGTTGACCCATTTGTTGAGAGCCGCCCAGGCGGCGTTCTCGATGCGATAATTGGGCATGCTGTTTGCCAGTCCGCCGCCGAAATCCGATGGCACACCAAAGTTGCATACCGGCGGAACCCAACCGAGGTCCCGATAGGCCACGGTCACTTCGTAGATGCCTTCGTGGAGATCGATGTGTGCTGCACCCGCCATCTCCCAGGTGCGCAGGTAGTTGTTGTCCGGCTGCCGACCGTACGAGAAAAAGAGCTCGTAGAGGTCCCCTTCGGCCTGGAGTTGGATCACCGGGGTGGTGTTGTCCGTGCGGATCTGGGTGATCGGGGCAAGCGATATAATGCCGTTGTCGATCGGGGCCTCGGTGCTGGCTCGACCGTGGATCAAAAAGCCGTCGTAGAGGTGGGCGAGGGGATGGATCGCGTTGACGTAGGTGGTCAGCCGGATGGCCGATGCCGAATCACCGCACGCGAGCAGCTTTTTCGGCGTGAGTCCGCCTAATATCGTCGACGAGTAGGTCTTGACGGCCTGGGCCGCTTGCGTGAAAATGTCATATGATAACCCGTCCGCGCTAATTGACAGATTGCCGTAACGCACCGGATCCCACCACTTCAGGAACACCGGACCCGCATTGAGGTTTTGGGCGGTGACGCCAACATAGGCGTAACCCTCCCGGAAGAAGAAATCGTGGGAGTCCGCCCAGTCGGGTGAAGTCGAGGAAAACGTTATCTCATTCAGCCACTCGAAGACGACCGTGCCGTTGAACTTGGCCGAACTGGTCGGGTATCGAACGATGATGCGCGTGGTGTACGGTACGTTCGCGTTAGCAACAGAAACGTTCCACTTGCCGTTCGAGCCCCATATTCCCTTTGGATTATAGGTATTGGCTGTGCCCGAGATGATGAACTCCCGTTCCACGTAGCCGAGAGCTGCAAGATCAATCACCGGCGCGCCCGGATAGACTTCCGTGACCGGTACTGCATTGTAGGGGTGGCCGTACGTGCCGCTACCGGGCATATTTTCCGTAACAGACGTTACGGCACCATAGGCAGAAATCCACCCTGTCAAAATAAACACTACACACAACAAAAAGATTCTTTTCGCTATCATATTTTTACCTCCTTTAATAAATCAAAATACCCGGACTGCCCCATATAGAGGCGGTTCGGGGATAAAATGAAATGAAAGGATCAGTTCACGTACTGTACTGTCAGAACAGACTGTTTACCAGCGCTCAAGGGGAACCCAACAGTGTACAGGCTGAGAGTTGGCACACTGTACAGAGGGTCATAAGTATCTATGGCAATAGCCAGCCTATGACCTGCGGGGACGTCCCATGCGGTGGCTGTAAGCTCCATAGAAAGTTGTATGGTCTTTCCCGGGGTTGCAGAGTGGAGGCTTACAGGGCCGTGGGTAATCAGGGTGCCTGTTCCGGTGGAGTCAACGTCATAGAGATACACCACCAGCTCAGCCTGGGCAAGGGATGGGGTTATCCAGATATTCAGTTTCGGAATCCCTCTCAGTTTAATACCTGAACTGAGCGCGCCTGACTGATAGACGATACCGTTTACCACACTGATTGCAGACATGGATACGGTAATCGGAACAACCGGTTCAAGCAACTGAGCAATCACCGGAACCTGACCTGATGTTGCCAGTGTGTCCAGACCAGAGAGGATTGCATCGGTAAAGCTTACTAAGTTGGCGCTGTTGTTGAGAGTTCCTTTGCCGCTCGGGTTGAAGGCTCGGGGCCCGAGGTAAAAGGTCTTTGTGGCGACAGTGCTGCTGGGCCAGCTGGCAAATGTTGTTGTGTCCGATGTATGCTTGACCGCCATGGTGACTGCAGGCTGGCTCATGAAGCCGTTATTTATCCCTTTCAGCCAGTAATCGAACCAGGAATGGACGTTATCCCAAGGAAGGCCAGGAAGGCCGAGAAGTCCTGAAATTTCTGCACTCATATGTATCCCTGCAAGCAGGTCGAGATGCTTCGGGCCAGTCAGCTGTGAAAACATGTCGAGGATTGAATTGGGCTTAAACAGGTCATCATCCCAGTTGTTGCTGAAGTAGACAGGTGCCTTGCGGGCATTTATGTTGCCCACGTAATTGATCGGGGAGCTAATTTCCATGGCAGCGACAACAGCGGGAATATTTTGCTGAAGAATGAGATCGTTAAAACCCTGAAGAATAGCAGGGTCAGGCCTTCCGAGATAGCTTAGGGCAACAAGAATGGCGCCCCAGACCAGTGATGGGGTCTGCTGTTCGTACTGGGCCCTGGTGAGACTTCCCCAACCGCTCATGGACGCCGCAGTCTTGATACGGGGCTCACCGGCGAGACCTAAAAGGGATATACCTGCACCATAGGATATGCCCGCAGCGCCGATGTTTTTCATATCAACAGGAGTGTTAGCCTGCAGCCAGTCAACCGCCGCAGAGAGGTCTTGTACATCTGCAGGTTTTGCAACATCGATTAGTCCGGTGGACGAATACCAGCCACGCGCATCGTAGCTGAGAACAATATAACCTTGAGAAGCGAACATTGCGGCCTGAACAGTGTATTCTTCCTCTTCAAAAGCCCAGCTGTTAATAAAGATAATTGCCGGAAAGGTCTGGCTTGCACTTGTCGCCTGGGGAATAAATACAGTACCCGCCAATTGGGTTCCGTCAGCGGAGGTGAAGGTCACCGCAGCGGTGGAATAGACATAAGCGGCAGCCGACACAGGTGTAATACAGGACAGCATGAACATAAGACAGGCAACACTAACTGCGAACATCGTTAACTTCATCTGCTTAACAAAATCTGATAACTTTTTCTTTTTCATAATTATAATTCCTCCGTATAGTTTATTTACCAATCTTAAAGAACAATAAAACTGCCAACTTTACAACTATATGAATTTGTGCTTTATTTTAACCGATAGATATATAGAGGGTAGTTAAAATTGCAAACTGGCATTCCCCGGATTAAAATCATTAGGGATAATACCTTCTCTATAATTGAGCATTAATTCTATTTTGGATAATAGCTTAAGCAAATTTATTATCAAAAAACATGCCAGAAGCATGAAGATATGCATATATATAGTTTGGAGTAATCATTATGTTTTATATTGATAGGTGAATATTTTTATCGTGTAGGTTGTAACATGTTACACTTATGTATCGTGACACTGTTGTAACAAGTTACAGTTGTTTATTTGTTCGTGAATTGCTGGCTATTGATTTTACGATAAACAGTTTGCCGGCTAATGCCCAACAAGCGTGCGGCTTTGGTCTTATTCCAGCCGGTTTTATTTAAAGCATCCAGAATATCCTGGCCGCCGTTGAATTTCTTAGCCGGGGTTTTAATCTGCGGTAAATCATTGATTTGCTCAATATTTCGAAGATCCACCGGTAAATGATGTATGGTAATGGTTGCTCCATGGCAAAGGACAAAAGCATGTTCCATAACATGCTCCAGTTCCCGCACATTGCCCGGCCAATTATAATCCATAAAAGTACTTAAAACCTCATTGGATATGCCCTCGACATGCTTGTTGAATCTTTCATTAAAAGAACAGCGGAAATGATCCACCAAAAGGGGTAAATCCTCCAGCCGTTCCCGAAGGGGCGGCAAGGCGACTTCCACGACCTTGAGACGATAATAAAGATCCTGCCGGAATTCACCGCGGTTGACTTTTCCTTTGAGGTCTTTGTTGGTGCTGGCAATTACACGAACGTCTACCTTTTGAGGCGTTGATTCACCCACTCTCTCAAATTCCTTTTCCTGCAATACACGAAGAAGTTTTAACTGAATCATTGGCGATATGTCCCCGATCTCATCGAGAAGAATCGTCCCGCCATTAGCGGCCTGAAATCTTCCTTGTTTATCCTTGATAGCTCCGGTAAACGCGCCTCGCACATGGCCAAACAGCTCGCTCTCCAGCAGGCTTTCCGCCAGTGCCGAACAATTGACTGTAACAAAAGGTTTAAAAGCCCGGTTCCCGCTGTAATGCAGCGCACGGGCCACCAGCTCTTTCCCTGTGCCGCTTTCACCTGTCACTAGAACCGCTGTATCCAGATTAGCCAAATCCTCCAATAGGCTGTAAATATCCTGCATGGTCTTGTTTCTGCCGATCAGATTTTGAAATTGGTTGCGCTCCCGCAATTCCCTTTCTATTTCTCTCAACAACGTGATATCTCGAATGATAAGTACCGCTCCCATGAATTTACCCTGTGGATCAAGAAGGGGAGAACTGGATACGTTGACTACCTGTTGAAGCCGATGTTGATTCTCGCATTCTATTCGATATTCCTTAATTGCCGTCTTCTTTTCCAGCGTTTGCCCGAGGACCTCATGGCAGGCTTGATTGCAATGCTGTTGGCATTGGGGGAATTCCTTACCGACAATTTCCTCGACTTCTGTACCACAGATATTCTCCATTGATTTATTTGCTTCTATGACAATAAGATTGGGATCAACGGTAATGATGGCATCCTTGACACTCCTAAAAATAGCTTCCAGCCGGGAGCGATGTTCGGTCAATTTATTTTCCGCTTCTTTGCGGGCGGTAATATCAAGTGACACATTGCGGAAGCCCGTAATAACTCCTTCCGTATTGCGAATCAGAGAAACGGATTGGTCGACCGTTCTTCGCCGGCCATGCTTGTCGATGACTTCAAAAATTACATTCTTGGCTGGAATGCCGGTTTTGTATATATTTTCATAAATTTGACGAATCCTCTCTGCTGTCTCCGGATCAGTAAAAGTCTTATAGTGACGACCTATCAATATTCTCCGCGACAATTCCGCCAATCTGCATCCGGCATCGTTGATGAAAGTAATGTTTCCCTCGAGATCCGTTTCTCCAAGGTAGACATCGAGATCATTGAGGATCGTCTCGTATCTTTGCAAAGATTCTTGCAGGGAAGCTATGAGCTTGCTGGTTTGATCATTTTGCTCCAACTTCGCGGCTTCTTGCTCGGATTTTTTATCATTTTTCATTTTCTTCGCCGGACCTCCACCGGCAATTGCAAACACGATTCACGAAAAAGAGAATATTTCCATAATGATCAGACGCCGGGTATCTTTTGGCAGAACTGGAAGCTTAGCTGTTGTAAATTAAGTTGAATTGATAAGAGCTTTCTCTTTAAAGGCGAGTATAAGAAATTCAGTTCTGTATGTCAATTAAATCTTGGACACAAATCAGATTTCAGCCTTCGTTTAAAAAAAGAATTGAAATAAAGAAAATTGCGAGTATATTTAAGCATGTGGTTTTTTAAAAAAATAGGGTGCTTTCCCTATTTACCGAGTGCATAACCTAATAACCTGAAGGTCACACGAGGTCACACGTCCGTAAAATAAAAAAAGAGAGGTGAACTATGAAGAAGAAAGACAATCTCCGGAGAATATTGATTTTGGCCATCTTTTTTTTAGCTTTGGGTGGCTGGCTGCTCCATCTGCGGATACATCCTTTTGCCAAAGACGCGGAAAATTATATACCCCTCGTGGCCGGGTTTATCAGCGTGGTCATCATTCCTGTCCTCTTTATTTTTCGATCAACAATCTCTTTTGCTTATCTTCTCAATGGCATGACGGTAATCATCGGTACAATCGCTATGGCTCATTTTTCAATTAAAAACCCCCCGGAAGTATGGACTCTACAGACAATCCTCATGGGAACGCTCCTGGCTGATATCGTGCTGCTTTGGGGGAAATTTGCCGTGGGCAAAGCCCTTTTTGAACTGGAGCTTACAGTAAACGAGCCCGACGCCCCGATGCGCAGCGGCAGGTTTTTCCGCTTCCCGAACATGGGATTTTGGTTTGTGCATGTTGTCACCTTAACCACCGTTTACATTATCGGTTATTATTTTTGGAAATAGAAGGAGAGTGTCATGAAATATTTTATATTGTTCCAACCGGGCTGGTGGGTATTACATGTTCTGGCGATTTTGCTGTTGCTCTATATCGGTCATCTGTAAGCCGTTAAGTCGTAGGTGACCCTCAGGTTACGGTAAAGCGAAATATTACAAAACTTGAGCTCCATGATCTTTAGGCCATAAGGATCGGAGCCGGTTTTGAAAAAAAGAACCTTATTTTCCGACATATGATCCGCAGATCAAGGCCTATATCCCGGATCATAATCGGAGACAGTTGTATTAAATTCTCAGATACCAGCAAACCATATGATCCAGCAGCCGCCAACATATTGGAGTGTTCCCCAGCTCGGTTTATTGACCCAGCTTAATGCACAGAAGGAAGGATTAAGCAATGAGGAGGCCAAACAACGGCTGATCCAGTATGGCGCCAACCTTCTTTCATCCCCGAAACGGTCGGACACGCTGGCACTGCTCATTGCCCAATTCAAAAGTCCTATTATCCTGACCTTGATTTTTGCAGCCGGGCTCTCTGCTTTTCTTCGTGACCCGGCAGATGCCGCTATTATTATTGTGATCGTTTTAATCAGCGGTCTTCTGGGATTCTGGCAGGAAAAGGGCGCCGTTGATGCTCTCGAAAAAATGCTGGCCATAGTCAAGATCAAGACCACTGTTCTTCGTGACAGCAGCGAGCAAGATATTGCGCTGGAAGATGTTGTTCCGGGTGATGTCGTTATATTGAATGCCGGAGATGCGATTCCTGCCGACGGCATGATTCTGGAATCCAGGGATCTCTTTGTCGATGAAGCAACTTTGACGGGTGAAACTTATCCGGTGGAAAAGGAAGCCGGAACGCTGCCGGCGGAAACACCCCTCAGCAAGCGCACCAACAGCCTTTTTATGGGAACCCATGTTGTCAGCGGTACAGCCAGGGCTGTTGTGATTTTTACGGGAAAGCAGGCGGAATTCGGTAAAATCTCCGAGAGGTTGAAATTGAAACCACCGGAAACCGAATTTGAGCATGGCATCCGGCGGTTTGGTTATTTACTGCTCGAAGTGACCCTGTTACTGGTCATTGCCGTTTTTGCCATCAATGTCTTTTTTCATCGCCCTGTTCTCGAATCCTTCCTTTTTTCTCTGGCCCTCGCTGTCGGACTGACGCCGCAGTTACTGCCGGCCATAATCAGCATCAACCTGGCTCACGGCGCCAGAAAAATGGCTCAGCAAAAGGTCATAGTAAAGCGGCTTGCCTCCATAGAAAACTTCGGGAGTATGAACGTTCTATGCTCGGATAAGACAGGAACCCTAACTGAAGGGACCGTATGCCTTGATTCGGCAATAGACATCGACGGCAATCCCAGTGAGCGGGTTTTCTTTCATGCCTATCTGAATTCTTTCTATGAAAAAGGCTTTGCCAATCCTATCGACGACGCGATCCGTTCTTATAAAAAACAGGATATTTCCGGATATGAAAAAGTTGACGAGGTTCCCTATGATTTCATCCGCAAGCGATTGAGTATCCTGATCAAAAAGGATGGCCGGTATTTAATAATTACGAAAGGGGCACTCTCGAATGTGCTCGCTGTCTGCCCTTTTGCGGAGAACAAGGCCGGGGATAAGATAGACACGATCACAGTGACGCAAGAGATTCAGCAGAAGTTCGAGGAGCTCAGCAGCCAGGGCTTCCGCGTGCTTGGTGTTGCCCTGCGGGATATGGGAAGTGAGTCCGTCATCAATAAAGATTCCGAGCGGGACATGATCTTCCTCGGTTTCCTGCTTTTCTTCGATCCGCCTAAAAAAGGAGTTTTGGAAACAATAAATCGCCTGAAGCAACTCGGTGTTTCCCTGAAAATTATCACCGGAGATAATTGTCTCGTCGCCGCCAAGATAAGTCAGGAAGTGGGAAAGCCTGATGCTAAAATCCTCACCGGTACCGAACTGCGTGAAATAAGTGATGCCGCTCTATTGCAAAAAGTAACCCAAACGGACATCTTTGCCGAAGTAGAACCCAATCAAAAAGAACGCATTATCCTTGCGCTGAGGAAGGCCGGACATGTTGTGGGTTATATCGGAGACGGCATCAATGATGTTTCCGCCCTCCACGCCTCGGACGTGAGTATTTCTGTTGATACTGCCGTGGATGTGGCTAAAGAATCGGCCGATATCGTGCTTCTGGAAAAGAATCTGGAGGTGCTTGTGCAAGGTGTCCATCAGGGGAGAACTACGCTGGCCAATACCATGAAATACGTCTTTATGGCTACCAGCGCTAATTTTGGTAACATGTTCAGCATGGCTGGTGCTTCTCTGTTTCTGTCTTTTCTTCCCTTGTTGCCCAAACAAATTCTGTTGACGAACCTGATGACTGATTTTCCGGAAATGACCATTGCCACGGATCGGACAGACGAAGAAATGGTAAATCGACCGAGACGGTGGAATATATCTTTTATTAAAAAATTCATGATCACTTTTGGCTTGATCAGCTCAGTTTTCGATTATCTGACTTTTGGTGTTCTGTTGCTCATCCTGCACGCTTCAACGGATCAATTCCGAACAGGATGGTTTATGGAATCCGTTATTTCCGCTTCAATTATTGTGCTTGTCATTCGCAGCAGAAGGCCTTTCTTTAAGAGCCGGCCGGGGAAATATCTCCTCATTGCCACAATTTCTATTGTTATTGCTACGCTGATCTTTCCTTTTATTACACCACTCGCGAAAATATTTGATTTTGTGCCTCTGCCCATGTCGTTTCTGATGATACTGGGGATCATTATGGTGCTTTATATTTTAATGGCGGAACTGGCAAAAAATATATTCTATCGAAAGATAGACTCTTAAGAGATTCATCCTGCTCTATCTTTCCCGCAGCGAACCCCTGGTCATGATGACCTTCAGGTTACGAATACCGGGAGACTAAAAATGTCATTTGACGCTTCGACTTTTTCAGTGTAGCAATTAAGAAATAATCCGGAAAAACAGGGGCTGTTGGGTTTGCGCTTTCCGTAATTCTTTGGAGCAGATGAGCAGAGAACCCCACACGCAAAGGAGAGACCTCATGAGTATCGCTGACGGATCAAAAAAAACAGAAATTAAAATAAATAAGGATAATCTTTACAAAGAAGAGACATTCACCGACCTTACCTATGCCACAATCCGTTGCCTCACGCCGGTCAGAATTGACGGCTCTGTTGATGAGAGCAGAGAACGTATTTTTACCGGCATGACTCAACTGATGACCCCCAATGGACCGATTCCGGTTCAGTGCATCATTGAAGGGGTAAAGACTCTCAGCGAAGCAGCGGATAAGTTGCCCGCGGCTATTGAAAAAGCAGTTCAGGCGATGATTGCCGAAGCGAAGGAGATCCAAAGGCAGGAAGCTTCCCGCATTATCGTCCCCGGTCAAGAAGGATAATAGAGCTGCCCTCGTGAAGCGTGAATAGTCGTATTCTTCTATTAGAAAAGTCCATCATTAAAGAAATTTCTTGACAACCGTAACCGCATAGGTTACAGTAATGTCATGATCAAATCATTCATGCATAAAGGGCTGGAAGATTTTTTCTATGAAGGGACGAAAAAGGGAATACAGCCGAAGCATGAGAAGAAGCTTGCCGCTATTTTGGATCGGCTTGATGCGGCAAATGAAATTCGTGACATGAACTATCCTGGTTCGTATTTACATTTACTGGAGCCAAAAGCTGACAACAGATGGGCAATAAAAGTTTCCGGAAACTGGCGAATAACGTTTAGGTTTCTTGAAGGTGCTGCCTATGAAACAAATTATGAAGATTATCATTAGAGGTAACAACAATGAGAGCAAAAAAGAGACAGCCTGTTCACCCGGGCGTAATTCTGAAAGAACATTATCTTGAACCGCTTAATCTCAACATTTCTGCCCTGTCCGGCATGTTGAATGTATCACGCAAGACGGTTTCTAAAATCATCAATAGGCGTGGAGCTGTCACACCGGATATGGCTTTACGTCTGTCGGTAACGTTCAATACGACACCTGAGCTTTGGCTGAATATGCAGAGCAATCATGATTTATGGAAAGTTTCTCATAAATCGGCAGACTGGAAAAAGGCCAAACGAGCGGTTATGGCTGAAACGCTATCCTGCTGATCAACCCCTTGCGAGTATATTTAAGCACATGATTATTATTGCAGAGGAGACAAAATGTTAATAGTAGTCCAAGACTGCATAACACTTGTATCACAGAGAACCTTAATATGAACACAACTACTGCTACCGAAAAAGATAAAAAAATGGCCGAGCACTGCGTCACGTGCCCGGTATGCTCGCACGCGAGGAAGAAACAGCGTGGTATCGCTTATTGGTTTGTCAAGAATATCGAGAATGGCTTATGCCCATACTGCGCGGCGTATGAGAGGGTTTACGGGAAAAAGGCCCATGAGGCGAGATAGGGGGAACTAATATTTCAAGACCTGACCCCTCATTATCTGCAGAATAACTAAAGAATGGATATGGAAGAATTAATTTCAAAAGTAGCTCAGCTGATAATCAAAAGCAAACATGCCATCGGGTTGACCGGAGCCGGTATGTCCACCGAATCGGGAATCTCTGATTTTCGGGGACCTAACGGGATTTGGACCAAAAACCCCGATGCTGAAAGAAAGGCCTATCAGAGTTATTACAAGTTTCAACAAAACCCCAAAGAATACTGGATAGAGCGCATGACCGGCGCTTCGCTTCTGGGGGATTTGATTAATGCCCTCCCTAATCCCGGGCATTTTGCCCTGGCCGAATTGGAGAAGATGGCAATCCTGAAATGCATCGTCAC
>Ga0208689_1001585_pt1 | contig 11799 bp, 22 predicted proteins | sample June2015DPH_8_15_FD_184700 | JGI IMG/M metagenome (GOLD analysis project Ga0208689, IMG submission 184700) | Peatland microbial communities from SPRUCE experiment site at the Marcell Experimental Forest, Minnesota, USA - June2015DPH_8_150... | ecosystem: Environmental > Terrestrial > Soil >... | reverse complement strand
AGGCGTCAGGCGCAACTAGCCGCCCGCCAGCTGGACACGACGGTCGCCCGCGAGGTTCGGCGCCGGCTCCGCTCTCTCGTCGCCGAGGCTGGGCTGGAGCTTGACCCGGAGGTTGAGCCCGACGAGTAGCGGCGATAGTCCCGGGTCCCGGGTTCCGTCAGTCAAGCGGGCACGTCTTCGCGCTCGTCGATCGGGATTCCCTCAGCCTCCGCGTCCTTACGAATCAATGCCCGGACGAGTTGCGCGTAGGACAGGTCCCGACGCTTGGCGAGCTGGCGAGCCGCCGAGTAGACGGGCGCCGGCATCTTGATTCGAGGTGCATCTACGATCGTCACGAGCAAACAGTGTAGCACCTTCGCCCGGGTCAGGCCCTAGGCGTCTCTGTAGAACAACCGCTTCTCGTCTCCAAGGCGGAGACTCGCACGCTCAGCTCGTGGACCGCGCCCTCCAGCCGTCCGAACCGCCAGATGGCAGCGCAGAGGGCCAGGAACAACGGCACGGCGCAGGCGAGCTGGGCGGCATCCATCAGTGGAAGTCCAGCTTGGCAACGGCTCCGGTAATACCCTCTCGGTCCATCCGACCCTTGTTGTGATGCCTCATTTTCGGGTCAGCTTTCTTGATCCCGAAGTAGCCCGCGGCCCGTTGCCATTAGTGCCCCTCTCTCTCAGGTGCCGCGTTTTCGGCGCGCTCGACGTAGGCATAGAGGGATTGCCTAACGACCTCGGAAACGGTCGTGCCGTGGGCGTGTGTGGCTCGGCTCGCGCTGTCGCGTAGTGCGGGCGGTATTTCGATGGCGAGAAGGGTTCTCCGTGCCCTTTTCGCTACACGTTTTTCAGCGGTCCTGCCACCTTTGCCAGAGACTTGCTGGTGAGCCATCAGCTCTTGGCGAAGAACTTCTCGGCCAATTGCGCCACGGCAGCGTAGCCGACGAGGATGCCCGAGGTGACCTTGGAGTCTGCCGCCGGGGTCGGCGTGACGCCGAGGGCGACGAGGATACCCATCACCAACGCCGCCTCCTTGTGGACGGCGTCGACGATCTCGTGGATGTAGGTGGCGAGCTTCTTCGGAACCGAGACGACCCCCGCTACTGAAACAGTCGGGCTAGTCGGTGTGCCCATCGTTGTGTCCTTTCCGGTAGGAGTTGCCAGACGAGGGCCGCTGCCCCCGCTGAGAGGAAGAGCAGGAACGCTATCACTTCGACGAGCACTAAGGCCAGCCGCCAGGGGAGGGTGAGGAGTCTCATCTAAAAAAAAGAGTCGACCCAGGCGTGGAGCTTGGCCTTGGCCGCGGCGGTGAGGTCGGGGAGCTCTTCTGCGGCCTCGACGGTCTGGACGGCCGGCTTGGCCTCTTCCTGGGCTACGGGCTCGGCGTCGGCCGGGATGTCCTCGACCTTGGCGACCTCCTCGGCCGTCGGCAGGCCTGATGTCGGCGCTTCTGGTACTGGGACGGGCGTCCCGAAGGCCGCCTCTGCGGGGTTCATATATTGCTCTGTCACGATGGTCCTTTCAGGTGTCAGGTAAGTGTGACGGGCGGCGAAGATGTCACGGTCGATCCGACCGCCTTCGACGTTGCCGGCGTACTGCCAGCCGAGGTAGTTGGCGAGCAACTTCTCCGGGGGGTCATGGTCGACGCCGCTGGCAACGACCCAGGAGGCGAGCCAGTGGTGGCACCAGTGGTCGCGGGCGAGGAACCCCGCCGGGCCGTAGAGCCAGGGGATGTAGCCGTGGGCGAGGCAGGCGATCGCCCAACAGTGGCAGGTCCCGGAGCCGATCTTGACGCTCTGAGCTTCCTCCACGTCCAAGACCAGCGGCGCCCCGTGCGGCAGGCCCCAGGCGACGGCTTCCCGGACCAGCCCTTCGAGGACTCCGTACCCCTCGTTCTCCAGCCACCACTCCTCTTTCTGTGACGGAACGACGATGGGCAGCACGCCGCGCACGCCACCGCTTCTGAGGGCGGCGACCTCGGCGTGGGTCCAGGCGTGAGGCGTGGCGCCGGCGATGTAGACGCCCCAGACGTCGTGGCCAGGGTAGAGGCCGGGCTGGGGGACTGCGGAGTCGGCGCCTTTCAGGATCTCCATGTCTCTCCTTAGCTGAGGCCGAACCAGTAAATCGCCGTGACGCTGAGGCTGGCGACGACGATCGAGGCCAGGGTCGCCGTGTCCGCCTGGGCGATCCTCCCGGCACGGAGCCGGTTGGCAGCCGTCCCAGCGTTGGCAAACGCGGTGAGGGTGGTGTCGGCCGCTAGGAGCGAGGGCAAGGAGACATCCGTCCCACTGTAGACCCCGGCGTAGAGGAAATCGTTGGCTGTCAGTGGCGCGCATTGGACGGGAGTGGTAAGGGGGACGGTGTGCAGCCCGGTGGCCCCGCCCGTGCCCCAACCCGTGCCGCCGGTCGATTGGTCGGCGGTCTGGCCGAGGATCGTGCCCAGCGAATTGAACAGCGCCAGGTAACTGTGGGTCAGGGTGCCACCGATGGCGGTGATGTAAGCGAGGATGTTCGTGACGAGGATCTGCGAGGGGAGCGGGATGCGGGAGACGTAGACCGTCGCCGGATTAGCTAGAGGCAGCCCGCCGGCGTAGCCAGTCGGGTCGAAGGACCAGCCCAACAGGTCGCTGTACGCCAGCGGAGGCTGAGCGGCCGATGCCGCCTGCGGGAAGCCGCTCATACCGAGAAGAGCCCGCGGGTGCCCACGTCGGGGACGTGGAAGGCGTCGCCGACGGCCTGGTACTGCGTCGAGGCGGTGCCGGAGAGGATGGCGACGTAGATGCGGTTCGGGTGGCGGACGTGGAACTGGCCGCCGGAGTAGAAGGCCACGGAGGGGAGGCTGGCGGCGTGATCCTGGACGTTGCCGAGGCCGACGCCGGTAAGGGTGGAGGGGGCGACCGGCTGGGCGAAGACCACGGCGTTGCCGGCGACCGCCGTCGCCCAGGTGATCCCGCCGATGACGAGCTGGCGGACCTCCCAGGCCCGCCCGTAGGTGGGGCCGCCGAGGTCGAGGTACAAGGGGTCGGAGGAGGCGTCGACGACGCCGGAGGCCTGGAGGGCGACGAAGACCGGTCCCTCCCGCTCGTAGCGCTCCTCGCGGGCGAGGATGTCCCCCAGGTGTTTCTCGATCGAGTCAAGCTTGGCCTCGAGGTCGACCTTGGCTCCGAGGAGGAAGTCGCCGATCGAGAACTCTACGCCTGCTTCCGCTTCAGCCATGGAAGGCTCCCTCTCTCACGATCCGTTCCGCCTCGGCGATCACCGGCCACGACGGCACCCGGAACTCGATCCGGTTGCGGAGGCTGTGACGCCAACGCTTCCAGTGCCAGACAATCGTCGGCCAGGTCGTCCCGTCGTCGAGGGCGGAGAGCGCCAGGTAGCAGGCCACCAGCTGGGCGAGGATCGTCGCCACGATCTCCAGGCGGGCCAACTGCGCCGTCGCCCGATCCTCGGCTCCGATCAGTACCTCGGTCACGCCTCCAATGGTATACCATTAAAGGGTATGGGCGAGGAGCTTGCCGAGCACCTGGCGCGGATCGAAGCGAAGCTCGACCGCCTGCTCTCGATCTACGAGCGCTTCGCGCCGCTGCTCGAACGCCTGGGAGGTGGGATCGTTGGCAAGATGGTCAGCGGCTCGACGCCGCGCCGCATTATCGGAAGGCAAGGCCCTCCCTCCCCTCACTGAGGGCGAAGAGCCGCGCTACCCGATCAATGACTGCACCGATGTCGAGAACGCCATCCGCGACCTCGGGCGCACCGCGGCGGGTGACCGTGAGCGTGTCCGTCGCCACATCACCAAGCGAGCGCTGGAGCTCGGCTGCGACCTGCCGGAATCCTGGCACCTACGGAAAGGGTCGGAATGACTGAAACAGAAGTGAAGGAGGAGCCATCACCGAAAAAGGAGAGCCTCGCCGACGAGATCAAGACAGCGGTGCGGGAGGTCCTGGGGTCCCTCCTGGACTCCGGGTCGGTGACGGTGGAGGACTCGACCGATACCTCGCCCAGCTCGACCAAAACGGAGACGAAGCCGCCGACGCCACGGGAGGAGGAGCGCTCGATGGAGGAGCTGGTCCGGGCGGAGGTGGAGAAGTTGAAGCAAGTGACGCCCTCCGAGCCTACGAAGCAATCCTCGCTCGCCGAGACGCCTCCGAATACGACCAGCCGCAAGATCGAGAAGTACCTCTGGGGGATCGGAAAGTGAAGGGCAAGTCACTCGGGCTGATCATCGCCGGCGGCCTGCTCGTCGGCATCGGGCTCGGTCTCGTCCAGGCTGGGATCAGGGCCGGGCTCCCCTGCGAGGGATGTGAGGAATCTCCCGAGGATTCCGCCACCAAGATCGCCAAGGCCTCGGCCGAGAAGAAGGACAAGAGTGACTGAGCGAGTTCTCCGAATCGTCGAAGAGGACATCTGCCCTTGCGACTGTGACCAGCTGGCCGGTGAATCCTGCCCACTCTGCGAAGTGACGCCATGACGACTGACGTCAAGGTCGACGACCTGCTCTCCGAGCGGGAGGTCATGCCGTCGCTGGCAGCGGCACCGCTCGTCAAGATCGGCCCACCCCAGGAGAGGAAGCGGCGCGCGCCGGGACCTGACCGACCGACGCCCAAGCGTGCCCCCTCCCCGAAGAGCGCCGCGGGGAGGGAAGCCGTGACTCCTTCCCCGCGGCGCCGCCCCGTCGGCGAACTCTTGGGCGAGGTGATCGAGAAGCTGGCAGTCCTCGCCGGATCGGTCAACCCTCCCGGAGCCCGAGCCCTGGTCTTCGCCTCCCCGGCGCTGGGATCCTCGCTCGACGGGATAGTCGCCGGGTCGATGATCGACAAGCGCATCCTCCAGCCGTTGACGATCGGCACGGAGAAGTGGGCGACCCTGGCCTCGGCGCTGGGATTGCCGATGATGGTCGCCGCGTGCTCGCTGCAACCGGAGCTGATGCCGGTCCTCGAGACGCAGATGCGGGCGGCAATGGTCGTCTGTCTCGACGAGCGGGTCAAGGTCCTGAAGAAGCACCGCGGCAAGGAGCAGAACGTCGCCAAGCTGCTCGTCGAGCTGAAGGCGATGGACCCCCAGTTCGCCGACTCCGAGGACCCGATCGGCGACCTTCTGGCCGGGTTCTTCGAGATGCCACCGATCCCGGAAGGGGAGCCCAGTGGAGCGGCCGTCTGAGGTCGAAGGGCTGACCTTCCCAGCCTTCCAGGAATGGCTCGCCAAGTCCTGGGCGCCGGGCGAGCACTGGGCCGTCGTCGCCCCGACCGGCGAGGGCAAGACCGTCTTCATCGGCGCCCTCGCCAAGTCCCGCCGCTACGTCCTCGGCCTGGACATCAAAGGCGGCGATCGGACCCTCTCCTCCTTCGGCTGGCCGAGGATCAAGACCTGGCCTCTCCCTTACAAGTACCGCAAGGAGATGAAGGACAATGAACGCTTGCGCGTCCTCATCGGGGGCACGGATCGGACTCGGAAAGGACGGGTTGAACGCCGTAACCTACTGCGTCGGGTGCTTGAAGACCTCATGGCAGACAAGGGATGGACGGTACTTTGCCCAGACCTTATGGCTCTTACTCATCGCGATCTGGGACAGGCAGATGCGGAGATGCGCGAGCTCCTGATCCTCGCCCGGGACGCCGATGTCTCGCTCGTCACCGACTGGCAGCGGCCGGCGAACGTGCCCGTCGAGGCGGGAGACCAGGCGACCTACCTCGCCCTCGGCTACACTCGGGACAAGCGGGCAGTAGAACGGTTGTCCGAGATGATCGGGCGCTCCTACGCCGAGCTGCGGGGGGCGATGGTGGGGCTCAGCGACTTTCCGCACGGCTTCCTCATCGTCAGCCGTCGCCCCCGCGATCCGCTACTCTTGACCAAGGTCCAGCTCTGAAAGAAGCCTACCTATGACCCCTCGCCCGACCGTCCCCGTCTTCGTCACCTACCGCGACCGGCGGACGATGCTTGACCGCTGCATCGTCTCCCTCGCCGAGCGCGGCTTCGATGACATCACTGTCATCGACAACGACTCCGAGACCCCCCTCAAGCGTGAGGAGTTCGGCTGCCCCGGCCTCGTCTGTGAGATTGTCCGCTCCGACAACTCCCACCGCCAGCTTGCCCCTTGGGCGCTGGGACTGGTGCCAGAGGACTCCTGGTACATCGTCATGGACGGGGACATCGAGCTCGACTGCCCGGACGACGTGGCCTCGGTGCTGATCCACGGGCTCGAGCGCAATCCCTCGATCACGAAGCTCGGGCTCAGTATTCGCACTGACGACTTCCCCTGGCCGCTTCCGGAGCGCTACTGGTACAGCTATTTAATGGAGTACGCCTGCGGGAACCGAAACCGGTTCAAGATCCTCGAAGGTCCAGACCTCGAGATCGACGAGATGATCGACGAGACCGTCCTGATCTCCCCTGGGATCATCGACGCCGCGGTCGACACCCACTTCGCCATGCACCGTCCCGGGAGCACATGGGGCGGGATCAACGGCGCCAGGACCCTCGCCCCCTATCTCTGCCGCCATCTCCCCTGGTATAACACGGAATACTCTGAGGAGGAGAAGCTCTATTACGCCCGCGCCGGGACCAAGTGGACCGTCGATCACGCCGGGGAGACGCTGTTGAAGCCACGGATCGCCGTCCCCTTCGCCCAGCTGCGAGCGGAGACCGTCGTCGCCCTCCACGGCGAGGAGGTCACTTACGCGCCGCGCACCAGCGATCAGTCCTACTACGAGCTGTTGCGTGACCTCTGGGCCGAGGGGCGGACCTTCGTCATCGTCGAGCAGGACATCGTGATCGCCCCCGACACGATCGCGGAACTTACCGCTTGTGACCACGAATGGTGCGCGATGGCCTACCCCTACCGGGGCGAGGCACGTGCCTGGGGCCTCGCCTGCGGGAAGTTCTCGGCCTCGCTGATGTCCCGCTTCCCGGACCTCATGGAGGAGGTCGGCGGGATGAGTGACGCCAAGCATCCCCCTGGTCACTGGTGTCGAATGGACGCCTGGGTCTGGCAGGCGCTTACCTCTAGGGGCGTCTCCCGCTGCGAGCACCAGGCCACGGTTGGCCACATCGGCGCGCAGTACCCGTCGCACGGGTGTCTCAATGCCCGGTAGCTCGCCGGAAGGGAAGCGCCAGGGAAAAAACTCACGGATGAGGATCGTTTTCGTCACCGGCGCCTCGGGTTTCATCGGCTCGCGGCTCGTGCCCATGCTCAAAGAGCTGGACTTCGACGTCGTGACAACCCCCGTCGATGATGTAGAGGTGTGCTTCCACCTAGCTGGCTACCACGCCAACCCCCACCGTTCCAAGGACGTCGCTCCGATGGTCGAGGCCAACGTTGCCTACGGCGCGGCAGTGGCGGAGAGCCTGCCCCCGGGGTGTACGTTCGTCAATGCCGGGAGCTTCTTCCAGCACGTTGGCAGTCAAGACTACGCCCCCGCCTGTCTCTACGCCGCGACCAAGCAGGCCTTCGGGGACATCCTCCGCTTCTACAGCGACAGTAAGCGCCTGCGCGTCGTCGAGCTCCACTTCTGCGACGTCTACGGGCCGCACGATACGCGCAGGGCCCCGGACACCCATGCCCCGAAACTCCTGCCCCTGCTGCTCGAGGCGGCGAGGAGCAGCGTAGCGGTCGAGCTCAGCGAAGGCCACCAGCTCGTCAACTTCCTCCATGTCGACGACATCTGTCGGGCGCTCGTCACCGGGGCCAGGAGAGACGGAACGTATCACCAGACCTTCCAGGTGGGCGGGAAGTTTATGCGGGTGACGGATTTTGTCGCCCTCGTCTCGGCTGCGATCAGCATGCCCGTCCCCGTGATCTTCGGGCGACGCGAGTACCGCCCCGTCGAGATGTTCGAGCCCTGGCAGTTCGCCCCCCGCCTCCCGGACTGGGAGCCGCTCATCCCCCTCGAAGAGGGGATACGGAAAGTGTGGGAATCCAATGCCTGATGGCCAAGCCGTAGTCGATCTTGACAAGTACCGCGTCGGGGAGGCCCTCGACCTGGGGGCGATCGTCGCCGACCTCGACCGGGTCGCCGAGATGCAACAGGCCCGCAAGGGGCTCGGTGAGGTCTCCGTCGCCTGGCTCTGCGGCCGTCATCCTCTCCTCGGCGGCGAGTATTACCGCGGGCTCCGGCCGGCGGCGCTCTTGAACCGCCGCTACGACTGGCATACCGCCGTCTGCAACACCATGGGGACGACCGACGACTCCCCCGACGGACCGCTCTTCTTCGTCACACTGAACGGCCACGTGATCACGCCAAAGGTGATCGTCATCCGCCCGGTCCGGGAATGGACCCTTTACTGGACCGAGCGTGCCCAGCGCAACGGGCAGCTCGTGCTCGTCGACCTCGACGACGACATCTGGTCGCACGAGGAGTTCGAGGCGAACATCCGTTCGTCCGACGACCACTACGAGGAGTGGTGCTGGCAGGCTGACGGCTGGCTGGTCTCGGTGCCACAGATCCGCCAACGGATCATGGAAGAGGGAGCGAAGCACTGGGCGAAGGGCAAGCACCCACCGGTCGTCGTCGCCCCCAACTGCTACGACCCGGTAGGCGTCGGCGGCGGACTCCTGCCACGGCCAGGGCGACGGCTCGGCAACCGGCTCTGGCTGAGCGGTAGGATGGCCGCCGACCTTGCCCTCTGGCGGGAGATGGTGGCACCCTTGCTCGATGAGCTCGACCTGACCTTCGTCCACGTCGGCGACTCCACCGACCCCATCGAGTACGGCGCCCACGAGGGGGAGGCCCCGCCCAGCTTCATCGGCGACTGCGGCTTCCCGGCGGCGAGGACGATCCTCCGCCCGACGGCGGCCCTGCCGGAGATGCACAAATCCTTCACCGACGTTTCGATCGGCGTGATCATGCAGGCCGATCACCCCTTCAACAAGGCCAAGACGGAGACCAACGCCGTCGAGCTGGCCTCGATGGGCCTGCCGCTCTGTGCGGCGACGAATCACGTCCTCTACCGCAACGTCCCTGGCCAGGTGGACATCGATCCGCAAGCAGTCCGTAACCGGATCGTCACACTTCTCGATCCCGAGACCTGGGAGATCGAGTCACAGAAGGCCCGCGCCTGGGCAACAGAGGTCGCCGTACGGCGGGAGCGGGAATACCTCGACGGCTTCACCACTCTCCTCCGGAAGCTGCTACACTTCGGTTAGCGACCCCTCGTCGTTACGAGGCTAGAGGGGTCGCGGACGGCGAGGGGTCCTTTCCGAAAGGAGAGGCGTGAATCGCCGAACGTTCGATCTCATCATCGCGGTGCAGATCGGCCTCCTCGCCGTCGTGACCGGCGCGAGGGTCTGGGCACGAGCTGTCCAGGTCGATAACCGCGGACCTGTCCTCACCAAGGTGGGGAAGGTCGTCCAGGCGGTGACGGGCTGATGGCCTCCGCTCCCGCATCGACCGCGACAGTCGCCACGCCGGCGATGCCGCAGACCACCGTCGAACCGGCGGGCGGTCCCTTCGTCAGATACTCCGAGCCCGGCAAGGCCCGGATCTACGACCTGACCGGCCTCGCCTTCGGCGGCCTGGTCAACCAGCCGCTGGTCGCCATCCCGGGCTACGCGGCCCGCTTCCGGATCCGGCTTACCGCTTCCGGAGGCGTCAACGTCACCTCTACCACCGTCGGCTTCGCAGCCGACGCCCCGGAGAACGCCATCCAGCTGATCACCCTGTGGGACGCCCTCGGCACGCCGATCGTCTCCGGACCCGGTTACGAGGTCCTCCGCCTCGTCCCGATATTCTCCGGCGGCTTCGGCCTCGACGTTGCGGCGGACACCCACAACCTGCCCTCCTACACCGCCCTCGTCTCCGGCTCGATCGGCACCGGCAACTTCAACTTTGCCTCGTGCATCCCGCTGGAGTTCTCCAAGGGCTACGGCGTGCTGGGGATGGCCGACGGCGACGTGTTGCCGAAGCTCCAAGTGCAGTTCAACGCCTCGGCCTCGGTCTACACGACGGCGCCGATCACCACCATCCCGTCGTTGGAGTTCCGGCTGAACGCCGACTACTACTGGCTGCCGGTCGGCTCTGCCATCGCCCCTCCGGGCCTTGGCACGACCCGCCAGTGGTTCCTCCAGCAGGGCAACCCGACGATCGGCTCCGCAGGCACGACGACGGTCACCATCCCCCGACAGGGCGGCTGGCTCGACACGCTCATCTTCGTGCTGCGTGACTCGACCTCGGCGAGGGTCGACTCCTACCCGACGATCATCCGCTTCGCCTTGGATGGCATCGGCGAGATCTCGACCAACCTCGACGAGGTCTACGACGACATGGCGATCGCCTTTAGCTGCGGGGCGCTGATCAACGGGGCGACGAACGTCTTCGCCCGGCCGACCGGCGTGATCTGCCTGACCCGGAAGACCTCGCTCGGACAGAAGGTCTTCGGCCTCTTCGACACCTACGAGGTGGCGCTGTCCACCTCGCCGGGAACGTCGATGACGCTCGAAGGCGCCCCCTGGGCCGCGATCGGCAACGCCCCCGCCACCCTCAACTGCCTGCTCGGACAGGTCATTCCCTCCGGTGCCCTGATCCAAGGGCTGGCCGAACTCTAGGAGGAACGCGATGAGTGACTTCAAGAAAGGGTTCCTCCTCGGCGCGGGTGTGCTCGTCGCCGTCATCGTCGTCGGCTATGCCGCCGGCGTGATCCGCAAGGTGTAGCCGTGGCGTCCTTCCTCAGCCCGGGCGGTTACGGGGGCTATTCCCTCGGGCCTTCGGGTCGCCCGGCGACGACGGCGACCATCGCCCAGTCCCCCTACGGGGCCAACGCCTCGGTGCCCTCCGGTGGGGGCGGCCTCCGCCTCCACCACGCCGCGGTGGTCGTCCCGGCCATCGGCCTCGGATGGCTGATCTTCCTGCGTTACAGCTTGCCAAAGTGATCGTGAAAGGATCGAGATGACAAGAGCTCATCCCGTACTCGTGGGGTTTCTCTTGGGGATAGGCGCATGTTGGGCCTACCACAAGTTCGTGAGACCTCTTCCGGGAGGCGGGGCTACCGGAGCGCTGTCCGGAAGGGCCTGAGATGGTCGGCATAGCCGGTGTCGTCGTCTGGCTCGGCTATGCCGTCTTCGCCTTCGGCTGGTCCCAGGTCCGCGGCTGCAACGCCGGCTTCCTGGCGATGCTCTCGCCCTTCGGCACCCAGCCCGTCTGTAATGCTGACCCGGCTCCGAGCAATGTCGCCCCGACGAGCGGTAAGAATGTCGGCACGCCGGCGAGCAAGGGTCAGAAGGCCGTCAACGAATACGTCAGTAAAGCAATGGCTGAAGCCGCAGGGGCGAACATGGGCGGGCAGTACGCCGTCGTCCATAACCCCAACGGCTCCTGGTCGGTGCTGGCGCCATGACCGGCCTCCTGGCAGCCTGGCTGGCCGAGATCGGGATCATCACCTACCGGGCGGTCAAGCTCAACGCCTCCCAGGGGGCGGGGACGCTGGCAGGCCTGCCGTTGCCCTCGGAGTACGCCGCCACCTTCCTCTACTACGGAGCGCTCTCCCTGATCCCTCAAGGATCGGGGGCCTCCCAGGTCGGGACGGCGTTGGCCTGGGGAATGACGATCGCCACCTTCCTCAACCTCTATCCCAACTCCACCGGCCTCGGGGGGAGCAAGGGCAACACCCAGAAAGCGAGCACCACATGAGCAAGTTCTGGAGTATCGCCGGACTCTGCGTGATCGGCATCATCATCGCCGACCTGATCACGCACCCGAGCGGTACGAGCACGGCCTTCAAAGGCGTCACCCAGCTGGAGCAGGGTGTCGGCAACCAGCTGCTCGGCTCTCCTTCGAGCACGAAGTAGGTCGACATGGCCGTACGCGTCGCCCTCGGCGGGCGGGGA
>Ga0208689_1001572_pt1 | contig 11841 bp, 12 predicted proteins | sample June2015DPH_8_15_FD_184700 | JGI IMG/M metagenome (GOLD analysis project Ga0208689, IMG submission 184700) | Peatland microbial communities from SPRUCE experiment site at the Marcell Experimental Forest, Minnesota, USA - June2015DPH_8_150... | ecosystem: Environmental > Terrestrial > Soil >... | reverse complement strand
CTGAGACCCCCTAGGACTACAAAGCCCCCCGCAGCCAAAACTAGGCCCACGTTGCTGTGCTGACGATATTTTGCGGCTGTGATGAGTCCAGATTTCTTATTTCTGGTCGATCCATCCTCTAAAAGCTCAGTATCGGGGTCGTCTGAGATACGCATGACCAAAATTCGGTCCAAAATAGGCCGAGCCGTGCCGTATGTGGGCTCTGGGTACTTCTTAGGGGCCTCTGCCCTCACTGGAGCAGGCACTGTAGTTTCTGACAAGTAGTTATGACGGTGATCTGCTACGGAAAACCCCGCATCCAGCCCTACTTGGAGCGCTACGGGAGTCAAATCAGGTAGATGATCACCACTTTCACGCTGCGCGTGATATAAGTCAAATTCTGCTTGACTGAGTCCGTACTTTTCCATCACTTTTTCGACTTCCATGTAGATGAAGTCGTTCTCAAAGTCCGTAATGTTGCTGCTCGCACCTGCAAATTGTGCCGTTGGGCACCCACGCGCGAGTCTATCGCCTATTCCTGTTTCCATTCTGAGTCTCCTAAGGGTTCTTCTTTCTTGGCTTCAATCTCTTCCAATTTCTTACACCACCTGAGATACATCTCACGAGCGTCTTCCTCGTTCGTAGGGAAAAGCGTGCCTTCAACCTCTGCACCCAAGTCTTTCAGTATTGCCTCAACATTATTTTCTATGATGGTTGTCCAATAATGCTCTTTAGGAAGTTCACTACAAGTCCTTGCTGTCTTCATAGGCCAGAAGACGATGATGAGTCCTACCACAAAAATTGCTGCTGGTGTCAAATACTGAAGCATTCTGAGTCTCCTTCTGAGTAAGGGGTAAAATTTGTCACAGGGAGGGGCATCGGTTCCCAAGAACCCGGCCCCGTACGCCTGTGTTATACGCCTGCGCCTAAGCTTGGGGCTGGAGCGGGCGATCTCCTGCGTCTACAAAGGTTTCTTCCCATTCTTCTTTGGTCAAAAGACTGATCTCTTGTGGCAAGTCTTTGCCGTTTAGAAACTGTTTTGTAGCTTCTAGATATTCTTCATACGTTTTCTGCATGCTGAGTCTCCTTCGCCATTAGGCGGTGTACTGCTTGAGGTATTTTAGTGCTCGGTACGTCCATGAGTCTTGACGCACTGAATTTCTTAGGTAAATCTCCGCTTGATCCACGCGTTCACTAGGGAAGTCCTTGAGGAGTTGCTCAAGATAACCGAGTCTAGTGTTGCAAACTTGGCAAAGAATTCCACGATTGCATTTGCCACAGGTAACACGTTTGTGATCAGGACAACATGTGTGATCATGATCTACGTGCAGACTTTTCTTTCCTGCCACGTTATCGCATAATGCACAGTGTCCACCTTGTTCTACAAGCTTAGCTTCAAACTGCGGTATGTCCCATTTGTACAGTTTCAAGGCATTCCTTCTAAGCTCTGTCTTACGGTACTCTGGTTCTTCCCAGTACTTCAACCTACGTGCTTCGTTCTTTCTTTCTTTGTGGTCTGGATTATCTTCTCTCCACTTCTTACACTTTTCTGCTTTTGTCATTTTTGTCTCCTAGAAAGATAAGCAGGGGATGTTCTAGGCATCCCCTACTATTAGAATACCACAACCGTCGCTGTGGTACAATCTTTTATTTTGAGAAGGAATCCCGCTGCAGCGAGACTCCAACCCAAGGATTCCCTGCAGAGAACCCTAAACACTAATCAGATAAGTCCTTTAGAATCTATCAGATAGTGGGAACTGCAGCGTTTTGGATGTACAAGCCCGCACGCGGAGCAGCGTTCGCAAGGTTAAAGCACGTATTGTAAGCGAACATGTGCGAGGTCAAGTAACTCGCGGTACCTGTTGCCGAGCTGATGTCGGGCACAGGAGCCACGACGTTCCCTCCACCGAAGTCATACAGCTCCAGAGGAGAAAGCTCACCGATGTACCACAGACTTGTTGCAAGCACTTTGCTTGGTACAGTCATTTCTGCTGTACTCATACAGTTTTCATTCCTGTATGTTCGGACTATTGCATCACCTTTCGGTGCCCTCTCGCTTAGTCTCTCAGCGTCCCTTTCGGGTTCGCCCTCGTTGGCATTTCAGCGTTCGAGTCAATCAGAGAAGGTTTTTCATTCTTCTGTAAAGAAGCGGGACAACCGGTACTACTCGGTTAATTGTCCAAAACCAACAGGTCCATACGGTTGTTGATTGCTGTCCACGACTTGTGGTACTTGCGGCCACCGAAGGTGTCCGAGAAGTACTTGCGGGCCATGTCCATCGTCTTGTCGCCCTTGACTTCCTGTGCGTTCACGATCTGAACGTTGTACATCAGGTTGCTCTGGGCGAATGCCTGCTCGGGCGGGCCGTACCAGATGCCGCTCTTGATAGAGTCTGCATCGGGTCCGAGTGCGCGTCCCAACAGGACTTCTGCACGCTGTGCGATGCCCGGTGTAATCGCAGCGCCGTTGAGGTTAATCGTCGGTGTGCTCAGACGCCCGGGGTAAGACGCGCGGTTCAAGCCCGCGATGGTACCGGAGTTGGAGTTCACATCCCAAGCTTTGATGCCGAGGACTGACGCGCCAGTTCCGTAGGTTGCACCGTTCACAACCACGTAGTCGGTGACTGCGAGATCGGTCGGGAGCGGGGTGCTGAACCACAGGGTGTTCGAAGGACCGTCAACGTACGAGATTGTTGCCGAGGTGTATCCACCACCGACACGCTTCACGCCACCAACGGTGTAGAACGAAACCACTTGCTGATCGCTGAACGCCACTGCGACGTTCATACCGACGATTCCAGCGGTCTGCGCGCCTGTGCCAGGGGTGGCAAAGGTTGCTGTGGCGGGGATCTGGTCAATCATCAATACTGTTACGCATGCGCCGTTTCCGCGCACACTCTCATAGTTGCCTATGAGTTCAGACTATATCTTACCTTTACGATTCAGCTTTACGAGCTGATCTCTTAATTCTAGCCTCTTTGCGTGGGCTTCAACGTAGATAGGACTGTCGGTTGTCAGTTTTAGTCCCGGCTGACATCCGTTTCGTCCTTCATACACTCTTTCAAAGTCCAAACCAATAAGAGCCTGCTGCTTTTTTATAACCAAGTATGGCAGCATTTTTTCTAGAACCTCTATTCGATTGTTCTTGCCTTTAGGCATCCACGCATATTGAGTAGCTCTATTATTTCCTTCGCATTTAGCTTGACTCACCGAGTAAAACCCGCCGAAGTTTTTAATCAGCCACTGCATCAGTTCCAACTTAGTGTTAGCCACTTTCACATTCATCTGGAAAATAGCTGTATTGTTTCGGTTGTGACTGGTGCTTATGCAGACGGTGCCTTCACCATCGAACAGCCCAGCCAGATACGACCAGAGTATTTCATTTGAGTTTTTCATAAAGGTTGTAGTGCTTCGGGAACACTGTTCCCTACTCCCTTTCGGGATAGTCGTTACACCTTCCCCAGATACGAGGAGCGGCTCGGTATTGCCCCTAAGGGTTTTCACCGAATTCTCTACATGTTTATAAGGTCAGGCAGATTGTTTGTTTACCAGACCCGTCTGAGTTGATGAGCCCTTCTATGCCCTGCATTGCGGCGTCGAGAGAGTTCTTCATTTCCTGTGCTTTACAATTTGTTATTTGAAAGAAGTTTGTGTACATTCTTCTGACAAAAGTTGGGCATTTCTGCCAACCCTCTGCATATCACTATGCAGTTCGGACTATATCATCACCCTCTATTTGAGGGGTCTCGCGTGTAGTCTCTACGGGTCTAGTAGAAGCGCCAGAGTAAACTCCATTAAGGGACATCATTTTCTTCCTCAATTCATCTCTCTTAACTTGCACTTCTGGGTTCAGGGCTGTGCCTATACGCTCTGCTTGATACGTTTTGCAGAACTCTAAAGTCACTAGTGCCTGTTCCTTTTTAACAATGAGGTAAGGCAGAATTCCTAACGTAAATTTTTCAATGTCCTCGTGGCTCGTTCTGAACCACGAATACCTAGTCTTGTACTTGGGGTTTCTGTTCTCATTGTTGCCCGTGAGAACTTTTCCACCAAAAGTCTTGGCGATCCAGTCCATAACACCTTTGTGTGTGTTGGTGACTGAAACCATACATTTGTAGGTTACGTATTTCTGCTTACTTCCGTCCCGTTTTCTTTGAACAGAGAAGGTTTTGACGATAGAGAAGGAACCTTCCCCATCCATGAAACCTGCTAGGTACGAAAACTTCGACTGTTTTGTCATTACTATCTTCCCTCGGGATTGTCTGATTTACTAATCATAGTATACCAGAGGTTCCCCGATATAGCGAATTTTTGTTGCTTTTATTTGCCTGCAACAGCCGCCAAAGCTTTGGACTTAACGGCAAAAAGACCCTTCTGCTTGCTATCCGTGGAAGCCTGAGCTAACCACGAGATTTCACCAAATTGTTACTAAATGTAATCACTTAAAAATAAGTAATGACATTCGGGGAGTGCATTTCTGCTCCCTCTGTACATCACTATACAGTTCGGACTATAACTTCTTCGCCCGTTAGCGAAGGTTGTCGTTTAGTCTCTACGGTAAAGTCAGCACCATAATTCCTGTTCATATTTCGAACAGTGTGGATGATTTGCCAATCTCTCTCCGTCATGAATTTTACTCGTTGACCTTCTTCTCTGCGTTCCAGATACTCAAGTACCAACTCCGCTTGCTGCCTCTTGCCATTGAGGTGCTTACAGATGACGTTTAAGAAATGCTTAGCAGAATTCATACCCATCAAATGAATGGCGTACGGTTTCTTCTTTGCTTTCTTGTTCCATTCCTGCTTAGGTGAGTACACTTTGTACCTAATAGGAAGGTTCTTCAAAAGAGATTCGACAGCTTGGATTATCAGTGGATTGGAGTTTGCCACCGCGCATATATACACGACAGGAGAATACAGAACATTCACATTCGTCTTGCACTTATGGTACACGAAAGTGATTGATCCCTCTCCGTCCATGATTCCTGCGAGGTATCCAATTTGCAACTCTGATAAACTCTGACTTCTTACCTCGGTATTTTCTACACTCATATTTACCTCATGAAATGCTAGGGTTTCACCGATACGGACAACTTTTAAACGCGCATGAAATTTACACGTTGAACAGATAAACGGGTGCCAGCGCGAACGATGCCCACTGCGAGCCAGTGCCACGGCCCATAGCGTCAGCGTTACCAGTTCCTTGCGAGATTGCCGCGCCAGACTGCACACGGAAAGGCACGCGGAACGATGCGCGAACGGTGCCACCAGCGTTTGACTGGTTGGACACGGGGATATTTGTTGCTTCAGCCTTAAAAAGGCTATAGGCGGTTGTGCCGTGGAAAACCAAATCCTTACTTGTTACTGTGTTCTGGGTTGATCGTTTCCGTCAACCTCTCATGGTTGTTGTTTCCATGAGAACGGACTATCGCATGCGTCTTGTGGACGCCCCTCTCGCTTAGTCTCTCAGGCTGCTTTCGCTTGCCCCTTGTTGCCGTTTCAGGTTTCAAGTCAATCAGAGTGGGTTTTTAATCCCCAATTTTGTTTAGGGATTTCCTTAGCAAACTTTTTTCAATAAGGAATTGTAGACGCCTTTGCTATTGGGTAGCGTCTAGTTCGACTGCTTCAACAGCCATGTTGTTACGTATTACGTACGGGTTAGTCATTTCTGCTAACCTCTCACAGTTGTGTTCCTGTGAGTTCGGACTATTGCATCTTCCCGTAGGAGTTCAACCGCTTAGTCTCTCAGCGTCCTTTGCAGGTTCGCCCTCGTTGGCATTTCAGCGTTCGAGTCAATCAGGTTGAATTTAATGAGGCCCACTGTTGTTAAGCCTCTAATAGTGCCATATAAAATTATTTCCTTTGATACATAGTCACCTACGAAAAATTCTGAGGTTTCCGTAGTGCCGTGCTGAGCCATCAAATTGTGCATCAAGCACTTTCTGCTCCAGTTTATCGTCTTGTAGGGACCAATCAGAAAGTACACGATGTTTAGTTCAGTTCTAAACTCTTTGTGCCGCGCGCCTTGTTTCAGACCAAGGTTTTCCCTTAAGCCCTGCGCTAATAGCGGCCCTTGCTTCCTTCCCATGTCTATAGTTCTTTCTTTTCTCTAGACATTTCGGAGTGTTATACGATTCTTCCTTGCGCACCCGTTTACTCAAGGCTACGCTAATCTTTTCACAAAACTCTTTTGAATACTTTTTACCCAAGGCATTTGTGTTGCCTTTTCCAGCCTCACTGAGTCTTTTTCTCATCTCTTCGGTGGGCACATTTCCTTTGCCGTTCTGCCACCCAGAAACTCCTCCACCGCCGTCTGCTAAATTGTACCCATTGGGAGCCTTAGTATTGAGCAGGGAAATATAGAAGGTTTCTACAAAATCCAGTTCTTCTTGGGATTCACACTCGTGAATCAACTCTACAACGAATGCTTCAATTGGGTACTTCCTAAGAGCCCGAGACATATAGGATTGACTTTTTCCTTGCCGAGCATGAGACATATGCTCTATCCAGCGTTCTCTAAGGGATTGCACGGTTTGTCCTACGTATTCCATACCTGTTTCGACATTGGTAATTCTGTAAATTATTCCAAACATTGATTCCTCCACGAAAAGGTCGAGCAGGGAGGTGTTCGTGCACCTCCCAACTCTAGTACAGGGTTATAAGTCCTGTATTTTCAATCACTTACGCCAGGTTATCCATTTCCCAGAGCCCTTGAGGAACCCTCGGCCAGCGATCATCTCAATGACCGCATCGGGTTTGCCTTGCTTGTTGACGTGATCCATATCGAGCTGATCACGACCGGGCTTCTGTGCAACGTAAACCGGCTTGTTCTCGGCTACTGCCTTCGCATCCACTTTGGCTGCTGCAGTTGCCTTCACTTCTTTGGCTGCTACACGGCCCGCTGCTGCTCCACCCTTGGCGTAACCGGGGTACATCTTCTGAACGACCCCACGTACGAGTTCTTCCGAAATAGATGCTACCTTCGCCTTGTGGTACTCCTCGATCTTGGCTCGGTCAGGAGTCTTTGCGCCCCACATAGCTTTCATCTGCGCTTGGTATGCCGAATCCGCTTTTAGGGTCTCATATAGAGTTGCTTTTATCGTGTTTCCCAGAGGCATAAGGTTTTCACGACCAAAACCTTTGAAAAATGGCAATTTTAGATACGAGCCTAGTGATGCGCCGAGGGTCTTGTTATTGACACTCTCGCAACTCTTGGCAACGCTGTTCTTGAACTCTGTAGTCTGGTTGGTCTTGAATTCTTCTTGCTGTTTCAGGAAGGCTGCGCGCTCTTCGTCCAACTGCTTACGCTCAGGGGATACGACCTTTTCCGCAGCCTTTTTGTGCTCGGCCTTGAGTGTGTCGTACCACTGCTTCATGTCAGCATGCGCTTCTTTGGCTGCTGCTACTGCCTTCGCTGGGTCTGGGTCATTCAGAGCTTTCGCTAAGTAATCCAGTGCCCCCGGCAGATTAGCTGAATCCAACCCTGCCAAGAAATGAGGAGCCAAAGCAGCTTTGTATCCGGCTTCGTCATTGGCTTTCACTGCGTCCAAAAAGGAAGGTGCCAACTTGCCCCATGCATCATTCTTGCCTTGTGCTCTCAGGTCCGCTTCGATGTCCTTGATCAACTGGGGATCACCAGAGTACAACTGGCCATCGCTGGCCTCTGCGCGCCCCTTCAGGCTTGTAAGTGATTCGTACCCTTCGTGCCCACCAACGAGATCCATGAACTCTTTAGCTGCTTTGATCTCATTGACGCCGCCCGGGAAAATAGTCTTGATGGCTTCATAGCGCTCGTACGCTCCATGCAACTGCTTCACTGCTGCAGCATGCTTAGGGTCCAAGTCACGCAAAGCCTTGAGGGACTGGCGAATCTCCGCTGGTGTCTTGTCGGTACCTGGGAGATCTTCAGTCTTCTCTTCTGCTGTCTTTTCAACTGGTGAGCCATCCGAATTATATTGAGTCTTTTCTGTCTTCTTAGTTGCGTCCGCTGCCTGTGTTTCCTCGGCTGCTGGGTTTGAATCTGGGGTTACCTCAGCTGCTGGTGCTTCCGTAACTTCTGGAGTCACCACCGATGCGTCTGCTGACGCTGTGGCTGCGAGGTCCACACCTGTGAAATCTAGAACTCCTGCTTCATCTGACATGAGTCACTTCTCCTTGAGTCTTTTTCTCTGAGCCTAACGCAGCAACAACCTGTGCTTCCAGTTGCAACGCTACGTGTACTGCGTCCTCTCGTACGTGGCCGCTCGTATAAAGAGTCGCGGCTGCTTGGAGGAGTCTTGCTATTCTTGCTTCTGAGTCATTCATATGGTTTAGGAGCCGAAAGCGGCCTCCTCTTCTTTTCCAAATAGCACTTCTACCGAATACTTTCCTGAGTCATCTACATACACCCCGAGAGTGCCGCCCGGTTTTACCGAAACTTCATCATTTTCTGGTATTCCTGTTTTGGCTCCTTCTATTTGGTTCTGGAGGCAAACTAGGTTCGAATTGTGAGTCACAAAAACTGTCAACTTTTCATTTCTGAGTTCTTTGTCAAAAAATTCAAAAGTGCGCTGTTCCAAATCATCCAGAGATTCTCCCTCAGGAATTACAGATTTAGGGTGTTCGATGAAGTAGTCTAGCAACTCTTGGTATTCTTTCTTATCTTTGCCCCCAAGAAATCCTAAGTGAAAACTTAGTAAGCCTCTGTCTTGAATTACATCCAAACCAAATTCGTCTGCGAATACGTCGGCGGTCTCTAACGCCCTGAGAAGTGGAGAGCTCATGATGCGTTCTACCTTGATGCCTTCGTTCCGCATGGCTTCTGCCGAGTCTTCTGCTTGTTTCTTCCCTATCTCATCCAAATGGGGATCAAGACGAGACCGAAAGACTTTCTTGGAGTTGAGAGTAGTCTGTCCGTGTCTCTGGCAAATTGCAATAAGGGTTTTTGACATTGTTCCTCTTTCGGGACATTAACAGCTTGCATATCTTGCATCCCTTATCTTTTCCAACGTTCTCAGGAATTCTAAGATGTCCCCGTTTACACTCTTCTTTAGTGTGCCCAATAATTATATTTGCTCTATGTTCCAATGAGAACTTCATACCCATTCTTCCTTTGGATATGTTATCTCGATGTTCTTTGGTTTTGGGTATACCTTTAGAGGCTCTACGAAGTTTTTCCTTATGTTCCTCAGTTACTACAGCACCAGAATGAGATTCCCTCATCTGCTGTATGGACCCTTCTGTGTGCTTATGTCCTACAGTACCTTCCCCACCTTCCGTAGAGTTGTACCCAGCAGGTGCTTTAGTACTCAACAAGGAAATGTAAAACATCTCTACAAAGTCCATTTCCTCTTTGGTCTCACAGAGGTGAAGCATTTCTGAGAAGAAGCATTCTTCTCCGTACTTTCTTAAAGCTTTATGAAAGTAATAAGAACTTCCTTCTCTCACGGCTGCTAAATGCTTTTTCCATCGGTACTGTAAAGTGCCAACAGTTTGCCCTACATATTGCTTTCCGTTCTCTTTATTTGTAATCAAATAAACAATCATACTTTCCTCCGCAATAGGTCGCGTAGGGGAGATTGCGGCTCCCCATACGCTAGCCCAGACTGATCAAGGTCTGAGATTTCTTATCTCCTCAACTGCCGAGGAGGTTGTTCACTGCCCTGAATAGGGGCAGGTTTTGGCTTTTCACCTTTGAGCGCTTCAGGGATAGCCTTGGCTTGAACCTTCATGCTCAGCGTATTCTGGTCGTGCTGTGCGAAGTCTTGCGGAGTGGCGTTTATCCCCATTTTAGCCAGGGATTGAATTGCAACACTCGGTGGCATCTTAGATACATCAACGCTGATGCTCTCAGAAGGCGGTTTGTTCGGAGGCGCATTCGCTGCGGCAATTTTCTTCGCCATAGCCATGTGCTCTGACCAATGCAAGTGCACGTTCTGATATGCTACACGCTGTTGTGGTGTTCCGTACTTGAACCCTTGTCCCTCTGAAGATGTCATCCAATCAAAGCACGCACCACCCTCTACAGGGTGCAGTTCACTTTCATCCTGTGCAACAGGTATAGTACTAACTTGCGGAGGCAGAGACTTCATCATCTGCTGCAACTGCTGTACCGTTGCCATGTCTTGAGGTGACACTGGCTGCATTGTCTTCTGAGCAACTAACATCTTCTCTGCTGCCTGCGCCAGCATTTGCTGAATCTTCAGCACAGCGGGGTTCGGCATCGGGCCGCTGCGCAGGAGCAGCTCGAATTCTGCCTTCTGTTTGGTTATGGAGTCTGCGCCAGGAACCTTGAATTTCTTCAAGCGTATCCCGCTCTGCAGGATCGGCAAGTTGGCGGGGGAGAACAACCATTGTCTGATTGCCTCATTCTGCGTACTCGCATCGATCATCTTGATCAGTTTCGCTTCCTTCTGATTCCAAGACTCGGGGAATGCTGGGTTGGCCTCGGGGAAGCATAGAACCTTACCGGCGAGGTTGGAGGTGTTGACTGTAACCTTTCCTCTACCCGGTAGTGTCTGTGAAATTTTCTTTCCATCTCTACAGTCTGCCGCGCAACCTACTGCTTGACGCGCGCATTCTGCAAACATGTCTTGAATGTTGTTCCATGGGCACCCTATACGTTGGAGTGCCTGATCCATCTGGATTACCGCGTTACCTACCGTATTCTCACCAGTCGCCGCCCCAAACAAACTTGGGAGTGCACCAGTGATCTCTTCTGAAAGAGTGGTGATGAACCATTTGATAAAATCGCCCAGAGCATTTTGCGGCTGCGGGGTAGGCTCGACCATGATGTATTGATCCATGGTAGTAAGCCCGGGCTGAGGTTGAAAGGGACCGATGCTGCCGGGAACATTATTCTGTTTTTGTATGGCGTCCATGTTGAATGCTTCGGCATTCATCCACTTCTTTGGCACCGTATTCTTGAAGAAACTGTCTTGGAGGTCAACCCAATCGTTGATCCTCTTTTGGATGGAGATCAGAGACGTTCCGAGAGCGCGCCGGTTCTGGCCTTTGCCTGAGAACGGATGACCTATTGCTAGGTGAGCATCCATGCTCTCATTCTTCGAGTAGGCATAGTTCGCTCCCGCCTTTACGAGTATGCACCCGTTGGGGAATGCTTCCAAAAGTTCAGCACGAACCTGATCATTCACTTTTTCGTCCATGAACATTGATGGACGAAACCACGTATGCGATACGACCGTGTGTCTTTGTAGAGAGTCACCAGTCACGTATGCGCCAAGGACGGCCTGCCTCGTATTTTCACGAGCAATTCTGTCCAATTCTGTCTCTGTGTTGTTATCTGAACCCGGCTTGATCTTGTCGGCAATCCATGGGTACTTCGCTTTGACAATCGCTACGTCAAGGTCTTCATACAATTTCACAAACTGCATGTCCTTGATGGAGTCCACAGCAATTGGAACTTTGTGATCCAACTTTCCGTGGAGCGTAGTGACTTCCCTACCACGAGATTTCTTTATGGGCTCTGCTGGAGGAACGATGTATTCTTCGGTCTCTTCAGGGACCGCTCCCTCTTCGTCTTCGTCTCCCAAGGGCGATTCTGTCTGCTCACGAAACTCCTCCAGACCTTCTTGGCCTGTAGGTGTATCCTCGGGCGGATTCAGTATGTCCTCTGCTGTGACTGGGGCATTGTCGTCTTCGTCTCCACCTTCAAAACCGTAGAGCTGACCGTTCAATTCATAGCGAGTCCAAGCAAGTACTCGATCTTCGTTCCACATGATGCGTGCGCAATCTACGAGCAACGCATGAAGGTTGTTATTTCGTGCCCAAATCTCTTTGAAACTGTCTGCCTCTTCAGCAGCCACAATGTCTGGCCCGTAATCTGGGTTGGCCGGGAAGAATTCCACCTTCGGCACTTCTCTGGA